>WNFI01131046.1_pt2 | contig 11796 bp, 24 predicted proteins | sample 5400471 | NCBI WGS metagenome assembly WNFI01 (sample SAMN13153348, study PRJNA577476) | soil metagenome | isolation source: 100 cm saprolite on Douglas fir-dominated hillslope | place: USA:California | collected 2013-09-17
CTCGACCCCATTGTCATTACAGCGTACAGGCATCTCCACTTGCCGTATGAAGAGCTCCCGCCACTTGCCGATTATGATGCGGCGCAACATTTGAAAGATACTGCATTTCCAAAATTGGATCCTATGATCGCGAAGAAGCCAAAACACTTGATATTTGGCTTATTGGATTTATTCAGTGTGTCTTTATTACTCTGAAGGTAACAGATGATAGATGTACCAATTCTGAATGTGTCTTGCAGGGGATGACTATATATTCTTATCCATCGCGATGGTTTTCAGGACCTTTCTGGGTCTTGCTTCTCCTGTCGCGATCTATCAACTTCTCCAGTGAGTGATAATCACCAATCGCGCTGGATTAGGCGTTCATGATGTTTTTTTTTCCCAAAGGTACATCGAGACTGACGGCGCAGATGCCTTTGTCCGTCCTTGGTAAAGCAGGACCATTCCGCGGGGGGTTTCTACACATTAATTATTTGTCTCCTCAGGGTCTGGGGGGTGACTCTGTTCATTTCGCCTCTCGCCATATCGATTCTGATGCAGATCTACATTTTCATTGCTGTATGTGTTAATTCCAAACCTCAAGACGTCATCGCTGATCGGTACAACTCCAGACTCGCGTCCTTGTCCGAGTCGAAGGAATTCTCACTCAGCTCATCTTTGAGCATGCTCTCCGCATCCGTGTTCAGGAACATGCACCCTCAAAGTCATCTGCTTCCACGCCAGTTTCTACTTCTACTCCCGCACTTACGACACCTAAAGCTGAGACCACAGAGCCTCCGGTTGAGGAGAGTAATGGCACCCAACATTCTCCAAGCGTGGCTAGCACATCAACAGTGAGAGACACTATGGTCGAGAACTCACTTGAGGATCGCGGTGGAAATGACAAAGATCTAGCTAAATTAACAGTGGGTGGAGAAGGGAAAAAGAAAGATGACACGGACAAAGGAAGCAACCTCGTGGGCCGAATCAATAATCTCATTTCTACCGATCTAGAAAATATCACAGAAGGCCGTGATTTCTTGTTCGTATTCATCGACGCACCTTTGGAAGTCGCTTTGCGCATTGGGTTCTTGTACACAATTCTCGGATGGAGGTGAGCTAGCAGTCAATGAGATGTGTCTGGACCGGTTCGCCGACTGTCTTCAACCTAGTTCCTTCGTCGGAATGGGCCTCATAGTTTTGGGATTTCCTATCCCTGGTATGTCGTGATGTGAATGTTTCTTCGTGAAGTGCCCTTAATAATTCTATAGGTAAGATTGCTGCCTTGATGCACAAGGTCCAGGCTGAGCGCATGAGGAAGACGGATGAGCGGGTACAGTCAGTTTCTGAGTGTGAGTCTATATTGCATGGAGTCCGTAGTTGGGTCCACTCACGGTTTGTCATCAGCTATGAATGTCCTGCGTATGATCAAGATGTTTGGCTGGGAAGGGAAAATTGCCGACCAAATAAGTGTGAATCGAGAGAATGAATTGGTCTGGATCAGAAAAACATTTCTCCTGCGTTTGCTTAACATGGTTACCAAGTAAGTCCTTGATATAGTTTCCTTTATTCCCTGTTCACCGTACTGTTGTCCTACTTTAGCTATGTTCTTCCACTCATCACGATGCTCACTACGTTCATCACGTATACTGTGATTATGAAGAAACCTTTATCAGGTGCGTGGACTACTGTGGACTAGTGTATGGGATTGTGTGTGCTCAGATCACCTTCCCTACACTCAGCTTCCAAGGTATATAGCACGCACGGGCTACAACGTTCGGGAACGCTTAACTTACTTGTTGCAAGGTCTTCACGTCCCTCGCCGTCTTCGACTCCCTGAGAGATCAGGTACGGTCTCATCACATCGTCCTTTCTGTGCTCACTCATCGCCGTTCCATTAGCTCCACCACATATTCTTCTTGATTCCCATAATAATTCAGTCGAAAGTGTCAGTAGATCGCGTCAATGGTAAGTTGGTTGATCATCCATTATCACTGTTGATATGAAGTTCCGAACCTTAGAATTCCTCACCTCGGTGCGCTTACTTCTAAAGTGCGATCGGATGCGAGAGCCAAACCTTTCTTGTGTTTAGACGGAACTCTTGGATCGATGCACAATACCTGGAAATGAGGATATCTCTGCAGATTTTATTGCACCAGGAGTAGATCCTACTGCCATTGGTTTCCGCAACGCTGCGTTCACGTGGTCGCAAGCTCGAGCTGGGAGTGTTTCTTCAACACCGGGAAGACGAAATTTCCGCCTTCGGATCGATGGTGACCTCTTCTTCGAGCGCGGTGCGTTCAATCTGATTATGGGCCCCACGGGCTCGGGCAAGACCTCACTCTTGCTAGCGCTACTGGGCGAGTTACACTTCACCCCCCCGGGTCCAGATTCTTGGTTCAATCTCCCGAGAGAAATCGGCGTCGCCTATTCCGCTCAGGAACCTTGGATTTTGAATGAGACTATTAAGGCATGTCCCAAACCCAGTTCGCAGTGACTCCTTGTTTAGTACTTCCCAAGGATAACATTCTTTTTGGCCAACAATTCGATGAAGAGAGATATAGGAAAGGTGCTCTTTGATCATGCATAATATCTATTCTATGCTTACCATGACATGCAGTTCTTTACCAGTGTGCTCTCGACCGCGACCTTGAACTCTTCAACGTTGGTTCCAATGGTCCATGCGTTCTCACACATTCTCATGAATTCTTCTCAACAGGCAGGCGATGCAACAGAGGCAAAGTATCACTAATTGTCGGTGCAGCTCAACTATCTGACCCAACATTATCGTGCAGGTAGGGGAAAAGGGGTTGACGCTCAGGTGCGCTCCCCCGTTCAATTATACCATGCATTCGAGTGCTGATCTAGTTGTCCACCTAGTGGTGGTCAAAAGGTAATAGGTTGGCTGCTTATGCGAGGTGGGGGCTCATGTATTTGACTAAGTAGGCCCGTATCAGCCTAGCACGAGCGACTTACTCTAAGGTTGGGCCATTCCGTGGGTCCTTTCTCTAGCTCACTGCATGCTTTGCAGGCCGAGATTGTGCTTCTGGATGACGTCTTGTCTGCGCTGGACGTTCATACTTCACGCTGGGTTGTCGACAAGTGCTTCGCCGGCGACCTGCTTCGAAGCCGTACAGTCATCCTAGTGACTCATAATGTTGCCTTAGCTGGACCCCTTGCAAAGTTCGTTGTCTCTATAGGATCTGATGGGAAGATCGTGAGCCAGGGCTCAGTTGGAGAGGCCCTGAGTCGTAATTTGGTAATTGAAAATGAAAATGAGATGAGGAACAGCGTTGACGGAGCGACCGACAATGTCGAGGCGCTGATTGAAAACGGGAAAGCCAATGGCAAGCTCATGACAGACGAAGAAGTCGCTCTCGGTCATATCAGTCCTGCTGCCAGTGGGTCGTCAAGATAGTGATCGTCCCCATGTCGATTGATAATTCTTTACCATTTTCAGTGTGGCTTTACTTCGCAGCAATGGGAGGTTCAACCTTCTGGATTCTGTTCTTCGTCGCAATGCTTGCTGTAGAAGCCCTGAATGTGTTAGCGTACCTTCTTCCTATGAAGTGTGCCAGCTAACACCTTGCTCAGCGTCCAAACCTGGTGGCTCGGATTTTGGGCATCTCGATACGATGGCGGTGTCAAGGACGTCAATGTATCTTAGTGAGTTATCAAAGATGCATATCATTCATTCCACTGACAGGGAGCCTGCTATTCTCAGCTACCTTCTCATTTATGCCCTTATCCTTCTTATTAATACTGTGGTATTTGTGGGTGGTTTCCTTGTCTTTGTTCGTGGAAGTTTGGAGGCTTCGCGAAAAATCCATGCCAGATTGGTGCAATCCATTCTAGGAACTACTCTCCGTTTCCTCGATAAAACACCCGTCGGTCGCATTATCGCCAGGTTCACTCGTGATGTCCGTGCCGTTGACGGCTCTCTAAATTCATACGTGCAGGATCTCACCTGGTTGACCACCTCTATGCTACTCAAACTACTGGCTGTGGTGTTCTTCTCACCTGTATTCTTGGCACCTGGCATCGCTTTTGCTCTTGTTGGTGGTCTCATTGGCCAAATCTACATCAAGGCGCAGCTTTCAGTTAAACGGTTGGTCAATTGGTTTGTGGCCTTCAGAGGCTATGTTGATCCTTTCTTGCAGCGAAATGAGCAACGCTCGCTCACCATTGTTCAGTCACTTTGGTGCCGCCGTCGGTGGTCTTACATCAATTCGAGCTTATGGCGCCGAGGCTGCCTTCAAGTCTGAATCCCTGAAGCGCATTGACAAGTATACACGTCCTGCTCGTGCTTTCTACAATCTGAACCGGTATGGGCAGTTGGTAATGTACTCTACTCAATTCGCTCATTTCGTTGTAGATGGGTCTGTGTTCGTATTGATGCCCTTGGGGGACTATTTTCGGGGGGTCTTGCAGCGTAAGTAATGTCCTCTAAATGTATTATATAAGTCCGGGACGCAGTAGGGCGACAGTTATTTACTATATATCCGCCCATCGAGCAACGCTTCAAACACTGGTCTCCAGTTGAATATGGCTGTGGGTTTCACAGGCATGCTACTCTGGTGGTACGTTTATTTCTCACCCTTCATTAATTGCATAGTTGAAATGGCTCTAGGGTGCGGACATTGAATGAGCTTGAAGTATCTGGTTTGTCGGGTTAGCTCCCCGAAGGCGCTACTATCTTACATTCTGTCGACCCGTCCCAGGCAATAGTTTGGAACGGATCCAAGCATATCTTGATATTGTTCAAGAACCGAAACTCATAGAGTCGGGCAAGCCACCGGCTGCCTGGCCCACTTCCGGTAACCTCAACGTGGAGGAGTTATCCGCTAGATACTCACAAGACGGACCGACTGTTCTTTCCGGGCTATCATTCAAAATTAAATCCGGCGAGAAAGTGGGCGTCGGTGAGTGCTAGGCAGCCATATCCTAAGCAAATGCCCAGTCTGACACGGGTGCCAGTCGGTCGTACAGGATCGGGTAAGAGTTCTTTGACGTTGAGCTTGCTTCGTCTTATTCCAACGGAGGGAACCATCTTTTATGATGACATCCCTACAAGTTCTCTAAATTTGGACGCGCTGCGAGGAAGTATCACTATTATTCCCCAGCAGCCAGAACTTCTGGCAAGTGAACCAATTATTGAACAACTCCCTTCTTAATCCCTCACCTCCCATTTAGTCGGGCACCATTCGTCAAAATTTGGATCCTTTCGAGCAACATGACGATGCCACTCTCAATGATGCCCTCCGCTCTGCTGGTCTCTTCAAATTACAGCAGGACCTAGATGAGGAGGAACGTATCACTCTCGAATCGACTGTCACTAGCGGCGGGAGTAACTTTTCTCTCGGTCAGCGACAGATCCTCGCGCTGGCGAGAGCCCTCGTGCGGCGGAGCAAAGTGTTGATCATGGACGAGGCTACTGCCTCCCTCGGCAAGTTTATTAATTTCTGGTAATGAGTAGATGCTGAAGTCGTTGGGCAGATTACCAGACAGATTCAATTGTTCAAAAATCGCTCAGAACTGAGTTCAAGGATTGGACAATCATCACAGTGGCACATCGTCTTGCAACAATCATGGACTCTGACAAGATTTTGGTTTTGGACGCGGGCAGACTAATAGAGTTCGATACTCCCGCACACCTGCTCCAGAAGGAGGGTGGGGCGTTCAAATTGTTGGTGGATGGAAGTGATGATAGAGATACGCTCTACGCAGCGGTGAAAGATTTGAAAATAGAATAGCGTATATCTTGCGTCGCTAAAGGTCTGATGCAGTTTGTGTTTTGCGCGGGTGCGTGGGTTCTAGTGTTGATCAGGTTCGATTTCGAACCATCGGAGCCTTACTGTACCCGAGTACCTAGTCAACACGTATACATCACCTCCATTATATCAGGATCAGCTCGATGACGTAACAGCTATCGTAGGCCTCATGCAAGAAAGAGATTTCTCCGGATCCGCTTGAACAAGGATACATCACACCGGGTCCATTGAGAGTACGAAAGACTTGCTGATAGTTATGATAAAGATAATGCTCATATGGAATCAGATCACTTCAGGCTCGCTACTGTCGAGGTCTTTGCCCTGATGAATCAGGTCGATCATATGCAGTATCTCTGCTCGATGTATGCGGTATCGCTCCTGCCAACCCTTCCATGGATGGTGAGGATGCTGAATTGTTCCACAGTCAATGGATACGGATACGGACAATGGACAAGTGAATTTCCCGAAAACCTACCTTCGAAGCAAAGAGTCGAAACAGATTATCTTGACTGTCATCAAACCGTTTGGTAGCAAAGAACTGCGCTAAGAGGACGTCATCTTCGCGAGTATACCTCGCACGCTTCGATGGTGGTGCGGGTGCGGCAATCTCGTCCCGATCGCCTTCAAGTTCATGTTTATGCCGGCGCCAGTACTGACCGGAGATTGGACATCGGCGCATTCGGGTACTAAGGGAGAGAACGCACCTTCATCCAAGATGCCCTGGAATGATGCGGGGCCTAAAACGCAAAATGACGTAGGAAACAGGGTAATATCCCTCAATCGATCACATACCGACTCCGCAACGTCCTTCCAAAATTGGACCATGTTCAACGTGGCACCATCCTGATGTCTTTGCAAAGAAACACCAATGAGTGGCTAGTGGTGGGATTGAGGGAACTTAACTCTACTTGCGATACGACATGAACCTCAACAAGTATTCAACGTCTTCAGAGGTGAACGCGATGCCTTTCCCGGTTGAGCTGCGGTAGAGTGAAGTGGGAGGTTTAGGCTCCTCTTGTTGGAAAAATGTCTCTCTGTCGCGGTTCTGCAGTTCACCTGAATATCTAATAGAGAGGCTGTTCGTTAAGGCAGTATAACCTTCGGAGCAGAATGTTGGGATCTGCTCAGACACGTTATGACCCATGGTTGGTGGTTCCCACTGCGAGGCCATCGGTCCGGTTCCTTCTTCATCTTCTGATATCGAGGGGTCTTCCTCAGAAGTCTCTGATAATGTAGTCGCCTGCTGGTGAAGTGTTCTGGAAGTCCGTCTTGTAGCTTGAGTGTCCATTCCTCTAGATTCATCTGTGAGTTGCTCATTCGAGCCTTCCTGATCTAGCGCGTTCTCCATACTAAGCGAGTCTTGACCGGCTGCCTCCATAAGATAGGAACCTAGTCGGATTTTGTGTTTGTTGCAGAAGCGCCTCCAGCTAAAAAACGAATGATGGGGTGCTTTGATGGCGAGTTTCTCACATATTTCGCGGAGACTAGGGTTCAATATAGTCAGGAATATGTTCGAGCTCTGCGTACGTAACAACCTACCTCAACACCAGTCCTTTGTCACGACAGTACTGAATGAATTTGTGCAAGAAATCGATATCTTCTGAAGTAAATGCATTTCCACCATGTAAAGATGACACGATGGTCCTTGGTGGGGTTGGGGATCTTCTTGACGGATTCGGTGCCTGCACGAATACAGAAGCATCGACTATATTCTCAGACTTGATGTGGCGATTTCAGATGCACCCCATACCATGAAAAAATGATGCTGCACATACTAGTCGTTTCCTTTTACGGCCGGTCGACTGTGTGGTCTGAGGGTCCCTTGGGGAGGTAGGTGGACTGGAATTCAGAAGGGTGCTAAGGGAAGCCCGAGAAGAAGGGACATGATCGTAGGTACCCGGAGGGCTCTGCTCATGTGTGTCTGCAACTCCATAGTTGTACTGCTGTCCAAGTTCGTTGTTAAGTCTAGGGACTCAGAAGAATGCTAACGATGATACGAACATCTTGATAATATACCATAGGTGAGAATGGGCGATTATGTTCCTCTGTCCAAGTTGATGGAAGAGAGAAGGAGGACACTGTCGTACTCTCTTCACCAGCACTTGACGGCACAAAGTCACTTGTGGTGGAATGGTCCCACTGCAGTGATACAGGGAGTTGCCCGAGTATTGAAGATGCAGCCAGATTGCTTGAAGACGAGAATGAGAGACTGGGCCAACGAGAAAGCCCATGAAATGATTGAGCATTGTCCGGGGAGCTTGTAAGTTGTGAAGGTCGTGACGAACGCGATAACTGAGGTTCGGGCGGCGATTTGACTGCATGACTAGCGGTGACCTTCTTCGATTCCGTATTTTGCTTTGTTTTCCCTGGGTTGGGGCAGATTTGCTGAGCATTCTCGTCAACGGCCGCAATCACTGACACCGAACTTGGTAGCGCCGAACCGTTGTTTCTTGAAAATAATGTCACGCAGTGCCAGTATTAGCTCAGCAGGCCATACTTACGCCTTTGGCACGCAGGTTATCTGAAAACCTCCCCAGCTGTTGGCATGCGCCATATTTTGCACTCCGCCAGCACGAATACATGCGAAAACCCATTCAGCTTCCAAAAGAACTTTCACTTTCTTCCCATGGTATAGTCTCCATAGACTCTGTCCGCTTGGGGTAGAAGGATTCACTGTGTCAACGTAATGGTATTCAGCAATATCGGATCAGACACTTGGACCAACTTCGAACCAATGATGTAGGTAGCTTGGCTATAGCTTTGAAGCAAGGTCCCTCCGTGATTCTGGCCAAGAGTCCGGATAAGCAGAGTCAATCAAAAAGTATTGAGACAATAGACCTTGATGGCCTCCACTACTGAGGGCCGACTAGTGATGTCCTCGTGGACGAAGAATGATAGCGAATGACCAAGCATGGGATCAATGAACACATCATGGTCTTCTCCCGCGTTATTAGACTGAGGTTCTTCGAATTTCCCGTCATCACGGCTACCTGCCAGCAGGGGTTGTTGCGGGGTGCCAGAGCTCTTCCTCGCGTTCGAGGGTGCCATTGAGAATCTACGCAGACATCGGAGAACTCCGTTAAACGCCAATCGATTGAATTCAAGCTTTCGCATTTCAGACGCTCCGTTCTTCCAGCGGCAGTTTTATCTGAGGATTTCACAAAGACTCAGCATTCGAGCATCGGGATGCCTGAGCCTTCTTCTGACTCTCCAGTTCTTTCGATTACTCTCTTGGGTGCTGGCCAAGAAGTCGGACGCTCTTGTTGTGTGCTAAAGTATCGTGGAAGAACTGTAGTATGCGATTGTGGCATTCATCCCGCCTATTCCGGGATGGCATCTCTTCCATTTATTGATGAGTTGGACTGGAGCACGGTTGATGTACTCCTCATTACCCAGTAAGATGTTGACCTAATGAAATTTGGTATGCATTACCTGACGTCTTAATAAGCTTCCACTTGGATCATGCTGCAGCGCTAACTTATATTACGGAAAAGGCGAGTTATTTCGCCTCAATTGTTTGTGGCATTTTACATTGATATCCTCACAGACGAACTTCAGAGATGGACATGGCAAGATTTATATGACGCATCCCACGAAAGCAGTCTACAAGTACATGATGCAAGATTTCGTAAAGATGAGGGGAGTCACTTCTATTATATCGGGATGAGTGTGCTTACTCTCGGAGCTCATCTAGTGATGACGAAGAAGCTTTGTTCACTCCACTTGAATTGTCCATGTCTCTGAATTCGATCATACCTGTATCGACCCACCAACAAATCACCCCCTTTCCTGGCCTATCCTTCACTCCGTATCATGCTGGACACGTTCTCGGTGCTTGCATGTTCCTCATCGATATATACGGTCTGAAGATCCTCTATACTGGGGACTACAGTCGGGAGGAAGACCGTCACCTTGTCAAAGCGGAGGTTCCGCCGATCAAACCTGATGTCCTGATCATCGAAAGCACATATGGTGTTCAGAGTTTGGAGGGTCGTGAAGAGAAAGAGTTACGGTTCACTTCCTCGGTCCATTCCATTATTAAACGTGGCGGCCATGTTCTGCTTCCTACGTTCGCTCTTGGTCGAGCCCAGGAGCTTCTCTTGATCTTAGACGAGTACTGGTCGAAACATCCAGAGCTGCACAACGTTCCGATTTATTACGCGTCCAGTTTGGCACGCAAGTGTATGGCAGTGTATCAGACATACATATACACAATGAATGCCAATATTCGGAAGCGATTCGACCGCAGGGATAATCCCTTCGTCTTCAAGTTGCGTGTGACCCGCTGCCGTCAGAAGATCCGCCGACTTCGACAAAAATATCTCATGACTTTCATGTAGGTTCGTATCACACATGCCTCACTTCAAGAACTGGGAACGGAAGATTGCAGATGGACCACCTTGCGTTGTACTTGCTAGCCCTGGATTTATGCAGTCCGGAACTAGTCGACAATTCCTGGAGTCATGGGCTCCAGATCCTCGCAACGGCGTGATCATTACGGGTTACTCTGTCGAGGGCACAATGGCCCGAGTGAGTTATGATGCAGCATTTGTGCTAAATGTACACTTAAGCCCATCAATTTGCTAAAACGTGCCCATAGGACATCATGAATGAACCTGATGAGATAACCACACGCGAAGGCCAAATTACCCCTCGAAGACTTTCCGTTGATGAGATTTCATTCAGTGCACACGTCGACTTCTCACAAAATTCCGAGTTCATCGAATTAGTTAAGGCCAGACAAATTGTTTGTGCAAGGAGCCTTTTTGTATCCACTATTTCCCTGAGACACTTTTAGGTCCTTGTACATGGAGAGCAAACAGCGATGGGACGTCTTCGAGCAGCCATGCAAGCAAGGTATAAGGAGCGCGATGAGGACGTGAAAATCCACACCCCTCGGAATCTGGAGGAGCTACAGCTCAACTTCCGGGGGGAACGGGTAGCAAAGGTTGGTACACATTACTTGTAGCATTCCTAGAAGACTTCAAATCATACCCATCAGGCCATCGGAGCACTGGCCCAACAACCTCCAAAAGGGAGTGCCCACCTGTCAGGGCTTCTCGTTGCAAAGGACTTTTCCTACACCCTCCTTGATCCACGAGATTTGCGTGACTTCACAGGTCTGAACACAAGTGCGGTCGTTCAGAAAATGAATCTGTACCTGGGCGTGGGTCTTGAACTGGTGAGATGGCATCTCGAAGGCATGTATGGATCTGTTGAAGAAGGGATGGATGAAAACGGTTATCAAATGTTCCGGGTACGTAGCTGAAAGTCCAATACCATATAATACTAATACTATCGCATGCGTAGGTAATGGGTGCAGTGGATGTGAAACATACAGCAGAAAATGAACTCACTCTGGAGTGGAACTCTAGCGCTAGTAACGATATGATAGCTGATTCAGCCATGGCTGTCATAGTTGGAATTGAAAGAAGTCCTGCCTCAGTGAAACGTTAGTATTTCGCGAATTGAAACAGCGGATCTCTCAACCACTTCGAATAGTTTCCTCATCAAATCATGATCATTCTCATCATTCCCATCACGAAGCTTCATATAACCAACCTCATCCACATGCCGATCTTCCGGGAAATGACAATATCCTAGAAAGACGCGCTTTGCGCACACAAAAGATAGCTGATTTCCTTCAACTTCATTTTGGTGAGGTTGAAACTGTTGAAACACGCCCTGATGAGGAAGGAAAGGTCATTCTTGACCCAGGGATCATCGTCCGCCTCGATGAATGGGAGGCTCGCATCGGGCTGTTAGATCTGGTTCGTGCTCATCATATTCCAGACAGATTCTCTCTCATCCCCCAGTTCTTCAATATCGTAGGTTGTCACAAGCTCGAACCTCGCTCTTAAGGCCCGTGTCGAATCTGTCCTGGAGATGGCGATGACGACGGTTGACAGCCTTGCTGCTAGTTTCCACGCAATCAGAGAGAGTCAGAACGCTGTGACTTTGGGTGGTATAGATAAATTAATCGAAAATGGAAGCGCCTCAGTTCTCGAAATTGAGGAACAACTGGAGGACACCAAGCTGGATGTGC
>WNFI01080260.1_pt1 | contig 11795 bp, 14 predicted proteins | sample 5400471 | NCBI WGS metagenome assembly WNFI01 (sample SAMN13153348, study PRJNA577476) | soil metagenome | isolation source: 100 cm saprolite on Douglas fir-dominated hillslope | place: USA:California | collected 2013-09-17
GTTTGTGATTATCAAATGGCCAATTGTCCGACTCAATATTTTGCTGGTAGGCATCTCCGGGACCCCTTCATGCTCACTCCTTACCCTCCGATCTATCCTTCCCGGTTCCCGACACTCAGAAGGGGGGTGGGCAGATGTACGCTGTTCCAAAGACGGAGCAACAGCGCAAGCATACCCAAGTTCGTTATTCAATGACTTCTTGTCTGACTCGACTCAATAACACCGACTAGGCATTTCCGGCACCTGAACTGACTCCAACCTTTCCAGTTCCTGACCCTACTCCACCACAGAAGGGAAAATATGAGTATGATGCAGAGGAGGCGGAGCGAAAGCGCGTGGATACTGAGGTTCGTGATTATCAGGTGCTCTTTGTCTGGGTCGGTTCAATATAGCCGATCAGGCATCATTACTCGCTCACTGGACACCGACCTTCCCGGTTCCTGAGCGTGCTGTTGCAGAGGCAGAGCGAAGACACACGGTTAACGAGGTTAGTGATTATTAAATGGATCCTTCTCTAGTTTGACTCAATATTTTCAATTAGGTAAGTCCGGCACCCTCTCCGCTTTTGTCCTTTCATCAATCGTCCATATCCGCTATGTCTTCCAATCTCTTCCCGAATGACAAATCACTCTATAAGTGAGCAATACGTAGGCAATGCCTGACATAGACTAATAACATGACTGTAGCTCAAAGGTGCCCCTACGGCGCAGCCGGGAACAAGAGCAGTACGAATACGGGATGGGCCCTCAACCTAGACCACACTACTATCACAAGAACAAGTAGACAACGTGGAAGGTGTTAGAAGCATCGACTGTTCAGTCCGATAGTCTCTGACTTGTGCCAGTCGGCGAAGTTACGCCATAGATGATAGCGCGCGCCACGTATTGAGTGTCCTTTGTTTGCTAAAGCTAAAGTCCCCTTTTTGTCGGTCTTCCGTGTGGCAACGCTCTGAAGCAAGAGCAATGCTTTCGACTCCTTTGTTGCAGTATCGTATAAAAGCCATGTACGCTAACTAGGGTACATACGATCTATCGAACTAGATATCGCGCCCTGTTCCCTCGATCGCCTAAGTTCAAGAGAAGGACCCGAGAGTATGATGAAAGCAAGTGTTAGATATATGTGCGCAGTTTAGGGTGAATGTAATGCCCGTCTCTACAGAGGTCAGTCAGCTTTGCTGATGCGCAGCCACGGCCAATCATTAGCAACAGTTTATCCCTCTATCTCCACAAAGTAACTACAGTAAATTTCAGTTCCCACCGGCAGCCTATGAATTGTGTGCACAAGATGATAACATAGTAAGGCCGGTTAGGCAGCAGGTGTGCTTCAAGACGCGTCCAATGCAGGAGCGGTAACCACGTACCCCTTCATAACACCTAGCTCTAGTTGCGTTGGTCCTCCAGCCATCCAAGATCATAATAACGCCGAGAGCAGAAAATAAACACTAGGTGGGCAAAATTAGAGGTTCAACAATATGGATCAGCAATCCACTCCATACTCACTTTCGGGGACCTGCCAGTATGTAAGGAGCGCACCCATGTGACGCGTACTCGTCTGATGTTTCCACGCTCTTAAGTGATCTGCGTGAATTGCCTTCAATCTTGTATTCGCTCCGCTTGTACGCGCATATGCACGACTTTGCTCTCACACCACTTGTATATTCACTTTAACTTGTTACGATACACAACAACTTGTAAATAGTATAAAACCCAGAGGGATTGAGGACAAGGGCTTCACCTTTTATCCTCAACCCTCGTCGCGTAGATAGCTTTGTAAAGCTTACGTTGACGTCTGAGGAGACTAAGGCCGTGTAAAATACACACCCAACTTACACAGTACCGGCTGAGTAAATTATAAATGCACACAATGGGGGAATGATTAGCATGTTTTGTAATAGCAGTTGGGAACGGGATATTGGAGCCAACCCTTCCTTCTAAAGGCATCGTGAGCTATTTTATCCGTCCTTGCGAATAAAACAACCTACCCGTTTTAAGGGAAGTCCAAGACGAGAACTGCAATTGTGCAGTACCCAGCATTCGAATTCATTATCCACTTCATTTCCTAGCCCGACGCCAAACATTTGAAATGTCATCTTGCAAACCAATTCAATCTAAAACCAGGCAATCAGCAATCAGCAGGACAATCGCTTACTGACCCTCCACGTTGTCGCAATAAGCAAAATTGGTAGTTAGCAAACGATGCCTAAATCTGAGTGGCCGAGGGGCTTTGCATATGTGTGAATATAAGCGGTACGAGGAGCAACTGGATTTGACAGTCAGCTTGACATTGATCATGAGCCACAACACGATTATTACTTCGGTGCGTACACATATACAAACATGGGGTCACCAATCTGATCCGCCTCTTTTTAGGTGCAAGAAGACAATATGCGATGAACCCCAGGCTCTCAGTCGAGGTAAGGCCTTCTAACCTCCCAGCGAAGCCCGTCGTTGGGTGTTTTTGGGCCGGAACATTATTAACCAGGTACCATAGGGGTTGTTGTGCCTTTAACTCCCTCTAGACTCTCGGTCCTCCTGCCAAGCCTAGCAATTCGGAATAATTCGTTGACTAAAAATATCATTAAGAAGATGTTTGTACTACTCACTTCAAAGAATCTACGACGGTCTGCCAGTGGTATTCCCCTACACGACGTGAGGTCAAGTGTATCGAGGAGCGGACAGGCGTCGACAATTTCCATGAGGGCTTCACCTTGGGTGCAATTGCTCAACCATTGACTAGTTAGAAAGAGCTTCAAAATCTTACTCGATAGTCTCGTCTTTGATACATTGAGCGTCCTCAGGCGTTTACAAGACGAGATATATGGGACCACTCCATCATCGATTGATGTACTGGCCAAATTTAAGTATTCAAGGGATGAAATGCTGTCATCCCATTCATCTCTCTGAACGTCACTTCGAAGGGAAGACCAGGGGTGAGGTGGTAGAGCATCTGACTGAGGCAGAAGACCCATTAGTGTGTCGGATGTAACTCCTTTGATAGACGCAAGATTGAGGTTCTGCAGCAATCCATTAGAGGATGGAGCTTCATTTTGAGTCGTGCACGCACTCGACAGTACCGACCAATCTTCCTCACGAAATACTGCAAAGCCGTTTCCATATGACTGCACCGTTCCGAACCCAGACGGTTGTTCCCCACCAGGCTCACATTTTCCAGGGGAACGCGTATCAGCAACTTGTCATCCGGTTCGCCAGAAAGATACCGAGTAAAAAGCAGGAGATCGTGATCTCTCAGAATGGTCGAATTGTCCTGGCCTCCAATGGCACCAATGAATAATGTACGAAGGGAGGGGAACTTGACGATGAAGTGCACCAGAGCCACAGCACCTCCAGTTAGTAGCCCCGGTTTCAACGGAATGGCATTGAGATTCAACTTCTCTAGGTTTGGCAGAGGCAGAGGTGCCTCGGAGCCATCCTCTGGAAGCGGAGGGAGGGCCAGCGACGTGACCTTTGTGAATGATGCGTCCAGACGCCGAAGAGATGGCAAATGCTCGAGAAGCGAAACTAGAGGAAGATCTGGAGTTGTAAGGTAGCGAAGCTTGAGGGATGTGATTGAATGACCGAGAGACGAGGAAGACAGGTTGTTTCGAGCGAGGGACGTTAAGAATTGGATAGTCTAGAGGCACGTCAAATATGACAATCGAGTTATCCAGTAGATGACTTACAATTTTCGGAACTGCGGCAATCTTGAAGACTTCAAGCCTTTCACATGCCACCAATAGCTGACCGAGAGATAAAACATTGGGCGTCGTGTGATTCAGGTTCACAATACGGAGCCGATGGCAGGTTCCTGCGATCGCAGTGACTGTTTCTTCGCCAACTTTGGTACAGCCTCTGTCGGTGCATGCGCGATGAGCATAGAGTCAACCTAGTATGAAGGACTTGGATACTCACTTCAGCACCAACTTCTCCAACGAGGGCAAATTCGGAAAAATAGATGCGAACGTTGCATCGGGAATCTTATCGAAGCCACGCAATTCAAGCGAGGTAAGTTTGTCTCCCAGTCTCCCAATGTTCAGTATTGTGTGTTTGTTCACGCCTGTTAGCACGCTATCTAGCGCGACGGATGGCGGGTTGAGAAAGTACTAAACAGTATACAGGTCCATGTAAGCTTCGTCAAGTTGCGTTGGGCGACTTGAACCAACGGACAGCAGAAATAAACCCGTGGCTTAGAAATGTGGGTCGCAGCTTCTTCAAATCATCAAAGAGATGCGCAAGCAAGGCTTCGGGAAGTATTCGTAGGAATGCAGCAGCGTATCTCTGGTCCTCCTCAGTTTCATAAAGCTTCTTCAGATTCAAAGCAAAGCATCTCGATGCCAAGTTGACCAAGGATGGCACATTCTGCTGTTTTTTGGGTCGAGGGCGAGTTGATAGAGAAGTTGAGCTGATTATGGAATCTGTTGCTGGGGCTCGGGCATTGGCGACATCATACTCGGGGTTGAAGGCAGCGAAGTCTCCTGTAAAATTCTTCCGTCTCTTTGAGGAGCCTGAGGCGGCATTAGAGGTTCGTTTTGGAGGCATCTTCTCTGTATCATTCCAAATTCTCGATGTTTCCCCGAATCTTGTAGGGGTTGCGTTTGAGTCAGTTGAAGTTCCGGTCCCGGCATGATTCAATTACTGATTGCGTGGGAGGCGGAGCGATTCTATTTAGATTCAAAAATCCAACGAGTCAGACGACACCACAGTTCCTACTACCTGCTTTTCATACTACCATCTATGATGAGTGCGGTGATCCCTATACATAGGATCCCGACCAATGCTCCACACAGACCAACATCACGTTCTAGCTCATCGGTACGCCGTGGCTCACCGCTCTCCCGATCCTTCGATCCTTCAGAGCTGGACGATACAACAACTGATGACTCAGGTGATAGTGGGTCACCACAGAAAAAACTCACAGTGTCCCCTAGCCATCACCGCCGTCCTTCATCTTTCGGGATCTTTGAGAAGAATACGGGGCTCTCATCTCCTATTTCACCCTCCCCTCCCATTGCTGGCTCATACATCACCTCACTCCTCAGCGGACGGGTAGCATCCTCAAACTCCCATGCGACTACATTCAACTTTCATCTCTCGGCGTGCGCTTCTCTTCAAGATGCCAAACCTTCATCCAAGGCGAAGCCAAGGCCTTTGCAAATGGCTTTCCAGGCAACATGGCACGATATAACTGGACCTTACACGGCCACTATCGACATTTCGGAGTATCTACGAGAGCATGTCGGAGAAAATTGCATCGGAGAAAGCGCGGATTTGGTTACCGGCGACCCTGACTACCCACTTCCTTCATCAAAGGGCCAGGTTCAGCTCATAATCACTAATGAGATGGGGACTTTAATCAAGATGTTTATCGTCCCGTATGATTTCACCTCGATGAGGAAGTCTGGAACACAAATAATTCGTCGACAAGTCTGGTGCACAAGAGTGAAGCACACCAACGACGAGCGCGCAGAAATTCCCACACTTCATTCATCACAACACACAATTCGGTACGCCGCACAACTTCATTTTGTATGCCGGACGTACCGTCGTCCCCGCCGCACTCCGAGAAATTCCGATGTCATTGAAAGCTCGTCTAAAGCCCTCTTGAAACGTCTAGAACAAGTGGCATTGTCTACCGAGGCCCCAGTGAGCCTGTTTCCGGTTGACATGGAAATGGAAAGTGCGAATAGCATTCAACCCCAGCCGTCATCAACAGCCGTCAATGTATCCACACACCCATCCAAGGCGAAGCGAACTTACACCAGCGTCAGAAGATCCTATCTTACTGGCACCATACGACTCGTCTTCAATTCTCGACCACCAGAGGACGATGAGGAACTTGTAATGACAAACTACAACTTTCCTCTACATCACCCCACTCTACACTGCACGACACGCTGCCACTTCCATTCAATCATTGGAAACACCAATAATGTAGTACATACATCCCCACTCTGAATATCACCCCCCAGACAATGGCATTAGATGTACATTATTGCCCTATGAGTTACTCTACTGTAACCGAGATCACGTCGCCAGCATCTTCCATAACGATCTCTTTCTTGTCCCTTTTCCGTTTCCTGAGTTCCTCTTCTTTCCCGGAGGGAGTGAAGTCTTCGTCAAACACGCGTAGACATAGTGCGCTATTGGAATGACCAAGACGTAGGCCAATACGTCAGCACACGCGTAGGGCAAGCTCGGCTTGGAGGCATACCTCTTTGCGTGCTTGTCTGCCATGAGGGCCGTTGATTTTTGTGAAATCCACAATGGCAGTAATAATGTGTGACGGAGGCTACAGCGGAATAATATCAAAAGCGGGACGTAAGGCTGATGATGTTGCTAATGCACTTACGAATGGCCTTCCCATTCGCCGGGTAGAAATCTAACGAGGTAACTTCCTGGTGCTTTGAAAAGAATGAGCATCGTTAGCGGCTCTTAAATATTGACTGCCCCACCTTTCGATTTGATATGGTCGCGAAATTCTTCATGGTAGTTCGTCACCAGCGGATAGTACAACTGAAGCATAGATTTGAGCTCCCTCAAGCTCGCATCGATAACCCCTTCTGTCTCGTTCACGTATGGCAACACTGTGTGAATGCCATCGCTTACGAAGCGATAGGGGCTTTTCCCTTGAGCTTCTTCAGCATCCTTGCCGCTTGCTCGGGATGAGGCATTTTCCTGCCGTGCGAACACTTTGACACCTGCGTTGATAAGCCTTAATCGCTTGTAGTCATTGCATTGGATGATGTCCTTCACAATCGCGTTGGAGAAATACAACGATTTCGGCCGCTCGGTTCCTAGCTCGGCCGTAGCGCTGCGTGCGAAGAGTTGTGAAGATGGAAACTGGTGTGGGTCAACGTGCGTGACGGAACTGCATCCAGGAACGTTCAGGATGAGATGATGTAATTAATAAGTGAGGCTCACAGGCACTTTTGAACGTGCTCGTTATCTCCTTTCAGATAGATGAAGGGTACTTCGTTGAAACTCTTCCCACCTTCATTAGGTTTGGTAACCCGTTCTTCCCCGTCTTCCCCTATCACTTTGACTGGTTCCCGAAGGGCGGAAGCAGGGACATCGGGCAGTTCTTCCTCAAGGTCGGCGTCGGCGTCCTCTGTGGGTGGAGATGGTGGGCCTGTCGCCCCTTGCAAAGAGCATGAAAGTAATGGTGATGATATGCTTTCCGTTGTCTTCACTTTCTTGGGGTTCTTTGGAGTCACCACAGACGACAGGTTGCTAGCCGTACGTTTGAGGGGATTGGAACTTTCCGGATCTGGAAGCTTCTTTCTCGCAAGAAGAGCAACGAAGAACCCTCCAGTATCCTGTAAATGAGGATAGATCCTCATACTGAAAACAGTGGCGCATTTTTTAGTAGCCCCGAGTCAAGTCAAAATGTAACTAACCAGTGTTCCAGTCCTAGTTCTCCCCCATTCAACGGAGTAAACATCGTCTGCGCATACCTCGCTTGCCCTTTCGCCTTCTCGTCTGGAGTCCAATGGCTCTGATAATCTTGCCAAGTCTTTACAAACGTGTTTAGGCTTTTGTCGATCGCAACGCTCCATTTAACCAGGCCTGGTCTCCTTTCGAGACCCGGGAGTCGTGAAGAGACGTCCAGAATCTCGAACTGTCCTGGATACTGATTGAGCGCTGCTGCCAACACGGCTTCGTTTTCGATTGGGTTCAGAGAACAAGTAGAGTAAACTAGACGACCGGCGGGAGCGAGGAGTCGCATGCCGCGAAGCAAAATTCTCAGCTGAAGGCTAAACAGGAAATCAGTGAGTCGTAAATGTCGCAGTACGATATAAAACGGACACATGAAGACCCGCTGCATTGTTTGGTTGCCACGAGTTCCAAAGTTGCAAATTCTTTCTTATGGTTCCATCTCCACTGCAAGGCACATCACAGAGGATGCGGTCAAACAACAATGTATTCGCTCTACCCTTACCCTTGCCTATATTGGGGACACTACCAAATGCAGGATCCTTCTGCACCTTCAGTCGCGATGACGAAGGCGGCAATTTCAAAGATGGGAAGAGAGAAGCGTCCAAATTGGTGACCATAAGGGAAGGAGATGGCAAACGAGCGGACTGATGGACAAGCATTTGCGACCGCTTACAGTCGCTGTCATTGGCGATGACAATTCCAGAGGGCATATCCGTGCCAGTATGAAGAGCTTCTATCAGTTGCGCAGTCTGGGGGTGGACGATATGATTAAATCAATCAGCGGCTTTCAACGACCCGCGGCGTACTTTGGAACCGGGAGCCGCACACATATCGAGCACCTAGAAACAGATTGGCAGGGAATCCAAGCAGATATCGAAATTTGTTACCATATGATGTGGCTCGACGTCAAGGATAAGGGGTGGAATCATGCTGACAGCCTCCTGCCTTGATATATTTCCCTATGAGCATATTCCAACAATGCAAGAAACATCAACTTGTTGCTCGTATCCACAACACTGATTGCAGACACACCGACTGGGTCTCAGAAACGAGAAAATTTTGGAACTTCCTGAACTGGGGAGACTTCCGAATGATGGTTTTCCCGACATTCAATTGCCAAGCAAGACGGTCAGGATACCTAAACAGCACTTAAAATAAGAATTCTCCACCAGTGATCCATATATCGACAACGACTTACCATAGTAACTGGGTTGGCGCAGGGGCAGGCTGGTCCTCCCAAGTAATTCCAGTCAACTGAGGGATGTAAGTCTCTCTGATCACCGCGTTAAGCTCGTGCGCTGTTCTAGTAAACCATTCGATCAACACTACACTGTCTATACGTATCCATCACGTACGTCCGATTCCCAGTTAGTCTAAAAGCAGTAGGAAGACCTTCCCTCAAAGATTCCATAAATGCCTCCCACTCCGATTCAGGCAGAATCTGCTGAGCCTGAAGAGTAAAGAAGTCAGATCCGATGACTTCTCTGACGTTTAAGCAGCCCACCTTATAGTAAGTCTCAAACTTCTTGTTCTTCTTCTCGACGACAAACTCCACCCTAGGACGATACTCTGGTTTGTTCCCTTCATGATGTCCTCCGTGGTGTTTGCTTCCCTGTGACATTGGCGTAAGCAGAACGATATTGTAGATCCCCTATTAGATCACAACTTACCTTACGCCCCTTACCCATCGCTAGACGTATACTAAAACGCCCAGAGCTCGATGTTGGTATATAACACTAGTCTTCACTCTTTTGCGTAATTTGTCACATGTGACATCAGCTGCATTTATTGAGCGTAGGCTTGAGAAATTCTACAGTTCTTCGTTACAGTTACATTTCTTGTAGAGAAAAGAGATGGTACAGTGTAGCTCAGATGTTCCAAAATGCAAACATCATGCGAACTTGCTGGCAAGACCCATCAACTGACTGAGTCCACCGCTGTTAGACCCCCCAGTCATTTGGCTGAACTTGCTCTTGATCAAAAGTTTCATCACAGTTCCCGCGGCACCATTGACAGCATCCTGCTTGTTTCCCTTCGAAGCCCCACCAGATTGATCGAATAGTTTAGAGGCTTCAGCCATAGCCATGCCGACGAGTTGGCTTTGGGGGTTACCGCTTCCGCCATGAGAAGATCCACCGGAAGAAGTGAAATGTTTGAACGCTTGCATAGCAGCAGCAGCGCCGAGAGAGGAAGCATCCAAGGAGGATGCTTTCCCTTCAGGTTTGTAAGCTTCGGAGTGAGCCTTTTGAACATGTTCCTCATCTATGTCATGATTGCCTCCCCCCTACCATGCAAGGTTCGGATGTGAGTGATGTAGGGTGCACCCTGATACGAGTGTACTCGTACCAATTGGCCTTTGACGAAGGCCAAGCCCTGAGAAAATAAATCGGACTGTTCTGATCCGTGAGACTGCTTGGCAGTGTTGACTACATGGTCATCGTCGACTGTTTATTCAAAAAAGATCGCAGAAGACCCATCTAAGTGCTTTAACCCTAAGATCAAGAAATGATGATTCACTCACTATCGGGGATATGGTTTGAGTTATGTGGACGCCCGCTGCTCGAATGATCGGGACTGTTATACTCCTGACCCCCAGTCTTATTGTATCCTCCCTCGCTATGTGTCTGTTGCTGTTCTGGAACTTACGATGAACAAAACATTATGGCAACGAAGAAAAGACCCTGGCATACTCACGACCGTGTTGGGACCCCTGATACTGCTCCAGGCCCTGCTTAGCGAGGTTGATAAAGCTATCCTAATAATAGATCAAACTAGTTAGTCGCTGTCGATCATGCATACTGCCTGCAATCCACAATCCTTCAGGCAGCTTCCCCAAGGGTGATAACGAGGATACCACATTCACTTACCATAACGTTCTCAATCGATGAAGGTGTATCAGCTGCAGGATAGAGCTGATATCTGCGATTGCTTACGTAATTGCTGCTCCATGTGGTGTTTGAAATTCAAATCTGAACCCTTCACCGCCTCGCTCAAAATCAGGGGAATCAGGGGTATGTAAGTATGGACTTGGAGTCCATTATGACTTTCAGTATCAAGGTACAGAATACAATATCGAATCTTCGTATCTCTTTGGGGCACAAAGGGAGCGAGTAAGAGGCGCTGAGAGGAGAGGAGGATGGCTAGCCACGACCGCTGCCGTCTAAGAGGGACGGTCAGCATTGGTGATCTGACGAATGTATACGAACCATAATGCACTCACAATTGTCATTGTTGTTGCTGTTGTCATTTCTGCCATAACCACCGCCGTAAGAGTTATCGTTGTTACCGCTTCCATACGGATTATCGTTTGAGCCGCCGTACGAGTTGTTATTGTTGTTGCCGCCTCCGTAGGAATTGTCATTGGGCCTTCCGTAGAGATTATCGCTGTTGGGGTTGCCATACCCATTATCATTGTAACCGCGGCCGCCGCCATACGAATTATCGTTGGGGCCTCCGTTGTTGCCACCGTACGAAGTGTCGGTGTTGTAACCACCATAGCCACCACCAGTATTAGAGCCGTAGTTATTATTACCGCCCGAGTTGCCATTGTTATTGCCTTTGTCCTTTCCCTTATATTTCTGGAAGGCGTCGAATGCACCCTTGGCAAGCTTGGCATACTTGATGTCCTGAGTAACACCCGATCGTCAGAAACCAGACGACATGGAGCACGGAGATAGGTAATTGAGCATACATTATTTCCACCGCCCTGATTTCCACCGCTCTGATCTCCACTGCTCTGATCTCCACTGCTCTGATTTCCGCCGCCCTGCTGCTTGAGCAACTTTTTGGCTTGACCGATAATACTGTCCTAGAAAACAAAGCAAGTCACCTCAGAGACACAGATCGATAACCATGTCATCGAGGGGGACACGGAACAATTTACCATCACTACTTTCTGAGGGGGGATTGTTTAGACGACGTGGCCTGGTTTGGGGGGGACCAGTTGGTTGAGAAGGAATCGGGGCGATGCTTTATAGTATTATAGTATGACATCGGAGAAAGCAATGCGATAATCATCTGACTGTATTCGAGTATACAGTTGGCCTGGACCTACACAAAGACTTGAAACTTTTCAGGAGAACTAAGTGTACCGCTATGCTTTTCCCGTTGAAAGTTTACAGGATAATTCCGTTGGATTTTAACGGTCCAGAAAGGAGGCCAATCATATAATCAACGATTTTAATTTGCTGGAATTCAATGTAAGAAATCATCATCGAATCGCGCAAATTGCCGGACATGCTGGTACTTCAATACTAGGCAGGCCAGCTGATATTGTCCCGTTTGTACCAATTGAAAGAGGTCCCGTGATATATGAGAGATAGGGTATGCAAGTGGGTAAACGAGGGATTGCACAGCCACCGA
>WNFI01146882.1_pt1 | contig 11795 bp, 9 predicted proteins | sample 5400471 | NCBI WGS metagenome assembly WNFI01 (sample SAMN13153348, study PRJNA577476) | soil metagenome | isolation source: 100 cm saprolite on Douglas fir-dominated hillslope | place: USA:California | collected 2013-09-17
CGCTACGCGGGGCAACCACCAGCCATGGTTCCAGTCGCCTCGCTTGACCCAAACGAGCTCTGCGCTTTCCCAGGCGCCGATGTTTTCAAGGTTTTTCAGAGCGCACAGCAAACAGTCGCCCCGAACTGGCGCAACGAAGTGACGTTGCGCTCACTTGAGCTGTTTTGGGCACATGAGACGGTAGGCTATATTGAGAAAATTAGCCCCTGTCCCCTGTTGATGATTGTGGAAGACGAGGATACGCTTTCCGCTTCGGATCAGGCGTTTGATGTCTATAGTCATGCTCTTGATCCGAAAAAATTGGTTGTCCTGCACGGCGGCCACTTCGACGTCTATGTGCGCGACCAGGCCCTCGCTGCACGCGCCGCCTGCGACTGGTACCTGGAACATCTCGTCCCGGAAAGTGCGCGCCAACTGATAGGGGTATGACAGATCAGGAATAGTCTTTGGCTGAAAATAATGCGAGAGCATCCTGCACCGCACAGTGCAGGATGCTCTCGCGTCTCTCTCCCGGTAATCAGTAGGCGAGAGCGCGGGAGAAGGGAACTGAGTGTGTTCTTGTGTTTGCATTTCAGCGCTACATTAAGGATGTATTCGCATCACCCAGGAAGATGACTGATGAGAGACCTTGGGAGAGGAGCGATCTTGTTTCCCCTTTTCAGCACGATCCGATCTCTCCCATCTTCCCGTTTCAAAAGAAAGGGCAAAAAGCATGTCTCCTCTCAAACAGCACATCCCTATTGACCACGAGGTCGTCGAGACCACACAACCATTTGAGCGTGTCATCGAAGCATTTGAGCGGCAGATCGGGCGGAAGGGATATGAGGCGTATCAGCACGTCGTCACCTCCAGTCGTACGTCAGAAGAGTTCACCCAGGGCATTGAGCAGCTTTTGGGATCAAGCGGGTTCATGGAGTTTTTGGCCATTGATCATGGCGCATGGTTTTCTCGCCTCGTTCATCCTCTCAAGGCAAAACTCTATATTATTGGCAATCCATTGATTGCCCAGCACTTCGAGAAGTACTCAGCTGAGGCAGGACTCTATGTTCCGATTCGGGTGCAGGTGTATGAAAATGCACGGGGAAACACCTGTCTCAGTTATGATCGGCCATCCTCTTTGCTGCAAGTATGCGCGGTGACGGAGGAAGAGTTCAGAAACGCTGCTCTCTCAAACTCAAACGACCACTCTTTTACTCACAGCCTCACCGACGCAAATTCCCGCAATTGCTGGCAGGCATGCTCCTCCACCAGCCGATCGTGGCCCACCGTGCGGCGCACCACCGCTCGATTCCGTTCTTCCACAAAGCACTGGTCGTTTTTCACCTCCGGACGGCCACAAGTAAAGGTGAGATGCTCTCGCTCACAACCAGAGGATTTTGAACACCCCAGGAGAGCGACTCCTTAGCTGGCGGATATCTCGAAGAGGATCGGTGTGCCAGCGCCGCTGCCCAGGGTTCTGGTTGCACTGCCATTGCGCACCGCAATACCCAGGTACCCCGAACTATCCCGGTAGAGAAAAGGTTGACCGTCATCGGCGCCATCCCCGAAAAAGCGCCGACGCTGGTTGATCGCCACTCCCTGCTCAGGAAAGGTAATCTGCACGTTGTGGGCGGTGAACAGTTCAGGTACTATGTTCAGGGGGATGCTGGTGATCAAGTTGCCAAAGTGATCCACATGCAGGATGGACGCCTCAATGGTGTTGCCACGCCGGATCGCGTTCCTCGTTGGGAGCGTGAGGAGTCCGGCAGGATCGAGCGCAGGTCCCAATTTCGGAAACACCTCACTGGCGTTGGCTGCCAGATACGCGGCAGTCGGCGCAAAAATATCGCGCCCATGGAAGGACGAACTGACCTGCGGCAGACGATAGGCTGGATTGGTCAGTTCCACTGCACCATGAACCGGTTGTTCCTGAACAATCCCACTGAACAGTCCATTATCGGGTCCCACAAAAAACCAGCTGCCCGCGTGGAGCGCGATAGCTCTGCGCTCACTGCCCACGCCTGGATCGACCACACAGACAAACACCGCTCCGGCAGAAAAATAGCGATAGGCACTGCCAAGAATCCAGGCAGCTGCTGCAACATTTTGTGGAGCGATCTCATGGGTGATATCAATGAGCTGGGTCTCAGGCGTGATCCCTATAATCACGCCTTTCATGACCCCAACCGTCCCATCACCGGACCCAAAATCAGTCAACAGGGCGATCACCGGACGCTCAAGAGAGGCATGCTGCTGGTTTGCGACGATTGTGCTCATAATTCAGGCGCTCCTGATGCGGTCTGGAACCAACCGGCCAGATATCCGTCTCCGTAAAGCAGTCAAAGCCAAGCCTGACCGCGTGACACACTCACCTGCTTTGCATGCCTCGTTCCTGCTTTCACAAACCTCATCAGCCGAGGCTGCTCAGGTTGCTTTATCAGTGTTGAGACGTGCTGCCAGTTGGCGAGCCAAATCCTCTTCCTTGAGACGCTCTGGCCTGCTCACCTCCCTCCTGGCGAGTGGAACGGCGAGGCACATTCCGCTCCGTTGTGGCTTCCCGGCGCTTTTGAGGTGATTGTCTTACCTTATCATACCAGGTGGTGCGTAGCAGTGACACGTCTTGTTCTTCATCGGTTGTGTTGCAAAAAATTTTTAAGCTCATCAAAAAGACGCGTACGCGAAAACCCTATCAAGGTAAAACGCGCAAAAGATGCGCCACTTTTCTCTAATAAAGTTTCTTATACCGTAATTATCTATTCTAATTTGATGAGCTTAAAAATTTTTGCAACACAACCGCTCAACTCACCTTAACCCCAGCCGCATGAATTTCGCTTCTTTATTTCTACGACTGCGTACTGAGAGTAGATTTGCAATTTGCAAGAACTTGTGGTATAGTAGTGCATAGAGAATATGATCGTGTTTATAAACCGACTTTGAGAGAACAAAGGCGTCGTTCCTCAAAAAGAGACGATTCTCAATAGAGATGTGCAACGAAGCGATGCATAATACCGCGAGTGGTGGTATTCGCATCGTTTTTTATTGCTCTTTTCTGGCTTGAGAGAACAAGTCGTCGCCCTCAAAAAGCGATATTTCTTAATAGATCTGCAATGAAGCGATGCGCAATACCGCAGGCAATGGTATCCGCATCGCTTTTTACGGCCTTTCTCCAGTTCGAGATCACGAGGTTGTTGTTCTCAAAGGATGCATTCTCGGTAGACTTATGCATGGAAGCGATGCGCAGTACTGCGGGCAGTGGTATCCGCATCGTTTTCTGTTGCCTGTTTCCGGTAACCTGGCGAGGTGGAGAGTCCGCGTTGGATTCTTTTGTGACAAAGCGTTCCCGATACCATCGACGTATCTTCGCCTGGACCACTTATTCAGGAGCATAGACGCGAGCTACGACGACAAATCTTGCCAGGTAGCTATCTGGCTAGTTTGTCCAGAGGTAGCTTAGTCTCTCATTGCTTTAGCCCCAGTTCTTAAACGACACAGATTTTTGTTGCTTCGCGCCAGGGGCAAAACATTTATTTGTCATATACAAAGGTGCTATTCTCTAAAGAATGGAGGTGGTATACAGAAAATCTTCAAAATGTATACTGTGTTATATATCATATGAGAAGAAGTTGCGCTATAATGCGGCAACGAATGTGAATCTATTCAGAGTAGGAGAAAAAACACTCATGGATTCCAGACAGATAATTGATTCACCTACCATGGTTGTTGACCAGGCGGAAGATTCCAGCCATCTGGGATTTTCATCGGAAGGATTGCAAGGGATTAGCATCGTTGTTCCTACCTTGAACGAATGTGATAACATCGGAGAGCTTTTATTACGTCTTGATTCAGCGATGGTCGAGGCCCGGATGCTCTACGAAGCCATTGTCATTGATGACCGCTCACAAGATAATACGTGTGACGTTGCTCGCAGCGTTGCGCAGGATAAACATTTACCAGTACGAGTATTCACGAAACAAGGACAACGCGGGAAAGCCTTCTCTTTACTGGAGGGGTTTGCGCAAGCGCAATATGATGTGCTGGCTTTGCTTGACGGGGACTTACAATATCCACCCGATGCTATTCCAAAGATGGTGGAGAAGTTGAAAAGCGCCGATATTGTGATTGGCGATCGCAGGGTTGCGTATGGCGGGGTGGATCGCTTTCGCGGTGCATTGAGCAGCATATTCACGGGTGTTGTCAACCTGCTTTTTGGTCTTGATACAGATGTGCAATCAGAGTAAGGTTATACCGGCTGCAGTTGCCGCTGAACTCCTGATGACCGCACTTACGCTCAAACTGATGGCAGTTATGACCCGGCTGTTTGGCGGCGAAAGCAGAACATTGAGCAAACAGGGGGCAGCAGGACACATGGTTACTGCTGATGCTCCTAACGCTGAGCTGGTAAAACATTATGAGCAGTGGCTCGACGCTGATACAAAGCATGGATACGCCATTCATTCGCCAGAGGTGATCGAAAAGTATAAAGATATGGCCCTGCGAGCTACGGAAGTCAAGGGCAAAGAAGTTGCCATTTTTGCGCCTTTCCGGGAAAAATTCTCTGCGCTGCGCACGTTTACGGTTTCGCAAGTGCTTGTCCTGGGTTTCCTGATCCTCGCTCTGGGTCTGGGGCTGGCTTTCTTTCCCATGCAGACCATGGTAACCGCTATTGCTTTCGTGACCATCTTCTACTTTGGAGATCTGCTGGTAAACTTCGGGCTGGCCGCACGCACCCTTGATGTGCCGGCTGCTGAGAGGATCAATGATGAGCTGGTTCTCGCATTGAAAGATGCAAACTGGCCAACATACGCTGTACTTTGCCCGCTCTATCACGAGGCTGCCGTTGTCCCTCAGTTTGTCACTGCTATGCAGGAGCTGGATTATCCCGTGGATAAACTTCAGGTCCTCTTCCTGACTGAACAGGATGATGTTGAGACACGCGACGCGATACGCGCGATGAATCTTCCTTCATACTTCCGTATATTGACGGTGCCTGATGGACAACCTCGAACGAAGCCGCGCGCTTGCAATTATGGCCTGTTGTACGCCAGAGGGCGCTACACGGTGATTTACGATGCTGAAGACTGCCCTGATCCGCTGCAGCTCAAAAAGGCCGTGTTAACGTTTGCCAATCACAGTCCTGAAGTGGCCTGCGTCCAGGCGAAGCTGAACTTCTATAATTCCGACCAGAACCTCCTGACCCGCTGGTTTACTGCTGAATACTCGCTCTGGTTCGACCTGACGCTTCCCGGTCTGCAGCGAGCGGGCTTTTCGCTTCCCCTGGGTGGTACTTCTAATCATTTCCGCACGGAGCTTCTCCGTACGCTTGGCGCATGGGATGCCTTTAATGTCGCTGAAGACTGTGATCTTGGTCTGCGCCTGGCCCAGTATAAGCTCAAGACTGTCGTACTCGACTCAACAACCTACGAAGAAGCCAACTCGCAGGTCAAGAACTGGATACGGCAGCGTTCGCGCTGGATCAAGGGCTATATGCAGACCTACCTGGTGCATATGCGCAATCCGTTCCGTTATATTCGTTCAAAAAGCTGGCGTGAATTTCTCTCACTCCAATTAATTGTCGGGGGCAAGACTGCGGTTCTCTTTGTGAATCCCTTGATGTGGCTGCTCCTGGCAGCGTATGTTTTCCTGCGTCCCTTTGTTGGGGAGTTTTACCATACACTGTTCCCCATGCCTGTCCTTTACATGGGCGCTCTCTGCCTGGTCTTTGGCAATTTCTTCTATGCCTATACCCACCTGTTCGGCTGCATCAACCGCAACTGGTATGGCCTGGTCAAGTGGACGCTGCTCATTCCACTTTACTGGTTGTTGACCAGCGTTGCAGCCTTTATGGCTCTGTTTCAGCTCATCTTTAAACCTCACTACTGGGAGAAGACACAGCACGGACTCCATTTGCAAAAGGTGAAGTCTTCTGCCAGTGGTACGCAGGGAGCAGTGCCAATCATACCGGTCGATCCCGCGACCACCCCGACACAGCCCTTGCTGGCCGAGGCAACTGTCTCGCTGCCTGCCGCCGGGTACGAGGTAGAAGAAACGCTTCCTCGATCACTGGCCCTGGTGGTACGAAAGAGCGAGAGTCCTATCCCAACGATCACAGAGTCTATGAAAGCCGTCACTCCTGTGACTATGCCTCGGTTCCAGCGTCAAAAGCCGAGAAAACGGCTATGGCCTGCAGATCCATGGCTGACAGCAACATTTTTGACTGCATGCGTAGCCAGTATTGTGGCTCTGTGGTACTTCTTCTCACAGCATCAGACGCTCCTTTATGGCGATGCCTATTCACATCTGTTGATCGCGCGCCGACTCTTCGATAGTGCCACGCCAGGGGTAGCCCAGATCGGAGGTGTCTGGCTGCCTCTTCCTCACCTGGTGATGCTACCGTTTATCTGGAATGATACACTCTGGAGCACCGGATTGGCAGGCAGTATCCCATCGATGATTTTTTACGTCGCGGCCTCTATCTACATCTTCCTCTCCGCGCGCTGCCTGACGAGGAATAGCATGGCCAGTTTTATCGGTACGTTGCTTTTCATTGTGAACCCGAATATTCTCTACCTGCAAAGCACGCCTCTCAGCGAACTGGTCTTAATTGCTATGCTCAGCGCGGCAGGCTACTACTTCCTGGTCTGGGTGCAGACCGACGACTCTGGCCAGCTTCTGCGAGCGGCGGCTGCGACCTTTCTGTCAACCTTAGCTCGTTACGACGGATGGGCCTTGTTTCTTGCTCTGGCGGCTCTGATTATCGTGATTGGACTGCTGAAGCGACATCGCTGGATACGTATTGAGGGAAATTTTCTTGTTTTCTGCTCGCTGGGCGCTCTCGGGATTGCCTTGTGGTTCCTCTGGTGTGCCAGTATATTCGGGGACCCGCTGTACTTTCAGCATGGCCCTTTCTCAGCCCAGACCCAGCAGGCTGATTTGCTTAAACATGGCTTGCTCTTTACCTATCACAACCTGAGCGGGTCTGTTCTTGATTATCTTGTGACGATGACGAAGACCGTGGGGCCGGGACTTCTGATCCTGGCGGCTCTCTCGATGCTCATCTTCATCGTGAAGCGGAGGATTTCTCCAGAGGTACTGGTGGTTCTGGCGCTCCAGGCTCCTCTCGTCTTTTATGTGTATTCGCTCTACAGTGGACAGGCGGCCCTGTTTGTGCCGGGAGGGGTCCCGGCGAACTCGCCCTATCAATTGTTTAATGTGCGATACGGCTCAGAAGTTGTTGCTCCCGCGGCGCTCTTCCTAGCTTATCTGGTGCATGTGTGTTCGACTGTCAGGCTGAAAGTGGCTTTCCGTTTCCTGCTGCAATGGGGACTCTGCGCGGTTATCATTGCGCAGGCCGCCGTATTGGTGACAGGCACAGGGATCATTTCACTACAAGATGGTCAATATGGCACCAATTGTTTTGCTTCCCATCCCATCGAGTTCTTCCTCGTCCAACATTATAATGGCGGGCGTATCTTAGCGGACGCCTATACCTCGCAGGACGATGCGCTGGAGCCAGAGGCTGGCATTGATTTCAAGAATGTGATCTACGAGGGGTCTGCACAGATTTGGACGCAGGCATTGAAGAATCCAGTAGCATTCGCTGACTGGATTATTGTGAACCCAGGAAATCCGCACGATCTGATAGCCAGTCAGATCAAGCAAAATCCCTTGTTCCTCTCATCTTTCACCCGTGTTATGCGAGAGCAAGATGGCCTCAGCCTCTACCATAGGAATGGAACTGCGCCCTTGCCAACGCGGCCTCTACCGTCGTACCTGCTCTCTGAGCATAGTCCCTGTAATCGTTCTCCCGGTAGTCAGAGTGTAGATCAATCGCAGCAACACTCTATTGTTTTTGATCCTCAAGAGTCTGCTGCTCTCGCAGAGCAGGGAAACTCTGTGTTTATTGGAGCATAAATAGCGTGTAGTGATACACATGGGTTACTTGCGCAAATAACGCATATGTATCACTATCATTTGATGATCATCAGTACCCATTTTTGGCAGGAAAATCCTGCTTTCTTCCAGGTCTTTTCGCTGGCGGCCTCTGGCAGCTTGCGATAGAGATGTTCCATATCCTTTGAGCAATCCAGGATAAGAAATCGAGGACGCTATGAAGACATTCTATTCAGCGGTACCGGGGCGGTTGCGGGGCCGGGTCTATGAGATTGTGCTTTTTGTACTCGTGGGATTCTTAAACACGGCAGTCGATTTTGTAGTGCTTAACTTACTCATCATCTTGACTCATCATGACAATGGTCTGTGGCTCATTGCATTTACCTGTCTGGGGTTTCTGGCCGCTGTCCTCAATAGCTATATCCTCAATGGGAACCTGACCTTTCGAGGTCAAGGGGATCTCTCGTCGTCTCGTTTCATGCGTTTTATTGCAGTTAATGTTGTAGGTATGGTCATTAATAGCGGCATTGTGTGGTTTCTAGTGCTCGTTATTGGTGGCAGGCTCCCTGCGCTGGTCGCAATTAATGCCGGTAAAGTTCTGGCTGTGGCCTGCTCTCTTGTGTGGAATTACTTTGCTATCAAACGCTGGGTTTTCAATGGGCGGCCTGCCAGACCAGGTCAGCAAGGAGTTTCCTCACAGGAGATATTTGTTCCCCAATTGGAAAAGAAAGCCGGGATAGAAAGCTAATATCATGGAAATAAGGGTTTTAGGAGAAAACCAGTGATCGGACAAAGATATCCACGCAAAAGGTTGGAGACGCGGCAGAAGTCTCCTTCGCAACGTTCGCACTCGATCAAATATAGCGCTCTGGTTGCTATTATGCTCATTGCTGTAATGGCGCTGCCCCAGGCGGCACTGTTTTCACAATCCGCTGGTGCTGCATCCGCTGCGTCTACGGTGACGACAGATGACTGGCCAACATCGTTGCACGATCCAATGAGGACCTCCGCTAGTAATGACACGACTTTTTCAACCTCCAACATTGCGCAACTGGTGAAAGCATGGTCGTACCAAACCGGCGGTCTCATTGCCTCTTCGCCCACGGTAACGGGCGGCACAGCGTATTTCGGCTCCTGGGATGGGTATGAATATGCACTTGATGCCACAACTGGGGCATTCAAGTGGAAGACATACCTTGGTATCACCACTGCAAATGCCAATTGCAACCCACCAACACTGGGTATCACTTCGGCGGCTGCGGTTCTCAATGGGGTGGTCTATGTGGGCGGTGGCGATGCCTATTGGTACGCGCTTGATGCCACAAGCGGCGCAGTTCTGTGGCGGGTGTACACAGGAGACAATAGCGCGGCAGGAGGGCATTACAACTGGTCCAGCCCCTTACTCTCTAATGGCTACCTAACGGGCAGGTTGGCGGTGGTATCTGGACATCTCCTGCACTGGATAGCTCAACCAATACAATTTTTGTCGCCACTGGCACAAGTAGCCAGGCAACGCAGGTTTACGCGCAGTCTGTCCTCGCTATCGATGCCACGACTCTGGCGGTAAAATCCTACTGGCATTTACCAGCCTCAGAAGCGATCAACGACTCCGATTTTGGCACCTCAACGACGCTCTTTCCCGATGCCAACGGCAACCCAATGGTTTCAGCAACCAACAAGAATGGGTATGTTTACGCCTTTAATCGCAATAACCTTGCCGCCGGTCCGCTCTGGAAAACCCCTGTCGCTCTGGGAGGGCAATGCCCGGTCCCCTGTGGACAGGGGACTGTCTCGTCTGCCGCCTTCGGCAATGGAACGCTGTACGCGGCGGGTGAAGGCACGGTCATTAATGGGATCGGCTATCGGGGAGTAGTCAATGCCATCGATCCAACAACGGGCAAGATCCTCTGGCAGCATGGGACAACGGGCCCGGTGATTGCAGCCGTGACCTATGACAATGGTCTGATCATAGATGGTGCAGGCTCGACACTGGAAGTGCTCGACGCCAGCACTGGCAAACGGCTTACCAGTTACACACTTGGTGCATGGATCTATTCAGCACCCGCCGTGGCAAATGGCCGCATCTATGTGGGCGGTGTCGATGCGTCCATGTACTCTTTTCAGTTGCCTGCCACACCGCCTGCATCTCCTCCTCCCGATGCCAACTGCCCTGCTCCCTGGACCTGCCAGGATATCGGGACGCCAACTCCCGCCGGCTCGGAACAGGTGTCCTCCGTCAAAACACTGTCCCTGGCTCTCCCTACTACGGTGTCTTCTATACAAAGAGCAGTCTCGTCGTGCAATATCGGACAAAATTTGACAATGTCACCTCACAACTCGCGACGCTGGCCGTCTCTGCCTTGCCACTGTATGTGGAGATCCAGCGCGTCGGAGACCAGTACCAGGCTGCGACCTCCACCGATGGTACCACGTATACCCTGATCCCCGGGAGTACCGTCTCTCTGACATTCCCAGATGCGATCCAGGCTGGATTGGCAGCAAGCTCATCGGTAAGCGGAAGCGCTGCGCAAGCAGTCTATAGTAATGTCAGTGTTGCGGCTGCTACGACCCCGCTCAATCCGGCACCTTCGGCAGACCCCTGCCCAACTGGTTGGTCTTGCCAGGATGTGGGGAATCCGAATACCGTTGGGGATCAAATCCTGGCCAATGGCACGTGGACGTTGAAAGGAGCTGGGCAAGCCATTGCCGGCTATAACGATCAGTTCCACTCTGTCTGGCAATCAGCAGCAGGAAATGTGGTGATTTCGGCTCGCCTCGCGACGCAGACCAATGTCAGTAATAGTACCGCGGCTGGCTTGATGCTCAGGCAGAGCACAAGTTCGCTTGCCCCCTACTACGCAATCCTGGTCACTCCTACGAATGGGATTCGGGTGCAGGTTCGTTTCCCTTATGGCCCCGATACCGTCACGCTCGCAACGGTTGCCGGAACGGCACCAGCCTACGTAAGCATTGCGCGTTATGGCAATACCTTGAGTGCCTATACTTCCACCGATGGAGTGAACTGGACGTACGTCCCTACTTCGAGTATCAATGTCACGTTCCCCACTACCATGCTAGCTGGAATGGCGGTGACATCGGGTCAGACAACTGCTACCAGCACTGCTACCTTCGACCGGCACCTGGACGGTTCGTGGCGGAGGCAATGATATCTGGGCCACTTACGACGAGTTCCGCTTTATCTCACAAGCAATTTCGGGGGATAGTAGTATCAGTGCCCATGTCGTCTCACAGGCGAATACCGACCCCTATGCCAAAGCAGGCATCATGGTACGGCAAAGCACAGACCCCAGCTCAGCCAATTATGCCGTCTTTGTCACCCCCGGGCATGGGATTGCCGTCCAGTATCGTGCGACAGCGGGTGCTGCATCAGCCACTGCGGCGAGTATAAGTGGGACGGTTCCTCAATACTTGAAGATAGGAAGAGCAGGCAATACGTTTACTGCTTATACGTCATCTGATGGAATGACCTGGATCGCTCTCGCTGGGTCAGGTGTGACCATTGCGATGACCGATCCAGTTCTGGCTGGCTTCGCGGTCACCTCCCACAATACCTCAACACTGGGGACTGTTGTTTTCGATACGGTTACCATTGGTCAAGCTGGCACCTGTCCGGTAAACTGGAACTGTGCGGACATAGGAGCACCCGCAACGACGGGAGGCCAGTCAGTGAACGGAACGACCTGGACCGTGCAGGGAGCCGGGGGAGATATCTGGGGAACCAGCGATCAATTCCATTATCTCTGGCAGGGACTCACCACCGATGGCTCGGTGAGCGCCCAGGTCACCTCCCAAACCAATACCAATCCCTGGGCCAAAGCTGGCGTGATGATCCGGCAGAGCACCGATCCCGGTTCTGCATTTTATGCAGTCCTTGTCACACCCGGGAATGGTATTCTCGTCGAGTA
>WNFI01668577.1_pt1 | contig 11795 bp, 8 predicted proteins | sample 5400471 | NCBI WGS metagenome assembly WNFI01 (sample SAMN13153348, study PRJNA577476) | soil metagenome | isolation source: 100 cm saprolite on Douglas fir-dominated hillslope | place: USA:California | collected 2013-09-17
TCGAGGCGTTGGAATTGGATCGTGCGCCCGAACACCTGGTCGTGCTCGGCGGAGGCTTCGTCGGGCTCGAACTGGCGCAGGCAATGCGGCGATTCGGAAGCCGGGTGACTCTGCTGGAACGGGGGCCGCAGCTTGCCGGCCGCGAAGACGGCGACGTTGCTGAAGAGATCCTCCGGTTGTTCCGCGAGGAGGGCATCGAAGTGCTATTAAGTACGGATCTCCTTGAAGTCGAGGGCTCGTCCGGTCAAGGGATCAGGGCGCGGGTGCGAAATTCGCAGGGTGAGCGTGCCGTGGAGGGCTCCGATCTTCTCGTTGCTGCTGGACGAGTTCCGAACACTCAAGGTCTCGGACTGGAGAGCACCGGCGTCGAACTAGACGACCGTGGCTATATCCGGGTGAATGAGCGACTTCAGACAACCGCCCCGGGGATATGGGCCATGGGCGAATGCGCCGGCAGTCCTCAGTTCACCCATGTCTCGTTTGACGATTTCCGGATTGTGCACAACAATCTTACGGGCGGGAACCGAACCACTCGGGGCCGGCTTGTGCCGTTCTGCCTGTTTACCGACCCGGAATTGGCGCGGGTGGGTCTGAACGAATCGGAAGCCCGGAACCTGGCGATCCCATACCGACTCGCAAGGATTCCGATGGCTGCAGTGCTCCGCACGCGAACACTTTCTGAAACGCGAGGGTTCATGAAGGCCCTAATCAGTACGGATACTGATGAGATCCTGGGATTCGCCGCGTTCGGGACAGGCGCTGGCGAGCTGGTGGCGATTGTGCAGACAGCCATGCTCGCGAAGCTCCCATACACCGCGCTTCGCGACGCGGTCTTAACGCACCCAACGATGGCTGAAGGTCTTACCTCGTTGTTCGGTGTGGTCCCAGCGCGATCGAGAGGAGGCGCGGCCGGTCACCCGACATAACCGGCCCCTTCAACACGGGCTTCGACGCAGCCGCCGTGACAACCGCGCGCACCGGGCACATTGCGTTGTCTGGTCTTTTGATGGTCCTAGTGGCAGCCAAAGCTAACGCGATCTCTTGGCTTCACACGAGGAGTTCCCGTGCTCCATGGGCCCTTGCTCCGACGCCCCAGGTCTCCGTCATATTTCTTGGTTGTCTTGACAGCTCCAGATGGCCGTCCGAGGCATTACATCGGCAGGCATCACAGATGGACTGCATCTCGGCAGCACTTAGAGCCACACCCAAAACTGTGGCGCGGCAGAAACCCTGACCATTATGCTTGAGTCAAGAAGCTTGGGATAACTCCCCGCCGTTCCGCACGTCTCTGAGGCGCGGGCCGAGCTTCTCTGCCTGTTTGACAAGGTCAGCAAGAGATTCAGCGCGCATCTTGCGCATGACTTCCCCCCTGCGCAGCTTAATGGTTCGCTCGCTGACGCCAAGCTCATACGCGATTTCCTTATTGAGCCGTCCTGAAACCACCAGCCGCATGACTTGACGCTCACGGGGCGACAGTAAATCGAAACACTCACGAAGTTTCCGGATTTCCGTGCGCTCGGAACGTGCCGCGCGATCATTTTCCAACGCCTGCCGGATCGCGTTCATCAACTCGTCTTCTCTTACAGGCTTCGTTAGGAAATTAACGGCGCCGGCCTTCAGGGCATTTACGGTCATGGGTATGTCGCCATGGCCGGTAAGAAAAATGACGGGCAGAGAAATACCGGCGTCATTCATCTTTCGCTGTAAGTCCAATCCGTTCATTCCGGGCATCTTAACATCCAGGACCACGCAGCCCTCGGCCTCCACCGGCTTAAGGGCGAGAAATTCCAGCGCAGACGCGAATGTCTGTACGGGCAAACCCACCGATTCGATCAGCCCGGTCAACCCTTCCCGGACCGATACGTCGTCGTCGATCAGGAAAATCGTCTCGCTCGTGGTCCCTCCGTGTGTCGCCCGGCCGTCACGCTGTCGCTATGTCGACACGTTCCGCTGTCTCTGCATACGCCGGCAGCGTGAACTCGAAGATAGCGCCGTGGTCTGCATTATTCGCGTTCGACAACTGGCCGCCGTGCGCCGAGACGATGGTCCGGCAAATCGAAAGACCCAAGCCCATTCCCTCCGGTTTGGTCGTAAAGAATGCATCGAACAGGCGCTCCGCCCTTTGGGGATCAAGTCCCACCCCGGAATCTCGCACTACGATTCTAACGGTTTCCGGGGCTTCCCGCCGTTCGGATCGGACGGTCAGAACGCGGGCCCGGCCGGTGATCGAGCTCATGGCTTCCACCGCGTTGATGATCAAATTCAAGAGCACTTGTTGCAACTGCACACGATCGCCCAGTACGTTTGGCAAATCGTCCGCCAACACGGTTTGCAGCTCCACTTGATGCCGCGTCATCTCCCCGCTCGCAAGTGTTAGCGTTCGATAGATCAGATCGTTCAAGGCAACCGGCTCGTGGTTGGGCGGAGCTTTCCTAACCAGTGTGCGGACATTATGAATGACGTCACTCGCCAGATTGCTGTCGCGAATAATCCGCTCTACCGTGGCCCGCGCTTTCTCGACATTCGGCGGGGCGCTCGCCAGCCAATGCAAACACGCATTCCCATTCGTTACGATGCCGGTCAGCGGCTGCGTGACTTCGTGGGCGATCGACGCCGCCAGTTCGCCCATGGCCGTTACGCGTGTAACCCGGGCCAGTTCGGCATGCGCGGTGCGGAGCGCATCCTCCGCGCGCTGACGTTCACTCATTTGCTTCCACAGTTCTTCGTTGGCGGCCGTCAACTGCCTGGTCCTCTCCGCCACGCGGCGTTCCAAATCATTGTTGAGCCTCAGGATTTCCACTTTGGCTTGCTTGAGTTCAGAGGTCTCCACCACTTCCCAACCCTTATTCCGGCGTGCGATCGCGAATTGATGCGTGCGCGTTACATCCAGGATCTCGGCGGCGGCGCTTCCAGGAAGCGGATATGTGCACAACGCGAGCATCGATGTACCCAAAATGGAGTCGTTCACCTCTTTTTCGTATTCACAAAACTCCTTCCAGTCGCGCTTGTCCAGCCATGCCGTATCGGCGCTGAGCCTCAAGCCGGCGTGGCCGCCGTTCAGAGCGCGCTCCGTCTTTTGCTTCCACCCCGCAGTAACTCTTTCCAGGTCGAGTTCGTCGCCCGTCATATACCATTCGCGGCCGCGTACGATTTCGATGGTCCCGTTCTCAAAGTAGGCGTCGAAACGTGGAATCGCATCTCTTAGACAATAGCGAACCTCCTCTTCGGTAAGCGGATCGTCAATCGCCCAGATGCACTGTTCCCCGCTCTCAAGGCCAGCTCGAAAATAGGGAATACAGGCGTCGATTAGGTCTTCTTTGGTTTCATGGAAAAGAAAGAAATGGGTTCCCCAGGGAACGTCGCCGACAATACCGATTCCGGTCGGGCGCAACTGTTCATCTCCCACGTTGACCTCCGTGTGATGTAGACTTGATCGGGGTTCCCTTTGCAATCCGTGTGCCATCGTGGACTCTTGAGCCAAAAGAGGATCCCCAATGCTAAACGGCGTGGCAGCAGTGAGCTGGTTGCCGAAGGGAGATGTCCTTGGGCGGCGATATCGAGCTCTATCAAGGAAAGCCCATAGTTCTTCTCCGCAAACTCCAGCAGCCCGGAAAAAGCCTCGTCTCCCTGGGAGAAGATGACTGCATATCGTTTCGTCGGTTCTCAAGGGTTCAGCATTTGAACCTGCAGCTTGGGAGCTTTGCCCCTGGGAACGGCTTCCGACGGAGCGACACATTCGCTTGCCTTCCCCTGCGAACACCCCATCGTGGTAGAGTTCCCGATCCAAGACAATACATAACCCGTTCGCTTTCCTTTGATCATAAACTTCACACCGGAAGTTCCGCGCTCGATGGAAACCCGTGCATCTCACGTCCCAGGTCTCCGTCATATTTCTTGGTTGTCTTAAACAGCTCCAGATGACCGTCCGCGGCCTCAAATCGGCAAGCGTCACGCACGGTTTGCATCTCGTCGGCACTCAACCGCTGAAAAGTGCGCGCGACCTCTAGATTCTGATGCAGCACGTCAAGCGAATCGATGCCGCTAATCGTGACAGCGACCGGCAGGCTCATAGCATAGCGCAGTCCCATGGTGACAAGCACTGCGCCCTCGCGGACTAACTCGCCACTGCCTCCCAGGCTTTTCATGCCCAGCGCCGCCATGCCGCGCCGGTTCACCTCCGGCAGCACATGGGTTTCGAAACTGCGGAAACTCGCGTCCAGGCAATTCAGCGGCATCTGCACGGTGTCAAACGGGAAGTTGTGAGAAAGCATCTTCAAATGAATAGAAGGATCTTTATGTCCCGTGAACCCGATAAACCGCACTTTACCCTGTTGCTTGGCTTCGAGCAGGGCGTCTGCCGCGCCATTTGGGGCAAAAATCAGGTCCGGATCGTTTTCGTAGATTACCTCGTGTATCTGCCAGATATCGAGATGATCGGTCTGCAAGCGCATTAGAGATTCTTCCAACTGGAGCATGGCGACACTTTTGTCGCGTCCATGCGTGCAGACCTTGGTCATCACGACAGCGCGGTCGCGCTTGCCCTTGAGCGCGCGACCCAGACGTTCCTCGCTGAGGCCGTGATGGTATTCCCAGGCGCTGTCGAAGAAGTTCACACCGGCGTCCAATGCCTCATTGACAATTTGGGTGGCTTCATCCTCGCTATTGACCGAGCCGAGGTGGTATCCGCCAATTCCTAGTACCGAAACTTCCAGACCGGTGCTGCCCAGCGGTCGTTTAGGTACTTCCGCGCCGGATTGGCCTTGCGCTACGCTTCCTGCGGCTCCCAGCATAAACGCCTCCAAAAAAGTTCTTCTGGTTACATCCAATCCAGGCGCCATATTACTTCGTCGGCGGGTACGGATGCCCGGTGTTGTCTGACATCTTGAGCATCTCTCTCACCTCAACCTGCTGAGTGTCGATCGGAAATCGATGAGCGACGCGCGCCTCCGGGTTGTCGAACCTGAGCGACAGTTTGTAGAGCTCGAATCGGCCATCAGCCGCATACTTCCTGCACCGGTCGCGCAATGCCTGCATGGCTGGCGCTTGCATCGGCACGAAACCTTGCGCGACTTTAAGCGCCTGCTGCAGGGCTTCCGCCTTATCAATACCGGTAATCGTAGTAGTGACCGGTAGACTCATCGCATATCGCAAGGCTTCTTCGCCGGTGAGTACGCCTTTCTGTACCGGGTCGCCGTGACCACAAATAGGCTTCATCCCGAGCGCAGCGATTCCACGGCGGTTCAACTCAGGCAGTACCTGTTGCTCGAAACTGTGGAAGTGCGAGTCAAACGGGTTTAGCGGCATCTGCACCGAGTCAAATGCAAAGTCTGTGGCCAGCATCTTCATGTGAATGGATGGATCCTTGTGTCCGGTGAACCCGACAAACCGCACCTTGCCTTCCTTCTTGGCCTGCTCGAGCGCCTCTGCGGCGCCGTTCTTCCGGATGAACAAGGCGGGATCGTTTTCGAAGCACACGCCGTGGATCTGCCAAAGGTCCAGATGATCGGTTCGCAGCCGGCGCAATGATTCGTCGAGCATGCGCAACGCAAGCGCCTTGTCGCGCCCATGAGTACAGACCTTTGTCATCAGGAACACGCGATCGCGCACTCCCTTTAGACCGGCCCCCATCCAGGCTTCGCTCTTGCCGCGGTGATATTCCCAACAATTGTCGAAGAACGTAATACCGCCATCCACGGCCTGCCTCACGAGACGTACCGCGGTTCCCTCGTCAGGTGCATCGCCTAGATGATGTCCGCCAAATCCTACCGCCGAGATCCTGACTTCGTGGCGACCGAACTGTCGTAGAGGAATCGCGCCGTTAGTGTTTGGCATGGTGCGCTCTCGCTATCGATTCCGACTCTTGCAACTGAGCCGCCAATATTGGGGCCCGATGTAAAACGACTTGCTTCGCGTTTTCTGCTCAGCGAGTCGAAACATGGCCTTCACGCGACATCCGGTCGCCACTGGAGCTACCGATCATTGCGGTCTTGCGAAAGGGAGGACTGACCGACACGGCGGCTATAACCGTCATCCTCGATCGGTCTGAGACGAAGGCTCTTAACGCCTTTCTGCAACCTTTCCGTCTGGTACTTTGAAACAAGCGCCTGAATCCGTTCTGGTTGCATCTGTACCCACCAGCATCGGTCTGACCATAGGGTGCACCTCGAGTCTGCGGTTCAAATTCGCGAGCATCATGCTCGAAGATCTGACTTGGTGCAGCGTGGACTACGACGAGAAGATTATTTTGGGCAATCCCCGCAGCTGTCGCCTTGATCGGTGACGTCGGGGCATCACTCGCAGAAGAAACCCGGTCTGCGTGGTGGTAGGCGGCAAATTTGGCTTCATGGCCGAAGAAGGAAGGACGAGCCAGAGTCGTGTTCTTGGCACGCTTTCCTATTCCTACCCTTCGGCAACGAGATCGGCAAACTCTGGATTACGGCCAAGATATTTCTGGACAAATTCGCATTTTGGGACAATCTTCAGTCGGCGAGCTCGGGCTATGTCGAGAACCGACCGAACGAGCGCTCCGCCAACGCCGCGACCTCGGAGGTCGTGAGCCACGAAGGTGTGTATCAGTTCGAGTCGGCCATTGGCGATTGCGTAGTTCACGAAAGCCGGTTTGCCGTTGACGATCGTCTCGAAGCGCTGGCGGCTTTTGTTATCGGTGACTTCCAGCACGAGCAGCCTCCATTCCCGGCACACGCGCAAAGGATATGACCGTGTGGTCTCCCTATCACTTTCTTTCAGGGATACCTTGCGGATTCAAATTCGTGAGATGGCCACTTTCGGTTCCTGCTTTGGGATCGATCACGCAGTTGATGAGGGCCGGTTTACCGGAGGCAAGAGCCGCGGTGAGCGTGTTGGCTAGACTTTTCGTATCGGTTGCGTAGTAGCCAGTGCCGCCGAACGCCTCGATCAGCTTCTCGTAACGGGCGCTCTTCATGAGGATGGTCGGTGAGGGATCGGTTCCGCCGTTGTGATTGATGTCATCGCCACGGTAGATGCCCCCGTTGTTGAAAATGATGGTGATGATCGGAAGCCCGTAGCGGCAGATCGTTTCGAGTTCCATCCCACTGAAACCGAACGCGCTATCGCCAACGATGGCGACGACGGGCTTGCCGCCAACCACCGCCGCGCCAATCGCATAACCCATGCCGATCCCCATGACGCCCCAGGTTCCCGAATCGAGACGCTTGCGCGGTTCGTACATGTCGATGATGTTCCTACCGAAATCGAGCGTGTTCGCGCCTTCGTTGACGACATAAACATCCGGTCGGTTGACGAGCACGTCGCGGATGGCTCGGAGCGCGCTGTAAAAGTCCATTGGGTCGGGAGTTGCGGCCAAATGTGCCGCCATGCGCTCCGCGTTGAGCCGTTTGCGTTGTGCGATTGCATCGAGCCAAGCGGAACTGGCTCGGACGCTTCCGGGCTTGAGGTCCGTAAGCAACGCCTGCAGGGCAGAGCGGATGTCGCCCACCACCGGCGCGGCGATGGGGCGATTGCTGTCGATTTCCGTCGGCGAGATATCAAACTGAATGAAGCGTGTAGTAGCGGACCACTGCGGAGGTTTGCCGTGCCCGAGGAGCCAGTTCAGGCGTGCCCCGATTAACATCACCACGTCCGCCTGCGCCAGAACGAACGATCGGCCTGCGGCTGCAGATTGCGGATGGTTATCGGGCAAAAGTCCCTTGGCCATTGACATCGGCAAGAAGGGAATGCCGGTTGTCTCAAGGAAGGAACGGATTTCTTGGTCAGCCTGGGCATAGGCGGCGCCTTTGCCCAGAATGACGAGCGGACGCTGCGCGCTCGCCAGAAGTTCGAGGGCGCGGGAGATGGATTCACGTGCGGGAATTTGTCTGGGCGAAGGATCGACGACGTGGACGAGAGAATGCACCGCAACGTCAGCGTCGAGCTCGGCACCGAGAATGTCGGCCGGCAAATCCAGATAAACCCCGCCAGGTCTCCCGGAAACGGCGGCACGGATCGCGCGAGCGATACCAATGCCGATATCTTCCGGTCGATCCACTCGGAAAGCTGCCTTGGTATAGGGTTTGGCGGCATTCATCTGATCCAGTTCTTCGTAATCACCTTGCTGGAGATCGACGATGGCGCGATTGCTCGACCCGCTGATCTGAATCATGGGAAAGCCATTGGTTGTGGCATTTGCGACCGCTACCAAGCCGTTCAAGAAACCCGGAGCCGAGACGGTCAGGCAAATCCCGGGCTTCTGCGTTAGATACCCGGCGATTGCCGCTGCGTTTCCCGCGGATTGTTCATGCCGAAACCCGATGAACCTGATCCCTTCGGTCTGAGCGAGCCTGGCCAGATCGGTGATCGGAATGCCCGCAACGCCGAAGATCGTGTCGACGCCGTTCAGCTTCAGAGCATCGACGACAATATGAAACCCGTCGGTCACGGCTGGTGTCGGCAATTGATCTGTCATCGTAGTTTCTAACTGACTTGTCGTCATAAGGTGACTCTGTCTAAGTTTTGTTATTTCGTTCCGCACTTCGCCTCAAGTTCTCGAAGACGCTCGCGGAGCTTTCGCTCTTCGAGAAAGCGGGCCGTTTCATCCCGAATGACGGCCACGATTCCGTTGATCTCGTGCTGGTGAGTGCAAAGTAGGGCAATGGTGAAAGCGATCGATAACGTACGGCCGTCCTTGTGAATCGCGGGAACTCGCAACACGTCGTGGGCATAACGCGTTTGTCCGGTAGCCATCGTCTTCCCGTAGCCGGCCCAATGTCGCTCTCGCAGCCGTGCCAGAATGATGAGGTCGAGCGAGTGCCCCAGAGCCTCAACGGGGGTGAATCCAAAGATTCGTTCTGCGCCGGGGTTCCAGAAAGTAATCGTGCCGGCCGGGTCCGAGACGACGATCGCATCATTAATGGTTGCGACCAGTTGCTCGAAATCGACCCGTGTTTGGGCAAGAGCATTCATCATTCAACCAGGCTCATGGTGTCGGGCGACATTGAATCTTGGTGAATCGCGATAACCTTAGCATCACGCATCTTAGTGATTTGTTCGGCGCTATATCCCAAGCCCTTCAATACCTCATCCGTGTGTTCACCCAGCAACGGTGAGCCGGTGATCTCAGGCGTGAAGTCCGAAAATTTGATGGGGCTGCCAACGGTAAGATAAGCGCCGCGTTCCTTGTGCGGAACCTCGACGACCGTAGCGCTCGCGCGCAGTGCTGGATCATATGCGATTTCTTTCATGCTCAGCACGGGTGCGCATGGAATGCCGTAGTTCCGGAACATGTCGATGGCTTCGAACTTGGTCTTGTTGGCAATCAGCTTCTCTATTTCGGCAAAGATGTCGAAAATGTGGGACTGCCGTGCGCGTGCCGTAGAATAGGCTGGATCATTGACCCACTCCGGCCTGCCTAGCGCCTCGCACGTTGGCGCCCAGTCTTGCTCCTGGATCGTGAAATAGATGTACGCGTTCGGATCCTTTTCCCAACCTTTGCACTTGAGCACCCAGCCCGGTTGCCCTCCGCCGCCCGCATTTCCGCCCCGGGGCACCACGTCAGTAAAAGTGCCGTTGGGATATTGGGGATATTCTTCCAGATAGCCGAGACGCTCCAGCCGTAGTTGGTCGCGCAGTTTCACGCGGCAGAGGTTCAGTACGCAGTCCTGCATCGCGACCGATATTTTCTGGCCCTTGCCGGTCTTCTGACGGCCGATCAAGGCAGTGAGAATTCCAATGGCCAGATGCATCCCGCTATTGCTGTCGCCCAGCGCTGCGGCGCTGACGGTTGGAGGACCATCCCAAAAGCCGGTCGTCGAGGCAGCGCCGCCCGCACATTGCGCCACGTTCTCGTAAACTTTTAAGTCGGAATATGGCGACTCATCATTAAAACCCTTCACCGACCCATAGATGAGTTTAGGGTTCAATTCCTGAATGTGCTCCCACGGAAAGCCCATGCGATCCATCGCGCCAGGGCCGAAGTTTTCCACCAGAACGTCGGCGCCTCGGATGAGCTTTTCCAGGATCTCTTTGCCTTCAGCGGTCTTCGTGTTAAGGGCCAGAGATCTTTTATTGCTATTCAGTTGGGTGAAATATAGAGCATCTACATCTGGGATGTCACGCAACTGGTGGCGCGTAATGTCACCTCCGTCAACGCGCTCAACCTTTAGCACTTCCGCGCCAAACCACGCTAATAACTGCGTACAGGCAGGACCCGCCTGCACTTGCGTAAAGTCAATTACGTTGATTCCTTCGAGAGGGAAGCTCATGAGTACGGTCTCCTTAATCGGTTCCGGTTCTGACGCGACGCCGAACGCACAGCAGAACGTGGTTACGACCAGTACAAGGCATCCTGGGTTCCAAAGCTACGAAGCGCCCACGAAATAGAAAGGAATGTTGCCATCAGCGTATTCGAGAAGACCTGGAGCACCGTTTTCGTCATCCAACTGTCGACCAGATGACCCTTGCTACGTAATCGCGACCCCAGCAGCAGCCGCCCCTTCCGCAAGATCAGCAGATTGAAAGACTTCGATTGGTATTCCAATCGCTTAGAACATCACTGGTGGATAACCTCTCTGAACTGCTCGCCAAGCAAGTAGATCAGCAGGCTGATCGAATCGCACTTGCTAAGTCCGACCTTTCTACAGTGATCAGTTATCGACAGCTCGACACTCTTGTAAAGGCGGCGATGGCTCAACTGTGGTCGCTCGGGCTGCGTAAAGGCAACACTGTTGCGCTTGTTTCGGATAACTGCGTCGAATTCGTCGTTGGCCTCCTAGCAGGTTTGTCTTCCGGAGCGCGTCTTGCGCCGTTGAATCCGGCGCTCACTCTGCCCCAGTTGAGTAAATGGTTTTCCACGCTGGCCGCCCACGCGGTTCTGCTTCCGCAACGCCACGCCGAAAAACTTGAACTTCCGGGTTCCTGCCCGGGTTGTCCCATTCCGTGGGTCATCAGTGTGAATGGTTCCGGCGATGCTTCGTCGGTGAGCATATCGCGAGTAAACGCGCCTGCACCCGCCTCAAGTGTCGAAACCGCTGTCCCAATCGTCAAAAGGGAAGATGTCGCTCTCCTGATGTTCACGGCAGGCTCGACCTCGGAGCCTAAGGTTGTTCCGCTGACGCACGGAAACATGGTCGAATCGATCCGGACGATCGTCTGTGTGTATCACCTCTCGCCACAAGACGCGACATTAATCGTCATGCCACTGTTTCACGGCCACGGTCTTATTGCGGGACTTCTTGCCACTCTGGAAAGTGGCGGCGTAGCCTACCTTCCGAGCACTGGCGTTTTTTCGGCTCACTCGTTCTGGCCTGACATGATCCGAGTGAATGCCACCTGGTATACGGCGGTGCCCACCATTCACCGCATCCTCGTAAACCGTGCTCCCCACGAATACCTGGGCCCCGCGCCATCTCTCCGATTTATCCGCAGCTGCAGCGCTCCCTTAGACGAGGAACTCGCTATGGACATCGCCCATGCATTTGGAGTTCCCGTGATCGCAGCCTATGGCATGACCGAAACCTGTCACCAAACAACATCCAATCCTCTTCCTCAGTACGGATCGAATAAGACGTCCTCGGTCGGTCTGCCTAGCGGTATTGAGATCCGCATCGTCGGCGCTGACGGAACGAATCCAGGAATCGATGGCGTCGGCGAGATCTGGGTCCGTGGCGCGACGCTCACCTCCGGATATCTCAACAATCCGGCCGCCAACGCAGAGAGCTTCGTCGATGGATGGTTTCGAACCGGAGACCTTGGTAGCCGAGACATCGATGGTTATCTCTACTTGCGCGGGAGACTCAAGGAGATCATCAACCGCGGCGGGG
>WNFI01315295.1_pt1 | contig 11793 bp, 16 predicted proteins | sample 5400471 | NCBI WGS metagenome assembly WNFI01 (sample SAMN13153348, study PRJNA577476) | soil metagenome | isolation source: 100 cm saprolite on Douglas fir-dominated hillslope | place: USA:California | collected 2013-09-17
CAGCAGCGCGACTACAGGTTCGATATGAAGACGTTCACGGAATTGAAGAACGCACAGTCCATCACATTAGCCTATGACGGCCTCAATCCCTTACCACCGACGTTTTGCTATCTCAAGCCTTATCTCAACGACGTGAACAAGTCCTACTTTCGCCAGCTTGCGGACGGACAACTCTAATGAATGGATTCGAGCTGATTCTCCCGTTTCTCCGCCCGATCCAGCATCTCATTCTCGACCCAGATATCAGCGAGATTATGGTGAACGGCCCAGAACGGATCTTCATTGAAAAAGCTGGATACCTTCAAGCCGTACCGGAAGTAAAACTCACTCATGAATCCCTCATCGTTGCGGTCAAGAACATTGCTAGGCGCCTGGGCGATGACATTTCAGAGGCCAAACCCATTCTAGACTCTCGCTTGCCTGATGGCAGCCGGGTTGCCGCCGTGATCCCGCCTTGCAGCATCCATGGTGTCGCTCTGACGATTCGAAAGTTCAACTCCCACAAATTCAAGATGAAGGACCTCATTGAAGTGGGAACGCTAACTGCTGAACTGGCCGCCCACTTGGCGGAATACATTGGCCAGCGGAAGAACATCCTGATCTGTGGCGGAACTTCGAGTGGGAAGACGACTCTTGCCAATGTCTTAACGGATTTCATACCGAATCATGAGCGCATAGTCTTGATTGAGGACACGGCAGAAATACAGATTCAGAAAGACAATGTCCTGAGATTCGAACACCGCCCTGACAGGATTATTCTTGGGGAGATTCGCGGCGGCGAAGCCTTCGACCTGCTGCAACTCCTGAACACAGGGCACAGCGGAACTATCTCAACAGTCCATGCCAACTCTGCCGCTCAAGGAATTTCGCGCTTCACAACTTGCGTGTTGCAAAGCGGGCTTGAAATGCCATACGGAGCCATCAAAATCAATATTGCAGATTCGCTCGATGTGATAGTACAGATCGAACGCCGACCGGGGACGCGATTTGTGTCCGAAATCCTTGAGATTCGTGGATATGAACCGGGGGCTGACCAATTTGACCTTCGTCAGATTTACTGCCACACGGGGAAATGCTGACTGTAAGGACAGAGTGAAAGAGACTGGTACGGCCAACGGACGGCTCCCCGCAAAGGGGAAGGCGAGGCTGCGCCCGAGCGAACTGGAGGGCTCGGAAGACGGCCAGGGGAAGAAGCCCAAACCCGCTCGGGAGCGACATTGCTGGGTCCATTTTGTTAATGTATACGACCAGAGCACGGCTTCGAGGTGGCGCAACGAATCGGCCAGGCTCCGCTTGGCATCCGTTGCACAGTGGCTATTCGGGCGAGCAGCGTAGTGGGGGAATATAGATGTATACGTGGATTTCACTAAGCTCCACCGCGGACCTCGCCCAGCTCGAAAAACACATTTCGCCGGAATACGATCCGGCGCGCGTCGCGAAGAAGCTCGCCGCTGGGATATCCAACGCGGTCAAAGCGGTCCTGATAGAGCGAAACTACGTCGACAAGGATTACCGAAGCACATACTACAATTTTTACGCCAAGAAGGGTCAACGCTACCGCCCGGACTGTGTGCGTCTCCACTTTTTCGATGGAACTGTGACTTTCGACGAGAAAACGCTCAAATTAGCTAGTTCTGCAGATAATCGCCTTACTGACCACTATTTTGGATACATGGTTCTCCGCCCGACCGCCATCTCGACCATCGGACGTTCGGTCGTATCGCCGGATGTTCGAAGTGGCGCGACTAGATTCATCATCACTGGGAATCATAAGGTTCACCTCCTCGGCTACAGGTTAGAGGTGCAAGGGTTCCCGTCTATGGATCAACACGTCGACATATCAGTCTGCGCGCACGCGGCATGTTGGTCGATTCTTAGACATTACAGCGAGCGTTATACCGTTTATCGTGAGTTTCTCACACACGACATCACGATGATGGCGCACGAATTCAATCCGGGAGGCCTAGTCCCGTCCAGAGGATTGCAGATGTCACACGCGGAACGGGTTTTCCAGGAAGCGGGTACATTCCCTATGACAATCGCGCGCGACAAGAGTGGTACAAGTGATCTTTCTTTTTACCGGCAGCTAAGCGCGTACGTTGAGTCGGGGTTCCCGCTCTTTGCCGCAATGAGCACGCGCCGACACGCAGTCGCAGTCGTCGGATATGAATGGAAGCCCCCAGTTAAGACGGCGATTTCAGGACTGCGGTACACGTGGGACGAAGTCCAGTCACTTGCGGTTATTGACGACAATTATCTCCCGTATCTCTCGATACCAGTCAACGGCGGCACACCGTACTCCGCCCAGGAAGTTGATGCCTTCATTGTGGCGCTCCCGGAGAAAGTGTTCTATCCGGCCGATGCAGTCGACCGGTTAGCGCCTGCGCTTTTCAGTCTGGGCGCAGTTGTCGGTTTGCCACCAAAGGACAAGACCATCATTCGTTATTTCATTACAACGTGCTCTGCGCTTCGGCGCTTTGTGCGTGACAAGGAGTCTGAGTTTGATCCGAAGCTCTTGGAAACGATTATGACTCTCCCTTTTGCCCAGTTTGTGTGGATTGTGGAATTCGCAACCGAAGATGAATGGGCACTTGGTAAGGTACAGGCACGAGCAGTGATTGACGCTACCGCCAGCCTCCTTGAGGTTATGCCTCTCTGGCTATTGCACAGCCGTACGCAAGCTTTGGTTTTTGACCGTCGAACGGTTGCTCTGGATTTGCAAACTGGTATGGGGGGCTTGCAGCTCTCTGACATGGGACATACAGGGTTCACTAGAATGGACCAAAATTTGCGTCCGACGCAAACGAAGTGATTTCGTTCTCAGGTAGTCAAGTAAGAATATCTTTTGGCAGCACGGAGCAACGGATGGACAAGAAAGAAAACAACGTTTCCGACGTAATCAAAGGTCTAACGCCAGTCGACCCAAAGGCCCTCGAAGACTTCAAGCGCGAGATGACTGAAGAGGTTATTCCGGAGATTCTTCGCGTGCTGGAGGACCGTCGCGAACTCGCGGCGGAGAGTCGAAAGTGGCAGCTCAAGTCTTAACTCTTCACGCTCGCGATTGCAGCGCGATGTAGGTTATCCGACCGCCTTGCGAAGACGTTCATAAGCGGCACGGACAATTGCCTCTACAGCTTCCGCGGCTTGCGCGTCGAGGTTAGGATCGGTACGCAGCAGTGATGAGATTTGCGCCATGGGCTCCGGGTGCGAAACCTTATACGGTGCGTCCACGAAATCAGACGGGTTAAGTCCGGCCCATGCAGAAAGGGCCGCTAGGCTTGCTGCATCTGGTTTGCGTCCCTGTGCCATGCGCGCTAGAGTTGAAGCGCTGACCCCGGTTTCAGCAGCAACTTGCTTCCAATTCTTCGACCGGGCTTCAAGAGTGCTTTCTAGGGCCCGGTAGAAGGCGTCACCATCAAACCCTTTATTTTCAATCGCCATCCAGACCTCATTTTCGATTGCTAAAAAGCAATTGACTCCCTAAGTAGGAGAAGCTATACTAATCCTTGCCGATTGCATAATAGCAATTAGAATCCTAATTGGCAAGGAGAAAAGACCATGGAACAGGATCAAATCAAACTCGAAAACGAGAAGCATCGCAACGAACAGCACAAAGAGCAAGTGGTTACGGTCTCCGTAAATGACCAACCAGTTCAGCTCCAAGGCGACACGGCAACTGGCGCGCAAATCAAAAATGCAGCGATCGCCCAAGGTGTCCACATCCAGCCAAACTTTGTGTTGCAAGAGGAACTTCCGAACGGAACAAGCCGCATCATCGGCGACAACGACGAGGTCCGCCTGCGCGAACATCTGCGTTTTACAGCGATCCAGCCGGACGACAATTCATAATCGGGGGGATTATGAAAGTCGAAGTCTCGGCCGGCATTGAGGAACTCAAGCGACAGTTCAGCACTTCGTCTTTCGTTGTGCGTGAGGACGGTCAGGGCGGCGCCTACGTCGTCATGGACTCTGTAACGCTAGGCCCCAAGTACAGGCCGACGGTTACCTGGCTCGGATTTCAAATCCCTGCGCAGTATCCGTACGCCGACATATACCCTGTGTTCATTGGGGCAGAGGTGGTTCGTGCTGACGGGGTCCCATTCGTCGCCCCGGTAACGCCGGGACATCAGTTTGAAGGGAGACCAGCTATTCAAATCTCAAGGCGGAATAGCGGCGCACAAAGCGGTTTACAAAAGGTGCCCGCAAAGATTCTCAAGGTATTGGACTTTCTGGAGAAACTACCATGATGAACAAATGCCGTCTCCGGATGGCCCGGAAGGATTTCGATGTCTTAACCGCCCATCTCTTTCCGGGTGACAAGGACGAGCACGGTGCGGTTCTGCTCGCGGGCGTTTCGCACATTGAAGGGCAGCTCACACTGCTTGTGCGCGAGGTTCATTTAGCACAGGAAGGCGTTGATTACGTTCCGGGCAAGATCGGCTACCGGGCCCTTACAGCCCCATTTATCCACCGCCTGATCACGCGTGCCCGTGACGAGCGACTCGCCTACTTGGCTGTTCATAATCATGAAACGGATCGGGAAGTAGGTTTTAGTTCCATCGATTCTAACTCGCATCAGAGCGGCTATCCCGCCTTGCTGCAGATCGCTCGGGGTATGCCCGTTGGGGCCCTCGTGTTCGGCCGTCGCTCCATCCAGGCAGACCTTTGGCTCCCGGATCACACTCGCTTGGACCTCGACCGTGCAGTTGTGGTTGGCAACACTATTCAACATATCGCGCCGTCCCCCAAACGAGAGCGTACTCATACGCCGGACATCTATGACCGTCAGATCAGAATGTTTGGAAAGGTTGGTCAAGGAGAGCTTGCGCGCTGCCGCGTTGGGATTGTCGGGCTTGGCGGCATCGGAAGCATAGTCGCCGAGTATCTTGCACGACTCGGGGTCGGAGAATTCCTTCTCGTAGACGATGATCGTGTAGAGGAGTCGAATCTGTCACGGATCGTCGGGGCGTCAGCATCGGACGCACTCCATGGAGCGACGAAAGTAACGGTCGCACAACGTCTCATTCTTGAAGGCAATAACCGCGCGAATATCCACATTGTTACGGACGATGTCGCGAAAGAGTCTGCGGCAAAAGCGCTGATCTGTTGTGACTACCTCTTCCTTGCAGCAGATTCAATGAGAGCACGATTGGTATTTAACGCGCTCGTCCACCAGTACCTCATTCCGGGCGTGCAGCTTGGCTCCAAGATCCGTTCCGACTCAGGAGGAAGATTGGTCGAGGTGATGAGCGCAAATCGACCAGTCCGCCCTGGGCAGGGCTGCCTGTGGTGCAATCAGCTTATTGACCAAAACCAGCTTGCGAAAGAAGCAAAGACGGACGAAGAGCGCAAAGCGCAAGCCTATGGTGTCCAAGAGCCGAACCCGAGCGTCATTAGTCTGAACGCGATCTCTGCTGCCCACGCGGTTAATGACTTTTTGCTTGATTACCTAGGCCTTCGTGCTGATAGTGGCGCGCTCTACTATGAACATTTCCATTTCCTCAAAAGTAGGCGGACTCTGGTTAAGCCTCGGAGAGATAAGGAGTGCTCGGAATGTGCTCCTACCGGCCTGCGTTACGGTCGTGGTGACTCTGTCCCGCTACCCTGTATCGAAGGCTAGAAACAAACAACCCCCGTGCGATGCGCACAAACGCCACCCCCGGGCGACTTTAGAACCGCAGATGCCACGGGTGATCCAGTCCGCGTTGATTTGTAGGGAGTACCTCAGAATGATCGACAAGTTAGAAATCGACGCAAAGGCCGAAGAACTTGGTGTTCACGCTGCGAACGTGCAGCGAGACTACGTTTTCGGCTGGTTGCTATCCGGCATTTCGCAGGCCCACAATCTTCTTCGACCGCTGCTGGTTCTTAAAGGCGGAAACTGTTTTCGCAAAGTATATTTCGAGCACGCGAGATTCTCGAACGACTTGGATTTCTCTACTCAGACTGAACTCGACGCCGAAATGCTCTTGCAAGGACTCAAACAGGCGTGTGCGTTCGCGAACGAAAAGAGCGATGTCGAATTTCTCGTCGATGAAAGCCGAGTGTCGGAAAGGCACCTAGCCGATAGCAATGCCAAGATTTACGATGCACGCGTTTACTTCAAAAGCTTCTACGGCGAGGAAGACGCTAGAATCCGGGTCGATCTGGATGTGAAGGAATACGATAAACTCTTCTTGCCCATTCAAACCCGGCATCTGATTCATTCATATTCCGATGCAGCTCTGTGCCAGAACGACATTCGGTGCCTGAAGCTTGAGGAACTGTTGGCCTCGAAGTTGAAGGCGCTTTTGCAGCGGCGCCATTCCCCGGATTTGTACGACTTCGTTCACGCGGTCTTTTTTCAAAAGGCACTGAACATATCGCGGCGCGAAGTATTGATGACCTTTCTGAAACAGACGATCTACGAACCAGAACCCGCGATTGCACGGAATTTGCTTCTCGAACTTCCGTTCCAAGCAATCCGCGGGCTCTGGAACGAGTACCTGGTATGTCCGAAGTTGTCTTTATTTAGTTTCGATAACGCTGAGGCTTGGTTCAAGGCCGTCGTAACCGAGATGTTTTCACTTGTTGAGCCCAGGTTTGCCTATGCCGGGGTCGCTGGCAGATCGAGTCTGAATTATTTCCCATCAACGTTCAGAGCTGAAATCATGGAAGCGGCGCGTCTCCATCGGCTGTTGCGACTTGTCTATGACGGACTGGAGCGCAGCGTCGAACCGTATGCACTTGCCTACAAGCGGCGTCGTGACGGCATTGCACGGGAGTATTTCTACGCTTGGGACCTGACCGGAGGCCGAAGTGGGCAGGTGGGCATCAAGTCCTATACCGCGGATAAGATTCATTCAGTGACGATTGCCGAGGAGACATTTGAACCGCGTTTTCCCATCGAGCTGGCAAAATCGAGTGGATACTTCGGCAAGCCATACTTTTCCAGTTCGAGTGTAGGGACTTTCCCAACACGACGCGCGTCGAGGGGCTCCGGACAGTCTATTGAGTACACAGTAGAATGTCCCTACTGCCATAAACGCTTCAAGCGCTCCAAATACGAAACAAAGCTCAATGAACACAAAGATCGGCGCGGAAATCGTTGCTACGGCAGAGTCGGCTACATAGTCTGACGAGCGCCACACCCCAACCACTTAGGCCACCCACTGCGCCATGCTCCTCCACCTCCTCCAGGCAGTCTTGGTGGTATCATCCTCGTACCCCGCGGGGAGGCTTCCGTGACCTGTATTATTGGGATGTATTACGACTCCGGCAAAGGTGCCGTCTTGATTGCAGACAGTCGTACCATGATCGGAGGAGACTACTCCCACGGGCAAAAAGTCTTCGAGGTGGAAACTGGCACCGGCATTGTCTTCTCGTCTTCCGGGCTTTCTGGAATTGCCGAAAAGCTGCTCCCGAACGTTCGAGCTGCACGCTCGAGAGCAAGGCAGGTCTTGCCATCGGAAATAGTGAATGTTTTTGAAGATGAGATGGCGGAACTCTACAACCGCTATAAGATGACGAGACCGTATAGATTCGGAAGCGACGAAACCCTTTTGACCGCCTTTATCGGCTTTATAGACCAGGACGCTCCCCAATTGCACTGCTTGTATGAAAATGGATATGCGGAGATCATTCGTGAGTTCCACGCAATAGGGCACGGCGCGCGGCATGCTAGGAACATCCTGCGAACGTTGTACGCGCCATCCATCTCGAAGGATAGAGCCATCGAGATTGGGGTTCATGCCCTCGTTGAAGTAGCAAAGATTGACGCAATGGTTGACGATTCACCTCAGATTGCAATCCTTGAAAAAAAGACCCCAACATCCACTCTCGAAATACTGAATCGGCGCCCTGACGGCACGTTCGACTTTGAATGTGCGGAGATCAAGAAGATCATCGACAAACTCGCTGGTATCGAGGAAAAGAGGACTCGGGCCTTTCATCTACTCCTCGATGGCAACGAAGATATGAAGAAGAAATTCGATAAGGCCCTACAGGAGTACAGCGATGGCGCAGGACACGCAAAAGAAACCGCCGACAACACCCAATCGCGATCCGCAGCGGGAAATTGACGAAAGGGATCGTCACATCGCCGAGGAAGAGCGGAAACGCTTGCCGATTACCAAGCGAGACTTTGAAGATGCAAACAAGCGACGGGATCACACAACACCTGGTGTCGCTTCCGCCAATTAGCCTACGACCATTCCCTGCCATTGACGCGCAGCAACTCCCGTCTAAACCGGTATGAGTCCCCCCTCTGACTACCTTCTACCGTCAGGAGATACTGGCCTGGCTTTGGAGGCTGCCCCTCTGAAAGAGGAAGTTCAAAGTTAACATCGAACTCGATGACGTTTTCCGCTGATTCGCCTTCGGGACAGGGTTCGTACTGATTCATCTTCTCTCATAGAAGCGGAGCAAAGCGCAAGAGCGCGCTCGCGTTCGGAATCCAGCCTTGTCTTGGGAATCGGAGCGGAAGCAAGCTCGCAACAGCGGAAAACTTATTTCACGCGCGAGTTGGCGAAAGCCTTCTCGTTGAAAATTTCCTTCTCGGAAAAGTAATAGTCGTGCGCCTGCCCGCAATCGGGGCATTGGAGCCGTCGCGGGTCGTCACCGAGATTGATAGGGAAGCTAATCGCACGAGCGGTGTCTTCTGCTAAATCTCCAACCTTTAGCCAAGCATTGCAGCCAGTCGTCTTGCACGGGAATCCGAAAACATTCATGGTCGGGTTTCCTCCCAACGCTCGAATTATACCATGCCGTCCGAAAGCCCACTTGCGAAGCGCCCGTCTGGTTCGACGCTGCTTTGATTATAGGATTGTTCCGCAACATGCTTCTGTAAGCGCAGAGAATCAAACTGCGAGCGCCGCGGGAATGATAAGATCAAGCCATGGCAAAGAAGAATGTTCGATTTATTGCCACTAAGACTGTAAGCAAGCCTACGAAAGTTCACTTTAAGACTAAATCGGGCGAAACAGTCTCTTTCAGAGCGTTCAAGACTTTCAAGAAGAAAGAGGTCGTCCATTTTCGTGCGAAGAAGAAATGAGACGGATCTATCTCGACAGCAACGTTCTCATCGCTTACTACGCAGTTGACAAAGCGGAAGAGGCAAAGAAGAAGTTGGTTGAGAACGCCTTAGCGGTATTTACACAGCTCAAAGACGTACAGCTGTGCACGTCGATGTGGGCCGTCACTGAGATGGTGAACATATTGATCTCCGGCAAGAATATGGATCGCACTGCTGTGGCTGAAATTGAGAGTCAACTCGTAAATGAGAGACGTTTGAGAGGCTTGAAAATGAATTTCATTGATGTCAGTCCTCAAAAGGATTATGACTTTGTTGAGTTCTTCTACCATGTGAGACAGGGCATTCTCAAATTTCACTCTGGAGTGGGAGATGTGATCCATAGCGTGGTTATGAAAAATAATGACATCGAAAACATTCTGACGTTCGACGAAAAGGGTGATTTCAAACAGATTCCTGGTTTGACAGTGCTGCATCCCAAAGACATCAAGCTTTGAAACAACGGTATTGAATCAATTTCGCTTACGATTTCTTTGAAAACTTTCTGGCTATGATGACAATCGCTTACTACTATCAACAGAATCTGCTTGAGACCTCCGAAGGCAAAGGCTCGCATGAATCGATATGCAGCTTGCTCTCACAACTTAGATCGGAGGGTCGGATTGTCGATGCTGTCGTAAGAGATGCAAAGGTCGCATTTCGGACAGACGAAGAACGGCAGCGGTTCTTCGGGCAACTTCGGGAATTCGCTGTTCGCCACAAGGTTGGCCTAGCGCATGAGTTTGGCAGCCGACGACACGGTTTTTGCTATTTGCCGACTCAGTTTCTGCTTGTCCTGAAGGGTACGACTCTCCAAGAAGTTTTCCCCTGTCGAATTGGCGACCATGAAGTAGCCCCTCTCGATTACCTTAAGCGACTGGCGACCGGACAACCGTGGACTACTCAGTCTGTCAGGGGGATGCAAGGAAAGAAACATTCAGAACTTGTGGCTCGGATCATTGCCAGCCCGGAAATCCTTGAATCTGGCCTAGTGCTTCGGGGCAGGAATGTACAAGTCTCCCGAGATTTTGGCGAATTGGGCTACGTGGACCTGATCTTCGATGACCGCTCGGGTCAGGCCTTGCTTGTGGAGATCAAAGTCAAACCAGAGGAGCTTGATAAAGCCATCGGGCAGATTCTGCGTCATCGACACCTGTTTGTTCAACAGAACAATATTGAGCCGACTTCAGTACGCGTAGGGATCGCTTGTCCTTCCATCCCTCCGCAACATCATTCTATCTGCATGCAAACGGGGATCTGCTGCTGGCAAATTCCTATCACTTAAGTATCACTCGCCCAGAAGCCTTAGAGGTATGGAGACACCCACGTCCCAAGGAATCCGGCTGTCACTCGTGCCGCTGAGAACTCACGCACGAACCGGATCATCGGGCTTATCTGCCCCCTTTTGCCCCCTCGCGTTTTTGCTAAGTCCCGACCAATCAGGAAGATCGTTGGTAGGGGCGGTGGGGATCGAAATTGCACTCCCACACCACAAAGACCTGCACGGCAACGACTTAGCGCCACTGCCCCACTTTCAATCGTTGTTAAATGTTGTCAGAAACCTTACTCTCTTTCGGAGCCTCAGCCTTTGCCGCCTCAGCGCGTGAACGCTCCATCTTGGCTTGTACTGCGCGGTCAAGATAATCGCAGAAGAACTTACCGAAGGCTGGCAAGTCATCCCAGATTGTTCCGCCACTAGTCGCAACATCTTCCGTTTCCAAAATTTCGGCGTCCACATGTGACTGTAGAATGCTGTTTACTTCTCCCCTGTATGCATCAAGAACAAGCGTGTCGCAGATGTCCGGCCCGTCGTAGTGGTTTGACAACACAACGAAGTAGTTCAACCCGCCGAACAGGGTCACTATCGCATCCACTCGCTTCTTGTCATGTCTGGCCGCAAGGATAATCGCGTGTTGATGCGGCCCTTGTTGCACGGCATCCGAAAACTTGTAGTTGACGAATGATCTAGCCGTGGGTTTTCCAGTCCCTTCCACGATGTAGGCTCTGATTTCTTTGAACGCATCGCCCATCGCCAATCTTGCACCGGCACGAAAGACCAAGCCCGCGTATGCAATTTTTGACACCGTGCGAAGCCCTTCCGAAGAGCCTATCAACTCAAGCTCACCACCAACATGAACCTCACCCGTCATTGGTTCTCCCGGTGCTGACTCTATAAACTGCTTCCCCTTTTCCTTTGCTTCTGCCCGTAGTTTCTCCTTCTGGCGCTCCGTCGCAAATTGGTGCAGAAATTCCCGCACACCACCACTACCCAAGACTTCGGTGACCACAGGTTTGAGTTGTACGGTGCCATCACCTTTAACCCTAGCTTCGTATTCTTTCTCTCCCACTTTGAAGGTCGCGTGAGTCTGCGGGACTTCGCCGCGTCTGTCCGGTATCTGAAGAAGATGCCGAAGGGGAATGAGTTCCGTAGCGAGAGCCTGTTCAAATTTTGAACAGCCGTTGTTGCACGTGACGCATGAACCATTTTCAATGAACAAGACACCACCAAGAGCGGCAGGGAAAACGTGTTCGTGCGTCAACTCTGACTCTGGTTTCTCTTTCAAACATAAAATGCACTTGCCAGTAGCGTCACCCATAGGGCAATTATCCCAGCATCTTGAAACCGCTTGACCCTACTTCCAATCGGTGTCAAATGGTGTCAGCTAAAATGTTTCACAAACATTGCGTCTATAAACGCCGTGCAGGATTCAACTTCAGCGCGGCTGACATTCGCCCAGTCAGCG
>WNFI01709615.1_pt1 | contig 11793 bp, 8 predicted proteins | sample 5400471 | NCBI WGS metagenome assembly WNFI01 (sample SAMN13153348, study PRJNA577476) | soil metagenome | isolation source: 100 cm saprolite on Douglas fir-dominated hillslope | place: USA:California | collected 2013-09-17
GACCATCGTCACGCGGTTTGCTCCTTCGCCAACGGGCTTTCTGCATATCGGGGGGGCGCGCACCGCGCTGTTCAACTGGCTCTATGCCCGCGGGCGCGGCGGGAAGATGGTGCTGCGGATCGAGGACACCGACCGCGAGCGCTCCACGCAAGCTGCGATCGAGGCCATCCTCGATGGACTCTCCTGGCTCGGCCTGGATTGGGACGGCGAGGCCGTCTACCAATTCTCGCGCTCCGAGCGCCATCGCGAGGTAGCCCAGGTCCTATTGGAAGGGGGCCGCGCCTATCGCTGCTACACCTCGCCCGACGAGCTCGCGCAGATGCGCGAGAAGGCGCGCAGCGAAGGGCGTACCAAGCTCTATGATGGCCGCTGGCGCGATCGCGATCCCTCCGAGGCCCCCTCTGGAGTTCAGCCGGTGATCCGGCTCAAAGCACCGCTGACGGGTGAGACTGTGATCGAGGATCAGGTGCAGGGGCGGGTCGTATGGCAGAATGAAAACCTCGACGATCTCGTGTTGTTGCGTTCGGACGGCACGCCGACTTACATGCTCGCGGTCGTGGTCGATGACCACGATATGGGCATCACCCACGTCATCCGCGGTGACGATCACCTCACCAACGCCGCGCGCCAGACCCAGATCTACAACGCGCTCGGCTGGCGCGTGCCGGTCATGGCGCACATCCCGCTCATTCATGGTCCTGACGGCTCGAAATTGTCCAAGCGGCACGGCGCGCTCGGGGTCGATGCGTACCGAGCGATGGGCTATCTGCCCACCGCCATGCGCAATTATCTCGTGCGGCTGGGCTGGAGCCATGGCGACCAGGAAATCTTCTCGACCGAGGAGATGATCGCGGCCTTCGATGTGCCGCAGATCGGGCGCTCGCCGGCGCGCTTCGACTTCGCCAAGCTCGAGAGCCTCAACGGCTATTATCTGCGCCAGACCGCCGACGCCGACCTCCTCGCCGAGCTTGAGCGCGTGCTACCGCACATCGCCGGCGGACCTGAGCTTGCGGCCAAGCTAACGCCGGATATGCGCAAGAAGCTGCTTGCGGCCATGGCCGGGCTGAAGGAACGGGCCAAGACCCTGGTCGAGCTCGCGGACGGCGCCCGCTTCATAGTGGCTGAGCGCCCGCTCGTTCTCGACGACAACGCGGCCGGCCTGCTGACGGCCGAGGCGCGCAGTCTCCTCGGCGATCTTTCGGCAGACCTCAAGATGGTCGAGCCTTGGAGCGTGGAAACCACCGAACAGGCCGTGCGCGCCTTTGCCGAGCGCAAGGGGCTTAAGCTCGGGAACGTCGCGCAGCCGTTGCGCGCCGCGCTGACTGGGCGCACCACCTCACCCCCGATCTTCGACGTGTTGGCGGTGCTGGGGAAGAGCGAAAGCCTCGGCCGGCTGCAAGACCAAGCCGGGCCGAGCACCGCGAGCCGATAGAGTCCTCCGTCCCCATGGAAAGCAAAACCCCTCTGGCCGCGCGGGAGGCCAATCTCCACATGATATCTAAGGTACGCCAGCGCAGCGAAAGCTGCGCCGATGCCGCCGTCTTGCAGTGCACACTGGGATGGGCTACGCAAAAAAGCGGCTTCCCCACGGGCGTCCGGAAGCACCTGGCGCAAGCCATCCCACCGGCCGGAGGGGAACGCGGTCCGCCGGGCGACACAAATCGAGGGCTCGATCATGGATGCGAAGACGGGCGCCAACATCAAGACCGGCAAATTCGCCGTCGGCGATAGGGAGACCACGTTTCCAATCTACGAGGGGACGATCGGTCCTTCGGTCATCGACATCGGCAAATTCTACGCCGAGACCGGAATGTTCACCTACGATCCCGGCTACACCTCGACCGGGAGCTGCGAATCCAAGATCACCTATATCGACGGCGATGAAGGAATCCTGCTCTATCGCGGCTATCCGATCGAACAGCTGGCCGAGCACGGCGACTTTCTCGAGACCTGTTATCTCCTGCTCTACGGCGAGCTTCCCACCGCCGCGCAGAAGGCCGACTTCGACAATCGTGTCACCCACCATACGATGGTACACGAGCAGATGAGTCGGTTCTATCAGGGCTTTCGGCGAGACGCGCACCCGATGGCGGTGATGACGGGCTGCGTCGGGGCGCTCTCGGCGTTTTATCACGACTCCACGGATATCTCCGATCCAACTCAGCGGATGATTGCCTCGATCCGCATGATCGCGAAAATGCCGACGATCGCGGCGATGGCCTACAAGTACTCGATCGGTCAGCCTTTCATCTATCCGAAGAATGACCTCGACTATGCGACCAATTTCTTGCGCATGTGCTTCGCGGTGCCGTGCGAGGAGTATAAGCCCAATGCCGTCCTCGCCCGCGCGATGGATCGCATCTTCATCCTGCACGCCGACCACGAGCAAAATGCCTCGACCTCGACGGTCAGGCTCGCCGGCTCCTCCGGCGCCAACCCCTTTGCGTGCATCGCGGCGGGCTGTGCGTGCCTATGGGGTCCCGCGCACGGCGGCGCCAACGAGGCGGCTCTGAACATGCTGCGCGAGATCGGCAAGCCCGAGCGCATCCCGGAATATATCCGTCGCGCCAAGGACAAGAACGACAGCTTCCGCCTCATGGGTTTCGGACACCGGGTCTACAAGCACTACGACCCACGCGCCAAGATCATGCAGAAGACCTGCCATGAAGTGCTGAGCGAAATCGGAGTGAAGGACGACCCGCTGCTCGACGTCGCACTCGAGCTCGAGCGGATCGCACTACACGACGACTATTTCATCGAGAAAAAGCTCTATCCCAACATCGACTTCTATTCCGGCATCACGCTCAAGGCTATGGGTTTTCCCACCACGATGTTCACCGTGTTGTTCGCGGTTGCCCGCACCGTCGGCTGGATTTCTCAGTGGAAGGAAATGATCGAGGATCCGCACCAGAAGATCGGGCGCCCGCGACAGCTCTATACCGGTGCGACGCAGCGTGACTACGTGCCGATCTCCCGCCGGAAGTAGCGGCGCGCATCAACCGCTGCCGTCCCCCACTAGCGACCACCACGGTCGTAACGACATTTATCGTGCCGGTGCGGCGCGACGGGCCGCGGCAAGCACGACATCGGCGGCCCGCATCGCGGGCACGCTCGATCCGACCTCCATAATGGCATCAAGCCGGGAAAATGCCTCGACCTGGCGGCGTCGCTCCGGCGTGTCGCCGAACAGCGGGAGCAGCGCCGCGGCGAGCTTTTCCGCGGTGCAGTTGTGCTGGAGTAGCTCCGGAACCACATTCTCGCCGAGCAAGAGATTGGTCAGAATGATCGAAGGAAGTCGCTTCAAAATTCCTCGTCCCACGGCGAGGTATTCGAGCGCCGTTACCTTGTAGGCGGCGATCATGGGCACGCCGGCGAGGGCAAGTTCGAGCGTGACCGTGCCGGACTTCGCGAGCGCCACCGTGGCAGTGCGGAACGCCGCCTGCTTGTCGGCGCTCTCGACCACGATCCGCGCTCGCAGCGGCCACCGTGCCATTGCCGTGCGAATGGGATCCACCAGATGCGGGACGGTCGCTACCACCACCTCGAGCGATCCGAGGCGATCGCGCACCAGCGCCACGGCGTCGGAAAAAACGCCAAGCAGCCGCTCGATTTCGCCGGCCCTGCTTCCCGGCAGCACCAGCAGGACCGGCGGCGCGGCGAGCCGGCGACGCGCCTCCTCGAAATTCGGGCGCAGATTGCGCACTTGCTCGACTAGCGGATGGCCGACATAGGTGCAGGGCGGGCCGCCCAGGCGCTGGTGGACCGCAGGCTCAAACGGCAATAGCGCCAAAACGTGATCGATATAGGCCCGCATCGCCCGGGCGCGCCCCGGCCGCCAGGCCCAGACCGAGGGCGAGACATATTGGACAATTGCGATTGTCGGATCGGCGGCGCGCACCCGCCGCGCGATCCTTTGCGTGAAGCCCGGACTGTCGATGACGACGAGCACGTGCGGGCGCTTGGCCACTACCGCCTTAACGGTCAAGCGCATGAGCCGCAGGATTTTCGGAAGCCGCCGCGGGATAGCGCTAAACCCAATGATCGGAAGATCCGCAATCGGATAGAGGCTTGCGACCCCTTCCGCCGCCATCTCCCGGCCCCCGACCCCGGCAAAACGCACCTGCCCGCCGGTGCGCTCCCGCAGCGCCCGCATCAGTGCGGCACCGAGCCGATCACCCGACTCTTCGCCGGCGACGAGAAAGACATCGACGATTTCGGAGGGGCGCGTGGGGGGCGCTGGCGCGCTCATTGTTCGGCCGTCTGGTCTCGCACACCGAGGACAAACAGTCGCTCGCGGTCCGCGGTCGCGCTGATGCGCTCGGGCTCGGCGACAATCGTGCTACCGGCGACCACGGCAATGCCGGCTAGCCCAGCTCGCGCCGCGCCTTCCACCGTCTGCGGGCCGATCGACGGCAAATCGACCCGCCGATCCTGGCCACGCTTTGCCGCCTTGACCAACACGCCCCGTCCCGAGGCCACGGCGATCCGCCCACTCTGACGAAGTTCCACGACGCGCGCGAGCATTCGGTCGGTCCCTTCCGCGGCCTCGACCGCGAGCACACGCGCATCGGCCACGACCACCGCTTGGCCGACGTCGAACGGACTGGATGCATTGAGCAGAGCGAGCCCCTTTGCAATGTCGGAACGGTCTCGCTCGCCGGGGCGCTCGCGCCCGAGGGTTCCTTCCGGCATCAGGATTTCCGGCGCGACCGCGTGCGCTCCCAAGAGGTGAAAGCCGTGCTCTTCGAAGATCGCCGCGACGCCTTTGAGCAGATGATCATCGCCGCCGCGGAAGATGCCGTAGATTCGCGGCAGCAGCCGAAGCGTCTTGAAATCCGGCCGGATGTGCCAGATCGCCGGCCGCACCATCGAGCCGATAAAAACCACGTCGCGGCAGCCCTCCTGGCGGGCAAGCCGGCAAAACCAGCCGAATTGGCCGACGGCGGCCCAGTGATGCCGGTAGCTTGTGACACGTTGCGGATCCGCCCAGCCGCGAATGGCGAAAAGCACCACGCGGCGCCCGCGCTTGCCCACGGCATCGGCGACCGCAAACGGCAGGCTTCCGCCGCCGCAGATAATCGCTAGCGGCCCGTCGTCTGCCGTGTGTGCGGTTGCCGCCTGGCTCATGCTTCCTCGTCAACCGACGCCCGACGAATGGCCATAGTCAGCGGTCGTGAGCCGGCACGGATGAAGGCGATCACCTTGGCGACGAGTGGGTCGCCGCTGCTTTGCGCGGCAACCTGGTCGAGCCGCTGGCGAAATGTTCCGGCGCCGAAAAACATCGCCTCATAGGCTTGCCGCAGCCGATGGATATCAGCCTTGCTCGAGCCGCGCCGACGCATGCCGACGACATTGAGACCGATCAGATCGGCAAGCGGACCCTGCACGAGGCCAAACGGGATGACATCGGCGCGCACGCCGCTCAGGCCCACCACCATCGCGCCTTCGCCGACGCGCACGAATTGACGCACAGCTGCCTGACCGCCGAACACGGCGAAGTCACCGATCGTCACGTGGCCACCAAGCACCACGTTGTTGGCAAAGATCACATCGCTGCCGACCTTGCAATCATGGCCGATGTGAGATCCCACCATCAGCCAACAGCGGTCCCCGACTTCAGTGATGCCGCGATCGTCCTCCGTCCCGGTGTTCACGGTGACGCCTTCGCGGATATCGCAATCGGCGCCGATCACGAGTCGGGTCGGACCACCGCGGTACTTGACGGATTGCGGCGGAGTGCCGAGCGAAACGAATGGGTAGAGCACGGTGCGCGGGCCGATCGTGGTGTGGCCAGCGACGTGAACGTGGGCCAAGAGCCTGCAACCATCGCCAATTTTAACATGGGGGCCGATGACGCAATACGGCCCGATCGACACGTCTTGTCCGATCACCGCCCCCGGTTCGATCCGGGCGGTTGGATCGATCGCGGCCATCGCCGACCTCACGCCACCATGGCGCCGACTTCGGCCTCGGCGACCGTGTGTCCGGCGACCTTCGCCTCGCCGCGAAACCACCACATGTTCTTTTTCCGAGCGATCTTTCTGACGTGGTATTCGATCGTGTCGCCCGGGACTACCGGCTTGCGGAACTTCGCTTTGTCGATGGTGAGGAAATAGACGTGCCTTGGATGGTCGCCGCCCATCTGCGACAGCACGCAGATCGCACCGGCCGTCTGCGCCATGCCCTCGATCAGCAGCACGCCGGGAAAGACTGGATTGCCGGGGAAGTGCCCGAGGAACTGCGGCTCATTGACGGTGACGTTCTTGAGTCCGATGGCGGCTTCATCACCTTGCATGTCGATGATGCGATCGACCATCAAAAACGGATAGCGATGCGGTAGCGCTTTAAGGATGGCTGCAATATCGGCTGCCTCGAGGGTGGTGGTCGCCGCCTTGTTCATCGGCTCCGCCTTCGTCGGTCATCGCGGCCGCCTTGTCTGGAGGCGTCCTGAGCATCGCCGTCGCCCGCGGCATCGTTTTCGCCCACCCACTGGCGCAACGTCATCATGCTGCGCAGAAACTCGCGACCGCGCATCGCCGGATAGCCGAACCACTTTTCGCCTGCCGGCACGTCGGACATGACCCCACTCCTGGCCCCGATGATTGCCCCCTCGCCGATCGTCACATTATCCGCAAGCCCAACCTGTCCGGCCAGGATGACGCGATCCTCCATGACGACGCTGCCGGAGATGCCGCATTGCGCGACGATGATGCAGTGGCGGCCGATCCTCACATTGTGTCCGATCTGCACCAGGTTGTCGATCTTGGTACCTTCGCCGATCACGGTGTCGCGATTGGCGCCACGATCGATGGTGGTCCCGGCGCCAATCTCCACATCGTCCTGAACGATAACCCGGCCCACCTGCAGGACTTTGCGGTGACCGGTTGCTCCCATCACATAGCCGAATCCGTCCTGGCCGATGGCGCAGCCGGGGTGAACGACCACACGATCGCCGATCAAGCTATTGGTGATCGAGGCGTTGGCTCCGATCGTGCACTGGCGGCCGATGCGCACATTGGGCCCGATCGCGGCGCCCGCGTTGATCACCGTGCCGCTTCCGATTTCGGCACGCGGACCGATGACCGCCCCGGGATCCACGGTTACGCCGCTTTCCATGCGCACGGTCGGGTGGACTAAGGCCCCAACCGCCACACCGCTCGCCTCGAACAAGGAAGACGGTCGCAACGCGTCCGGAAACAGGGTCCGCGCTACCTCGACGAAAGCGCGATATGGTTCGCCGACGCACAGCACGCTGATATGTACGGGCGCGCGGCCGGCGTAGCGTTCCGTCGTCAAGCAGGCGCCGGCACTGCTGACGGACAATTGAGGCGCATATTTCGCCTTCTCGAGGAATGCGAGATCGGTAGGGGCGGCCTGATCGAGCGCTGCAATACCGGTAATGCGGCGATCAAGGTCGGCGCCGGGCCGCGGCTTCGCGCCGGTGAGCGCCGCGATCTCGCGCACGCTCAGCCCGCGTCCCCGATTGAAGAAAAAGGGCTCGGTCATGCCCGTGCCGATCATCCCCGCGCCGGCGGGTCAGAATGTCGTCCCGCCGCCGAACCGGAATTGCTGTACCCGGTCGTAGGGTTCCTTGGTGAGCGGGAACGAATAATCGAATCGCAGCGGCCCGAATGGTGATTCCCAAATTATTCCCACGCCCACCGAGCTACGTATATGCATGGCGTTGTCCACCGGACACGGCACCGAATTGGGGATGCCCGGACCGAAGGTCGGACAGAAGTTGCCCGAAATCACCTCCCCGGTCGCGGGGAATGTCGTCGGGCCCTGATAATTCCAGAGCGAGCCGGCGTCGGCGAAGGCGGCAACCTTGATCCCCGCATCCTTGGGTAGGAAGTAGAGCGGCGTCCGAAACTCAAGACTAGCGCCCCAATAGTACGAGCCGCCGAGCGCATCCCCTAAAACGCCGGTGAACGGAAACTGCGTCAGATCGCGCGGCCCGATTCCCGCTGGCGCAAATCCGCGCACCAGATTGGGGCCCATCTGAAACTCGTCGAGCATCCGTAGCCCGCTGCCGCCCCACGATGCGACCTGCCCCCCTTGCAGATGCATCAGGCCGATAATGTCGGGGAGCACTTCGCGATAGGTGTAGAGGTCTGCCGTCGTGCGCACGAACTTGACGTCGCCGCCAACGCCGGCAAAATCCTGCCTGAACTCGGCCAACAGTCCCGCGGTCGGATTCTTGTTGTTGTCGAGCGTATTGTGAGTGAGCGTGTAACCGACCAACGAGGTGAGAACCGGGCCGTTCGCCACGGCGCTTTTCACGGCGAGTGACGCCTCGCCGTCCGCGTAGCAGTTGGCGAAGAGATTTCCGTCTGGAGGAGTGAGCGCCGGCGTCGTACCTATCTTGTCCGGGGTCGGGAAGGTGTTCACGAAATCCGGATTGATGTTGTTACAATTGGTCAAATTGGGCGACAGCTGAATTTTCTGCTGATAGATCGAGTAGCGCAGCTGCAGAGCAAGATCCTCGCGCAGCGTAAAGCCGAGCCTGGTGCTGGCGCCGACCGTGTCGGTCTCGTACGACACGTAGCTCGTCGGCAGCTGTTGCTTGTAGAATACGTCGACGCCCCATGCCACCCGATAACCGAGGAAGTAAGGATCCACGTACGACACCGTGGCACCCTTCGTATACTGGCCGTATTGCACCGCGATCTTTCCGAACAAACCGCGTCCCAGCAGGTTGCGCTCCGAGACGCTGACCTCTGCCAGGAATCCGTCGGCGGTCGAATAGCCGCCGGAGACGGAGAACTCGCCGGTCGACTGCTCTTCGAGGTCGACGTTGAGAATGACTCGATCGGGAGCCGAGCCGGGTTCGGTCGTTATCTTGACGGTCTTGAAATATGAGAGGTTCTTCAAGCGCCGCTCGGCCCGATTGATGAGCGCGCGATTGTAGGCGTCACCCTCCGCAACGTCGAATTCGCGTCGGATCACGTAGTCGCGCGTACGGGTATTGCCGCGGATATTGATTCGTTCGATGTAGACGCGTTGTCCCTCCGAGACGGTGAAGAGGAGATTGACCGTCCGCGTTTGTGCGTCGCGCGTCGCGCTTGGGCGCACTGTCGCGAAGGCAAAACCTTGTCTCGAGGCTTCGATGGTCATGTCCTCGACGGTCTTCTCGACCGCCTCGGCATTGTAGACGTCGCCGGGGTAAGCCCGCACCTTCACTCTGAGCAAAGACGGATCGAGCGACCGGATGGTCGACTGAACGTCGACCGTTCCGACGCGGTATTGCTCGCCCTCCTCGATGGTGAAGTTGATTACGAAACCTCTCCGATCCGGATCGTATTCTCCGACCGCGGAGATGATCCGCACGTCGATGTAGCCGTGCTTGAGATAAAACCGGCGCAACAACTCGCGATCCGCTTCGATCCGGTCCGGATCGTAGATATCGCCCGTCTGCAGAAATGCGAGAAATGGTCTGGTTTCGGATGTCTTGATCTCTTCCTTGAGGCGGTAGGATGAATAGGCGCGATTGCCGATGAAGTCGATCGCCTTGACGCCGGTCTTTACACCCTCGGTGATTTCGAAGACGAGGTCGACGCGGTTGCTGGGGAGCTCGATGATTTTGGGGTCTACGCGGACGTCGAAGCGGCCGCTGCGGCGGTAGAGTTCTACGATGCGCGCGGTATCGGCCTGCACAACGGGACGAGAGAGCGTGCCGCGCTCCTTCGATTGGATTTCGGACTTGAGCTGATCGTCCTTGACCTTCTTGTTGCCCTCGAAGGCAATGCGGTTGATGACCGGATTTTCGACGACCGTGATGGTCAGCCGTCCGCCCTGGATCGTCGGTCGAACATCCTGGAACAGACCGGTGGAAATAAGCGCCTTGACGCCTTCATCGATTTGGAAAGCGTCAAGCTGGCCGTTCGGTCCTGGCCGGAAGTAGGAGCGGATAGTGTCAGCCTCGACCCGCTGGTTGCCTTGAACAATGATGGAACTGACCGTTTGGGCATAGGCAGAGCGTGCCGTGAGCGACACGACGCCACCACTCAATAAAATCCCTCCCAGGACAAGGCAGGCGACGCCAAGTCCTCGAACGAGCCAGTTACGAAATTTCATGCCCCACGCGCCCTTTGTCGTCCCCTTTTGGGCACCCTGAAAACTCAGGTACCCACGAGAAAGGTCGTCGCTATCCCCAGAACGCCTGTACCAACAGTGCCGCTTGTACAGGTTTCCATCGTGCAACCAAGTCCTTTCCCAGCCTTTTCCCCTTTTACACCCCGAACGTTGCGACCTTCCTACGACGCCGTCCATTGGGCGGCGAGGTGGAGAAGATCATTGTAGGTTGCAAAGATCATCAGCATTACAACTATCGCGAGCCCGATCCGAAATCCCACCTCCTGAGCCCGATCCGACAGCGGTTTTCCCCTCACTGCTTCGATCGCGTAGTACAACAGATGACCGCCATCGAGCAGAGGCACAGGAAACAGATTGAGCAAGCCGATTGAGACCGACAGCACCGCCGTGAGGCTGAACAACGACGGCAGTCCTTCGCTTGCGACCTGCCCGGAGACTTGGGCGATGCGAATCGGCCCTCCGAGTTGATCGGCGGCCTCGCGACCGGAAATGACGCCGCCGATATAGGACAGCGTCCGCTCGACCACAAACCACGTCCTTTGCACGCCAAGCTCAAGCGCTTTGAGCGGCCCGACCGGCTGGAAGTGCGTGTCGTCCGGCGATGGCGAGCGGGTGATGCCGAGGACGCCGATGCGATGCACGTTGCCGAAACGGTCCTTGGATTCCTTGAGTGCGGGAGTTGCTTTGAGCGTGACCTTCACGCCACCGCGGTCGACCTCGAAGACCAGCGTCTCGCCCGCGCTGGTGCTGACGATCTGCTGCATGTCGGGGAAGCTATCGACCGGCCGTCCGTCGATGGTGAGAACTAGGTCGCTCGGCTGAAATCCGGCCGCCTCCGCGGCGCTGCCGGGCTGGACCGCGTCGACCCGGGGCGATGTGCTCGGCTTGCCAAAGACCATGAAGAGAGCGGCAAAAATTACGATGGCGAGTAAGAAATTCGCCACCGGCCCCGCCACCACGACCGCGGCCCTGCGGGCGACCGACTGATGAACGAAGCTGTGGCGGCGCTCCTCGTCGGTCATTGCGGCAAGCGCGGCTGCATCCGGGACACTAATGGAGAAAACCAGGACCCTGATCCCGCACCTGCGGGCGACCAGGAAATGGCCGAGCTCGTGGAAAAACACCACCAACGTCAAGACGAACAGGAAGGGGATGAGATAGCCGAGCAGGCCGCCTCCCAGCGTATTGATTCCAGATAGAAAATCGAAACTCATGAGGCCTTGTCCCCGCCTGCTCCCGAGTCAGCGCCCGAACCCGACTTCCTAGGGTGCCTTTGCGGCAATTTCGGGCAAGAGAGCGCGTGCTAACAATCTCGTATTATGGTCAACAGATAGTGCCTCGTCGACGCTTTCCGGCTCGGCGGTCCAATTTCGGGATAGTGCCGCCTCAAGGGTCGCCTCGACCAGGGCCGATATCCCGGCAAAATTCAGCCGCCGCGCGAGAAATTCTCCCACTGCCACCTCGTTGGCAGCGTTTAGCACGGTGGGCGCCGCCCCGCCCGCCTCGAGTGCGCGCCGGGCAAGCCCCAATGCCGGAAAACGGCCAAGGTCAGGCTCTTCGAAGGTCAAGGTCGCGGCACGTGCGAGATCGAGACGCGGCGCCGGCCCCGCGATGCGCTCGGGCCAAGCGAGGCAATAGGCAATTGGGATGCGCATGTCCGGGCTCCCCAGCTGCGCGATGAGGGACCCATCGCAAAAT
>WNFI01260567.1_pt1 | contig 11791 bp, 13 predicted proteins | sample 5400471 | NCBI WGS metagenome assembly WNFI01 (sample SAMN13153348, study PRJNA577476) | soil metagenome | isolation source: 100 cm saprolite on Douglas fir-dominated hillslope | place: USA:California | collected 2013-09-17
GCTTCTTGAGCGTTGGCGATCTTGTCGAGGCAGCGGCATGAGCTATATCCAAGAATTACAGGATGTGGTTGTAAAGTTGCACGGCGCGGAAGCAAAGCACGTCAAGAGCGTACCCGTGAAAGAGCAGCACCAGGGAAAAACGGTCTGGGATGGAGTTGTCGAGGTCTTTGATTTAATCGGCCATCCGAAAACGCACAGAGTCTACGCATGGGCGCATGAAACTGAACCCGGCAACCTTCGCCATGTAACCGTGCTTCATATTCCACCAGCCATATCGCCAGAGACGGCAGTACGAGCAGCAATCATTCAGGAGTATAGGAACAATGCCTAGAGCCAAGAGGGTAGGACGACCAAAACTTCCCAAGGGTGAAGCCAAAGGGAAAATCGTACCCGTGCGATTTACGGGTGAGGCATTGAAGCCAATAGAGGCAGCGGCTAAGGCCAGCAAGCAGACGGTATCCGAATGGATTAGGAGCACGTTGAATGCCGCAGTCCAAGGGTGAGCAGTTCAAATTAGGGCACTACCCGCTGCCCTGGGTGTTGGCCGGAGTCTGAGCCGAACCAACAAAAACCGGCAGGCATAAGACGGCCAACATGGCCGTTGATCGCAAGATAATTGCCTTACTACCGATCATTTATTTCCTCCCTATGGACGCGATGGGCTTGCCTGTCGTCCCTAACGCGCCAATTATCTTAGACTCGGCTCCAGCGACTTTGTTATTCAGATGACCCGGGTGAGGTCTATTCCCGACTTTTACTTTACAATCCAGATACCATCTTCTTTAAACTGATGGCACTCAATCCAAGGCAGTCCCTGACCAGGTGGTAAAGACCCGGTGGTAAAGACAAAGACGCAGAGCAAGAACTATGTAAACGCATTCGCCGCAGCCGTGGCGGCGCTCAGCCGCGCCGGGGAAGACCTTACCGCCCGGGTTCTGGAAATGCTCATCAGCGACTTTGACGCCCACCGCGCCGAGCTCTGGCTGTGGGACGGCTCTTCCGGCTCATGTTACCTGACCCACGAGGTGGGCCAAGCCGGCAGCCATCGGCTTGCCTACGCCGCCACCGGCGCCGGGGTGATCGGCAAAATTGCCCGCAATAAAACCGTAATTGAGAATATTGTCCTTTCCACGTTCGGCGGCGACGACCTGGAGTTCTCCCGCAATACCGGTCTCACTCATATCTCCGGTTATCCTCTGCTGACAGGAGAGCACTTGTCCGGAGTGCTGGCGATTTACAATCGCGGAGAAGTCCCGGAAGATTTGCTGCTGTGGTGGAAACTTTACTCGGAGATGAGCGCCGCCAAGCTGAACAACGTGCTGTTGTCACAGGAAAAAGATAAACGCATCAACCAGCTTTCTCTGCTGTTTGAAGCCACGCGGCTCTTGAACTCCACGCTTGACCTGTCTGAGTTGCTCGAGTTGATCCTGAAAATCGCCCGGACGGAAGTCAAAGCCGAGCGCGGGACCGTCTTCCTGGTAGACCCCAAGCGCAAGGAGCTTTGGTCGATTGCTGCGTCCGGCCTTGACCACCAGGAGATACGCATCCCTTTCGGAAAAGGCGTTGCCGGGCGTGTTGCTGTCGACGGCGAGGTAGTCAACACCGAGGACGCTTATACCCTGGAGCATTTCGATGCCAGCTTCGATCAAAGGTTGAATTACCGCACCAAGTCACTGCTCAGTCTTCCCATACGCCATCACTCGGGTGAAATTGTCGGAGTGCTCCAGTTACTCAATGCGCAGAACGGCCGGTTTACCGCCGAAGACGTTGGCTTTCTGAACAAGCTCTCCGGCCACATGGCCATGGCGCTGGAAAACGCCCAGATGCACCGTGACACCATGGAAAAACAGCGGATGGAGAGAGAGTTGTCCCTGGCGCGCAGTATCCAGCACCGCTTGCTTCCGGAACAACCGCCGGTGGTGCCCGGATATGACATCGCTGTACTAAGCGACTTCTGCTTTGACGTGGCCGCGGACTATTACGACTTCATTAACCTGGGCCCGCAATCCCTGCTGGTGGTGATTGCGGAAGTCGAAGGCAAGGGCGTTTCTTCCGCGCTCATCATGGCCAACCTTCAAGCTACGTTGCGCGCGCTGGTCATGCATCTGCATTCGTTGGAGGTCCTGGCGTTTTCTCTGAATGAAATGCTTTACAACTACACCAAGTCAGGCAAGTACCTCAGCGTTTTTCTCGGCCTGGTGGACACTCGGCGTAACGTGCTGCATTACGTGAACGCCGGCCACGTGCCTCCGATCCTGGTCCGGGGCGAGAGCGGTGAAGTCAAAATGCTGGAGGAAGGCGGCACCGTGATCGGCCTGTTTCCCCAGGCGGACTACGTTCGCGGCTCCATAAAACTGGAGAAGGACGATCTGCTGGTCTGCTGCACCGACGGCATCCTGCAAATCTCCGACGAACAAAAGAAAGAGTACGGCCCCCGGCGGCTCACGGACTTCGTCCATCGCAATCGCCACAAAAGCGCGCAGGCCATTGTGGATGCGGTGCTGGCTGAGCTCTCCGCGTTTTCTTCGTCCAGCATGAACGACGATGACAAAGTGCTCATGGTGGTAAAAGTCACCGCGGACAAGAGCCAGGAGCCTGCGGAAAACGGAAAAACCGAGTCAGGCGGAAATTAAATCCGCGTGGTTCGGAAAAACTTCGATATCGCTACGCTCCTAATTCCCCAACCGCGTGAGCGGGTCGATTTACTCTTTTCGCCTTGAACCAAGTTGGAATTTTATGCCCGTTGTGAAACCCAGTTGCCTCTGCCAACGGCCAAGAGCAGGAAAATGTTCATCAAGACCCGGGCCATATTCCATAAGTGCTCAGGCGTTCGGGCTCTGTACCCAGGGGCATGTCCTTGAGTAACCCGCAAAAAAGCAACGTTTGGAGCATTCTAGACACTAATACCTGTATGAGAGGTAACTCCCCCAATGACCAAGCAACAAGGGCCGAACACAGATTTTGGTGAACTAGTGAATCATCTCAAGGACCTGACCAATGCGCTCACGGCCGTGCATAGCGACCTTTACTGGCTGGCCATGCAAACTCCTGATCGAGAGGAGAAACAACCTCCGGCGGCCGACCTGAATGTCGATCTTCTCGCCGACTTGAAGAACGCGGTGGACGACATGAGGCTTTTGCTGTGGAAGTATATTGAAACAGCCTCCGAAGCGGACCCGCAAAAAATTCAGGATGGGCTCGACGCGCAGCGGCTGCACCGCGTGACCAAATTCCTCCAGCTATTGCGCGACCGCCTTGGTCCTGCTTCTGACGACCAGCCGGTCTCTTTTATCGAAAGGATCAACGCAACTGTGAAAAAACGGCTGGGCGAAAAAGCGGCCTGAGTTGCCGCCTGGCCTGATGGTCCGGCTAGATATTTCCCGAGGTTACCATTCCGAAGCTTCCTCATCACCGCAACAATAATGCGGGAGCTGCTGCATGAGTGCGTCCACCAGGACGCTTTTTGCTCGGCAAAGAGATTCGCAAGCGTCAAAGACTACATACGTACTGCTGCTGCGACCTGCGTCGCGGACGAAATATCCACCCGCAAACCTAGGTCGGCCCTTTGCTAACGCGTCAGCTTGCGCCCGCAGGCCCACATTCCAGAAGCACTGCCATCGGGCAGGCGGAATGTTCCGCTTTGTTCGTCGGAGTTGACGGTAATAATCCCGAATCCAACGAACGGTTTTTGGCCAGCTGATTTTCCGGCGATGCCCACATTCATGTAGTCGCCGGGGCCGCTGTACGGCTTATTGTTTCTCCTGGCCTGGAGAAAGCCCATCGCGCAATGGGCCAAGGGTAAATTTCAGCGCCGCATCAGGGCCGCGATTGGGAAAGCCAAAAGCCACGTCGCCGGCATTTTTTCCGCTTCCGCTATAACAATCCGCTCCGCTGACTTGCAGGCTGAATGGCTTATCGATGCGCGCGCCAACTGGGGCGAGGAGCGAGCTAAGTTCCTCTCGTGAAAGAGGGCCTGGTTGGTTGCAGGAAATCAAGAGACCACAAGTGCAAAGAATCAGAAGTGCGGTCTTCATTCATGTCATCCCTTCTTCAGGCCCGGCCCGGCAGCGCGGATATTCTCCGGCACATCAAACTTCTCAATGTTCTTGGCAAAGCGCGCTGACAGATCAGCCGCCGACTTGTCATATGCCGCTTTGTCTTTCCAGGCGTCGCGCGCGTTTAGAAACTCAGCCGGGACACCCGGACAGGACTTGGGCACGCTGAAGCCGAAGGCCGGATCAACCGCAAATTCAATTTTGTCGAGCTTGCCTTCAATCGCCGCGCGCACCATGGCGCGGGTATAAGGCAGCTTCATGCGGTCGGCCACGCCGGCAGGCCCGCCGAACCATCCGGTATTCACCAGCCAGCATTGCGCGCTGTGCTCCTTCATGCGGCGTCCCAGCATTTCCGCGTACACCTTGGGAGGCAAGGGCAGGAAGGGCGAGCCAAAACAGGTGGAAAAATTTGGCGTCGGCTCTTTCAATCCGGCCTCAGTCCCGGCGACCTTGGCGGTGTAACCAGACAGAAAGTGATACATGGCTTGCTCGGTAGTCAGCCGCGAGATCGGAGGCAGCACGCCAAAGGCGTCCGCGGTCAGGAACATCACGTTCTTGGGATGCCCGCCGACTCCCGGAATCACGGCGTTGTCGATGTACTCAATCGGATAGGCGCACCGCGTGTTCTCGGTGAGGCTGACATCGTTGTAGTCAGGCATGCGCGTTTCAGGATGCAGCACAACGTTCTCCAGGACCGAGCCAAAGCGGATGGCATTCCAAATTTGCGGCTCATTTTCCTTGGACAGCTTGATAGTTTTGGCGTAACAGCCGCCTTCAAAATTGAAAATTCCGGTTGGACTCCATCCGTGTTCGTCGTCGCCGATCAGCCGACGCTCGGGATCGGCCGATAGTGTGGTCTTGCCTGTTCCGGAAAGGCCGAAGTACAAAGCGGTCACTCCGTCGCTTCCCACGTTGGCGGAGCAGTGCATGGGAAAAACGTTGCGCTGGGGCAACAGAAAGTTCATCACTGAGAAGATGGACTTCTTCATCTCACCGGCATACCCACTCCCGCAGACCAACACCAGCTTGCGCGCAAAGTTCACGGCGATGAACGCCTCAGAGCGTGTCCCATCGCGCTGCGGCTCGGTCAGAAATCCGGGCACACCGACAACGGTGAACTCAGCGCGATGGGTTTTGAGTTCTTCTTCCGAAGGGCGGACAAAAAGCGCGCGCACAAAAAGATCTTGCCAGGCAAGCTCGTTGATCATCCGCACCGGCAGGCGATACTTGGGGTCGGCGCCGGCATACAGGTCCTGCACAAAGAGCTCTTTGCCCCGCAGGTACGCCAGCACGCGCTCAAATATGGCATCAAACTTCTCCGGACTGAAGGGCAGGTTTACGTCGCCCCAATTCACCAGTTCGCTGGTGATGGAGTCTTTGACGGTGAAACGGTCTTTGGGCGTCCGGCCGGTAAATTTGCCGGTGTAAGCGGCGAACGCGCCGTTGTCCGCCAAGTGTCCTTCCCGGCGGCGAACGGCGTGTTCCACCAGCGGACCGGACCGCAAATTGAAATGCACTTGATTGGTTTTAAGAAGTGTTTCCAGGGCTGAAGCTGTATCAATGGCGGGTAATACCTGTGACATTATAGAAATCTCCTGTTCCCAAGACTGAAGCGCCCAGCACTGGGCGGGCGCAAAACAGCCGGTCTTGGTTTGAGTCGAACGGCTTAAGCCGTTTTCATCAGCGCGTCTTCCGGTGCGCCTACTTCTTTGAGGACGGCGTTCAAATGTTCGAGCACTTCATCCACCGTAAGGGCATACATCTCACGTCCGTGCTCATAGCTTCCAGACTCGATAGGCGTCTTCAGAAAACGGCCGGCAGTTTGGACGGCAAGCGAATCTGTGATGACGCGGCCGGTGCGTTGGTTGTATTGCACCCAGGCTGGATGCGGCAACGCAATCCATACTGGACGTCCGCCGACTAAGAATTTGATGTCGATGGCGTCAGCGTGCCGCGTGGCGATGGCAACGATCAGGGCCTGAAAATTACAATGGAGCTTTTGTCCGGTCCAGCGGTCGGTAGCGTGAAAGTCCTCATACATGCAGTCTAAAAATATATCGGAGCGGCTCAAGATGAGCAAGGTTAACGCAGACACCGGCATATCGTATGTGATCATAATCACACTACAATCAGGCACTTAGCTCTAGCCCTTGAAAACGCTTATAGATACTATTAATGTGCCGAATGGAGTCCGGAAACTGAGTCAATCCGCGCAACAGCCTGTATGATGTCAACCCTGTACCGCATGATGTCAACCCTGTACCGCCTCAACGACGAAGGCCAAGAAGACCAAAATGAACACCATGCAAGCAGTTTGGATATCAAGTTATGGCGGACCTGAAGGCCTGGAGATTCGCCAGGTCGGCAGGCCCCTGATTACATCGGAGCAAGTGCTGGTGCGCGTCCGCGCCTCCGCCCTCAACCGCGCCGACCTATTGCAGCGCCAAGGCAAGTATCCGCCGCCTCCTGGATTTCCGCCCGAGATCCCCGGCATGGAGTTCGCCGGAGAAGTAGCAGAGGTCGGCTCTTCCGTGCTCCAGTGGAAGCCCGGTCAGCGAGTCTTCGGCCTTCTGGGTGGCGGAGCCCAGGCCGAATACGTAGTCACGTATGAGCGTCTGTTGGCTGAAGTCCCGGCAAATCTGGACTGGGCCCAGGCAGCCGCCGTTCCTGAAGTCTTCATCACCGCGCACGATGCGCTGATGACACAGGCGGCGCTGCGTCCGGGAGAGAGCACGCTGATTCACGCCGTGGGAAGCGGCGTGGGCGTGGCGGCGGTACAACTGGCCCGCGCCATTCACGCCGTTCCCTACGGGACGTCGCGCACTGCGGACAAGATCGATCAGGCAAAAGCATACGGCCTGGAAGACGGGCTCGTGGTGCGGGAGAGTTTTGAGGAATTATTGTCCACGGCGGAAAAATGGACTTCCGGAAAAGGCATCAACGTGGTGCTTGACCTAGTTGGTGGACCGTACGTCAAAGCCAGCCAGAAGCTGCTTGCCATCAAGGGCCGCATGGTCCTGGTGGGGACCGTGGCCGGTGGAAACTACGAACTGGAATCGCGCTACGTGATGGGCAAACGCCTGCGGATTATCGGCACCGTGTTGCGCTCGCGCACCCTGGAAGAAAAAATCCAGATCACACAGGCGTTCGCGGCGGAAGTGGTCCCTTTGCTGGCGCAAAGGGTGCTTCGCCCGACCATCGACAGCAAATTCAAGCTCGCCGATATCCGCAAAGCGCACGAACGGCTGGAGTCAAATGAAACGTTTGGGAAAGTGGTGCTGGAGTTTGATTAGCGTGAGAGCAGTCAGCACGCCAGCCTTCAGCATTCGGCCCTCAGCATTCAGATGAGCGCTAGTCGATCTGCCTGGCGTCGAAGACGTACGAGCGAATCGCGTTGCGATAATGCTCGGCAGTCTGGGAATTCTGGCTGGCAGCCACGACTTCAATAAACACCCCGCCGTTCATGGGAATGCAGTGGACCATCACGACCGAATTCCCGCTCGTACCCCACACCAGGCCTCCGTCAGCCGACATGGCCAGGTTTTCGCGTCTCATGGCTGTTCTTGCGTTTGTGGCGCATTGATTCAGGCTCATGCGCCGCCAGTCCGACCCTACCTGGACCGCCGGTTGCTGCGCAAAGGAAACTCCAGCCAGGCTGAAGAAGAAAAGCAGTGACAGGGACAGTAATTTTAGTTTTTGCATATCAAGGCTCCTCGCGTCGAGTAACGCTCACTTTAGAAAGCGCTAAACGGCGGCAAGAATTCCCATTGCATGCCACAAAATTGCAGAGGGCCTATGCAAAAGTGGCGAGCACGCCAATTGCCGACTAGGTCGAGACGTTTGTAACAATACCGTAGATATTATGTCTTGAAGTCCATCCATTGATCCGTCCGCGGTTGTTACCGATCTGAAAGCGCTCACCGGACACGGCTTTAACAATGTGCAGATACTGCGCTCCGTTAACTTTGCAGAGAACAATGCTCCCAATCTCGATCGCGTTATCTGCAAGGGGCTTTACGGTCACTAAAGCGGTTCCTACGTTGGTGTACCCTAAGTTTTATGGTGTCTAAACCCAGCCGAGGGCGGCTGGGCCACAAAACTTTTGTTGTCCATAGTGCTTGGTACTCCTAGAGTTGTGTGGCACCGCCGCCCCCGGCGGTGAGCCTTTTCCAGCACAGCAACTCTGGAACCGGTCTAGCTGTCCGCTGTCAATTTTCCCACTCATACTGTGGCCGCGCGGACGAAACTGAATGGTTTCGCCTTTTGACAGTTGCTCGATATATTTAGTCGCCCAGCCCATTTGTTTATTTTCCCTGTCATTTCTTGCCGACCACGCACGCAAAACTTGCCGCGTCGTTGCTATCGCCGGCGCCGTTGTACTTGGCTGCCTGCGGATACGGGCACAGCGGACGCGTCATCGGCGCGCCCTGGCTTACGCCCTGCGCTGGACCAGGGTCATTCACATGTTTTTCGGCGATGATCTTGTCCGGCGCAATTCCCTTCTCCACCCACTGTTCCAGCGCAGCGTAAATATCGTGCTGCGGATCAGTCTGCATGCCGGCTTGGCCAAACGAATTCGCGCCGGGCCCGCCGCCGCAGTGCTGCATTCCCGGGACCATGTAGAGCCGCATCACTTTGTTCGCAACGTCGCGTCCCATGGCCAATTCCACGCTGTTGAAGTAGTTGATGGCGCCTTCGGGAGGGAGCGCCGCATCGCTCCATCCGTGATAGACGATGAGCTTTCCACCGTGGGCCATAAACGGACGCAGATTAGGATCGGTGGCGTTCAAAGTGCCGCCTTGCTGCTCGTCGGCGATCTTAACGGCGTTCTCAACATCAGCAGTCTTCAAATCTATAGGCGTCTTGGTGGAAATCATGTTGGTAAAAAACCCGCTAGCGAAGGCGGTTTGCAGGTCCTTGCCCGACGCCGGCCCGATCACCCACGCTAACCACCCCCCGGGGCCGGCCTCTCCGCCCGGCAAAAACCCTGGAAAAATCTGCTTGCCCTTGGCGTCCTTAGGACCGGCGTAGATCTTCTGGAGCCCCGCCGCCTGGGGCGCGGTAAGACAACTATCAGAGTCAGCGGCCTTGCAGACGATCGTCGCCGGATCAAAATGGCATTCTCGCGGATCGTTGAGTATGCCGTCTTTCACGCCGTCTTCACCATGCGCATCGCAAGCCGCCACGGCGGCCGCGGCGATGGCCGGAATCTTGCTGGCCGGAATATAGCTTGCCGGATCTTTCTGCGTGGCCTGGATGTCCCAAATGAACGTCGCAAACACGCGCGTCCAGTAATTGGCGGGTGCGCCGGCCAAGATGCCATCGTAGTCATTGGGGAAGCGCTGCGCTTCCATCAACGCTTGGCGGCCGCCGTTCGAGCAACCGGCAAAGTAGGAGCGCTTAGGGGCTTCGCCGTAAAATGCCTGGACGATGGCTTTGGCTTTCACCGTCATCTCGTGGATCGCGCGATAACCAAAGTCAATGATCTTGTCAGGATGCCCCAGGGCCCAGTTTGCGTCCGTGGCGGGCGCCTCGTGCCCGGTATCCGTGCTGGCTGTGGCGTAGCCTCTGGTGATGGCCACCGCCAGACCTAAATAGTCGACCCGTCCGGCAAAGCCGCCGTTGCCCTGGGCGCGATACTTGCCGTTCCAGCCGGTGAGCGGGAGCCAGACCTCCATCTTGATGTCAGAGTCTTTCGCTGGTTTGATCTCCACCATCACGCGGCAGAACGCAGGCAGACTTTTGGCCGATGGTGGAGGCGCCGTTGCGCCCGGAGGGATAAATGCTCCCGCAGCCACGGTTTGCGCTGAGGTAATCGTGGTGTCGGTCAGTTTGAGCCCGCTCAAACTTTCACACGATGCGGCAACCGCCGGCATGGCAGCAAAGCCAAACATGGCCAGCAGAACGACGGAGAAGAAGATTCTTTTGGCGTTCATTCGTTTTATACCCAAGGTAGATTTGTCCGGAGCAGTATAGCGGCTGTGCCTGCGTCCGGCATAGCGGCTCCAGCGTCGTAGAGACGAGGCATGCCTCGTCTCTGCCTAAGGCCAACGTAAAACTTCGGCAGTGTTGACGCACAAGCTTCCTGCCCTTACTTTTGTCATCTTTTCATCCCGGCGCGAGCGGCTACAATAATGTGTATGGCACTGCAACCCACATCGTCTTCGCTGGCTACAAGCGGCTCTGACGCAATCAATGCGACGGCGACCAGCCGTGTGGTTTTCATTGAGCACCAGGGCAAGCGGGTGTTGTTTGTCAATTATTCGCACTGCGATATTCCCATGCTCAAAGCGGTGGCTGCGGAAGGCAACCGGGTGATCTCCCGTGAAGCGCTTAATTCGGTGCTGACGCTGAATGATGTAACCGGCACGAGTTTCGATAAGGAATCGGTCGCGGTGCTGCAATCGAAGGTCGCGGCCAACGCTCCGTACGTGCGGCGCGCCGCCGTGATCGGCATCAGCGGGCTCCAGCGGCTGATCTATGAGGGAATCCAGGCCTTTTCCAAACGAAATCTTCCGCTCTTTCCCAGCCGCCTGGAAGCCCTGGACTGGCTGGTTAAGGGCTAAGCCCAGGCTAAGCTAACGCCAAGGCCGCACTGGCCGGGCCTCTAGTTTTGCCCTCAGCTTCAGGTTACCTTCGTATTTGCCGTTTCGTTTTTATTCTCCCTATTGTTCTAGGGCCGCCATCCTGCTAAAGTTTGGGGTAGAGAAGCCCAGAAATCTCCCTTGAAAATCTTTATGGCCAGGAGCCTGAGTATGTCCCGATCACTTCGCTTAGTATGCACGCTTTTTGTTTTGGCGGTGACCTGCGCGGCGCAGCAGACGCAGCCGAAAAAGCTGGTTGCCGTGCTTGATTTTGACTACGGTACCGTCCAATCGTACGTTTCTTCAATTTACGGTTCCAATCAGGATGTGGGCAAGGGCATCACGGACATGCTGGTGGAGAAGCTGCTGAAGGACGGCCAGTATCGGATCATCGAGCGCAAAGCGCTAGACAAGATCCTGGCGGAACAGAATTTTTCCAATAGCGACCGCGCCGATCCTGCCACCGCGCAAAAGCTCGCAAGAATCCTTGGCGTGGATGCAATCATTATGGGCTCCATTACCAAGTTTGGCCGCGATGACCAATCCAAAAGCGTCGGCGGCGTTGGTTTCGGTCCGCGCGCTTTCGGTATTGGCGGCGTTAAAAGGAGCGAAGCCAAGGCAGTGTGCGCCATCAGCGCGCGCCTGGTGGACACTACCACCGGAGAGATCCTGGCCGCGGTCACCGGTGAAGGTCAATCCAAACGCTCCGGCACTTCCTTGATCGGCGGTGGCGCTGGTTCGGGCGGCGGTGGGATTGGGGGATTCGATAGTCATGCCTCCAACTTTGGCCAGACCTTGATGGGTGAGGCCGTAACGACTGCCGTGAATGACGTGGGCGGGCAGCTCGATACCAAAGCCACGAGCCTCCCCACGCGCAAGGTTGAAGTTGCAGGAGTTGTGGCCGACGTGAGCGGCAACACGCTCATCTTGAATATAGGTTCCAAAACAGGTCTGAGAGTCGGCGACAAGCTGGATATCAGCCGCGCTGTCCGCACCGTGACAGACCCGACGACCCACAAAGTCCTGAAGACCATCACGAATAAGATCGGTGAGGCCACCGTAACGGAAATTGATGCCAATTCCGCAACCGTCAATTACTCTGGCAGCGGTCCGGCTAAAGTTGGCGACGCCGCAAAGACAGCAGATCAGTAG
>WNFI01574529.1_pt1 | contig 11791 bp, 8 predicted proteins | sample 5400471 | NCBI WGS metagenome assembly WNFI01 (sample SAMN13153348, study PRJNA577476) | soil metagenome | isolation source: 100 cm saprolite on Douglas fir-dominated hillslope | place: USA:California | collected 2013-09-17
CCTGTCGCCCTGGGATCGCGACGCGACGCTCGCATCGGTGCGCAAGACTCGCCGCTGCCTGATCGTTCATGAAGACACCATGACCGCCGGCTTCGGCGCGGAAATCTCGGCGGTGATCGCCAAGGAGGCATTCTTCGACCTCGACGCGCCGATCGAACGGCTGGCCATGCCGGATGTTCCCAGTCCCCATAGCCCGGTGCTGCTCGACGAAGTCCTGCCGAACGTCGAGACCATTTCGCGGGCAATCAAAGCTCTGGCTGAAATCTGATATGTCCCACCTAGCCGACGTGTTGGTCCCGCCCAACGAGGAAGGAACCCGCGCCACCGTGTTGCGGTGGTGCAAGGCTGTGGGGGACACCGTCGTCAAAGATGAACCCCTGGTGGAGCTCGAGACCGATAAGGTCACGGTGGAAATTCCCGCGCCCGCCGATGGCACCTTGATCGAAGTGCTCAAGCAGGTGAATGCCGAGGTGAATCCGGATGAAGTGCTCGCACGCCTGAGTCTCAGCGGCGAATCAACGGCGCCGCAAGCTGCCGGGACGTCGACGGCAACCGAGACGTCTGCCGGGATGCCGGCGGTTTCTGATGCGCGCGACGCGCGCAAGCCGTTGAGTCCCGCGGTGCGGCGGCTGTTCAAGGAACATTCGATTGCCGCCGGCGATATCGAAGGCACGGGCCGCGATGGGCGCATCACGGCGCAAGATGTGACTCGTCATGCGGCGGATGCAGGCGCCAAACGCGCGCCGGCGCGAACGCCCGAGCATGCGCCGATATCGCCGTCGGGCAGTGCGCGGGCACCTCACACACCGACATCACCGTCGGGCAGTACGCGGGCACCTCACACACCAACATCACCGTCGGGCAGTACGCGAGTACCGCACACGGCGATTCGGCGGCGCGTGGCCGAGCACATGGCGCGCAGCCTCGTGGAGGCACCGCATGTCACCACCTTGTTCGAAGCGGATCTCACACGGGTGCTGGCGCACCGAGCGCGCCACGCGGCGGAATTCGAATCTCGTGGCGCGCGCTTGACCTTGACCGCCTATTTCGTCAGCGCCTGCGTACAGGCCTTGCGCGCCCACCGGGAAGTCAATGCCACCTTTCATCCCGATGCGCTCGAGTTGCACGAGGACGTGAACATCGGCGTGGGCACGGCTCTCGGCAACAAGGGGTTGATCGTGCCTGTGATCCATCGCGCTCAGGGACTGAACCTCTTCGGCATGGCACAGCGGCTCGGTCAGCTGGTGGAGGCCGCCCGCACCGGCAGGCTTTCGCCCGAAGACGTACGCGGAGGTACCTTCACGATCTCGAACCACGGAGTGGGCGGCAGTGTCCTTGCGGCGCCGATCGTCATCAATCAACCGCAGGTCGCGATCCTTGGCGTGGGTAAAGTAGAGCGGCGAGTGTGTGCGGTCGAGGTCGACGGTGTCGAGGCGATCAGCGTGCGATCCATGTGCTATCTCACCCTTACCATCGACCACCGCGCTCTGGATGCCTTTCAAGCCAACGCCTTCCTGAGTTCGGTGGTCGCGACGCTCGAGCAGTGGCCCGCGGACGAGCCGTAGGTCGCCCTAGCCGCGGGTTCATTGCGGGTCTGCGTTAATCCATCGCCGCAGCAAGGTCCTTGGCCTTGAGCTTCGGTGTCGAGTTCGCCGCGCTTGTACGATCGGGAAGCGTTACCGCTGGTGTCGTCGGTAGTCTAATGCGTTAGCATGGACAACCGTGTCCGCGAGACCCACGCGATGTGTAACATATTTGTAATGGCGATGCGTGCGAGCTTCGCGAAACAGTTTTTGCAGCGTAAGGCCACGTTTTTCGCGAGTCTCACCATGCTTGCCGGCACTGTTCACGCGCAGCAGGACTCGACGCCTCGGGCACTGGATCTTCCCACCAGCAAGCAGTTGATGACACCCGCTCCGGGTAACCCGCGGCGTACCAACAGCTTGCCGATGTCGCTGGCCGTCTCGCCGGATCGTCGCTGGGTGGTGTCGCTGAATGCGGGCTACGGCACGTTCGAGTCGGGCTATATGCAATCGCTGGCTGTACTCAACGTGCGCACGGGAGAAGTGAGGGATTTTCCCGATGCGCGCACGCTGGTCGACATGAAGCAGACGTTCTTTTCGGGGCTCGCGTTCAGCACGGACGGCGCCTCGGTCTATGCGAGCCTCGCCTCCTCCAGCGACGGCGTACCAGCTTGCTGAGCAGCGACGACCGTACCGTCAGTCCCTATCCCGCGGCGCTGGCGGTACTACCCGGCGCATCTGAGCGGCTGCTGGTTGCAGAAAACCTGTCCGATACGGTTGCAGTGCTGGATACGCATACGGGAGCGGTTGCGCGGCGCTTCGACTTGTCGGTCAGCGAGAACGTGCCTGCGACCTATCCCATTGCGCTGGCCGTCACCAAGGACGGCAGACGAGCCTTCGTCGCATTGTGGAATGTCAGTGAGGTCGTGGAGTTGGACCTCGTCGAGGGCACGGTGGTGCGCAATGTGAAGTTGATGAAACCGAGCGTGGCGACCGCGCCGGGGACGCACCCGTGCGCGCTGCTGCTGGACGAGCGCGCGGGCGTGCTGTACGCGGCGCTATCGAACCGCGATGCGGTGGCGGCGATCGAGATCGGCAACAGCGAGCCGGTTGTGCGTCGGAAACTTGAGGTGAAGGGCTACTTCGACACGCGGCTGCCGGGACAAAGCTATTTCGGCGCGGAGCCGAGTGCGCTTGCCGAGAATGAAGACGGGTCACGGCTGTACGCGGCGAACCTGGGATCGGATGCGGTGGCGGTGCTCGACCCGCGCAGACTGCGCAAAATGTCGCCGGGCCACGGCATGACCGAACCGATCGGGTTCGTGCCGACCGAGCTGATGCCGATGGCTCTGGCATCGGTTGACCGCACGCTGTATGTCGCAAGCGCCAAGGGTAAAGGGACCGGTCCGAACAACATGGCGCAACGCCCGACCGAAGCTACGAAGGGGAGGAGGCTGGTCACGCGCAGTTTTACCTATGCCCCAACATTGCTGTACGGCTCCCTGGCGGCGCTCGACCAGGCGGCGATCGAGTCCGCACTGAAAGCATCGACGGAGGTGGTGCTCGAATCCAACCGCATGAAGGCAGCGCGGGAGACGATCCAATTTGCCGATGGCGGCAGCCCGATAAAGCACGTGATCTACATTTTGAAAGAAAACCGCACGTACGACCAGGTATTTGGCGATCTGGCAAAAGACGGCAAGCCGGTTGGCAACGGCGACGCAGCGCTCACGATGTATGGAGCCGCAGTGACGCCCAACCAACACCTGCTGGCGCTGCAGTTTGGCGTGCTGGATAACTTCTTCGATTCCGGGGAGGTGTCGGGCGACGGCCACGTCTGGTCGACTGCCGGCATCGGCACGGATTACCTCGAGAAAACCTGGCAGCAGAACTATCGGAGCGAGCAGCGCACATACGACTACGAGGGAATGGTAGCCGACGGCTATCCGCTGCTACAGCACATACCCGATGTGTCCGAGCCGGCGAGTGGGTATCTATGGACGAACTTCGCGGCTCATGGCAAAACGATTTATCACTTCGCCGAATACATCTCATCGATCTTCTGCGGCGATAAGAAAGTACCGAAGCGTGTCGGCGATCCGAAACTCGGGGCCATGTCAGGCGGCGTGGCTCAGTGCGCGTCGCCTGCCATCAAGCCCGGCGACTCAATTCCCGAGGAGTGGGGCGGCGGGACGAACCTGTGGCCGTGGGCCATTCCGCGATTGGCCGACAATATCGCAACCAAGCCCGAGCTCGTGGGCCACTTCGCGCCGGAGTCGCCGGATTTCAATCTGCGTGTGCCGTTGGCGGTCCCACCCCAAAATCGTCCGTTGCCGACAATGACCTGGCCGTGGGCCGCGTCGTGGAAGCGATCTCGCACTCGGCGTTCTGGAACGATACGGCGATACTGATTCTGGAAGACGATGCGCAGGCTGGGGCGGATCACGTGGACGCACACCGGTCGCTCGGGATCGTGGTGAGCAAGTATGCGCCGCATCCGAAGGCAGGGGAGGTCGCGGTGGTGGACAGTCGATTCTATTCGACCGTGAGCATGCTGCGCACCATGGAGACTCTGCTGCAGGTGCCTCCGATGAACAACAACGATGCGTTCTGCTCGTTGATCTCCCCGTTGTTTACCGGACCGGGTGATCAACCGCCGTTCGTGGCGGACGTGTCGAATCGCGACAATGGCCTGATCTACGCGGCAAATACGGCGAAAGCACCGGGCGCGGCGCAGTCCGAAAGAATGGACTTTCGCCATGCGGACCGGGCGGACCCAGGTAAGCTGAATCTGATTCTGTGGCAGGACGCCATGGGAGCGCGGCCGCCCCCGGCGATGCTGTTGGCCAAGCGTTCGAAGATAAAAAATGACGACGACTGAACTGACGCGGCCGCCATGGAGCGCCGCGATCAGCCCTTTCAGATAGTGAAGGTCGGGTGATCTGAGCCGGATTTGGTGCCATGCAGCATCGCTGCATGGACGTTTCCGCGGAAACGTCGCAGGTATCCGCGCTCGGCGTTTCCGCGGAAACGCGCACCGTAACTTCGTCAGATCTTGTGCTTACCCCTCCCGCAGGCGAGTATTCAAATCGCAGACAATAAGCCACCCCCCGAAGAACGGAACGCGCGGTTTGGACCGGGATTGTCAAATGGGCGAACTTACCGATCTCTTTCAGGCCGTCGGCCAGGGTGACCAAACCGCACTCAACCGGCTGCTCTCGCTCATGTATACGGAGCTGCAGCAGCTCGCCCACCGCCGACTGCGCAAGTCGGAGAGAATCACCATGCTCGACACTACCGAGTTAGTCCACGAGTGTTATCTTCGGTTTCTCAAAGTGGGTCGCTTGACCGTAGCGGACCGCGCACATTTCCTGGCCTACTCGGCACGCACCATGCGCTCAATCATCGTCGACTTCGTCAAACAACGGCGCGCCAATCGACGCGGCGGCGGCGCGCCGGATGTCACGCTCGACACAAATATGATCCAAACGCTGCACCCTTCGGAAGAAGAAATCATGCGCGTTAACGAGGCTCTCGAGGATCTCTCCAAGTCAGACGCGCGGTTGGTGCAGGTGGTAGAAATGCGTTATTTTGCTGGATTGACGGAAGAGGAAATCGCCTCTTCGTTGGGAATCACCGATCGTACCGTGCGACGCACCTGGCAGAAAGCGCGGCTTCTGCTCGGCGCGATACTTGAAGTCACATAGCGGTCGCTTCTGCATGAAATTGCACCGGATGCTGCGAGGCGGTTCTCGGATTTATCAAGGCAAGTCGCGCCCGCAGGTCTCGTAGCGGCCTCGTGAATTGGTCGCCCAGTTCCTTGTGAGAACGCTGAATGGCCGTGGCCTTGGCGAACAACACTCGCGGTTGTTGCCGATCGCCGGAGGCGAGCAGACAATTCGCCAAGGCGATTTGCGCTTGGGCTATCCACGGACTGTTCTCGTGGTCGTTCGTCTCACGGAGTTGCACTGCGCGTTCTAGGTTCACTCTGGCGGCAGGCAATTGACCTGCGCGACATTGGGCGTCACCGAACCAGAGCGAAGCGTCGGCTTCCAGTGTTTGGTAGTACAGCCGAACCGGCGACCGTTGCACGCTTTCGAGGGCCGCCTGTGCAATAGTCAGTGCTTCAGTCGTCCGGCCTTGTTGCAGATAGGCTTGCGTCATTTCAATCTTTGCATTGATGTCATCCAAGAGGAGCGGAAAATGCGGCGCATTGCGTGGCAATGCAATTCGCGTCAACCGGTCAAGCGCACGCGCCGGGTTGCCGGTAGCCAGCAACAGCCGGGTCTGCCCCAAAATATAGCGATTGCCGGTGGTGGGATCGGCATCCGATCGCGCGGTCGCATGCCAAATATCGAAAGCTTCCGTTAGAGATTTTTCAGCGTCCGCGTGGCGGCCCAATTCCGTAAACAGTTCCCCTACAGAGGCAATTCGGCTCGCCAACGTACTGGACCCGGGAAAGTTCCTTCTTAAATCCTCTGCGTCGGCCGCGAGATAACTCTCCGCGTCCTCGAGTTGCCCCTCCCGTAGCAGCGCCGCACCATAAAAACCAGAGATCTCAGGTAGAAATCCGGATGGAACACTATCTTCGTCCCGACGGACGACATCCAATACACTGCGCAGCAATGCCCGCCCTTCTTCTCGACGCGAGGTTTCGTGAAGAAGATTGCCCAGCATTTCCTGCGCTCGCAACGTGTCGATATGGTGTTCGCCCTGCAACTTGCGCGCCAGTTCCGAAGAAGCGCGCAGAGTACTCTCAGCTCCCGACACCTCGAGGAGATTCAATTGGCTCACGGCGAGTTCCGCCATTGGAGCGATCATCCAGCTGTCTTTCCCCGCGTGGCGTGCTCGAATGTAATCGATGGCCCTTTGATGCCATCCCAACGCACCCTCATAGTCCCCAAGTGCATCACGGATCTTGCCTGCAAGCCGGAGCGCTTCTTCCAGGTTTCCTTCCGAGTCTCCCAGCCGAAAGAAGTCAACCGCGTCGTTCGAATAGTCCCTGCTCTTCCCAAGATCAACGTAGCGGTAGTAACGCGTTAGTGCAAGCAGCAGTCGGCCGCGGGTTGGTGACGTGTTGTCACGACGAGCATCGAGAACATCTTTCGCTTCGTTCAAAGCGGCCAGTGTTGGCGCACGGTCTCGGGTGTTCGAGATATCCTCAGCGTATGTAATCAGCGCGTCAGCCACTCGTGTGTCGTGCGGTCCATACGCCATTTTAAGGACTGCAATACGCTGGTAGCGCAGTTTGGCCGCTTCGTCGGAGAGCCCAAGCTCGAAATACATGTCGGCGAGCGTGTCCATCACTTGTTCCTCGGCTTCGGGGGACCCTTTGAGTTTATCGCTCACTTGCTTAGCGCCGGCATCGAGAAGTTCTTTCGCCGTCATATGGCGACCCTTCTGTGGGTCGCTTTGCTCGATGGAGTTGGTTTGAAAAATATCCAGCAAAAAAGCTTGCACGGTCTGGGCGCGATGCGCCTCCGACTGAGCGCGATGGGCCTCCATGTGTGCAACGCGCGCCTGCCACAGCGCGATGCCTAGGCCGATGGTGAGTGCCGCAACGATGCCTCCCACCGCGCCGGCCACCACTTTATTACGACGGAGAAATTTGCCGGCACGGTAGATAGCGTTGTCTGGTTGCGCCAGCACCGGTTGGTTGCCGAGATACCGGGCAATGTCCTCGGAGAACGCCTGCACCGTCAAATACCTGTCCTCGGGTGCCTTCTTGAGCGCCTTGAGTACGATCGTGTCGAGATCGCCCCTCATCGTCTTTGTAAGCTTAGCTGCGGTCATGCCGCGATTGGCGGCGCAAACCTCATTGTTCACCATCTGGCTGGGTTTCACGGGGTCTGCGGAGAGAATCGCTTCCTCGAGCGCACCGCGCGATTCGCGTCGGATTTTGTACGGAAGCGCTCCGGTGAAAAGTTCGTAGAGCACGACGCCCAACGAATAGATATCCGACGCCGTGGTCAGTGACTGGCCCGCAATCTGTTCCGGCGATGCATAGTTCGGCGTGAGCGCCCTGCCGCCGTATTGAGTCAGCTCGGTTTCCCTGGCCTCGCCATCCACGATCAACTTGGCAATTCCAAAATCCAATAACGCGACTTGATGCTCGCTCGTGACCAGAATGTTGGACGGCTTGAGATCGCGATGAATCACGAGACGCGAGTGCGCGTACTGAACGGCGCTCAGGACCTGAGTGAATAATCGGAGACGCTCGTGCAGGTCAAGTCGATGCAGATCGCAGTGTTCAATCAGGGGCACGCCTTCTATATATTCCATCACCAAAAAAGGCTGCCCCAGCGAACCGACCCCGGCATCGTAAAGGCGAGCGATATTGGCATGCGCGAGACTGGCAAGAATGTCGCGTTCGCGCACAAAACGATCTGCAAAGTGCGGCCGGTGCAGGTGTACAAACGGAAACTTGAGTGCAACGCTGCGCTTCATGACACCATCAATGCGTTCGGCGAGCCAGATCGAACTCATGCCACCGTGACCGATCTCGCGCGCTAACCGATAACCGCTGACGACTGCGCCAGCGTGCAACTCAGGGTTCGGTGCCACAGCGACAACGTCGTCTCCGTCGACAAACTTCGGCAGTGTCTCGAGAAAATCGTGCGTTTCGACACTCGCCTGACGCGCTAACATTTTGCGCAGCGTGGGTCGAAGGCTCGCGTGCGCGTCGGCAAGTCCCTCGAGCCACGCCTCGCGACCCGCCTCCGGAATGTCCAGCGCTTCATCCAGGAGTTTTGATAGGGCTGTGAGTTCGTCTTTAGTCAGGCGCATAAGAGGTCTCGGGGCCAGTGACTACACGTCTCGCGGGACAGCGCGTGCGTTCCGCCAGTCGCGGGCGGCCAATGCGATACCCCGGGTTCCGCCGATCGAAGCATAAGTTACACGAAATCAATGCGGTAGCTAGCGTGTTTCGAAAAGCCGAACATTTTGCCGCACGTGTGTCCCCTTTTTTCGCCGTTTTCGTATTGCCTGATGAGGGTCCTGATTGCGCATGACAAAAAGAAGAGCGCGATCGATGTCCGGTTTTGGCCATGGATGTCGTTTACCTCAACAGCGGTAGGTGCCAGCACGAGGGTTGTCCATGAATGGATGTCGAGTTCTCATCGGTGTCGCGGCGCTGCTGTTCACAGTGCAATGTCTCGCTCATCATTCGGGGGCAATGTTCGACGACAAGGTGTCCACCACGCTCACGGGTACCGTAAAGGCCTTCCAGTGGAGCAATCCGCACTGCTGGATACAGGTGCTTGTTCCAGGCCACCAGGGAGCGCCGATCGAATGGAGCGTCGAGATGGGTTCGCCGTCGCAACTGTTCCGGGGGGTTGGAAGCCGGGCACGTTGGAAGCCGGGGACAAGATCACAGTTGTGATTCATCCGATGCGCGATGGCACCAAAGGCGGACTATTTGTATCGGCCGTCGGCGCAGATGGCAAGCCGATTGGCACGAGTACATAGCAGACGATGGCTCGCATGAACCGACGCAGACTAAGCACAACGCTCCTGGCGCTTCTCTGCGTTTCGACCGCGCACGCCGTACCGAATTCTGCCGAACGAGTGCGTACGTTTGCCGCCTTGCCTGATTGGACAGGGATCTGGCTGAGCGCTGCATGGCCGACGGATGTTTCAGGTCGCGTACCCGGGGGTGAGGCGCAACTCAGAGCCGGCATGCAGCTAATCCGTCACCCACCATACAACGCCGAGTGGGAAGCAAAGTTTCAAGCCGGCATGAAGAATACGGCGGCGCTTGAGGCGCTGAGCGCCACCTTCAAGATCTGCTCTCGCGGATTTCCCGCAATCATGGAGGCGCCGTGGTTATTTCAAATCGTCGCGTCGCCCGAGGAGACGCTCCTGATCTTTGAAAACCAGCAGGTGCGCCACATCTACGCCGACGGCCGCCAGCATCCTCTCAAGGAGGATTTATGGCCGACACGCTTGGGGGATTCCATTGGTCATTGGGAAGGCGACACGCTGATCGTCGATACGATCGCCCGAACTTCAGAGCCGCTTGCCCCGCGAGCCTGGCTGTCGGAGTTGAGCGATCGAGCGCACTTCACGGAACGGCTGCGCATGGTGAACCGGGATGAAATCGAGGATCAACTCACGATTGAGGATCCGATCGCACTTGTACGGCCGTGGCGCATGGTGCTCGAATTCAAGAGAGTACCGGAAATGAACAGGATGGTTCCCTTCGATTGCACGGAGAACGAGCGCAATCCGGTCGTCGACGGAAAAATAACGATTACCACGCACTGAGTGCGGACCTGGCGAGCCGCCGATGCGCGCACTGCGCCTTTCCTCCTCACAAAAAATATGCGCGATCGAAGTCCGGTTTTGACCATGGATGTCGTTACCACCAATAGCGGATAAATTCAATACGAAGGGAGCAGCACCGTGAACGCCAACGTCGGAAATTCGCCAATGTGGAGCGGTTTCGCAGCACTACTACTCATCGGGTCCTCCACCTGTCTGGCCCAGCACGACCCGGGCATGCGCGCAGGTTCCCCCGGCGCCGGCCAACCACTCCATGCGCTCACACACATCGAGTTATCCATGTTCAACGAGGGTCTGCAGCGGGCGATTCAGCTGGAGGCGGCGTGCGATGACTGCACCGACGCGCCCCCGGGTTCGCCTCTCGATCCCGCAAAGGCCAACTTCGTCACGCAGACGAACTCTTCCGGCCTCGGAACGCGTTTCAACGGCGATCAATGCACGGTTTGCCACAACCAGCCCGCGTTGGGGGGATCGGGTGGGTTTTTGGTGCCCAACCCGCAAGATCCATCCAATAGATATTTGCCGCCCGAAAATCCGATGTTCGATCTCATTCCGCATCGCAAGGGCGCGACCAATGCAGTGCCCTCGTTCATCACCCGATTCGGGCCGATACGGGAAGTCCGATTCGCCAGAAAACCCGATGGCACAGCGGATGGCGGCGTCCACCAGTTGTTCACCGTCGCGGGTCGCTCCGACGTGTTCCCCGCGTCGCAGCCGGGAACTTGCACCGAAGAACTCCTGCCACAACCGGATTTTGAGAATGAGTATCGACGCGGCAATCTCCGTTTTCGCATTCCCTTGCAGCTCTTCGGGCTCGGAATCATCGACGGCATCCAGGACCGCGAAATCCTAGACCGGCATCGTGCAACGGCGGCAATCCGCGCGCAGCTGGGTATCCTTGGGGTTCCAAATCGCAGCGGCAATGACGGAACAATCACGCGATTCGGCTGGAAGGCTCAGAACAAGTCGATCGCCATGTTCGCCGGCGAGGCCTACAACGTCGAAATGGGCGTGACCAATGATTTGTTTACGCAGGCCACCGATGAATCCCCTGCCTGCACGGCTGCCAAGAGCGAACCAAACGATATTACCCGGCTTGACAGCGACGATAGGCGTAACCAGAGTTTCTTCAATCCCCTGCATGAAGTCCCGGATTGGCTCATGTTCGCCATGTTCATGCGCTTCCTCGATGCTCCGCAACCCGCACCGCTTTCAGCCAGCGCGCTGCGTGGTCAAGAGCTGTTCGGCACCGACGGCAACCCGGGCGTCGGCTGCTCCGCTTGCCACGCGACCACGATGGTCACTCCGGCAAAGAGCGAAACAACGGCGCTGCAGAGCCTCACGGTACATCCCTTTTCGGATCTGCTGATCCATCACATGGGCAAAGGCTTGGCCGACGACATCACGCAGGGGCTGGCGACGGGCGACATGTTCCGCACCACGCCGTTATGGGGTCTCGGTCAACGGCGCTTCTTCCTGCACGACGGCCGCACGGACGACTTGATGCAGGCCATCGACGCGCATTTCTCGCGGGCGAGTCGTTGCGACGGCGACGACAGCCGCGAGGGCAGTGACAACGGTGATGGCCGCGGCGGCGGCCGTCGTTCGGCCTGCTACGGCCCATCGGAAGCCAACGTCGTGGTTACGCGGTTTAAGGCTCTGTCCGCTGCCGATCAGCAATCGATCCTTGATTTTCTGCGGTCACTCTAAACCGATGACCCATCCCGGCCAATCCCGCCGAAGCGCTGCATCACCGACGCATCGGGCGGAGGCAGCGGACCATCGAGCTGTGCCGCGACCCGTGAGAGATGCGCCTCGGAGGCCGCGAATATCCACGCATAGATATCCCGACACAGAGCGGCGGCCTGCGCTCCCGGCCAATTGGCCCGCAGCAGGCGCGGCGGCAACAGCGGATCACGTAGATGCAGGCGGCGATATTCATGGATCAAGAGCGTGCGCACGATGAAGCACGCTTGAGGATCGAG
>WNFI01048375.1_pt1 | contig 11788 bp, 9 predicted proteins | sample 5400471 | NCBI WGS metagenome assembly WNFI01 (sample SAMN13153348, study PRJNA577476) | soil metagenome | isolation source: 100 cm saprolite on Douglas fir-dominated hillslope | place: USA:California | collected 2013-09-17
TGAACGTCGACACCATTTCCATCATCACCACCCTCTCAAACGATAGCGTGATACGGTCTACCATTGTTTCCGCGGCCCAGGGGTCCGCCAATTCCCCGAACACCGCAAACCTGGCAATGCTACAGAAAAGTATCGAGCAAGTTCAGCTCGTGGCAGGTTGGTCTACCTCTACTTTACCGGCAGATGTTTGGAGCTGGATATTAAAAATCGTCGGGTTGCTGGCAACTACATTTGCCGTGTCCCTGGGTGCGCAGTTCTGGTTCGATCTACTTAACAAATTTATGGGGTTCCGTTCATCTGGCCCTCCGCCGCAAACAAGCGCGAGCACCGCCAGGTCAACCAGCTCTACACCGCAACCGCTAGCTGGTGGTGGCGCATCGCCCAACGTCATCACACAGCCGGTAGTCAGCACTAACGGATCAACTGACATTCCAACATAAGCGTGAACGGAAGCGTTTCAGGAGCGGGTGCCCCTGCGAATTCAACTTGAGTCTTGCCGTTTGACCAACATGAGTGTTGCCGCGATAACCATCACAAAGTAGAGGTACGTCTTCGGTCCCAGCCAAGTTCTCGACACAGTACACGCCAGGTCGCTTTGGCTTCTGGTTGAAACAGCAAGTTCGGATTGGAGAGCAGATCAGCGACCTTGTTCTGTGAGGGATAGATCCCCTGAACATGGAGAGCCAACGTGGCTTGCCGGACCTCTTCCTGCATTTTATCTATCCGTTGCTCTTTTCGCTGTCGTCGATGCTCTTTGATTTGTTGTGACAACAAAGCGCATTCTTGTGGAAAGTGGTGAAGAAGAGTGCGTCCGCTGTACCCTAACTGTCGTGCCAGTTGAACATATCCAAGCGGTTCTTCTCTTCCATCCAGGATGGCTTGTATGCGTCCCAGACACGGCTCACGATCTATCGGGTGAAAAGGACGCCGAGCGCGAGGGGATCGATAGGGTTTCCCTTCTTGAATGGCTTGCTTGAGCAGAGCGAGGTCGCCTGTCAGGACCTGGAGAGGAGTCACGTTGCACACACAACACAACTCAAGAATGCTTTCCGGGATCGGTGTCTGGGATCGGTGTAACCAGCCGATAAGTTGCTCTCGTCCCACCCCAACCATTTTAGCCAGCCTTGACTGTCCTCCCTTCACTTCACAACAGCTCATGCTCAGATTCGTGAAAAACTGTTCCCAAGGAGGAAGGCGAGAAGAAACAACTGCGCAGCGCAATTCTTCTAATGCATGGATAACCCATCTCTGCCACTCCATTACCTCTGCATTTGGCTGTTCAGGAGAAGGTGCAGACGATCCTAACCACGTCTTGCAGCGAACACACTGACCCTGAGTGGTTTGGAACCGGATAAAGGATTGTCGGCTTTGGCAGCGGGGACAATGCTCCTCCAGCTTCCGGTGATGTCTCATGCACATCGTTACTGCTTGGAACGTCCAGAGCAACGGCTCATAGAGAGGCATGTCCTGGTCTTTCCATTCCGCATAACACGCAGGGCACCAAGCAGGTTGCACACGAAGCAATCTGTAAGGTACCATATCGCCTATCCACCAACGTCCGGTCAGCAAGTGAAGATCCGGGCGGCAGGTGAGATTTTCAAGGATGGAAGCCCATTCTCGTGCTATCTGACCGTTCCCATTGATATTCATGGCTCTTGACCAGCTAAAGGCAGCGAGGTCCTGTCGTGAATAGCTTTGATTCAGGAGAGGAGCGATTTCCTGTGCAACCAGATGTCGAGGAGAAATATGGTGTCGCCATGCAAGACGATTAAGGTAACTGGTCAAACTTTCCTGGAACATCGTATCAAGTCCACATGGCATCAGAGCATAGAGCCTGCTGCGAGGAGGGATTTCACTGCTCTGAAAAAGAGTCGATGAGACGTTGTTTCCTGCCCAAGAAGAGGGGATGATCGTGACTTTTACGGTTCCAGATTCGATCATGCTCATCCTGCGGCTTGCTCCTCATCGGAAAGGGAGGCACCTGGTTGTTCCTCTTGTCCGGTTGCATCCCGATCCGGTGATCGTTTCCCTGGCCGATCTTGTTTCTTTGGTGATGGAGATGGCTCGTCAGTTTTTGGATGTTCCGGCTGTTTCTTGCGAGATCCTCGCAGTCCCAAGAGGGTGAGGAGACGCTCATCGGCTCCATCGGCTTCCGTCAGTTCTGCCTCACTCTCCAGAGCATTGCGCAGCGCAGCTTCAACGCGTGCCTCTGGCATGGCTGTTTTGCGTAAGTGGGTCAGCGTCACCGTTTTGGCCTGCTCTGTCAAAGCCAGAGAGAGTGCGCGATTCAGGTGCATTTTCACCAGGCCAACACATCCGATACTGCGAGCGTACAAAAACTCCCAGTGCTCGACCAGAGCGGGCTCTTGTTCGATCGGCAGTTGTCGCTGCAAGGCCCACACGATGCTTCGGAACACCTGGGCCTCAGCATCGATGGCGGCATCATAGCGGGGAAAATGGACATCCACGCTCCGGCACGCCAGTTGAGCATTGGCCTTCCTGAACGGTCTCATCTCGTAGGTGCCGACCAGAATATATGTTAGATATCATCAACCTCCTCTTTGAGAGCGAAGACTAGCCTGTTTCGATAGACCACCTCCTAGCCAGTAGAGCCATTTCCTCCAGTGATGCTACCATTGAGCAACATCTATCATTAAGGAGGAAACCTATGGACGAAATCCGATGGGAATTTTATCCCCTCGTTGCCATGAACGTGCATGGACACCACTGGCTCACTATGCAAAGCCAGCTCCAACTCGCTCCAAAGACCATTGACGCCTATGGACGCTCCCTCAACGACTTTCTGGCGTTTTGCCAGCGGCTGGAGGTTGAGCCTTCAACCATAGCCCGTGAGCAGGTGGCGCTCTACGTCCAGGACTTGGCTCAGCGCCCCAATCCAAAGGGGGCCAAAGTGCTCTCTATCGAGAGTGGTCGGGGCCTCTCCAACGCAACGATGCACCAACGCATCACCGTCTTGCGCTTGTTTTGTGACTCGCTGGTTGAGCGGAAATTGCGCCAGGATAACCCGGTCGGGCGTGGTCATTACGTACCAGGGAAAGCCTTTGGGGGAGTGCGTGCTCGCGGGTTGCTCCCTCGGTACCAAAAACTGCCCTGGATACCCTCCGACCCGGAGTGGCAACATCTGCTCCATGGCCTCGAAGGGGAACTTCTGCGCAATCAGGTGATGTTGCTCCTTGCCTATGATGGGGCCTTACGCCGTGAAGAGCTGGTGCGCCTGGAGGTGGGGGATTTCGAGTTTGCCTATCGACAGGTCCGCGTGCAAGCTGAGCATGCAAAGAACAGACGTGAGCGAGTCGTCGGATATGGGAAAACCACCAGCCGCTTTCTGGAGGCATACTTGCGCCAGAGGAGAACCCTCTCCACTGCACGAGGTCAGCTCTTCTTGTCGGAGTCGCATCGCAATGCATCGAGCCCACTTGCTCTTGTCACTTGGTCGAAGGTTGTTCAAAAGCTGGCCGAGCGTGCAGGACTTCCACGCTTTACCACCCATACACCACGTCATCTCAAGCTTACGCATATGGCCCGTGCGAACATGGAATTGCATCAGATCGCTACCTATGCAGGACACAAGTCCTTAAACACGACGATGCTCTATCTGCACTTGAGTGGAGTTGAGCTGACAGAAGCCGTTTCGCGGAGCCTGGCTGGCTTTGAACAATGGATCACCCTGATTCTGGGAGAAGGAGACCTATGAACCAGCAGCTCAGTGCTCCCAAGAATGAGAGCATACAAGAAACCTGGAGCTGGCCGCTTCGGATCGATGTGTACGACAAATCGCCACATCTGACTCAAGTCGAATATGCCACCCTTGAAAACCTGTTTTCTCGCACAGAAAAGCATATCTACCCAAGCACGAAACGCCCTCTCCAGAGGATCGTTCAGCCCATCGAAGATGCCCTTCTCCACATCCATGCCCTTCCGGTTGTCTATCGGGAAACGTTGCGACTCATGTTACTTGAAATGTATCATCGAGGCACGACGTTCTGGGCCTGGTCAGTTGAAGAGTGGGAAGAGAGTTTCTGTGAGTCCCGACACTTGTTCGCTGAACGACACGGGCGTCTCAACAAGAGGACTTACGCACGACGGCATCTTCCTGTACTTGCCTATTTGCTCAGAGTGCAGCCGAGGCGCGAACGTTTCATCGAAATGATCGAGATTGTTCCTCTCGCCTACGATGTTTTTGGTCAGGAACTCGTAGAGCAAGCTATTCAACCTGTTTTTGCCCTCTTGCAAGGCTGGGGCTACAGCCTCAAAGAAAGACAGAACCCGGCAGCCTGTCTCGCTTACTTGCTGCTACGGAATGAGAATCCCTTGCTTTCGCGCCTCTCCTTTGAACTGCTTGTAGAGGTTTCCCAGACCTGCCAGCTTTCTTGCGTTCAGCAAAGCTTGTTTCGGATCTCGCGGGCGCTTTGTGCCCTGGGCATCATCGAACAGCCTCTGCCTGAGGCACGTGTTGTGCCCCCTCAGTGGAAAGGTTCTACCGCTGATATTGCTCCCGAATGGCTCTCCTGGGTAGAACGGTGGAGAAAGCACTCCACCTTACAGAACTCAGAACATGAATATTATCAATTGCTGAAAGTAGGGCGTTGGCTAAAGGCTCGGCATCCTGAAGTGCTGAGCCCAGCTGACCTGACGCAGGACATCGCCGTAGAGTTTGTAGCGGCTGTCAACGAGATGAAAATTGGCGAATGGACTCAGGTGCGTCATCTTGCTCATCGTCTGGGGCAGCCCTTACTTCCACGTGCAAAGAATGGCTTGCTGGGAGCATTGCGCTCCTTCCTCCGTGATTGTCAGGAGTGGGGGTGGATACCTCTTCGCTTCAATCCTCTTCGTGTGTTACGCACTCCTCTATCCATCCTCCATCGAATTGGGCCAAACCCACGCGTGATCGATAAATTCTTGTGGGCAAAGCTCTTGTGGGCAGCGATGAATCTTGAATATGAGGATCTCCCCCAATCAAAAGGAGAAAGGAGTGTCTATCCGCTTGAATTGGTCCGTGCAGTCGCTGTGGTCTGGTGCTTTGGGGCTTTGCGCAACAATGAGATTCGCCGATTGCGAGTAGGATGCGTGCGCTGGCAATATGAAGATGTGATGGTACCAGAGACTGGAGAGATCTTGCCCAAAGACGCCACCTGCTTTCTGGATATTCCTGTGAACAAAACCTCGACGGCCTACACCAAGCCAGTTCACCCCCTCGTCGGCAAGCGCATCAACGAGTGGGAACAAATCCGGCCAAAGGAGCAACTCCGAGAGATCGACGTAAAAACCGGTGAGCCAGCACAATTTCTCTTTTCTTACCGAGGCAAGCGCATCTGGGACGGATACATCAATGAGGCGCTCATCCCTCTTTTGTGCAGGAAAGCGGGCATCCCTGAGCAAGACAGTCGGGGCCAGATCACCAGTCACCGTGCCCGCGCCACCATTGCTTCCATGCTCTACAATGCCAAGGAACCCCTCTCGATTTTTGAATTGAAAGAGTACCTGGGCCACAAACATATCTCCTCAACGCAAAGTTATGTGCGTGTTGACCCAACCAAACTTGCCAATCAAGTAGCTAAAGCAGGCTATCTGGAGCAGAATCTGGCCACCATTGAGGTGCTCTTAGACCAGGAGGCAGTGCGGAGCGGAGCCGCAGCACGCGGTGAGCCCTGGAAGTACTACGATCTGGGGCACGGGTATTGCCTCAACGATTTCTGGGCCGAGTGCAAACATCGCATGGCCTGCGCCCGCTGCCCGTTTTATCGCCCGAAAGAATCGCTCGCCGACCAGCTTCTGGAAGGCCAGGCCAATCTCCTACGGATGTTAGAGTTTGTCCAGCTCACGGAGGAGGAAAAGCTGCTGGTCACGGAAGGGATCGAATTGCACCAGGCGCTCATTGAGCAGCTGGCGGATGTTCCCACGCCGACCGGGCTGACCCCTCGTGAAATGGACACGCTGCCGGTCGGAGAAACGGCGGTCATTCCCGTAAAAACCGTCCGCCGAAAAGCACGAAAGGCGTAGGAGCCATGATGGACAAGCAGCGGCTGCATGAGGGTATTCTGGTGCTAGACCCTCACCGCCGCTATTGTATCTGCGAAGCAGGTCGGCCAGCCTTGCCCCCCATTACCTTGACCTCTGGATGTCCTCTGGAGATCTGGCTCAACCGGGAATGGATACGTGGCTGCGTGGAAGGCGATGGGCAAGACTACTGGCTCTTTGTGAAGACTGGCGGCAAATTTTTGCTCGCTGAGTGTATGAAGGTTCGTTACCGAGAACCTGAGTAGGAAATCAGCAAGAGGATCTGTTCCAACCAGGTCCTCCTGTTGATCTAAAGTGTTGCTTTTTGATGATACATAATTCATGTGCTCATCGGGACATACGACCTCCTCGGTTTGACGGGTTTAAGTGCCCAGCTTTGCTGCCGCAGCGCGCAGATTCACTTTTCCCGATACAGTAATTTTGACGATGACGACCGAGATGCTTTCGCCAGCGTACTCGAAACTTTTCAGCGGCATCTACCTCTGGCCCAGATGCCCGATCTATTAATGTTCGAGAATTACCTTTATGAGAAGACTTTTGGCTGCGTTGGCGTGCTGAAAACGTTGCTCAACGACGCATTGTCAAAAGCGCTTCGACTTGACGCAGAGACGATTACCGAGGAAATGCTACAGGAATGCGCACCTCCGACCCGCGACCTGATACAGATGAGCAGTGAAATTGCCGATGGAGAAAGCGTTCTAGCAGAAACGGCTGAGCAATTGGCCGAATTGAAAACGTTTGTGAATACGCCCCCAAACTCGACGAGGAAAAAGAAGAATAAAGAGAAAGTCGAGACCCAGGAGGCTTCTCCTGGTCCAGAGAAACAGAATGAATCGGGAGAAACTACTACTCCCAAACCTAAACGCGTTCGTAAGCCCGGAGATCGCAATCCAAAACGGGACAAGGTCGGAAGGAAAAGCAATGCCAGCTAATATAGTAACAATGGATAACATACAAAGCCATGAGGAAACACTTTGCCCACCGCGGAGTCGTTTGTATTGTTTACGACCTATTGGGTTAGGTACTCCATATGTGGAAAGCTTGACCAGCTATATCATGCGATTAGCCGAAGCCCACTGTGTACATCCGAGAGACTTGATGGTGCAAGAAGTCTTACCGCATATAGAAGATTCCTACCAAAAGAAATATTCGCGCGGAACTTTAAGCACGAAAAGGTTTCGTTCAGAAGGATCTCAGACATTCAATGGATCGGGCGAATTGACAGGCCTTTTAGTACGAGCCCTCCATTCGTTGACCTCGCGCAGTGATCTACAATTCTTGACCATGTTGCCCTGGTCTTCTGTTCTGCCGCAGGATGGCAATCTACGGAAAGTAAGGGCCTGGTGTCCGAAATGTTATGAGGAATGGCAAAGTAAGCAAATAGCTGTTTATGAGCCTTTGCTTTGGTCCCTCCGGGCTGTTACGGTTTGTCCATTGCATGAGCAAGTCTTACATTCCAAATGTCCTTATGAGGATTGTAGAGGAGTACTTCCCGCATTAGCACACCAGGCAAGACCGGGAATCTGTTCACGTTGCGGCCGTTGGTTGGGTATCTCACCAAGCGCAGAAACGAGCTCAGGAAATCTTAAAAACGATTTAGAATTGCAGATATGGTCAGTTCATGCTGTTGGTGAGCTGCTGGCAGCAGCACCTGCGTTGCCAGAAGCCCCACAGCAGGGAGTAGCTGCCCTGAAGATTGCCTCATATGTGGATCATGTGGCGAGAGGGAGTAGAAAGTTTTTTGCCCAGCAAATCCAAGTGCCTAGGCACTGGGTAGAGAGGTGGGAGAAGGGACAGCAGCTGCTGTCCCTCGAAACATTGACAAAAGTATGTTATTACCTGGGTATATCGCCTCTTCTCTTTTTGACAGAAGAACTGTCCTCTACCAATCACGTTCAAAATCCCCCAACAGATAGCTATAGCTATCGCCGGGCCGCTAAGGGAAAGGGGAGGCGATTTGATGCAAATCAACTCCGGCGTACGCTAGAAGCAATACTGGCGAGTGATGAGACTCCGGTGCCTTCGCTCAGTAAAGTAGCCAGCCGCCTTGGTTACGACAATACCTACATCCTCAATAGATACTTTCCCGAATTGAGTCAGGCGATCACAGCTCGCTATCTTGAAAATGTCGACATCCAAGAGCTCCATTCCACCTTAGAAAAGATTTTAGCGGACGACGAGTCTTTTCCGCTACCCTTGAGTGGAGTGGCTCGCCGCCTCGGCTTCGAGAACACTCGGTTTATCCGTGAGCATTTTCCCGATCTGAGCGACGCTATCGCTTCGCGCTACCGTGATAATTTCAATGCTGATGAGTTACGGCGTGCGCTAGAAAGAGATCTGGCAAGTGGCGAGGCCCCTCCACCGTCCTTGAGCGAGGTCGCACGTCGACTCGGTTACAATAGGGCTAATGCCCTTTATAAGTATTGCCCAGATCTAAGTCGTGCAATTGCGGCCCGCTATCGCCGGTATTTCGAGGTTGATAGGATAGAAGCGGCCCTCGCTGCCATAATGGAGAGCAATGAAGTTCCTCCACCTACGTTAAAGATGGTCGCGAAGCGCCTTGGTTATAGTCATGCAAACATCCTCCGGAAGCAATTTCCAAAACAATGTCAAGTAATCGTGGCACGATGGCGCACATCGATGGATATTGCACGCGTGGAAGAGTTATTACAGGAGATATTGATGAGTGACGAAGTTCCATTTCCATCTTTGCCTGCCATTGCCAAGCGTGTAGGGCAAAACAAGGATTCTCTTCGTTCGCGTTTTCCAGAATTGTGCCAAGCTATTATTGCAAGGTATAGAGCGCATTTTGATTTCAGCAAGGTACGGACTTTGCTAGAAGCAGTGTTGGAGAACGAGGAGCCTCCTTATCCATCATTCAATGAGGTCTCTGCGCGCATTGGCTACCATCCTGATACACTCCGGCAACGTTTCCCATGGTTGGCCAGCAAAATTTCAGAGAGGTACTTTCTGTACCGAAAAAAGATCGGTCAAGAGAAAATACAGCGGATTTGTCAAGAGGTTCGAGCGGCGGTGTATACTCTTCACGGTCAGGGAATGTATCCTAGTGTGGCTCGAGTAAGCTGCCTTCTCAGCTACCCAAATGATATACGAGAAAGATGCGCACACGAGGCTCGGCATCGAGTACTGCGTGAACTCGGATGGGAATAGGAATGACTTCGATTATGCATGGCTGCGAAATACAATTTAGCAATGCTCCATTAATTCCTGTCCGTAGTCGCCTTTATCATTTGAAACCTATTGGCATCGGCACTGCTCTGGTTGAAAGTTTGTCCGGCTATATTTCCAGATTGGCGCAACAGCATCACGTTAGTGTAAGAGATCTCCTGATACATGAACTCCTACCAGATCTTGGTAAAGAATACTTGCTGAATAAGCAGAATCAGAATATCTCTGCTTTCTGGAAAGATGTACCGACGATTAACAGCGTCAACACATCGACTCGGGACTGGATACGGGTTCTGGAAAAGCTTACACTAAACTGTAATCTTCGCTGTTTAACAATGCTGGCTTGGTCAGAAGTGCTATCTCCAAAAGATCTTCTGCGACGCAGCAAAGCTTGGTGTCCATTCTGTTATGAGGAATGGCGTAAAAATGGATTAGAAATCTATGAGCCTCTCATCTGGGGGCTGGAAGTAGTATCTGTTTGCACACAACACAAGTGCTATTTGAATACCCGTTGTCCCAATCCGAATTGTAGAAAGTACCTTAACATGCTTGCTCCTCAGATACAGCCTGGTTACTGCTATCATTGTGATTACTGGCTAGGGACGAATTCAGAGCCAATTCTTTCCAATACACCGAGTGAAGATGAGATGGACTGGCATAGATGGATCCTGAAAGCCGTCGGAGGACTCCTAGCTGCGACTCCGACACTTCCTAAGACACCGCAAAGATCTCAGTTTGCTAATTATGTCGCCGGTTATTTGCAGCATGTCTATGATGGCAATGTGTCGGCCTGTTCTCGTAAACTTTGTATCTCTCGAAGAACTATACGGGATTGGAAGAGAGAGGAGCAAGTGCCGGAGCTGCGATCTCTGCTGGGATTCTGTTATCTCGTTGGTATCTTGCCTTTGCATCTTTTTATGGGAGTTGCGGCAGATGTAAATCACTATGAAACATGCCTCTCGACGTCTCCTGGGTTAATGCAGAAAGCAATGCAACACCACAGGGTATTTGATGCTGAACAGGTTCGGCATGAGTTGGAGGCTGAGCTTACTCTAGCGATAGAGCCACCGAAACCCATGAGTGCTGTGGCTAGAGGGCTAAACTACGACCATTCATTTCTCTATAAGCACTTTCCTGAACTCTGCCGTGCAATTTCGGACCGATATCGAACATACCGGAAGAGAAAGCGAGAGGAAAGGAAACGGCAGATTCTCGATGAGGTGCGACAAACAACGTATCGCGTTTATAGGCAAGGATTGTATCCCAGCCAGGAGCGGGTAAGGCTTCTCCTCGCGAAACCTGGATCTATTAAAGATCCAGGGGCACTTGCTGCGTGGCGCGAAACACTGGCAGAATTGGGGCTCCAGAGTAGCGTACCTTAAGGTGGTTTTTTACTGTTAATTTTTGGAAGCATAAAAGTGCGGGGTAAAATTGGAGGCATAACGTTGCAGTGGCTGCAATTTTATGGTTCCAATGACACAGTGGTGGACGGCGAAAGACGAGAAGTGCCGAAGGGGGGACTCGAACCCCCACGCCCTTAAGAGCACAACGCCCTGAACGTTGCGTGTCTACCAATTTCACCACTTCGGCAGGTTTGTCCATCTAATAGCCCGTTTCGGTCACTCGGTCACTGCGCCTCGTGGACTAGCTTTTGTTGTATTTTGCATTCCTATCACTCAAATAAATGTTAAGAAAATGTTATAATTGTAGTGATATCCTGACTAACAACAAAACCCAGGCTTTCCTATGCTTACAACAATTGATGAGATAAGCCTGCATAGAATTTCTCTGGAGCTGGAGAGTGATGAATAACATGCACGAGCAGTCCCTCCCGGTGCGTGCTGCCATCGACATTGGCAGTAATACTATCCATATCGTCGTCGCTCGCTGTAGCCCACAGGATCTGGATATTCTAGAAGACCAGGTCGAATTGGTGCGTATCGGCGAGAGCGTGACTGCTACAGGCGAAATCTCACAACAGAAATGCCGCGCCGCGATTGCCGTACTGAACCGGTACAAGGCATTGGCGGAAAAATATGGCGCGAACCCCATATTTGTCGTGGCGACCGAAGCGATTCGCCAGGCCAATAACAGTGCCAGCTTTCTTGAGCAGGTTCAACGTGAGACAGGACTCACCGTGCAAGTCATCAGCGGAGATGCTGAAGCTACGCTCACCTTCTACGGAGCGACCTACGAGGTGAGCAGAGAACCAGGTGCTCCAGCGCAAATTGGGGTAATGGACCTGGGCGGAGGCAGCCTGGAATTGGTGACGGCAAAAAATATGCACATCACCTGGCGTACCTCTATACCCGTTGGCTCTGGCTGGCTGCATGACCGTTACCTTTCCTCAAATCCCCCCTCTTACGACGAGCTAACTGTTGCCGAGGCCTTCCTCCAGACTTACTTTCAGGGTGTGCACATCAAACGTCGTCCCCCCGTACTAATCGTCACCGGCGGAAGTGCAAATTCGCTCTTGCTTCTTGTCCATCATGCATTTAAACTGGAAGTGCATCGTAACCAACTGACAGAACGCGACCTGGTCCGCTGTCAGGGCCTATTG
>WNFI01075269.1_pt1 | contig 11787 bp, 12 predicted proteins | sample 5400471 | NCBI WGS metagenome assembly WNFI01 (sample SAMN13153348, study PRJNA577476) | soil metagenome | isolation source: 100 cm saprolite on Douglas fir-dominated hillslope | place: USA:California | collected 2013-09-17
TTCCAGGCGATGATGCAGCGCGACCAGTTGCGCAGGATCCCCGCGAAATCCGATGCCCAGCGCCCCCAGTCCGTCAGATAATTGTTGGACGTGATGTCCGGTCCGCCTTCCGTCCAGTACGCGTGCTTGTCGGGATACGCGTCGTGGACGCGTGTCATTTCACCCGGCGTGCCGAGGTATCCGTGCCACGCGACGCCATCAGCGAACCGGCGCACCGCATCGTCCTGGAGTGACGCGAGCGCGCGTCCCCAGAGGTTGTAGTTGTGGTCGATCAACCAGATCTTCGTGCGAAGCCCCGCCTTGACGAACGCGGGTCCGAGATGCTGGCCGACGAATCCGACCTCGATCTCCTGCGGCCAGGTGCATTGCGGCATCCGTCCATCCTGGTCGGTGTCCACCTCGTTCTGCGACGTCACCGCGTCTACCACCACTCCCTCCGCGGCGTATGCCTCCACGAACTTCGTCATGTACTGGGCGTACTCGGCGAGGTAGCGGCGGCGAATCGTGCCTCCCATGAGCGAGTTGTTGTCCTTCATCCATCCGGGCGGACTCCATGGTGAAGAAAGGAGGAAGAGCTCCGGATTCACTTTTCGCGCCTCGCGCAACATCGGCAGGATCCACTGCTTGTCGTGCGCAATGGAGAACCTGGTGAGCTGCGGATCCGGCGTGGGGCTGTCGTCGTAGCTGTAGGGTTTCGTCGAATAGTCGCTCGAGCCGATACAGCTCCGGCCAACGGACAAGCCCATCTCCGACGGATGAAACAACTCGTGAAAGAGCTCGGCGCGTGCGTCCGGCGTCAACACGTTGAACATGTACGTGGCCGCGTCGGTGAACGCGCCGCCGAAGCCGAGCACTTCCTGCTTCTTCTTTGCTGGATCGAGCGCGATGTCGTCCGGTCCGTGGACGGCACCCGCTTGCCATGAGAAGTCGAAAAGTGGCTCGTGTCGCAGTCTTCCCACGGTTTGCCAGGCATCGATCGGCGTGCGGGGCGCGATCATCACGATCTGCGCCGCGGCGGTGGCCAGAGGAACGCCATAAAGCGCCACAGTGGCTCCTGCGCCCACTACGCCTGACCTGAGGAAGTCGCGGCGGCTCACGTCGGACGGAGGCACGGCATCGCAGTCAGGCGTATTCATCGTCTCTCTCGGAGTCGGACTGCGGCGAACCTATCACTTCCAGACGAACGTCGCCACCGACGCCGCCGGCAGCGTAAACGTGAAGGCGCGGCCCGACGCGCGAGCGACGAACGAGCTCGGCGCCGTCCCGCCATTCAATATGATCAACGCGATCGACGCATCATCAGCGTTCTGAAACGCTACATGGTCGAGCCCCTGCGCGCCCGAAGAAGCAATCCGCACCGCCCCCGGTCGCACGAACTTGCTCGCATGCGCCAGTGCGTAGTACTCGACGTTGCGAGTTACGCCTCCGGATGCGCTCACGGTCACCACGCCTCGGCAGTTGCCACAGCCGCCCAGATGCGGCCCATTCTTCTCGTCGAGCGCGAGATTCCAGAGCGCGACTCCGCGTGCCCAGCCGCGCGTCGCACCGATGATCAACTGCCCGACATCGAACTTGAGGTTGTCCGCAAACACCGGCGCCCAGTCTCCGCCCGAGCATTCGGTGAAGTAGACGTCCTTGTCAGGATACGCACTATGCACGGTAGTCTGCGCCGCTACGTTGCCGGCGTAGCAGTGCCACGCGACGGCTTGCACGTACCGGCGCGCCATCGAGTCATTCAGCACGCCGAGCGGCTGTTGCGGCAGATCCCAGTTGTGGTCCCAGTCCCAGATCTGTGTCTTGAGGCCAGCTCGCGTGAGCGCGGGTCCGAGATGGCGGCCGATCACCTCGGCGCGTTGCGACGGGTCGAGGCGCATTCCGGGATAGTTGTTCGGCTCGAACGCCGGCTCATTCTGGAGCGTGATCGCAGCAATCGGCACGCCCTCGGCACCATATGCCTGCACGAACTTCACGAAGTAGTCGGCGAACGAAGGAAATACCTCGGGTTTCAACGTTCCCGTGATCAGGCTGCCGCTCGTCTTCATCCATGCGGGGGGACTCCACGGGCTCCCAACGAGTGTGAGCTGCGGATTGATCGCCAGCGCGCGCTTGATCACCGGGAGGCGATCGGCGCGATCGACGTCGATCGAGAATTTCGTCAGCGCGCTGTCGGTTTGACCCGATGGGAGGTCATCGTAGCTGTAGTCCCGCAGCGAGAAATCAGACGCGCCCATAGTGATGCGCGCGAAACTGAGTCCAATGCCGCCGTCTCGTCCAAAGAGGTCCTGGAGCAGCGCTTCGCGCTGCGACGCCAACATCTTCTCCTGGATGAGATACACAGACGCGTCGGTGAACGCGGCGCCGAAGCCGACCATGCGCTGGTAGGTCGTCGTGGGATCGACCGTGAGAACGGGAAGGGACGAAGCGCTGTCGGTGCGCAGATGCACGTCGGGCGCGCGGCTCAGCAGGAGGCTCTGGTCACCGGTGGTGAGCCACACCTGGACTGGTGTACCCTCTGGCGATACAGGCACCGGAGCCGGCGAGGAGGGCTGGCTGGCGGATCCGCAGCCGACCAGGCCTGTGAGGAGCAGGATCGAGAGTGGAAAGAAAGCAGCAGTGCGTGTCGGCATAGGTGACCACAGTAATCATTCTATTGGTGCCGAGCGAGAGGATCGACGTCATTCATTGACCGCGAATAGAATAGATCGGCCTCGCGCCACCCCATGATTACCCGCCAATGGCTCTCGCCATGCAGTGCCGCCACCTTGCCGAGCAGAATGCCCTATCGGTCGGCGTCGAGAGCCCGCGCGTGCCGCAATGTCGAATCGGGAAGGGCGTAGCAGCTCGAGAGAATGTCGTGCCGCGACCTCAGCGCCGCGTCGTACATCGGCAGCAGCTTTCGCGGATCGTGCATCGCCTCGAACGCGCCATCCTTGCCGCTCGCGTGATAGATGGCGCCGAAGAGCTCCGCTCCCAGGAAGTATACCGGCGATACGTAACCCGCGAGCCAGTACGAGCCGGTCTCCGCGTGCAGGGCGTCGCGGCTGAGAGCACCGGAGCGCGCCCGCTCGAACGTCGTGACGAAACGAGCGAACAGATCGGACTCCTGCGCGGTGTATCCGCTCCACCACTTCGTAATACAGGACGGAAGGGTCATCAGGTTCGATGCGCGTCAAGCACGGGATCTTCCACTGCTTGTGGAAGCGGTGAGCGGGATAAAATAGAGGCGACAGGGAGCGGGCGTCGCGGAGACGGCGTCTGAGCGTGCTCGGGCCGAGCTTCGCCGGCCCGAGCGTTTACGCGAAGTCCCGCCGTCGGAGCGAATGCCCGCGACCGTTCCGACGCCCGTTCGCATGCGAATCACATTTCCAGGATGACAGGCGACCTTGCGCTCGCCGCGGACTCCGAACATTCTCGCTCGTCGCCACACGAGCTGGACTCATGGAGATGAAACCGGTGCACGTCGCCCGCTCGCCGCACGTCTATGACGCTATCGTCGTCGGCTCCGGCATCTCGGGCGGCTGGGCGGCCAAGGAGCTTTGCGAGAAGGGTCTCAAGACCCTCGTCCTCGAGCGCGGCCGCCCACTGAAGCACGGCACCGGCTACGTCACCGAGCACAAGGCACCCTGGGAACTTCCGAATCGAGGACGACTGAACCCCGAGCCGCTCGAGAAGGACTACTTCATTCAGAAGCGCACGGGATTTCTCGGCGAAGAGAACCTGCATTTCTTCTTCCGCGACTCGAAGAGCCCGTACGTGGAAGAGAAGCCGTTCACCTGGGTGCGCGGGGATCAGGTCGGCGGCAAGTCCCTCATGTGGGGACGCTACACCTTCCGCCACAGCGACCTCGATTACACCGCAAACCTGCGCGAAGGGATCGCAGTCGACTGGCCTATCCGGTACGCCGACGTCGCGCCGTGGTACACCTACGTGGAGAAGTTCGCCGGCATCAGCGGCGAGAAGCTCGGACTTCCACATCTGCCCGACGGACACTTCCAGAAGCCGATTCCGCTCAACGTGGTGGAGAAGGACCTTCGTCGCCGTATCGAGGCTCTCTACCCGGAGCGACGTCTCACCATTGCGCGCGCCGCCGTGCTCACCGAGCGAATCGGCGATCGCCTGCCTTGCCACTACTGTGGGCCGTGCTGGCGCGGCTGCTCCACCGGAAGCTACTTCTCGAGCCTGGCGTCCACGCTGCCGGCTGCCGTGGCCACCGGGAATCTCACGCTTCGTCCACACAGCGTAGTGCACAGCGTGATCCTCGACGAGAAAAAGGATCGCGCCGTCGGCGTTCGCGTGGTGGACGCGGAGACCAAAGAGATGCTGGAGTTCCACGCGCGAGTCATTTTTCTCTGCGGCTCGACGCTCGGCTCCACACACGTGTTGCTCAACTCGCGATCTCCCCGTTTCCCCGATGGACTCGGCAGCTCGAGCGGCGAGCTGGGACACAACCTGATGGACCATCACTTCCAGGTTGGCGCATCCGGCGAAGTGGAGGGGTTCGAGGACCACTATTACTACGGCAACCGTCCGGTCGGCTTCTACATCCCCCGGTACAGAAACATCAGCGAGACGACGAAGATGGAGACCTTCCTTCGCGGTTACGGCATCGAAGGTGAGGCGGGCCGGCCAAGCTGGGGCCGAGGCGGCGACATCCCCGAGTTTGGCGCGTCGCTCAAAGCCAAGTTGCATGATCCCGGTCCGTGGGAAGTGGGGCTCACCGGATTCGGCGAGACCCTTCCCCGTCATGAGAATCACGTCTCGCTCGACTCGGAGAAGATCGACTCTTACGGAATACCGCAGTTGCGCATCAACTGCTCGTGGGGGCCCAACGAGCTCGCCATGCGAAAGGACATGGCCGCCTCGATGGCGGAGATGCTGGAGCGCTGCGGCTTGAAGAAGGTGCGCCCGTACGATTCCTACGTGGAAGGCTCCATCGGCGCCGAGCCGGGGCTCGGCATTCATGAGAACGGAACGGCGCGCATGGGACGGGATCCGAAGACGTCCGTGCTCAACGGGCACAACCAGGTGTGGGACGCGCCGAATGTCTTCGTCACAGACGGCGCATGCATGACGTCGTCGCCCTGCCAGAATCCGTCCATCACCTACATGGCGCTCACTGCACGGGCGGTGAATTACGCCATGGCGGAGTCAAGGCGAGGCCACCTGTGAACCGCCGCGAAGCCGTCAAAGCCATCGGCCTCTTGATGGGAACCGCCGTTACGCCCGCGGTGGCGCGAGCCGTCGGTGCCGGCTACCGTGCGCCCGCACTCGGTGTGCCCTTCAACGTGCTCACGCCACAACAGGGTGAGCTCCTCGGCACGCTCACGGAGCTCATCATTCCGGCGACTAACACGCCAGGAGCGCAGGCCGCGCGAGTGGATGCGTTCATCGACGGATTGCTCGCCGACGTTTTCCGGGCCGAGGAGCGCGAGCACTTCCTGGCAGGGCTCGCCGACGTGGACGCGCGCGCGCGCGCGGCGCATGGGACGACGTTTCTCGAGATCAGCCCTGGGCGGCAGATCGCACTGTTGACGACAATGCAGGAGGAGTCACGCCTCTCGCCGCCAGCGCCGCGTCGCCGGCGGGGGCGCCCTGCGCCGAGAGCGTTCTTTCCGTGGCTCAAGGAGCTGACGCTGGTCGGCTACTATACATCGGAGATCGGCGCATCGCGGGAGCTGCGCTATGTGCACGTCGCTGGACATTACGATGGGAACGTGCCTTATCGACGGGTCGGGCGCGCGTATTCCTGACTCTGTGCTAACGCGCCGCCGATGGCATTTGCCTTGGGGCTCGGCACACCATTCCATGGAACCTTTCATGCGCTTTCGCGCCGTTCTCGCCGCGTGCCTCCTCTGCGCAGGTCCTGTCGCCGCTCAAGTCCATTGATACGGCCTCGCGAACATCGAGCAGAGCGTGCCGATCCGGCGTCCACGCCATTCATAGTCGGTTCCGTTTCCAAGCAGTTTACGGCGGCTGCCATCGCCCTCCTGATCGAGCAGGGCAAGCTCTCGGAGGAGGATGACGTCCGCAAGTACGTGCCGGAGGTTCCCGACTACGGCAAACGCATTACGGTTGGCGAACTCGTTCATCACACCAGCGGACTCCGTGATTTCTGGACGCTGGTCAGCCTGGCTGGTCTGCGGCTCGATGATGCCTTCGGCGTGGATGACATGCTGCAACTCGCCGCGCGTCAGCGAAATCTCAACTTCGCGCCCGGCACTGAATACCTCTACAGCAACACGGGCTACGTCGCCCTCGGCGTCATCGTGCAGCGAGTGTCGGGCAAGTCACTGCGCGTATTTGCCGCGGACAACATCTTCGGACCTCTCGGCATGACCGCGTCGCACTATCACGACGATCACACGATGCTCGTTCGGGGCCGCGCCGCGGCGTACAGTCCTGCGGCGAGCGGCGGATGGCGCATCAACATTCCAAACAATGAGGTGGTCGGACAGGGCGGCGTGATGACGACGGTGGAAGACCTGCTGGCGTGGGACGAGAACTTCTACACTGGCCGAGTTGGCGGACCCGGCTTTCTGCGCCGGCAACTCACAGTCGGTGCGCTCAGCGACGGCAAGCAGCTCGACTACGCCTACGGACTCGAGGTGCGCAATTATCGGGGCCTGCCGATCGTCGAGCACGGCGGAAGCACGGGAGGATACAGGGCCGAGACGCTGCGGTTTCCCACTCTACACACGAGCTTCGTGGCGCTGTGCAATGCCAGCAACGCCGATCCGACGACGCTGATGCGCAGAGTTGCCGACGTGGTGCTCGCGTCGCGCCTCGTGGATCCTCTGCCGGCGGTCAGCGTGCGAAGCGCCGGAGCAACCAGCGTGGCGCCAGCCGTGGGCGTCATCTTGCCGCAGGCCGCTCTCTCGCGTTACGCGGGAAAGTTCTATTCCGACGAGCTCGACGCGGTCTATCTTCTGGTGACGGCGGACAACGGTCTCGTGCTGCAGCGAGCTCGTGGGGCGGCAGACACCCTTCAGGTGATCGACGCGCGGACGTTTCGGGGTGCCGGAATAACCCTGAACTTCTCCGACGACGCCGCGAGGGTCACCGTCGATGCGGGGCGAGTGCGCGGTATTGAATTTCGGCGGCGATAGCGCGCTTCATACTCTGCCCGGTGGTTCGGCTCCATTCCGAACCACCGGAAATGACCGCAAGCGTCACTTCTTCGAGTGCACCGCGAACACGGCTCCCGGCGGATCACTCAGCACTGCGATGCGGTCGCCGCCAGGCACCTCCATCGGTCCCGAGATGAGCTTGGCGCCGGCCTTCTGTGCGCGCTCCGCGGCGGCGTCCGCCGTATCCTCTACACGGATGTAGTGAAGCCAGGATGTTCCGGGCGCCTGTGGCGGCTTCTTCATGATTCCGCCATAGGTGAAGCGGTCGCGGCCGAACATGTAATAGATGCCCATGTCGCCCATGTCGAACTCGTCCTTCTTCACCCAGCCGAAAAGCTGCTCGTAGAAGCGGATCGCCGCGCCCTGGTCACTGGTCGCGAGCTCGTGCCACGAAAACTCACGCGGCTTGGGATCGGACTCGGCTTCTGGTGACGTGGCGCTCTTGACGACAGCGAACGCCGCGCCCTGCGGATCCTGCAACACTGCGAACCGGCCCGCCTGCTCCATCGTCTTTGCGGGCATGAGCACCTTGCCGCCCATCGCCACTGTCTGCTTCACGGCCGCATCGGCGTCCGGCACTTCGGTGTAGGCGACCCAGCTTGGCCGAGCGCCCATCGCAGCGGCCTCGGCCGGTAGCTGCATCAGACCACCGATCATCGTATCCGGCGTGTCGCCCGTGAGCCAGAAGGTGTAGTCGAATTCGCCGCCTTCCATGTTGCTGGTCTTCCACCCGATGACCTTCTCGTAGAAGATCTTTGCCGCTGCCGGATCGGTGGTCGCGAGCTCATGCCAGACGAATCGGCCGCGTGTTTCGGTCGCCGAAGCTGCCGAGGTTGCTGCGGGTTCCTTTGCCGTCGTTGCCATACTTCCTCCTTACGCGGGATCGTGAGTTGGACACGGTGGGCCGGCGTAATTCGCGGCAACTTGTGCGCCGGAGGCGCCTACGGTCTCCGCCGAAACAAGGTGAGATCGATCGCTTCGCCCATGGCGCGATAGCCGGCGTCGCCCGGATGCAGGTGATCCCCTGAATCGTACGCGGGAAGAAACTGAAGCGGGTTTGAGGGATCGCGCGTCGCCGCGTCGAAGTCGATGACGCCGTCGAACTCACCGCTCGTACGGATGAAAGCGTTCACTGCTCCACGCCTTGCTTCGAGCGCGGGGGTGAACGATGCGCGCACTCCGGCAGGCGTCAATGTGGCACCGAAGATCACGATCCCGCGATCGTGCGCCCGCGCAATGAGCTGCCGATAGCCAGCAATGATGTCCTCGGCCGTCGTGCCATCCGTCGCGCTCCGGCCGATGTCGTTGATGCCCTCGAGGACGATCACGTGCGTCAGTCCTGGCGTCATCAGCACGTCACGATCGAACCGCGCCAGCGCGCTCGGCCCTGCACCGAGAGTGAGCACGCGCCCACCCGAGATGCCGGCGTTCACCACCGCCTTTACAGGCTCGGCGCTACTCAGCAACCGCGCGGCGAGGATGTTGGGCCAGCGCGTGTTCGCGTCTCGCTTCGAACCCGCGCCATCCGTGATCGAGTTTCCGATCGTCGCGATTACCCCGGTCGCGGCACGGTTCGTCACGTCCACGCCGACGAGGAACGGCCAGACGTAGATGCTCGTGTCGGCGACAAAGGTGCGTGCGCCCGCAACATTGCCGCGCCGCACGTAGCTGGTTTGCAGCGCGAGCGGATGGCGCGTCATCAAGCGAGCCGAATCGGCAACATGAAGACTGATGGCCAGGTCGCGTAGCGCCGGAATCGGGATGGCGACGGGATCGCTGAATGCGATAGCGCCCGGCCGCAGCGTCACCCACGACCGCCCGCCGAAGGTCAATGCACGATCCGTGGATGCGTCGATGGACGGTCCGGAATCGCGAACAGCAATGTGAGCGGCGTCGATGGCGAGTGGGCGATCTCCGTACTCGTTCGACAACCGGATGCGGGTGTTGTCACCGCCAATCGACGAATGGACGATGAGGCGGACCGTCTGGTCGAACAGCGTCGGCGTGCGATCGACCGAGTCGCGCGGAGGCCGTGGTACGTCGTATGGGCTCGCCGTCCATGTGGCGAACCAGCCCGGGGAGGCGGGCGCCGGTGCGATTGACTGGCTCGATGGACGCGCGCAGGCACCGCAGATGACGACGAAAACGAGACCGCGACGCATGGTGAGAATCGTTAAGGTTTGCGCTCGAACAGCAACTTGCTCTGAAAGCGTTGCGACTCGCTGACGCGCTCCACTTCCACTGCCATCGCATCCACGCTCTGTTGGAGATGCAGGATCTGCTGCTGCAAGAGCTGTGCGTTGTTCGATGCCGCCTTCATTTCCGGGCGAGGCTCCATGCGCCGGGCAATCATGCGCGTGATCGGCCCGAGGATGATGATGGCAGCAAGGATTCCCATGAGCCCGAGCGCCGTGTCCTTGGCCATCGTTGCCATGGGCAGGAGCTCCGGCGGCAACGAGGCGCTGGTAATGATGGTGCGGTCGCCCTGATGATCGATGATCAGCCGGCCGCCGCGCTCGGGGATCGGTGGTAACGCCGCCTGACCCTCCTGAGCGCCCACCGTCGGCGCCCCTGGCTCGGGGGGTGCATCTGGCTTGGCGGTGGTCTGTCCCGCAACGGCCGGGACTTGGGAATTCTGCATCGTCATCAGGGACTCTCAGCAGGAGTAGGAAGGTAGCGCATCCAGAAGTCCCTACGCGCGCCCGATGCGGATTGTGTCCCTGCGCAGAGGTTGGCGATGATCGAGCAGGTCAACGTGAGCGCGAGCGTCGCGTCGCCAGGAATTCGCCAAGCTGTGCGGCGACGAGAGATGCGTTTTTCGCACCCAACGCTCCCGCGCGGCGCACAATCCGTCCGGGCTCAATGCACGCGATCTTGGCCGCGCGCACCACGGATGGCGCCGGCAATCCCGCTCGCGCGAGGTCATCGATCGGTACGTCGCACTCCCACGGATCATTGGCCGCACTGGTGATCATCGCCACCCACAGCACGCCGTAGGTGGCGAGAGCGGCGCTCGAGATCACGAGTGCCGGGCGTCGCTTCTCCGCAAAGCGGTCCACATATGGAAATGGGACAATGACGACATCGTACGCCTGGAGCGACTCAGAGGTCGCCATAGGCCGCGTCGTCCGCGGCGCCGTTCCACTCCGAAAATGCGGCGAACGGATCATCCGCATCCTTGGCGCGGACCGCTTTGTCGATGACGACACCCTGCCCCGTGATGCGGTAGCGGAGGGTGTCTCCCGGAGCGATGCCGAGTGCCTCCCGGACTTGCTTGGGAAGCACGGTCTGGCTCTTCACCGACACCAGGGAGTAGGCGGACTCGCCGCGCTTGCGTTTCATGCATGTAAGATGTCTTACTGTCTTACTCACTGTCAAGGTTCAATGAAGGCCTTCCCGCTCCGATACCTTTTACACCGGACACCCCACCCGATAGCACCGCGCACCACAGAACGAGACTGACCATGTGCATCAGACGCCCCCGTCCTCGAGCTTGAACGAGGCGTACCGCAACCCGGCAGGTCTGTCGCGCTCCAGTTGTTCGAAGACCTGGCGGACATAGCGCTCGTTCTCCGCCACGCGGTCCGCTTTGACCTTGTATCGCACCATCAGTCGCTTCATGTCACTTCCCCCTGGATTAGAACCGAGGCGGCGGCAGGCAGCACCCATCCGCAGTGGTCGTAGTCAACGATACGCGCGATGCGGTCGCCCACCGCGTAGAGTCGGATGATCGAGTGTGGCGCCCAGACACCATCCACTTCGTGCATGGAGATGACGACCGGCTCTCCGTCCACTTCGCCTTCGGCCATTCGCCATGAGATGGTCAGCCGCTGGTAGCGGCCGAAGTACGGCGAATCGGCGATCCGGCCGGAGAACCGATCAGCAACGAGCACCCGGGCATCGTCCGCGATCAAGTCGCGCAGTCCGTTCCAGTCACGGCGATTGAACCGCTCCACGTAGAGACTGAGCAGGCGCGCGTCGTGTCCGATGACCGCCCTGCGAGGCGGCAATCGCTCTGATGACGCCGCCAGTTTCGTGCGGCCTCGATTGAGTGCAGCCTTTACGCCACCAACGGTGCTGCCGATGAGCTCCGCGATCTCCTCCAGAGAGTAGTCGAGCACGTCCTTCAGCAGCACGCTTGCACGCTCCTTCGGGGGCAGCGTCAGGACGAGCTGCTCCACGGCGCGGTCGAACTCCAGCCCGACCACCGCGACAGGGGCGACGAAGTCGGCCGTCTCCGCGTCGGCCTCCGTTTCCGTCTCCTCGCGCACGCCGCGGCGGCGCAGAAAGTCGATGCATCGGTTGTGAGCGATCTGAAACAGCCAGGGTTTCAGTGGTCGTGTATCGTCGAACGTATCGAGCTTCCGATACGCATGAAACAGCGCCTCCTGCACGATGTCCTCACCGTCCGACACCGATCCGGTCATCCGCGCGCAATAGCGGTGCAGGCTCGGCCGAAGATCTGTGATCGTCGCCAGGAAGGCGAGGTAGCGTGCTTCGAACGCGCCGAGGTCGGGAAGGCCTGTCATGTCATCCATACCATCTGTTACGCACGAGGTGTCCCGCGGGATACGACTGACGTATCCCGCGTCGAGCGGCAGCCGTATCAAGGGATACGACCACCCTCAGCAGGAGACATGTTGAAGATGACACGATACAT
>WNFI01039573.1_pt2 | contig 11786 bp, 9 predicted proteins | sample 5400471 | NCBI WGS metagenome assembly WNFI01 (sample SAMN13153348, study PRJNA577476) | soil metagenome | isolation source: 100 cm saprolite on Douglas fir-dominated hillslope | place: USA:California | collected 2013-09-17
CGGATGCTGGAGCATGAACTGCCGGCGAAGGCCCGGAAGCACGTTGCAGAGAGTCTAGCGCTGGCAAAGCGTGTGGCGCGCGAGATCCGTACATTTTCGTATCTCTTGCATCCACCCATGTTAAACGAACTCGGACTCTGGGCGGCTTTACGTCTTTTTATCGAGGAGTTCAGGGAGCGCAGTGGCTTGCGCGTAAGCTTGCAGATTTCCAGCGAACTAGAGGGAGCGAAGCTCGATCCCGCTCAAGAAATGGTGCTATTCCGCTTTGTGCAAGAAGCCCTAGCAAATATCCATCGGCATTCTGGAAGCAAGACTGCGTCAGTCGAAATTCATCTGGAGGATCGTTCGATCAAGGTGTCGGTGGCAGATACGGGACATGGCATCCCGCCAAATGTTCTGAGCGAAATCCATGCGCCGGGTGGAGGCGGAGGGGGTGTCGGAATTCCCGGTATGCAAGAACGGATCGGCAACGTCGGTGGTCGTGTAGAGATCCAGAGTCATCCCAAAGGCACAACTGTGACTGCCACTGTTCCCGCACAATATGCGCAGCCATCCACTATAGAGTTCGGTCAAGATCTCTCCCGCAAAGCCGGTGCTGGGACACAAGGGGCCAGTAGAAAATCAGGTTGATTCGCAGCGCGTTGTGCATAAGCCTGTGTAGTCTGCGGATAAATCGAGATTCGCCGTCTTGTCTGCGCCTCACATGTCGTATTCTCCGCGCTCAACTATGAGCATTACTACGGATTGACCTTCTCCCGTTGTTGGCTAAAGATCGCATTAACCCGCGTGGGGCAGCCGGGAGTGGGACCCTAGTCCTCCCCGAACCACATAACTCCCGGCCCGCCCCACGCACCACTATGTGCCGCATTGCTGATCGGACTAGCTCAGAAGAAGAGTTCTTGTGCGGTGCGTTATTTGTCGAGAGGTGTTTATGAACTGCTCAGAATGCAAGAATCTCTATAGAGCTTTCGAACGGGCTCGTACCAGGTACGTCGACGCTCTCTGTTCCGCGTTCCACAAGGTCAGCACCGAAATTGCTGCCAGCAGGCACGTCGACATGGAGCGTTCCAAGAACGATTTACAGGAGCACCAGTTGGCATGCCCATGGGCTATTGCATCAGAATTCGTGGGTGGGAAACAGCTCGGGCAGCTTTCGGAAGCGTAGTCCGCACGACCCTTCGATCAAGCAGCGAAACACACGGGTCCCTACCGACCAGAGCAATAGAAGAACAACGAGTCGGAGTGGACCGTGCATCAGCATGCAGTACCAAGTGACGATTGTTGCATCGCCTTCCTTAACGATGCTACCCCTTTGCCGATGATGTTTGCCGCGCCAGGGTCTCCTGGAGAAGCGATTGGTTTTAGGGCGGCGGCCGGGCCACCCGGAGTTCGACCGAGGAATCCTCCTTTCGGAGGATTCAAGAGGTTCGACGTAAAGGTAAAATCCCACTGGCGGCAGGACGTTTCTGCCATCTGCTCAGGTTCGGTCCGAAACAACCATATGAGAAGACAATTCCGGCATAGTGTTTTCTTGCTGTTTGCGGTAGCCTTTGCCTCCTGTTTTGTTCAGGGCCAGGAGTATGCCGTCGGTGCGGATGTTTCTTTCCTGGGTCAGGCAGAACAGCAAGGAGTGGTCTTCAAGGACGGCGGCATAGCTAAGCCTTGTCTGGAAATCCTAAAAGCCCACGGCTACAACTGGGTGCGGCTCAGACTCTTTCATACACCCACCGAGCTGCCAAACAATTTGGAGTACACCATCTCCCTGGCCAAGAACGCCAAGAAGCTTGGCTTTAAGTTCCTGTTGGATTATCACTACGCAGATGACTGGGCAGATCCGGGGAAACAACCTGTGCCCAAAGCTTGGCAAGGCAAGTCGCACGCTGAGTTAGTGAAAGCTGTATTCGAGTACACCCGAGACACGATTGTCGCCTTCCGCGATGCCGGTGTTTTGCCCGACATGGTCCAGGTGGGCAACGAGATCATCAATGGGATGATGTGGCCGGACGGTAAGCTGCCGGAGAATTGGGACCACTTTGCTCAATTGGTGTACGCGGGCATCAATGGTGTAGATGCGGGCCGGGGAAACGGCCCTCGCCCCAAGATCATGATCCACATCGATCGCGGCGCTGACATCAAAGGAACGAAAGCGTTCCTCGACAAACTGAATAGTTATGACTTGCCGTACGACATCATTGGGCAATCGTACTACCCCTGGTGGCATGGCAGCTTGAATGATCTCCGCAGAAATCTGGAATTCATGGCGGCGGAATATCAAAAAGACATCATCGTGGTTGAAGCTGCTTATAACTGGCAGCCCGGCAATTACGTCAATAAGCCGGCACCGTTTGCAGAATCTCCCGAGGGGCAGCGTACCTTTCTGGACGAAGTGAACCGCGTTGTAATGGAGACCCCGAACGGACGGGGCAAAGGTATCTTCTGGTGGGAACCGGCGGTGACGGGACAGCTCACCATTCGCGGCTTCTTTGATGATCAGCACAATGCCCTGCCTGTCATCACGGTGTTTGACCGGTTTACCCGAAAATAGGGAATGTGATAGATTTTCGGTACTTTGGGAGCAGCCGTACAGCTCCCGCAGGCAGATTGCAGACACCGTCGTCTGCGTTCCATGTTGACTGGGTTACATTGTGGCCCGATCGGCGTTCGGCCTAAGCTGCTATGCAGTGCTGCACCCATTCTGCTCTTCTTTTTCTTTTTTACTTCCTTTCAAGCGATTGTTGCTTCGCCAATGGATGCCCCGTCGTTTTCTTACACGCAACGCTTGTGGCAAATGCAGGACGGCCTACCAGAGCAAGTAGTACAAGCCTTCGCTCAAACCGCTGACCGATATTTGTGGATCGGTACTACAGGAGGGCTTGTCCGCTTCGACGGTGAAAGGTTCCTGATATTTGATCGCGACAACACAACCGCCTTCAGCGACAACAACGTCTTCTGCCTGACCGTAGCTCGCGACAATGCGCTTTGGATTGGAATGGAAGGTGGCGGGTTGGTTCGGTACCGTGACGGCGTGTTTCACTCGTTCTCAAATAGCGACGGCTTGACTAACGCCTTCGTGCGTGTCGTTTACGAAGACAGCAAAGGAAAGATCTGGATCGGCACCGACAACGGATTGTTCCTTCTCTCCGGTGAACGTCTGGAGCGAGTCGACAATACGGAGGGAATTCCGGCAATTGCGGTCCATGCCATTCATGAAGATCGTCGCGGGCAGGTTTGGGTGGGCGGTTCCAAATTTCTGCAACTCAGAGGCGACACGGCTTTCGAATATCACCTAGGTAGTGAGACCAGCCAGAACCGGGTCAAGTCGATTACGGAAACACAGGACGGGACCATGTGGGTCGGCACGGTTTCAGGCCTGCAGAAGATGGCTCCCAAGGACTCTGCATTCAAGACAGGACGTAGAGAAGAATATTTGGATCGGCACCCAAGGGGGCATGCTACGCCTGATCAAGACTCCGGTCAGGACTGTGAAGTTGCCTGACGCCGCCGATTCCGACGCAGAAACGGTGTATCAGGACCGCAATGGCGATCTCTGGGTAGCGGCTGTAAACCTCTTCCGCATGCATAACGGCAAAGCCGCCCCTTATCGCTTTCCGGGCATCTCTGGGGTAAGAGTTCGGAATGTGTTCCGCGACCGTGACGGTGTGCTGTGGATTGGGACCGAAGGCCGAGGTGCCTATCGGCAAGTCGGTCGGCGGCTTATTCACTACTCGACGAAGGAGGGCTTGGTCAACAACTTCATTCGCGCGTTCTTGCAAAGTCGAGACGGCAGCATCTGGATTGCCACCGATGAGGGAGTAAGCCGTTGGCGTCCCCAGGGGATTGCCAATTATCAGATGCGCGATGGACTCGCCTACTTCAGCACGCGGTCGCTTCTGGAGGACCGACACGGCGACATCTGGATCGGGACCGACCGGGGCGTCAGCCGACTGCACGGCGACGCTTTTGAAACCGACAGCGTTACCAAAGCTCTCCAGAACGAAAAAGTCTGGGCCATCCACGAAGATTCGGGCGGCGGTCTATGGTTCGGAACTCGGACGGGAGGTTTGTATCGTTGGCGCTCGGGAAGCATGACGCACTACACCGTTGCCCAGGGACTCGCGAGCAATGGCATTTATGAACTCCTCGAAGATGGGAAGGATAATCTGTGGATGAGCGGACCGAACGGAATCTCTGCCGTCAGCCGCCGCGAATTGGACGCAATTGCCGATCACCCCTCGCGTCCGGTTGCGCTTACACTCTATGGGGTTTCAGACGGCCTCGAAACTATCCAGATGTGTGGTGGTGAAAAGCCGGCCGGAGTACTCACGACCCAGGGGGAAGTTTGGTTCCCCAGCAGCAAAGGCCCGGTGCGAGTCTCTACTGGATCGCCTATGCCCTCGAAACCCGCCCCGGTAGTTATCGACCAAGTGATGGCCGATGGCTTGCAGATTCCTGTTACCTCTGGAATCTCTCTTGGGCCCGACAACGCGAAGTTGGAAGTGCACTATGGAGTCGTTCTGCTGCGCTCCCAGGAACGCATCCGGTTTCGATACATGTTGGATGGTTTCGATAAGATCTGGAGCGATGCGTCGCCGGCGCGAGTCGCGTACTACACCAATCTTCCTCCCGGCCACTATCAGTTTCGGGTAGCGGCCTTCGAAATGAACAATCCCGAACAGGTCGCGTCAGTATCGCTGGAAATTGTACAGCGGCCGCATTTTTATAGAACTTCCTGGTTCCTGGGTTGCGCATTGCTGTTGCTTGGAGCTGCGGTCTGGGGCGCTTACCAATTCCGTCTCGGCCAATTGCACGCACGCTTTCAAGCCGTATTGCACGAGCGCACTCGTTTGGCTCGGGAAATGCACGATACGCTCATTCAGGGGTGTGCCAGTGTATCGGCTCTGCTGGAGGCACATTCCAGCCTCGCACAGCGCCAAACTGACAGCAACGGTGACTTGCTGGATTGCGCTCGCACACAGCTGCGCTCCACCCTCGAGGAAGCCCGCCAGGCGGTGTGGGGCCTGCGCAGCAGTTCGGAGTCTACTACCGACATCAGCTTATTGCTGGGCAAGATGACGGAGCAGTTTAGTCACGAATTTGCCGTGCCAGTCGAGTGCGAGATTTCGGGCAAACCATTTACGCTTGATCAATCTGTGGTACATGAAGTCCTCATGGTTGCACGGGAGGCGCTGTACAACGCTGTGCGCCATGCACAACCCAAGAAAGTGCAGCTTACCGTTTGTTTTGAAGAAGACCGATGCCGCGTACGGGTTCGCGATGATGGTTCCGGATTTGACCCCGCCACGTTGTCCCGGCTTGCTGAAAGCCACTATGGCCTGATCGGCATAAGGGAGCGGGTAGAGCGTATCGGCGGCGAATTCACGTTGCATACCGAGATCGGCGCGGGGACCGACATTAACATCGAGGTGCCACGCCGGACTGGAGGTTCTTTAAGTCGGGTTTCCGAGATGACGCTATGAATCACGTGGAAAAGATACGAGTGATGGTGGTCGACGATCATCCGCTCATGCGGGTGGGAATCGCAGCCATCATAAATGCGCGCACCGATATGAGCGTGGTCGGCCAGGCTGGCACGGGAGAAGAAGCCGTCACGTTCTTCCAGCGATACAAACCCGACCTAACACTTATGGATTTGAGGTTGCCGGGAGAGATGGGAGGTGTAGAGGCGATTGCCGCTATTCGCTCGAAGTCTCCGCGCGCGCGCTTCATTGTGGTGACGACCTACGACGGGGACGAAGACATTCATCGCGCCCTGGAAGCCGGAGCACAGGGGTATGTCATCAAAGGCATGCCCTACCAAACTCTGGTGGATGCCTTGTTAAAGGTTCATAGCGGAGGTCGCTTTCTGCCGCCGCTGGTGGCTCGCGCCCTGGCGTCGCGCCTTCCTCACTCGGACTTGAGTTCCAGGGAACTGGAAGTACTTCATCTTCTAGTTGGAGGCAACAGCAACAAGGATATTGGCAATGTGCTGGGAATCGCTGAAGCCACCGTGAAAAGTCACGTCAGTATGATCCTCATGCGGCTGGATGTCGAAGACCGCACTCAAGCAGTTGTGGCCGCTCTACAGCGGGGGCTGGTCCATTTGTAAGTAACGGCCACCGACTCCCTTCTTGTCCAAGCTTTGTGCGAGGCACTAGCAGCAGCGCTGCTAACGCAGGCCCTGCTCTTGTCAAGAAAAATACCTTCTCGCCAATCATACTTTCGGCGGATTCGCGGATTTACCACTCAACATAGGATTCCCCCCCAGTAGTAGGTGAGGTGTGTTTTTAGAACTCCTGCTGGGAGCTGTTCGCGCCTTCGAGATCCAAGATGAGCTTGGGCGTGATCCTGAACGGGAGTCAATCTCCGGAGGCTCCGCGATGAGATTCGAGATGATCCGTCACTTTGGGCGCGCTGGTGTGCTGCTGGTTGCGGGCTTAACGGCCAGCCTTGCATTTGGACAAAACGCCAACACTGGAGAAATCCGGGGAATAGTGCAAGACTCCACCGGCGCAGTGGTCGAAGGCGTGAAAGTCACGATCAGCAATGTGGAAACCGGAGTGAGCATCGTTTTGGCCACGAATTCGGTGGGCATTTATGATGCGCCTTCGGTTCCGACCGGCTCCTATATGGTCACGTTCTCAAGGGTTGGGTTCAAGGACTTCGTCCGCAAAGGCATCATCCTGCAGATCCAAACTATCGCCGTGGACGGTACGCTGCAAGTAGGCAACGCCAGTGAGCATGTCGAAGTAACCGCAGAAACCCCCTTGGTGGAAACCGAGACCTCAGACCAGCACGTGAACCTTAGTACCGCGGCGATTCACGCGGCGCCTATTGTCGGAACTGATTGGCGCTCTGAGATGACTCAGTTGATTCCCGGCGTGAATGCGGGCGGAGGAACAGGCGAAGCCGCCGGTCAGCAAATCGGAGTCAACGGTACCCAGTCCTACAACGTAAACTTTCTATCGGATGGGTCGGCTGCCACCGCACCGAGAGATTACAACAGCAGCAACTACTACATGCCTCTCGATGCTATCAATGAGATTAGCGTCAATTCAGGCAACGCATCTGCCGAGTACGGCAATGGACTCACTTCCGTTAACGTGATCACCAAGAGCGGAACTAACCAATGGCACGGCAGCGCGTATGAATATATTCAGAACACGGCGTTCAATGCCAGAGGTTTCTATAATCAGACCGGAACGAAGTCTGTGGAACACTGGAATACGTACGGTGGTAGTGTGGGCGGGCCGATCATAAAGAATAAGCTGTTTTTCTTTTTCAACTACCAGCGCAACCCTTCATCTACGCCAACTGCGGGACTGTATAGTTACCCCACTGCTGCAATGCAAGCAGGGAATTTTTACGGGATGGGAGGCGCGAGCGGTTCAGCTTTCAATTCTGCTGGCACGCTGCAAGGGACTTATGACCCCGTAGCTTTGAAGATGCAGAGTTATTTTCCCGGCGCAAACGCAAAGGGATGGATTGCAGGATGCCCGGGGCCAGTGAGTCCATCGGCCAGTACTCCACAAACCTGTCCCGCGCAGAACAATTTTGTCTTCAACGGTACCAGTCCGAATCTGGCCACGTGGTATACGGGCAAGGCTGATTACAACGTATCCTCCAAGCAAAGACTTTCGTTTAGTTTTAACTATCTGCCCTCCGTGCCATCGTATGTCCCCCACGACCCTCTATCAAACGACGCTACGGCATTTGAGCAGGGGCATACTGACAATCTGACGGGCCAACTGTCGCACGTCTTTACCATCAGCTCGACGGTGATTAACGAGTTTCGCGTGGGCGCAAGCCGCGAGCTCGATAAGTACAAACCGCCTTCACTGGGGAAGAATGATCCCACGACGCTTGGCCTGGAGCCGGCGTATGGCACCAATGCTCCGGCCAATGTATTCCCCCACGTTACGATTGACTCGGGAACTCTAAGCGGGGCTATGGCTCTGGGCGCGGGAGAGTATGGAAGAGGACTCCCTGGACCCGGAGGCAACGGTAACATTGACGCCGTTCTCGGCGAAGGGATTTACAACGTCGGCGATGTCCTTACGCTCATTCGTGGCAAGCACACCATCAAGCTTGGCGGCGAGTTCGATAAGTATTACCAGAACTATACAAGTTGGGGAGACAACACCTCGGGTCACTTCGAATTTAATGGAGGCGTTACAGGAATCCCCTACGCCGACTTCTTGGCCGGCGATGTTTATGGATGGTACGTTTTCGAGGCCGACCCGACCAGCGCTCACATGAAGGGCTCGGCGTTGTTTGCCACCGACGATTTCAAGGTCACGTCGCGCCTTACGCTGAACCTGGGGCTCCGCTGGCAAACGCAGTCTGGATGGACCGTGAGCAACAACCTTTTTGGCAACTACGACCCAGTTCTCCCAAATTCCGCAGATGGCGGACTGTACAAGGGTGCCATCCTGTTTGGCGGACAGAGCGACAAGGCCTTTGGGGGGTCGATCAGCAAGCTAAGCGCGATCCAAAACGGCAATTATAAGGAATTCGCCCCTCGAATTGGCGTTGCCTGGTCGCCGCGCAATAACTGGTCCGTCCGGGCGAGTTACGGCATTTTTGACGCGCCCCGCGATGCCGAGAACTACACCGATGGTGCGCTTGGCTTGGGCTTGAATCCGCACAACATCGGCAATGGCGGCTATTCCAGCGGCAGCTCTCCGTGGCAATTGGTCAACGGACCGCCTGCCGGAACCGTCGTCTTTCCGACAATTCAAACTCTCTCGCCAGAGATCCAGAACTTTAATACCGCGGAGTACTATCCGCGGAATATGCCTACGGTCTATGTTCAGCAATTTCTCTTCAGCGTTCAGCACCAGCTTGCGGGCGGCATCCTGCTGGACACAAGCTACGTCAATACCCGAGGCAGAAACCTGAACTTCTCAACCGATATCGACCAGGCTCCCGCTAACTTACTAGGGTGCAGCGGCTATAACTGCGGGAACCCCAACCCCGTGTTTAATGCAATTCAGGCCCAGATTTACACTGGATATTCCAACTACAATGCGCTGCAACTGCGCGCTGAAAAGCGGATGACCAGGGGCGTCAGCTTCCAGCTCAATTATGCGTGGTCAAAGTCGCTCGATACCGGCACAGGGAATGGTCACGGATCGGGCATTGACATTTATCAAGATGCGTACCATCCCGCCGCCAATTACGGACTGTCGGACTTCAACGCGGCGAACACCTTGATCGGTCAAGTTGTTTACGAGTTGCCGTTTGGCCGTGGGCGTCAATTCGCACTCCACGGACCGCTCAACCAAATTGCAGGCGGATGGCGCCTCTCCACCATCTTCCAGTGGCATGGCGGGGTTCCATTTACCCCAGTCATCCAGGGCAATATTGCGGATGGCATCAATGGCATTAATGGAGGAGGGATGGGCCCCTCTATCGACCACGGTGGCGCCACGCTGTATCCCGATCAAGTTGGTGACCCGCGAGCGTCGCAGCACTCGGTAGTGTCGCTTGGAAGCTCTACCCACTTTGGAATCGGCGGGTGGTTCAATCCCGCCGCGTATGCCAACCCGGCGACCGGGACGTTTGGTAATGTCCGGCGTAACACCTTGATCGGGCCGGGTTACAAGAACGTGGACCTGAGTCTCGGGAAAGAGTTCCCACTAACTGAGAGAGTGAAACTCGAGATCAGGGGCGACGCCTATAACGCGTTCAATCACGTTAACTATGCTAACCCAGACGCGAACGTTGGCTACAGCAGTGGCGGACTGGCCGACGGCAGCGCAGGCACCATTAACGGTCCTGCGGGCTTTAACTCAAATATGCGGATCATACAACTAGGTGCCCGCTTTACGTTCTGAGCCCACCGCGAAGTTTTCACGAGCCTATCCGGGGGTGCGGGAAGTAAGACTTCCCACCCCCAAGTTTTTCGCGGTTCGCTGGAGCAGCGGAATTCGCGGTATCGTTCCTCCATGAAAGAGCCTCAACTCAGTACGCAGCACACATCTCCGTTTCCCTTTGGCATCTCTCAGACCGCGAAACGGAAGCGTCGCTTTTGCGGCAGGATGCTGGTCTTGTCTCTTCCACTTCTTGTGAACGCTCTGGCAGTAATGGCCGCACAAACCGGAGGTTCCAGCGCTACGGAGATTCACGATCACCTTCGTAAAGCGGCGGAGTACCTCAAGGCAAAAGATCCGAACTCCGCGGTGAAGGAGTTCGATGCCGTCCTTGTACTCGATCCCAGGAATGCCGAGGCGTACGCGAACTTAGGCGTAGTTGCGTTCTTTCAGCGCGATTGTCAGAAAGCTTCACAATATCTACGCAAGGCTCTGGCGATTGACCCATCTCTAGCGAAAACACAGGCTCTCCTGGGAATCTGCCAGGAAAGATTGGGGGATTCGTCCGCTCGCTCGCTGTTGGAAAAGTCCTTTACAAAGCTGAAAGACAAGCCATTGCAACTACAGGTCGGCATGGAGCTAGAGGCTCTCTACGATCAACGGGGAGAGCCCGAACGTGCCATCCCCGTAATACAGAAACTTGTGGACCTCAATCCTGATGATGTGAACATTCTCTACATGGCGCAGCGACTGTATAGAGAACTGGCGGACGACGCGATGGATAAGCTGGCGATAATCGCCCCGGGCTCAGCTCGCATGCAGCAGGTGATCGCAGAGCGCCTGGTCAACGCGGGTGACGCTGAAAGTGCCGCCGTTCATTTCAAAAAAGCCCTGGAGATCGATCCTCGGTTGCCTGGCGTGCGCTTCGAATTGGCCCAGGCGATCCTGGAGTCGGCGAGGAGTAACCCTGCTGCACAGGGTGAGGCAGAGAAAGAGCTGGAAACCGCCATCACAATGGACGGAGACAACGCGAATGTGCAATGCGAACTTGGCGCGATCGCAATGCTGCGATCTGACGTGGATCAAGCCTACGCTCACTACACGCGCGCGTTCTCGATGAATCCCGGATCGACGCAAGCGCAGTTGGGTCTGGGGGAGATTTTGATGACGATGGAAAAGCCTCAGGAAGCCAGAAAATATCTGGAGATGGCGGTAAAGGCTGATCCATTGAACGGAGCCGCTCACTACCGTCTTGCCTCCACCTACAAACGTCTGCAGATGCCAGACGCGGCGCAAAAAGAGATGCATCTGTTTCAGGAAATCAAAGACACCAAAGACCAGGTAAGGGCGCTCTACCGGCAGATGAAGAGTCAGTATCACGAAGAACCCGGTGGCATTTCGGGCGATGAGCAGTAACGTCCGACAAGTAACTACCAGAGAATAAAGCTGATTGGGCTGACTATGACGACTGTTGCACCCCGTTGGCTGCCGCGCCGGACTTCTCTTCTGTGCCTGATGCTGGGTTCCCTCTGCAACGCAGGTTGCGGTGGCGGAAGTTCCAGCACCACTCCACCACCTCCCACCAAATTGCCTCCAACCATTGCGAAAGTGTTCGGAGGCGCTGGAGTAAACCTCGGCGGAACCACGACCCTGACCTTCAACCTGTCCAATCCCAACAGCAGCCTCGCGCTAAGCGGGATCGGATTTACTGACACCCTGCCGAGTGGACTCGTGGTATCGACACCCAACGGTCTGACGGGCAGTTGTGGAAATGGAACGATCACGGCTATTGCCGGGACAAACAGCGTCAGCTTGGCTGGCGCGGCGCTGAGTGCGGGTAGTTCGTGCAGCTTTGCGGTGAATGTTACCGGCAGCAGCACGGGAGCGCAGAACAACATTACGAGCGCTGTGACCTCAACAGAAGCAGGAAACGGCAGCACGGCGTCGGCGCAAATCACCGTTGTGCCTCCGAGT
>WNFI01372918.1_pt1 | contig 11783 bp, 9 predicted proteins | sample 5400471 | NCBI WGS metagenome assembly WNFI01 (sample SAMN13153348, study PRJNA577476) | soil metagenome | isolation source: 100 cm saprolite on Douglas fir-dominated hillslope | place: USA:California | collected 2013-09-17
GCGCTGCTGCTTGAGCTGCGACAGGTACTCGACAAACACCTTGCCCTGCAGATGATCCATCTCGTGCTGGATGCAAACGGCAAGCAAGCCCTGCGCTTCGAGCGTGAATGCCTTGCCGCTCTGATCGTAGGCACGCACCTTCACGCGCTCAGCGCGCTCGACCAGTTCGTAGATGCCGGGCACCGAGAGACATCCTTCCTCGATGTCGGATACGCCGGTCGCTTCGATAATCTCCGGGTTCACGAGCACCACCAGGGAGTCGCGGCGCTCGGAGACGTCGACGACGATCACCTGCTTGTGCACGTCGACCTGGGTGGCGGCAAGCCCGATGCCGGGTGCCGCGTACATGGTTTCCGCCATGTCGGCGACGAGCTTTTTCAGCGATTCGTCGAAAACGGTGACCGAGGCGGCTACTTTATGCAGCCGAGCGTCGGGGTAGCGAAGAACGTTCAGAAGCGCCATCTTTGGACAATTTATTTGCAAATTGAATAGATTATGTGGAGAATCTCAGGCAACGTATAAGCTATTCGGACTTTGTGCTACATTGGGGTAGACAATCCGATTTTCCAGCCGGTCCAGGATGCCGCGAAAGGGACGGGATCGCCATGGTCCAGCAAGTGCGTAAGTCTATCACAGCGCTCGCTTTCTTCGTTATCTCGGGGGCGGTATCCGGGCAGCCGGCCCAGGCCCCGCTCACCCACATGAACAAGGAGCAGATCCAGAACCCGCACCTGATCTATCCCGGGTACGTAATCCTGCTCGACCGTGCAAAAGGCACTCTGACGATCGCGCAGCCGGGCACGGAACCCGCCTCCCGCCCAGGGGCTGCACCCGGGACTGGAGTTCAGCCCTCCGGCAGCGTGAAACTGGGTCCGCGCGTGCGGGCCGAGCCGCTTCCGCAGGAGGAAATTCCCAGCATCCCGGCGTCCGTGATCGAGCCGTTCCTGACCCGTCCGCTGGTAATCGAACCCGACGGGCTCGACAAGGCGCCTACTATCGTCGCGACCCAACACGACAGCGTGCTGCTCTCTGCGGGCAACACGGCCTATGTACGCGGCATCGCCGGCTCCGCGGAGGAAAGTTGGTACGTGTACCGGCGCGGCAATCCGCTGGTGGATCCTGACACCAACCAGACGCTCGCATACGAGGCGATCTATCTCGGCACCGCGCGGGTGACGCGTCCCGGAGATCCGGCGACAGTGGTGCTCACGAGCGCCGTGCAGGAGGTCGGCGCCGGCGACAAACTGGTGGCTGCAAACGCGGTGCAGCCGATCAACTACGCGCCCCATTCTCCTGCCACATTCCTCAAGGGCCGCGTGATGTCGATCTACGGCGGGTTGGGCAAGGTTGGTGAAGCCGGGCCGCTTTCGGTCATCACCATCAATCGCGGCAGAGCCGATGGCCTCGAAGTCGGCCACGTTCTGGCGCTTTACTCGCTTGGCGGCACCGTGCGCGATACGTCGAAGCCGAGGGGTGCGCGGGATGCATTCATCAAGCTCCCGGATGAACGCTCCGGACTTTCGTTTGTGTTTCGCGTCTTCGACCGGGTATCTTACGCGCTGGTGATGCACGTCACGAGGCCTGTCAATCCTCTGGATGTCGTCCAGACGCCATAACAAGAACAAAACCGGGGCCGGTTTGCTCGCGTCGCCGCCGCCGGCATGACGCGCGATCCCGGGCTGGTGAGCTGGCTGCAACTCTCGCTCACTCCCGGGCTTGGTGCCACCGCAATCCGCGGCATGCTGCGCCAATTCGGCCTGCCCCAGGCCGTCCTCGAAAGACGGCGCTCTGAGCTGACCGCGCACGCCGCAGCGGCAGTCATCGAGGCGCTCGACTCGCAGTCCGTGCGCGATGCGGTAGCGCGCGCGCTGGACTGGGCGGCTGCCCCAGGGCACGACGTGGTGACGCTTGCCGACGAACACTATCCCCGTGCATTGCTGGAGACGCCGGACCCGCCACCCGTCCTTTATGCGCTCGGCCGCATTGAGCTTCTACAGCACCCCTCGCTCGCCATCGTCGGCAGCCGCAACGCCACGGCGCAGGGCGAGCATAACGCCGAGAGCTTCGCCAAAGCATTGAGCAACGCCGGACTGACCATCGTGTCGGGGCTCGCGATCGGCATCGATGCCGCGGCGCATCGCGGCGGTCTGGCGGGCGCCTCCTCCACCATCGCCGTGCTCGGCACCGGCATCGACGTTGTCTATCCCAAGCGCAACACCGAGCTCGTGGCCGCGATCGCGGAGCGCGGGCTACTCGTCAGCGAATTCCCGCTCGGCACCGCGCCGCTTGCGCACAACTTTCCGCGCCGCAACCGCTTGATCAGCGGGCTGGCGCAGGGCTGCCTGGTGGTCGAGGCGGCGCTCGCCTCCGGCTCTCTCATCACCGCGCGCACCGCGGCCGACCAAGGACGCGAGGTATTCGCCATTCCCGGCTCGATCCATTCGCCGCTTTCCAAGGGCTGTCACGCGCTCATCAAGTCGGGTGGCAAGCTCGTCGAGTCGGCAGAGGACGTGCTCGCGGAGCTGACCGGGTTTCGGCGCAGCAGCTACGCGTCGACGGTGGAATCGAGCGCGAGCGGCTCGGAGATTGCCACGGGCCTGCTTGCGCACATGGGACACGATCCGGTCGACGTCGATTCGCTCTGCGCGCGCGCCGGCATGTCGGCCGAACAGGTGTCGTCGGAATTGCTGCGGCTCGAGCTCGATGGACGCGTCACGGCGCTGCCCGGCGGGCTGTTTCAACGTCTTGAAAAAGGGAAGCGCGGGTAAACGCCAAGCCCCGGTGACGCGTTACTAGGAGGGAGACTGCTATGTACGACATCCTCGTCTACCTGTTCGAGAACTGCCAGCAGGCCGAGCTGGCTTACGACCGCGAGCGCGTCGCCAAGAAGCTCTCGGCGGCGGGCTTCGACGACTCGGACATAAGCGAAGCGCTGCACTGGCTGGCAGGCGTGCTGCGCGCGCCGCACGGAGTGCCGCAAAAGCTGCCGGACTCGCGCACCAGCTTCCGGGCCTTCGCGCCTCGCGAGCTGGCAAAACTGGACGCCGAATGCCGTGGCTTTCTCCTGACGCTGGAGCAATCTAGGATTCTCAACCCGCAGACTCGCGAGCTTGTGATCGAGCGCTCGCTCGCCGCCACCGGTGACAGCCTGACGCTGGATCAGTTGAAGCTCATCGTGCTGATGGTGCTGTGGAACCAGCAGATGCCCACCAGCCGCCTCGTCGCCGAAGAGCTCTTCAGCGCGCCGCACGCGCGGCTTCCCAACTAACACTCTTAACTTACGCGCGCACGCGCGTGCGCGCGCGTGCGCGTTCTGTTCTCTTCTCTCAACTGGGTGAAGCCATGGTTGAACCGCTTGCCCGTTTGCACTTATCATCTGCGGCCTTTCGCGTCGTATGGGAAAAAAACTCGTCATCGCAGAGAAGCCGTCGGTCGCCGCCGACATCGCGCGCGCGCTCGGTGGCTTCGTGCGCAAGGGCGACTACTTCGAGAGTGACGAATATCTGCTGTCGTCCGCGGTCGGCCATCTGCTCGAACTCGCGGTTCCGGACGAGTACGAGGTGAAGAAAGGCAAGTGGTCGTTCAAACACCTGCCGGTGATTCCGCCGTACTTCGAGCTAGCACCGCTCGAGAAGAGCGAGCAGCGGCTCAACCTGCTGCTGCGGCTGATGAAGAGAAGGGATGTGAGCGGGCTCATCAATGCCTGCGACGCAGGACGCGAGGGCGAGCTGATCTTCCGCTACATCGTCCAGCACGCGCGCATCAAAAAGCCGATCGAGCGCCTGTGGCTGCAATCGATGACGCCGCAGTCGATCCGCGACGGCTTCAACAGCCTGCGCGCGGATAAGGAACTGTTGCCACTCGCCGATGCCGCCAAGTGCCGCTCCGAGGCCGATTGGCTGGTGGGGATCAACGGCACGCGGGCAATGACCGCCTTCAATTCCAAGGAGGGGGGTTTTTACCTCACTACCGTCGGCCGCGTGCAGACCCCGACGCTCGCCATCCTGGTGGAGCGCGAGGAGAAAATCCGCGCTTTCACCCCGAGAGACTACTGGGAAGTGCACGCCAGGTTTGGCGCCCGGGCCGGCGAGTACCCCGGGCGCTGGTTCGATCCGGGGTTCAAGAGGGATGACGACGTTGAGCGCAGGGCAGAGCGGCTTTGGGCCGTAGCCAAGGCCGAGGCGATCGTCGCCGATTGCCGCAGCAAGAGCGGCATCGCGAGCGAGGAGTCCAAGCCTTCGACCCAGCTCTCCCCGCTGCTGTTCGATCTGACGAGCCTGCAGCGCGACGCAAATGCCCGTTTTGGTTTTCCCGCCCGGATGACTTTGTCGCTCGCCCAGGCCCTATACGAGCGGCACAAAGTTCTTACCTATCCCCGAACGGATTCGCGGGCGTTGCCCGAGGATTACGTCGCCACGGTGAAGAAGACACTCGAGGCGCTCGGCACCAGCCGGGGGTTTGCCGCCTTTGCGCGGCACATACTGAAGCACGGCTGGGTGAGGCCGAACAAGCGCGTGTTCGACAACACCAGGATTTCGGACCACTTCGCCATCATCCCCACCCTGCAGGCGCCCAAGCAACTGAACGAAGCCGAGCAGAAGCTCTACGACATGGTCGTACGGCGATTCCTTGCCGTGTTCTACCCGGCCGCGGAATACCTGCAGACCACGCGCATCACGCGCGTGGGCGAGCATCACTTTAAAACCGAGGGCAAAGTGCTGCGGAACCCGGGCTGGCTCGCGGTGTACGGCCGCGCCGGCGGCGAGGACAACGAGAACCTGCCGCCGATCGCGAAGGACGAGAAGGTCGACGTGCACGAAGTCACCGTGTACGCGAGTCAGACCAGGCCGCCGCCGCGCTACACCGAGGCCACGCTACTCTCGGCAATGGAGGGGGCAGGCAAGCTGATCGAGGACGACGAGTTGCGCGCGGCAATGGAAGCGAAGGGTCTGGGAACCCCCGCGACACGTGCCGCGATCATCGAAGGGTTGATCTACGAAGACTACATTCATCGCGAAGGCAGGGAGCTGGTGCCGACCCCGAAGGCGTTTTCGCTGCTTTTCGCGCTGCACGTAATGAGCATCCCGGAGCTTGCCTCGCCGGAGCTGACCGGAGAATGGGAGCACAAGCTGAAGCTGATCGAGCTGCGCAAGTTCACGCGCGAGGAGTTCATGCAGCACATCTCGCAGCTCGTGACCAATGTCGTCTCGATCATCAAGACCGGCGACATCCCCGACACTGCCTTTGCCACGGTGCCCGCGCCCTGCCCGAAGTGCGGCGGCGTGGTCCAGGAAAACTACCGCAAGTTCCAGTGCCAGAAATGCGACTTCTCGCTCTGGAAAGTGGTCTCTGGCCGCGAATGGTCGCCCGACGAAGTGGCCGAGCTCATCACCAAGCGCTTCATCGGTCCGCTCACCGGCTTTCGCAGCAAGCAGGGCAGGCCGTTCGCGGCTGGCCTGCGGCTCACTGACGACTTGCGCCTCGAATTCGACTTCGGACAGGGCAGCGCTGCCGGCGAAGGCGAGGAGGCGCCGGACTTTAGCACCCAGGAACCGCTAGGCGCGTGTCCGAAGTGCGGCGCGCGCGTGTTTGAACACGGGGTGACTTATACGTGCGAGAAAGCCGTAGGGGCGGGTCGCACGTGCGACTTCCGGTCCGGCCGCATGATCCTGCAGCAGCCGGTCGAGCGAGAGCAGATGAAAAAGCTGCTGGCGACCGGCCGCACCGACCTGCTGACCGGCTTTGTCTCGAAGAAAGGAAGGCGGTTTAAGGCCTTCCTGGTCAAGACCTCGGACGGGAAAGTCGGCTTCGAATTCCAGCCGCGGGCCGCCAAAGACAAGCCCGACGAGCAAAAACCGGCCAAGAAAAAAAGCCGCGCCGCCTGATCAGACGTCCAGGTTGCGGACGCCGAGCGCGTTTGACTCGATGAACAGCCGCCGCGGCTCGACCTCGTCGCCCATCAGCTTGGTGAAGATCTCATCGGCGGCGATGCCGTCGTCGATCTGCACCTTGAGGAGGCGGCGCGAGCCCGGGTCCATGGTGGTTTCCCAGAGCTGCTCCGGGTTCATTTCGCCCAGCCCCTTGTAGCGCTGCAGCGTCATGGATTTCTCGACCTCGCCGAGCAGCCAGCGCATCGCTTCCGGAAAATCGCGCACCAATTGCTTCTTGTCGCCGCGCTGCACATACGCTCCGGCGCCGATCAGGCCGCGCAGCATCTCGGCCGTCTGCCGGATCTGCTTATAGTCTCCCGAATGCACGAACTCGGTGTCGATCGTGCTCATGCGGATGTTCCCGTGCCGCGTGCGCTCGATGCGCACCTGATAGCGCTCGGTCTTCGCGTCGAAGTGCGGGGCGACCGCCAGGCCGTTGATGCCGATCGCGGCCTCCAGCGCCTCCGCGGCGGCCTCCGCCAAATCGCGCCGCGTGAGATCGACCTGCACCCCGTGCAGGATTGCCTGCAGGACCTCGCGGTCGATGAGCCGCGAGACCCGCTCGATCACCGCTTCGGCGAGGAGGTACGACTTCGCCAGCTCCGCCAGGGCGTCGCCCGTGATCGGCTCGCGCTCCGCCGCCGGATAAAGGACGGCCTCGACTAGCGCCAGCTTGAGCATGAACTCGTTCAGTTCGTGCTCGTCCTTGAGGTAGCGCTCTTCTTTACCGAGCTTCGCCTTGTACAGCGGGGGCTGTGCGATGTAGATGTGGCCACGCTCCACCAGCTCGGGCATTTGCCGGTAGAAGAAGGTCAGCAGCAGCGTACGGATATGCGAGCCGTCGACGTCGGCGTCAGTCATGATGATGATGCGGTGATAGCGCAGCTTGTCGGCGTTGTATTCCTCCTTGCCGAAGCCGCAGCCCAGAGCGGTGATCAGCGTCGCGATTTCTACCGAGGACAGCAGCTTGTCAAAGCGCGCCCGCTCGACGTTGAGAATCTTGCCCTTGAGCGGCAGGATGGCCTGAAAGCGCCGGTCGCGCCCTTGCTTGGCGGACCCACCGGCGGAATCGCCCTCGACCAGGTACAGCTCACATTGCGCGGGGTCGCGCTCCTGGCAGTCGGCCAGCTTGCCCGGCAAGCCCATCGAGTCGAGGACGCCTTTTCTTCGCGTCATTTCGCGCGCCTTGCGCGCCGCTTCGCGTGCCCGGGCGGCCTCGACGATCTTCGAGGTGATGACGCGGGCATCCGCCGGACGCTCGTCGAGGTACGCGCGCAGCCGCTCGGCGACGATCTCCTCGACCACCGGTCGCACTTCGGACGAAACCAGCTTTTCCTTGGTCTGCGAAGAAAACTTCGGCTCGGGCATCTTGACTGATAGTACGCAAGCGAGGCCTTCGCGCATGTCATCGCCGGTCGTCTCGACCTTCGCCTTCTTCGCCAGCTCGATCTCCTCGATGTACTTGTTCAGCACCCTGGTCATCGCCGCGCGCAGCCCGGTGAGGTGCGTGCCGCCGTCCTTCTGCGGGATGTTGTTGGTGAAGCAGAGCACCGACTCCTGGTAGGAGTCGTTCCATTGCATGGCGACTTCAACGGTGATGCCGTCCTTTTCACCGATGCCGTGAAACAAGTTGCCGTGCAGGACGTTTTTTGCCCGGTTCATGTACTCGACGAAGCCCTTCACGCCGCCCGAGAAGGCGAAGTTCTCCTCCTTGCCGGCGCGCTGGTCAATGAGCACGATCTTGACGCCGTTGTTGAGGAACGAAAGCTCGCGCAGGCGCCGTGCCAGGATGTCGTAGTGGTAATCGACGGTGCCGAACACTTCCTTCGAAGCAAGGAAGTGCACCTCGGTGCCGCGACGCTCGCTGGCACCGGTGGCCTTGAGCGGCGCCACCGGCACGCCGCTGCGGAATTCCATCTGGTACACCTGCCCGTCGCGCCAAGTAGTGAGGCGCAGCCATTCCGAAAGCGCGTTGACTACCGAAACGCCCACGCCGTGCAGGCCGCCGGACACCTTGTAGGTGTTGGAGTCGAACTTGCCGCCGGCGTGCAGCTCGGTCATGACGATCTCGGCCGCCGAGCGCTTCATCTCATCGTCGTCCTTGATGCCGGTCGGGATGCCGCGCCCATTGTCGAGGACTGAGATGGAGTTGTCGGTATGGATGGTGACCACGATCTCGTCGCAGAAACCGGCAAGCGCTTCGTCCACCGAGTTGTCGACTACCTCGAATACCATGTGGTGCAGGCCGGTGCCGTCGGACGTGTCGCCGATGTACATGCCTGGGCGCTTGCGAACCGCCTCCAGGCCCTTCAAGACCTTGATCGCGTCCGACCCGTATCCGTTGGCGTCGGGAAGATGTCTTTCTGGTTCTCCCACCCTAAATCCTCATCGGCATGACCACATACTTGAAATCCTGCTCCGACGCGTAGCTGATGAGCGCGCTCGACGACGAATCGCCGAAGGCGCATTCCACGGCGCTGCCCGGGACGTTGTTCAGCACATCGAGCAGATAATTGACGTTAAACCCGATATCGAGCGCGTCGCCGGAGTATTTCACGTCCAGCTCTTCTTGCGCCTCCTCCTGCTCGGCGTTGGACGACACGAGTTTCAGGCTGCCCTCTGTCAGCACCCAGCGCACGCCGCGGAATTTTTCGTTCGAGAGGATCGCGGCGCGCTGCAGCGCTTGGCGCAGGGGCTCACGCTCCGTCTGGAGCCGGTTCTTGTGCTGCGTCGGGATCACGCGCGTGTAATCCGGAAACTTGCCGTCGACCAGCTTAGACACCACCTCGACCGTGCCGAAGCTGAATGCCGCCTGCGTCGTCGACAGCTCGATTCTGACTTCCTCGTCGCTGTCGGCGAGAAGCTTGGCGAGCTCCAGCACCGTCTTTCGCGGCACGATGACCTCCTGGCGCGGCAGCTCCGCGTTGAGCTTGAGCGACGCATAGGCCAGTCGATGCCCGTCCGTCGCCACCAGCTTCAGTTGCCGATCCTCGACCACCACTAGCAAGCCGTTCAGATAGTAACGGATGTCCTGCTGCGCCATCGCGTATTGCACGAGACCGAGCAGCCTGCGCAGCGCCTTCTGGCTGAGCACGAAGCGCGCCGCTTCGCCGGCGGGCTTTGCCAGGCGCGGGAAGTCCTCGGCAGGCAACGTTTGCAGCGTAAAACGGCTCTTGCCTGCCTTAACCAGCAAGCGTTTGTCCTGCTGCTGCAGCGTGACCTCCGTGTCCTCAGGCAGGGCTCTCAGGATGTCGACCAGCTTGCGCGCGCCTACCGTAACGGCGCGTGGCTCGCCGCCGGCCATCAGGGGGCTGCGCGCGGTGATCTGGATCTCGATATCGGTAGCCAGGAAAGACAGCGCCTGCGTAGTGCGCTCGATTAGAACGTTGGACAGGATCGGCAGCGTGTGCCGGCGTTCGATGATGCCGCTTACCGCGGAAAGCGGGTTCAGGATGTTGTTGCGCTTGTCTTTGACCAGAACCATGGATTATTGCCTTCTAGTCTTTATTACCTTAGTAAGTAATAGCTATTAATAGAGGGGTCGCGGACCGCGGGATAAGTGCGAAAACGCTTTCGGCCCCTCGTGTTGCGTCTCGGCGCGAAGCGGGGAAAGCTGTGAAACGCGTGTGGAGGACTGTGGATAGTTTGCGCGCTGCGGATCGGACAGGGCGTTACCCACATCTTGTTCGTGGTTTGCGCACAGCTTGTTCATCATCACCTCTAGCCCTTCAGTACCTGTTCGAGGACCAGATAGTCGCGATTGAGCGCGCTGTCGTGCGTACGCAGGCTGGCGATAGTGCGGCAGGCGTGCAGCACCGTGGTGTGGTCGCGGTTGCCGAACGCCTCGCCGATTTCCGGCAGGCTCATCTGGGTAAGGTCCTTGGCGAGTGCCATCGCCACTTGGCGCGGACGTGCGACATTGCGGCTGCGTTTCTTCGAATGCATGTCCCCCATCTTGATCTTGAAGTATTCGGCGACGGTTTTCTGAATACCCTCCACACTGACTTGCCGGCTGTTGAGGTTGAGGATGTCGCGGAGGGCTTCCTTTGCCAGGTCGAGCGACAGCTCGCGGTTGCTGAATCGCGCGAAAGCGAGCACCTTCTTGAGAGCGCCCTCGAGCTCGCGCACGTTGGAGCGGATGTGCTTGGCGATGAAAAACGCGATGTCTTCAGACAGCTCGATCGAGTCCGCCTCGGCCTTTTTCAGCACGATTGCGACGCGCATCTCCAGTTCCGGCGGCTCGATGGCAACGGTCAGGCCCCATCCGAAGCGCGAGATTAGGCGTTCTTCCATGCCTGCAATTTCCTTCGGGTAGGTGTCGCAGGTGATGACGATCTGTTTGTGCGCCTCCACCAACGCGTTGAACGCGTAGAAGAACTCTTCCTGGGTGCGTCCCTTGTTGGAGAAAAACTGGATGTCGTCGATCAGCAGTAGGTCGAGCGAATGGTAATAGCGTTTGAATTCATCGAAGGATTTCTGCTGGTAAGCGCGTACTACATCGGTAACATATTGCTCCGCATGGCTATACCGGATACGCGCCTGGGGCCGCTGGTCGGCGAGTTGGTTGCCGATGGCCTGCAAAAGGTGCGTCTTGCCGAGCCCCACCCCGCCGTAGATGAACAGCGGGTTGTACGAAATTCCCGGGTTTTCGGCCACCTGGATAGCAGCCGCGCGCGCCAGCTGGTTGGCTTTGCCGGTCACGAAGCTGTCGAACGAAAACGCCCGGTTTAGACGCCCACGCTCCAGAATCGTCGGTACATCGCTCGCGCCGCGTTGCACCGGCTGCGGCGCGCGGGCGGCGGCATCGGTTCCGCGTGCGAGAACCAGGCGCACGCCGAGCTCGCGACCGCTAGCCTCGGCGACGAGCCGCTCGATGCGGGCGATGAAGCGCTCGCGCACCAGTTCGAGCACGAAGCGGTTGGGCGCGGCGAGAACCAGCGTGTCGGTGCCTGCACCGGCTTCCGGCGCAAGCGGCCGGATCCAGGTATTGAATTGTTGCGCGGGGAGTTCCTGCTCGAGTCGACGCAGGCAGGCGTCCCAGAGGTTTTGCATCTTATGGTTGGCCGAGGTGGACTTATCAACCCTCTAAAACGCGGCGCGCGCGGCGCCATGGATTTCTAGTGCGTAGTCGCACGCGCGGCGGACGCACGGTGCTGCGCAACCGGCGCGCGCGCGGCCGGCGCCGGCTCGGGTTGTAGTCGCGGTCGGTAACCGCTTCGGGCTGGATTCCGGGCGCCGGCTAAGGCGAAAAGCCGAATTCGAGCGTCTTTTGCGCGAGGGCGCACGGCGCAGTCTCGACGGCTATACCTTCTTTCTGGAGCGGCGCGATGCGGGCCGCGCGCGGCTCGGCATTCTGGTGTCGCGCAGGCACGCGGCCCGGGCGGTCGAACGCAACCGGATCAAGCGTTGCATACGCGAGGCGTTTCGTCTGGAGCAGGAAACGCTCGGCGCAGTTGACGTGCTGGTACGGCCACCCTATGGCATTAAGCCGTCGGCCTCGATGCTGCAGCGGCTGCGCGAGCTGCTCGGCAAGTTGAATTCATGATTGCAAGACTTTTACGCAGTGCGCTGCGCGGCTACCGCTGGTTTGTCAGCCCGGTGCTGCCGCCCGCCTGCCGTTTCCATCCTAGCTGCTCCGAATACGCGGAAGAGGCTCTGGCACGCCATGGCGCATGGCGCGGCAGTTGGCTTGCTGCACGGCGGCTATGCCGTTGCGGCCCTTGGCATCCGGGCGGTTGCGACCCGGTGCCCTGAGGATGGACACGCAACGGCTCATTCTGTTGTTCATCTTCGGCTTTTCCCTGCTCATGCTGTGGGAGGCCTGGGACAAGGAGCACCGGCCGAAGCCCCCGC
>WNFI01260900.1_pt2 | contig 11782 bp, 13 predicted proteins | sample 5400471 | NCBI WGS metagenome assembly WNFI01 (sample SAMN13153348, study PRJNA577476) | soil metagenome | isolation source: 100 cm saprolite on Douglas fir-dominated hillslope | place: USA:California | collected 2013-09-17
GCACGTCATGCTGCCTTCGGGTTTCCGTGCGATGGTGGCGCTGGATTCGCCATACCTCGAACGAGACGGCAAGCAGTTCCGCGTTTCAGCCGGTATGCTCGTTTCCGCCGAGGTGAATCTCGGCAGCCGCACGGTAATGGAGTATCTGCTCTCGCCGGTGCAGAAAGTCACCCGCGAGGCGGGGCGGGAGAAGTGATTATGCAATATACAAAGCCCCTCTCGGGTGCGGCGCGGGTGAAGAATGGTCGGCAGCGTGACCCGGGATTGTGAAAGAACAAGCGCCGCAGGAATGGACTCCGTGCGGCGCTTGGTTGGCAGCAGCGGGTTTAGGCGCGGCCGAAGACCTCGTTGACGTTGAGATCGATTCGCCTGATGCCTACCACGACAGGCGTCGGGCCCTTTACGATCTCGCGGCCGGCGACATTCACGTCCGCAGGACGAATGACCAGCGGGCCGACGATCTTCACGGCCGGAGCGCTGGCGCGGCCATAGATATGCGCGACGTAGCCGATATCCGCGACGTTCACGCCCGTTTCGGCAAAAGCGCCTTGGGCGGCAAAGGCAAATCCAGCAGCAACAAGCAGTCTGGAATATTTCATCGTTAACTCCTTTTCTAATCGAAAAACGATTACCACAATTAAATGCCGGCGCTTCATCGTGTGAGGCGACCGGCGTTACCGCGGGCGAAAAGGGGATCTTCCCGTCCTAGGTCCGGTCAGTCAGGCGTAACCGATTGCGCCCCTGCGTTTCGGAATACTACGGTGACCATGGGCCACACTTTCCGGAATCGGAAAACGCATCCGGCGCCTTACTTATTCTTGAGCTGCGTAGGGCCGCGAATCGCTCACCAGGCGGCTGCCGCCGCGTGCCAGCGCGACCCCGCAAACTCGCGTCAGCAAAGCAGCTTCCGAAGAGGCCGGGTCTGGAGGAAAGTACGCCACGCTTCTTGCCGTATCGGCCCACACGGTCGTTCCGCCACCGAGCTCACCCGACTGGAAGCTCCAGGCTGAATAGCCGAGTTGCCCGTTCGCGCAATTGAATTCGTATAGCGTGACGCGCGACCGGTGCGGATACACCGGTTCGCCGAGGTATCTGGTTTCCATGTAGGTCTCCACTGCCCAGGCTTTCCAGACGGAGCCGTCAAAATGAATGCTGTTTTTGTCCAGCAGCATCGCTTCCTCCGGTGCTGTATTAAGTACTTCCCAATCCGCCGCGTTCGCGGTTCCAGCCGCGAAGGCGAACATCAGGGGAAAAATCCCAACAAATGTTCTTGTCACAATCTTCTCTATCATAGAAATCTCCTCGGTCGACGATCTGCAATCTGTACGCCCGGGGTTCGTCCAATACAGATTGGTCGTCGCTCATTGTCTTCCTGCGCGGTTACAGAATTCTGACGGACTCTGGTCGTCGACATGAATTGTCGTGGACGACGATGAGGCAGTTGACGCTGACCCGACTCAGAATTCTCTTCGGTCTACGCCTGGCGCGTGCGGAATGAAACCAGTCACATTGAGGTTACGTTTTCGTCACCGGCGCGATGCCCGATCAGTCTCCTGGCCGATACCGCGCGGTCTGACACCGAAATAAATTCCGGTCGAGCGGACTGGGCGGCGAGAATGATTTCATCCACGACTCCCGGCAGCAGCGCAATGCATCCCGATGCGGTATCGGACGGGAAACCCGGTACGACGCGCTTGATCTCGTTGCAGAGAGGTCCTTTGAGGGGCCGCATGACCTCCATGATGAAAAGCCCACCGGAGTCCCGGGATACAGGCGTGAGATGAAACATGCCTGAAGTCTCCAGGCCTGCTCTTTTCGCAATTGTGACGATTGATTTTTGCAGAAGTTCTTTTTTGATCATGATCCACCCTTCCGAAATTTATGTGTCGATTAAAATCCGGTCTCGGATACCTCGTGCTTCATGTCGATCCGACAAAGGGCGTTTGCAGAAAGTTCCTCGGCTGCGTCAATCGTCCTATGTCTCCGCACGACGACATTTCGAAGGCACAGGCGGGAGAAAATAAAAATGTGGCGCAACCGATACGCAGGAAACATCGGTGTCGATAGGCGGATTTAACTTAGCGCGGTTAGGGAATGAAAATTGAATCTTCCCTGCAATCAAGCGGCACAATCCGTCGCTGAAAACAGCCATTTAACAGTGCAATGATCCAGATGGCACACGCGGGAAACGATGCGTTCGCTGCGATCGAAGGCGCCGGGCAAACCGTAAATACGCAATCTGAGCCGGCACTACTATCGACAAACCACTATATGTTGTGGTATTCTACTGGTATACCGAGCGTTTCGGTATGGACGACCCCTGGTTCTTGTCCTCCCCCGGACGAGGGGGCTCGTCGGACCCCTTGGTTCCCTCCTCTCTTGGAACCAAGGGGCTTTTTATTTTTGCGGCTCCTGCCCAGTAATCCAGCCCGCCGGAGTCTAGGGGACAGGCTTGGTATATTGCATAAATACCGAATCCCACATCCGAGCGTACCAATTGAATGTGGACATAAGCCCGACCCGATCCGTTTTTCCAGGCCGGCCGGAACCGACGCGTGGTTACTGCTTCGCGCCAGCTTTTTCCGCGGCTTGATGCGCCTTGCACTCCGGCGACAATTGCGCTTCGTTTTTCTTCATGCATTCCATCATGCGTCCTTCGCCGGGTTGAACGCTCTTGCAGAGGCGTTCCATGTCCTTCATGCAGGGATGCCGGCTTTGCGCCTCGGAGATTTTCGCGCGACAGGGGGATGAAACTTTGTCGCCCTGGTCGACGAGGCAGCGCATGACACGGCCCTGGCCCGGTTGTACGCCCTTGCAAAGCGTTTCGGCATCCGCCTTGCAGGCTTCGGCGACTTCCTTGACTTTCTCGCGGGCCTGCGCGATCCGTTCACGGCACTCCGGCGACAGTTCGGATTCGTGTTGTTTCAGGCAGCCCGCTATCCGCCCGCCTCCCAGCCGAACGCCCTTGCACAGCTTTTGCACGTCCGCCCGGCATGCGCCCGGCTTTTCCTGGTCATCCGCCTGGGCGGCGGACAGTAAGAACAGGCTGCCGATGGCGAGCAGGGATGCGCCGAAAATTCGTTTCATGATGGATATCTCCACAGGTGTGCCGGCCGATGACCGACAGGGCTTGAACGGCCACACCGCCCGAACAGTTGACCAGCGGGTGCGCAAATGCGGCGCGGGACAGCGAACCACACTGCGGGCCTGAATTGACTTGTGGCACCGCCCACATGCGCCTCACCGCCCTTGTGTCATCACGATACGCATGACACCGGACCTGTCTGGTCCGAGTTTGTCCGACTCTTCACATCCAGTCTGTGAGCATGATGCCGACGCCTATGGTTGTCTGGTAGCGGTTGTAGTCGATCAAGGTCTCGCCGTAACCGGTGAAGATCTGAACGTAAAACCTGAGGTCATGCTGGTTTAGCGTCAGGGTACTGGCATTTTCAAAGTGCGGGAGACGGGTGATGGGGACACTCCAGTCGAGCCGCAGCGACCCGCGATTGCCTTGCGTCTGCAGGTTATTTCGCAAGAGCGCGGAGACATTGTTGTCCCCGCGCTTCCAGAAAACCAGCAAGTCGCCATACCCCAGGTAATGCTCAATGTCGGGATTATTGTCGGAAGAACCCTCCTCGAAGCGGTACCACGACCGCAGAAGCAGGGCGAAGTGATCGCGCTCCGTCTCGAGGTCCCGATCTAACCCGAATTGCAGGTAAACCCGATTCCAGCTGCGCGACAAGGGGTCGCTCTGGCCGTTGGACTGGTGAACGAGCCCGAGGTTGATCAGCCGTGGCGTCAAACCCAGAATAGTCCCTTCGCTATGCAGCGGAAAGCCGGCGATCAATTCAGGCTCGTAGTCGGACTCACGAAATGGACGGGAGTTCGGGGCATTGAAGGCCTGCCAGTTGCTTTGTTGTGAATAGCCGAACCACAGGTCGACGGTGTTCGCGAGTTGCTCCGCCACCTTGACCTTCAGGCTGAATTGAAACTTCAGTTCCGTGTGGTCGAGATCCTGATCCGGGGCCCGGCCAAAATTGGCGCTGACAGGTTGATTGTTGGGGCTGTTGGAGTAGCGAGCGATGATGTAGTTCTGCTTATAGGGTAGGAGGCGATAAAGATCACTCTCGCACGTGGGCCGGGTATTCCATAGCCGCGATAACGCCGTGTAACTTGCGCCACAAGTTTCGTTTTCCCCTGATTCGCCCCCTTCCCTGGAAGCAGCTTGTGGCGCGTGTTCGTCGTAACAGCGCCACCGCTGTTCTCGATCCTGGATCGATGTACACCGTTCGAATGGGTTGGGATCCGCGGCGCCGGCCGATGCGGCCAGAAGTAATGCCGAAGCCGCAAGCCAGTGTCCTTTTTTCGACCCAAATGGCATGAACCGTGAGACCCTTATTAGCCAGTGTCCGAAAACCCTCGCCATCTTCACAATAGTTTGCATGAATTATGTTGGGGTCCGCAATCAATCGATCGGATCGCGAGGCCTTTCATTTGCTTTTATCGTGATGCGCATCTGTCAGCGGTCCCGGCAGGGCCCGCTCTGCTTCATCTTGCAGCCGCCTCTCATTGCGACGCAGATACAGAAACATTAGCACCGCCGCGACGACTACCGCCGCGAACACGGCGAGTCCCGCCGGTCCCAGCAGATCGGGGATCTGGTCTCCGACCAGATATCCGCCGAGACCGTAAACCGTTGCCCAGGTAATGCCGCCCGCAGCGTTGGCCGCCAGGAAACGGCGCCAGTCCATGCGGTTGATGCCGGCGAGCAGGGCCCCGAAGGTGCGTATTTCCGCGACAAACCGTCCGAGGAAAACGATCCGGCCGCCGTAGCGGAGAAAGAGGTACTGGCCAAGCTTGATTCTCGGTTCGGTAAGCCGGATGAGGCGGCCGTACCGGATCACGAGCGGATAACCGAATTCTCGCCCGATCCAGTAGCCGATGTTATCGCCCAGGATGGCCCCGGCAGCAGCGGCCCCGATCACTGCGGCGATTTGCGTTTGTCCGGTCTTTGCGGCGTAGATCGATATGGCAATGACCATGGTCTCGCCGGGAAGCGGTATGCCCATGCTTTCCAGGGTAACGATCAACGCCACGGCCCAGCAGCCGTAGGTTGCGATCAATTCCGGTATGTTGTCGAGGGAGAACATGGTCCGTTCGCGGCTTTACCCGGTTTCGTTAAGGTAATGTCGTCACGAGCATTGCCCGTGTTCGACTATCATTGCAAAATATTGGTACAAATAACAAATTCCGGAACACAGCGGTGACCACCCTTTACGATTTTGTCTCGGCCACCCTGCGGTCATTCTACGACCGGCGTATCGCCACGCCGCCGATCCTGGATTGCAATCGCTATTTTCCGGATCACGCGGTCTTCACAGACCACTGGCTAAAGATCCGCGACGAGTGCCTGCAGGCGATGCAGGACATGGAAACCATCCCGCATTTCCACGATGTGATGCCGGAGCAACGGCCGCTTTCTGAATACGGCAGGAAGTACTGGCGTCTGCTCGTCCTCAGGGCCTACGGTATCGAACATCCGGGCAATCAGGCGAAGTTTCCGTTTACGGCCTCCCTGTTCCGGCACAACAAGAGCATCCAATCCGTGGCCATTTCGTTTCTCGAAGGGAAAAAACACATACCGACCCACCGAGGGCCGTTTCGCGGGGTCCTGCGCTATCACCTCGGCCTGGTCATCCCGCGCAACGCCGATGGAAGCTCGACGAATCGCCTGCGGATTAACGGGCAGGTCCATGAGCTGAGCGAGGGGCGTGGCTTGCTTTGGGACGACACTTTCCTGCATGAGGCCTGGAACGATAGCGAATCCGTCAGAGCCGTGATGCTGATCGATGTGGTGAGGCCGGACATGCCGCGAATTCTGACCGGCGTGAACAATCTGATCATTCTGTTGCTGCGGCTTTGGATTGCACTCAAGTACCCGAAAAGCTGGAGTCTGCCGGCAAACTTCTTTCGCCGGTTCTGATGGCGGCTTCGACGGGACCGCGCTAAAGCATCTCCAGGGGAGTGCCGGATGCCTGTACGACGAATGCGGGACCGCCTATGGCGGCGTCGAAACCGTCGGCACCGAAACGGCGAATTGTCTCAGACGGGTTCGCCCGGAACGCGGCAGCGGTCTCTGATCAAACTGCGACTGAAGAAAGGATCGCTCCCGGCGAAAGCAGGCGCTCGTATTCGTGCCTGACTACGGCATAGCACTCGCGGACCTGTGTTTCGAGTCTGCGTCGGTCCAGCACGGTGACCATTCCGTGGCTGCAACGGATCATCCCCTGTGCCTGCATCTCTGCCGCAGCCTTCGTCATTTCTTCGGGGCCGACGTCCAGCATGGTGGCCGTCAGCTCCTGGGCCGTGAGTTCGTCCGTCGGCAGACGGTCGAGGCTCAGGAGCAGTGAGCGTCAAAGCTGCTGTTTGGTCGCATGGCGCAGGTTGCACATCGCGGTCTGCGCCATCTGCGAGATCAGCGCCTGCGCGTAGCGCAGAAGCAATTGCTGGAGCGGACCGGCGCGATCGAAATCCTTTTTCAGGAGGGCTGCGTTCAACCGAAAACTGTAGCCTGCGCTCTGTACCACCGCACGGCCCGGGGTGGTTTCTCCACCCATAAGGAGCGTGATTCCCACCACGCCCTCGTAGCCGACGACGGCCATCTCCGCCGGGGGGCCATCGCGCACATCGTGGAGCAGGGACATGATGCAGCCAGCGGAAAGTACACTTGGCCTTGCTCGCTACCGGCATCGTAGAGGGCCCAGCCCAGAGGCAGGCGCACGAGTTCCAGATGCGGAAGCAGGCGCTCGAAGTCCGTCGCGGCAGGGCGCCGAGAAGGCGGTTTTGCTTGGGTGTGGGGGGCCGGCAAAGCTGCAAGCGCATTTTTTCATGGGAATACAATTTCTTATCGGATGCGCCGGTATCCCTATCACGGCGACGCCGGCACAAGCCTGGAGAAAATATCGCGCGTCTTATGTGCGCTATCGCACATAGCAAGGCCTGAAGTTCGAGGTAATCTGTCTGCGCTGCCCGGCAATCCGGGCCCCTTCTCGCGACGGACACGCAGATTCGCTTAAACGACGTGCTCTTTTCCGGTATCTTCAACTTGCCCTGGTGGGGCCCGGTCGTTGTGGCGCTCGTTCTCACGCACGTCACCATTGCCGCGGTCACGATCTATCTGCACCGGTCCGAGTGCCATCACGCCCTGACACTTCACCCTTTTCCCAGCCGCTTTTTTCGCTTCTGGCTCTGGTTTACGACCGGCATGGTCACCAGGCAATGGATTGCGGTCCATCGAAAACACCACGCCAAATCCGAGACGCCCGAAGATCCCCACAGCCCCCAAATTGTGGGCGTCCGGCGCGTGCTTTGGGGCGGAATGTTGCTGTACATGAAGGAGGCGCAAGACGCCGCGACGCTGGCGCGTTACGGCGGCGGCGCGCCCACGGACTGGATGGAGCGCCACCCCTATGCGGTGTTCCCAGGTGTCGGAATCATGCTGATGGCACTGATCGACATTGCGCTGTTCGGCCTGTTCCCCGCGGCGTTGGTGTACGGGATACAGATGGCGTGGATACCATTTTTCGCGGCAGGGGTGGTCAATGGCCTGGGGCATTATTTCGGCTACCGCTCCTATGCCTGCAATGATGCGAGCACGAACATCCTTCCGTGGGGAATTCTGATCGGCGGAGAGGAACTGCACAACAACCACCATGCCTTCGTGACTTCGGCGAAATTTTCAACGAAATGGTATGAGTTCGACTTGGGCTGGGTCTACATTCGCGCGATGGCCGGGTGCGGATTGGCCACGGTCAAAAGAGTCGCGCCGAGGCCGGACCTTGTCCCGGGAAAATCCGCATGCGACCTCGACTTGCTGCATGCGATCATCACGCGCCGGTACAAAGTCCTCATGAAATACAACCGCACCGTGAAGTGCGCCTACGCCGAAGACGTTGCGCGCCAGCGGTCGCACGGTCGGCAAAATGATCTGCCCGTGCTGCGTCTGCCGCACTGGAGGATGTCCTGGATTCAGTGCAAGCTCGGGCTACCGCGCGAAGGCCGCATGAGCGACAGGCTTGATTCTCTCTACTCGATGGGGCAAGAGCTCAACGCATTGTGGGAAACCCGCGCAGCGACCCGCGAGGAGTTGTTGCAGCGACTGCAGAGCTGGTGCCAGCGCGCCGAGACGAGTGCCATCGGGCCACTCCAGCGGTTCGCCCGGGAATTGCGAACGTACGGCTGATTTGCAGAAGCTTTGCAGGGGGCGATCTGCCCCGCGCACCTTGCGCAATCTTCTTCGTCCCCGGGTTAAGGTGCCACCAGCCAATTTCCGGGATTGATGCCCTTTCCCCGATTCCGGTCTCCGGGCTCGCCGCCGCCCGGCGGGTTTACCCAATTGCGGCACCGCCCGTCGCTCAAAGGCGACATGTCAGTCTCTGGCCGAACTTCCCGCACCCGGGGACCCCGCAATTTACACGCGCAATAACAGTGACGTAAGCATCCCGCGATCATGCTGCCCGGATGCGGTGCACGCCGGCGTTCGCTGGCCCATCGGTTGCACAGATCTGTCGGGTTAACGCTTGTTTTGCAGATGCACTAACCAGACCTCAAGGGGGAAGACATGCCGCTTCTACAATCGATATTGATCTGGCCGGACCGGGTATTGCCGTCGCTGCTGGTCCTGCTGCTGATCGCCGTTCCATTTCTCTACGCTGCACGCGGGCCGATGCATGCGTTGATCAGGAGTGCGTCGCGGGCCGTGTCGAATCCGCTGCGCCTGGGCGCACGCTGGCTTGGCGACACGGCGCTCCGGTTGCGCAACCGCAATCGCCAGGTGCTGTTCGCGCACGGCAGCCATGAAGTGAAGCAAACCATCGAGCGCGAATTCGAGCGCGTCACGACGCTGGTGCAGCGCGATCTGGAGGGCTATCCGGTGCTGCAGCGCAAGCTCATGGATGAGATCATGCGCATCGAGGAGGACTACAAGAAGACGGGCGAAGTGCCGCTGCCACCGCCGGAGTGGGTGAAGGCGATCGAATCGATCGCAAAGATCAAGGCCTCCGGTGACGGGGTGGTCGAACACATTCTCATTGAGATCCGCGATGCGCTCGGCAAGATCTACCAGAAAGTCGTAGCAGAATACCGCAGCGCGTACCAGGAGCGGCATCACATTCTGAAGGGTTTTCTGCCGTTCTGGCGTTCGGTGAACCAGACGCTGATGCAAGTGGACCGCAATATCACCAGCCTGCAGGTCAGCGCGGCGAAAATCGACGCCAATGTCCTGAAGCTTGAGAACATCACCGCCAGGGGCAACGACGCGGCGCACGCGCTGGCGGCGTCGGCATCCACGCAGTTCTTCGTCGCCGCCATGGTGATGCTGATCGCCTTCGGGGGCGCCTTCGTCAACTTCAAGCTGATCGCGCTGCCGATGTCGGCCATGGTCGGCGGTGGCGATTACATCACGGACACCCTGCAGGCCTCGGAAGTGGCGGCGCTGGTGATCATCCTGTTCGAGACCCTGATGGGCCTGTTCCTGATGGAAACGCTGCGCTTCACCAGCCTGTTCCCGTTCGGCAACATTACCGAGAAAATGCGCCGCCGCCTGATGTGGGCGTCGCTTTCGATCCTGCTGGTACTGGCCGGCGTCGAAGTCGCGCTGGCGGTGATGCGCGACACCATAATTTCCGCCGACGTTGCGCTCAAGCAGCAACTCGGCTCGGCTACGGGCATCGTGCATGCCGAAGTCGGCTGGGTGACCCGCATTCCGACCTTCGGCCAGATGATCCTCGGGTTCACGCTGCCCTTTGCGCTTGCATTTGTGGCGATCCCGCTGGAGACCTTCATCAATTCGGGCCGCACGGTGCTTGGCACCGGCCTGGAACTGGCGTTGCAGGGCATCGCATTCACCCTGCGCTTCATCGCCAATCTGGCCAGGGAAATCGGACGATTCGCGATCATGCTCTACGACGTCCTGATCTTTGCGCCGCTTGCAATCGAGCGTTTGGTGGGAAACTACCGCGAAGGCGCCGCGCGCCGCAACAAGCTTCGGCCGGTGCCGCCGCTCAAGCGTGCGTCCGGTTCAGAGGAGGCGATATGAAAGCGGCGTCGACGCTTGGAGTACTCGGGGCGTTCCTGTTTGTTGTCGCCTGCGGACCGCAGGTCAATCACAACCAGGCAGTGTACGTGCTGATCGACACTTCCGGCACTTACGTCAAGGAGTTGAACAAGGCGCAAGCCGTGGTGAATTACCTGCTGGGTACGATCAATCCCGGCGACGCGCTGGCGGTCGGACGGGTGAAGAGCCGCAGCTTCAGCGAGAAGGAAATCATCGCCAAGGTCAGTCTGGGCAAGGATCCGCTCGCCGCAAATGCCCAGAAGCACGCATTCAGCGAGCAATTCGCGGCCTTCTCCAGAGCCGAGCAGCAGGCAAAGGGTAGCCTTTACACCGACATTACGGGCGGCATCATCCAGGCAGCCGAGTATCTGAACGAGACCCAGGCCGGGCGCAAGACCATCGTCATCTTCTCCGACATGCAGGAAGAGCTGGATTACAAGACGGTGCGCGATTTTCCGATCAAGCTCGACGGCATCCGCGTGGTCGCGCTGAACGTTACCAAACTCAGCACCGACAATGTCGATCCGCGCCGCTATCTCGATCGGCTGGAATGGTGGGAGAAGCGTGCCCGTACCGCCGGTGCGTCGGATTGGAAGGTGGTGAACGACATGGAGCACCTGGACCGCATTTTCAGGAAAAGCAGCTGAACGGCGACAGGTGACGCCTCCGAAAGAGCGGCCGGGCTTGCCCCGGCCGCTTTTTTGGCGGCGCCCGTGGCCGGCTCCACCGCCTTTTGGGTCTGCACGCGTCCAGCGTACCTGTCGGCCGCATTGCTAAATCCCCGGCTATGTTCGCTACCGCACAGAGCGTCATGCAAGGATGGTGATAATCGACGCGATGACTATCGACCGTCGGAACGCGCACGCCGATCCCGGTTATCCCGAATGCAGTGCGGATCGCCGCTCTCGCACCCAAAGAGAATGTTCAGGTCCCGGGTGCTACGACGATTAGCGGCGCTAAAGCCCGTTAAAGGACGCTTTGAGGGATTCTTGTCCGCGGACGATTGCTTCAGAATCGACTGAAAAAAATATAGATACGATTTTACGCGCCTTGGCCGGCTTGTAACGTGATGTATGCGAGCCGTTTTATCCTTTTCGATCCGGCGCTCTCTGTCTTTTCGGCTCAATTTGAAAATCAAGGGCATGGCGATTGCGTTATCTAATGAACGGAACCGGCGGTACGGATTCGACCCAATTAGCAGAGTTTGTTTTTTAGATCCTAAATACTGACAGGAGACATCAATGAAAGCAGTTCAGAAAGGTTTCACCCTGATCGAACTGATGATCGTCGTAGCAATCATCGGTATTCTGGCAGCGGTTGCGTTACCGGCCTATCAGGACTACACCGCGCGCGCCAAGATGTCTGAAGCGATTCTGGCTGCGTCGGCCTGCCGTACCAGCGTTACCGAAACCACCCAGTCTTCTTCGAGTCTGCCCGTGGCCGGCAACTGGGGTTGCGAATCCAAGACAAATGTCCAAGTCTCGAAGTATGTCAAGTCGATCGCCACCAACACCAATGGCGCCATCCAGGTCGTCGTAACCGGCATCAATACCACGACCAACGGCAAGGGCATCATCCTGTTTCCCTGGCCGGACGTTGGTCACACAACGACCATTTCGGCGGGTTCGGCCATTGCGGCCTGGGACTGCGGTCCGGACGTAACGCTCA
>WNFI01114706.1_pt1 | contig 11781 bp, 8 predicted proteins | sample 5400471 | NCBI WGS metagenome assembly WNFI01 (sample SAMN13153348, study PRJNA577476) | soil metagenome | isolation source: 100 cm saprolite on Douglas fir-dominated hillslope | place: USA:California | collected 2013-09-17
CGCTATCACCAGCCCTACCAGCGGGCCGTCAAGGACGCGCTCGACGACGCCCACGGCCACTTCGGCGCGGTATGGCACTTCAACTGCCATTCGATGCCGGCGGTGAGCGGCCGGATTTCCGACGAGGGACCCGGCAAGCCGCGCGCGGACTTCGTGCTCGGCGATCGCGACGGCACCACTTGCGAGCCGGAGTTCACCGCCCTCGTCGCCGAGACGCTACGCGCCATGGGCTACGAGGTGAAGATCAACGATCCCTACAAGGGAGTGGAGCTGGTACGGGCATTCTCCGATCCCGCCACCCGGCGGCACAGCCTGCAGATCGAGGTGAATCGCAGGCTCTACATGGACGAGCGCACGTGCGAGAAGACGGCGCGCTTCGGCGAGCTACGGCGCAACCTCGATCGGCTTGTGGGTGCCGCCGCCGCCTACGCCGCCGGGCGCGGCTCGCACTTGTGCGCGGACGGATCGGATCACGGCCATCATCACCACGGCCACGACCAACAGCACGGCCATTCGCACGACGGCCATGACCACCCGCATAATCACGACCATGGCCACGACCACGATCATTCGCACTGAGATCCCATGCCCCCAGTCGCCGTAGAGCTGACCGCCCCGGATATCGAGCCCCACCGCCGTTCGAACACGGGCGTCGACTTCGTCCACACCTTCGACAGTGCGCGCGCGGGTCCGCACGTCATGGTGAACGCCCTCACGCACGGCAACGAGATCTGCGGCGCGATCGTCGTCGACGGCCTGTTGCGCCGGGGCCTGCGCCCGGCACGCGGCAAGCTCACCCTGGCCTTCGCCAACGTCGAGGCATTCCTGCGCTTCGATGCCGCCAATCCCTACGCGACGCGCTTCATCGACGAGGACTTCAACCGCGTCTGGACGAGCGCCGTGCTCGACGGGCCGCGCGCAAGCCGCGAGCTGGAGCGCGCGCGCTCTCTCAGACCCTTCGTGGAGTCGGCCGATTTCCTCCTCGACATCCACTCCATGCTCGAGCCCAGCCCGCCAGTGATGATCTGCGGGCCGCTCGACAAGGGAATCCGCTTCGCCTTCGAGATCGGGATTCCCGAGCACGTGGTGAGTGACACGGGGCACGCCAACGGGACGCGCATGCGCGACTTCGACGGCTTCGGCGATCCCGTGAGCCCGAAAAATGCGCTCCTGGTCGAATGCGGACAGCACTGGGAGCGCAACGCCGAGCGCGTCGCGTGGCAGACGACCTGGCGCTTCCTGCGCCAGTGCGGATCGGTCGAGGCCGGGGATGCCGAGCGGGAGATCGAGGCGACAACGGCCCCGCAGAAGCTCATCCGTGTGACCGAAGCGATCGTCGCCAGCACCCCGGCGTTCCGCTTCGCGAGGCCTTTCAGCGGCCTCGAGGTCGTCGCTCGTCGCGGGGACCTGATCGCATGGGACGGCGAGCAGCCGGTGCGCGCGCCTTACGACAACTGTGTCCTGGTGATGCCGGTCCCGAACAACATCAAGACGGGGCTTACCGCCGTCCGCCTCGGGCGCATCGAGGCGCCGTAGCGCCGGCGATCAACCGCCGCTCGCGTCCTCGCTCTTGCCCGAAGGGCGTATCCCGAGCTGCTTCAGCTTGCGATAAAGGTGCGTGCGCTCGAGGCCGACGCGGTCGGCAACGCGCGACATGTTGCCTTCCTCGCGGCGGATGTGGTGCAGGAAGTACTGCTTTTCGAACTGCTCGCGGGCATCGCGCAGCGGTAGATCGAGCGAGACGCCCACCTCCGTCGTCGCCTGCTCGCGCGGACCGAGGTTGAACTCGCGCGCCACCCGGTTGACGTCGTCCCCGGTGATGTCGTTCGCGAGCGCGGTGAGCGCGAGGGTCTTCACCACGTTCTGCATCACCGGCAGGTTGCCGGGCCAGTCGAGGTTGCGCATCACGTTGAGGGCCCCAACCGTCAGCGCGCGCAGCGGCACCTCGTTGGCGTCCACGAGGTGGGTGAGGAGCGTGGTCGCGATGTCGGGGACGTCTTCGGCATGATCGGAGATCGAGGGCACCCGGATCGTCAGGCCCGCGAGCTGGTTGTACAAGTTGGCTTCGAAGCGGCCGTCCTCGGCCATCGCCGCGAGCGGCTCGGAAGCGGCGCAGATCAGGCGCACGTTGAATTTGTCGAGCTTGCCGAGCAGCTGCTGAAGCCCTTTCTGCTCGGGCTTGGAGAGGTTGCCGATCTCGGCGAGGAACAACGTGCCCTCGCGCGCGTCGTTGAGCGGCTCGAACGGATTGGTCGCCAGCCATTCGGTCTCCTCGGGCGCCACCCAGGGAGTGTTCGCGAGGTGCAGGTGCCGCGCGCAGAGCTCGAAGCCGCAGCCCGTCTCGCCGATGAAGAGGACGGGCGTGCGCAGCCGTCCGACCTGCTCGAGGCGCTGGCGCAGCTCCTGGATGACCCGCGCCCGCCCGAGGTTCACCAGTGCGAGTCCCGTCTTCGGCAGCACCCGCCCTCCGGCGAGCGCCTTGCCGACCGTCGCGAGCAGCTTGGGAAGGCTGATCGGCTTCTCGAGGAAGTCGAACGCGCCGATGCGCGTCGCCTCGACTGCCGAGTCGATGGTTCCGTGCCCCGACATCATGACCACGGGCATCGTCAGGAGCCCGCTGCCGGCCCATTCCTTGAGGAGCGTGATGCCGTCGGTATCGGGCATCCAGATGTCGAGCAGCACCAGGTCGGGACGCATCTCCTTGCGTGCCGACCTCGCGGTCTGCGCGTTCTCGGCCAGGCGCACGCCGTAGCCCTCGTCGCGCAGGATCTCGAACAGCAGCTCGCGGATGCCCACTTCGTCGTCGACGACGAGAATCTGGTTGGCGGACATTCGCTTAAGGATTCGGTTAGGCGGCCTTGGCGGGCAGGACGATGCTCACGGTCGCGCCGTGGGGTTTCACATTCTCCACCAGGATGCGGCCCTGGTGTTCGTCCACGATGCGCTTGACGATTGCGAGCCCGAGGCCGGTTCCCTTGGGCTTGGTGGTGACATACGGCTCGAAGATCCGCCCCATCACGCCATCGGCGATGCCGGAACCGTTGTCGCGCACCGTGAGCAGCACGCCGCCCGTGCCGAGGCTGGTGGTGACGAGGATGCGTGGACCCTCGACGCCCGTGAGTGCGTCGATCGCGTTCTGGAACAGGTTGTGCAGGACCTGGCGCAGCATCGCCGGGTCGGCATAGATCGCGGGGAGGTTTTCGGCGAGACGCGGCTCGATCGCCACGCCCATCGCCTCGTAGAGCATCAGGACCTCGCGCACCAGCTCGTTCAGGCTCACGGCGCGCGCGTTCATGCGCGAGGCATGCGCGTACTGCGAGAAGTCGTCGACCATTCCCTTGAGCGCGGCGACGTGGTTCACGATCGTGCCCGTCGCGCGCTTCAGGATGTCGGCCTCGGGCTCGGGGAGCTTGTCCTTGAGCTTCTGCTGCAGGCGCTCCGCGGAGAGCTGGATCGGCGTGAGCGGGTTCTTGATCTCGTGCGCGAGGCGGCGCGCGACCTCGCCCCAGGCGGCGTCGCGCTGCGCCTGGATGAGGTGCGTGATGTCGTCGAAGACCACGACGAAGCCCTCCTCGCCGCGCGAGCCGAGGCGCGTGCCCCGCACGAGGAGCGTCCGCTGACCGTCGGCGCGGCGATACTCCATCTGTTCTTCCCACTGCCGCGTCCCGGCCGCAGCGAACTGGCGCAACGCGATCTCGGCGAAAGGGGCGACCGCCTGCACGTGTCGCGGCCATTCGGGCAGCTTCAGGCCGTGGAAAGCCGTGGCCGGCACGGCGAGGATCTGCCCGGCGGCGGCGTTCATCGTCTTCACGTAGAGGCGCTCGTCGAACGTGAGCACGCCCGAGGTGAGGTTCGACAGGATGCTCTCGAGGTAGGTCTTGGAATTCTCGAGTTGCTGCTGGTTGCGTTCCATCGCCTCGGTCGCATCGGCGATCTGGCGCGTCATCGTGTTGAACGACTGCGTGAGCACGCCGAACTCGTCGCGGCTGTTGACCGGGTTCAGCTTGGAGTAGTCGCCCTTGGCGATCGCGCGCGTGGCTTCAGCGAGCGCGGACAGCGGGGCCGACAGCTTTTCCGACAGGACGAACGCGAGGGCGAGCGCCGAGAAAAGCGTGAGCAGCATGGCGAGCGTGAGCGTGAGGCCGAAGATGCGCTTCAAGCCCACACGCGACAGGAGCAGCGTGTCGTAATCGGTCTTGCCAGCCTCCACGAGCTGCATGTCCTGCGCGATCGCGGGCGGGACGCGCTGCAGCACCTGCAAGATGCGGATGTCGTCCGCGATGGTGAGCACGTTCACCGGCAGGATGACCCGCAGGTAAAGCCCGCGATCGGGAATCGATTCGATGGAGGTGACCGGCTGCTGCAGGCGCACCTGACGCAGCACATTCGGCGGCGGCAGGTCCGGAAGCAGCGCCACCGGCTCGACGCCGGACTGCGCGATGACGCGGCCGCGCGCGCTCATGAGCGTGGCCTCTTCGATCGAGTGCTGCTCGCGCAGGCGGTTGAGCGTCGCCGCCTCGCTCGCCTGGGAGGCCGCGAGCGCCTGCGCCATCACCTCGCCCTTCTGCGTGAGCTCCTTGAGCGAGTTCTGCAGCGCGCGCTGGCCGAGACTCAGGCCGCGGTTGAGCGATTCGTCCACGCGCACGTCGAACCACGATTCGATCGATCGCTGCAGGAACTGGAACGAGATCGCGTACACCAGGCCGCCAGGAATGAGCGCCATCAGCGCGAACACCACCATCAGGCGCAGGGTGAGTTTCGAGCCGAAGATCCGCTCGCGGAGCTTGCGGCGCAGGACGACCAGCTGGTAGGTGATGAGCCCCATGAGCCCCAGGGCGAGGCCGCCGCCGAGGTAAAGCAGGAGCTGGTAGTTCCGGGCGAACAGCTCGTTGTTCGAGCTCGCCACCGACATCAGGTACACCAGCGCCGCGCCGGTGATGACGCACAGGAAGATCAGCGCTCTCATTGACTGAGCGACCAGCGGCTCCAATCAGAGGCTAGCGTCCAGTCGCGCGAGGCGATCGCGTTGAGCTGGAAGGGCTTCGGCAGCTGGGCCGTATCGAGCCGCATGCGGATCGACGCCTGGTAGGCGGCGTCCTTGCGGAATGCACCGGGGTCGGCGACGTGCAGCCCCCGCGGGCGCGCGAGCACGCGCGTCACTTCCTCGAAGCTGGTGAAGTTCTGATAGACGCTGCCGACCGATAGCCGGTATTGGCGCAGGAGCGGTGTGTAGCTGATCTTGTAAGTCTGCGAGAACTGGACCGGCTTTTCGTCGAACCAGTACCAGCGCGGGCGCGAGAGCTCGAACTCAACCACGAAATAGAGCGGCACTCCGCGGTTGACCGCCTCCTCCAAGCGCGGGCTGAACTGGATATCGAATTCCGCGTCGAGTTGCCACCCGTCGTCCACGGCCTCGAGAATCGCCGATTTGACCGCGATGCCTTCGGCGTGCGCCGGCGCGACGGCACCCAACGCGAGCAGCGTTCCGAAGAATGCCGCGCGCAACCACTCACGCCACCGCGATTGGCGCGGGCGGAAGAGGCGAGACAGGTGATGCGGCCAAGCTACACTTTATCACCATTCGCGCCGGGTATCCACCATCGCGATGCTCGGATCTCTAGGGATTATCATCTGAAATCAATGCCTTAGAAAACTGCGGCGCGGCGGGCCTTACAGGGACTCGAAGCGCACTCCGGGCCGGATCGTAAAGCCTCTCAGGAACTCCTCGGCCGCGAGCCGCTTTCCGCCGGCGCGCTGCAAGCGATCGATGCGAAGCGCTCCGCGCCCGCACGCGACCACGAGCTCGCGGACGCCGGACAACACGGTTCCCCCTTCTCCCCGCCCCTCCACCGGCTGCGCAGCCCAGATCTTCAGAGATTCCGCGCAGGCTGTCGATGGAGCCCAGGGCCTGGACGATTGCCTGCGCACCGAGCTCGGCGAGCGCCTCGGTGAGCGAGCCGGACGTCGCGCGCGGTTCGATCGCGAGCGCGCTCTCGAGGAGCACGGGGCCAGTATCGAGTCCCGCGTCCATTTGAATGATGCTCACGCCAGTCCGCGCGTCGCCGGCGAGGATCGCGCGCTGGATGGGGGCGGCGCCGCGCCACCGGGGCAGCAATGAAGCGTGGATGTTGAGGCATCCTCGACGCGGTACGGCAAGGATCTCCGGCGGCAGCAGCAGGCCGTAGGCGGCAACCACCATGGCGTCGGGATCGATTTGCGCCAGCCGTCCGGCGATGCCGTCTTGCTTCAGAGAGGCGGGCTGCGCTATGGGAATCGCATGGCTCGCCGCGGATTGGGCGACTGCGCTCGAAACGAGCTTCAGCCCGCGGCCGGCAGGTCGGTCAGGTTGCGTGAGAACCAGATCGACCTCGTGGCCGGCGTCGAGCAGCGCCTCGAGGGCGCGGGCGGCGAAGGGAGGAGTGCCGGCGAAGACGAGGCGCAAGTGCGCCGTGCTCAGGCGGCTTTGCGTTGCCGCTTCTTGAGCTTCGCGCGCACCCGGTTCTGCTTGAGCTCGGAGAGGTAGTCGATGAAGACCTTGCCCTGGAGATGATCCATCTCGTGCTGGATGCAGGTGGCGAGCGCACCCGAGGAATTCAGCGTGAATCGGGAACCCTGGCGGTCGAGCGCCGTCACCGTGATGCTCTCGGCGCGCTCGACGTTGTCGTAGATTCCGGGAACGGAAAGGCAGCCCTCCTGATTGACCGCGAGACCCTCGCGCCGGATTACTTCAGGATTGACGAAGACGCGCAGGTCGCTGCGGTCCTCGCTCACGTCGATCACGATGATCTGTTTGTGGATGTCGACTTGCGTCGCGGCAAGGCCGACGCCAGGCGCGGCGTACATCGTCTCGGCCAGGTCGTCGATCAGCTTGCGCGTCCCGGCGTCGATTTTCTCGACCCGCCGGGCAGGGGTGTTGAGGCGGGAGTCGGGGTATTGGAGAATCTCGAGAATGGCCATAAAAGCTTGCTAATTGAAGAAATTATGTGCAGAATTTATTGCACTACATGAAAAAGGGGGCGTAACCCCTTTTCCGAATATGGGTCCCCAATCCTGCCACGCTCCTCGCGGACGGGATGCCCCCGGCCGCCGGAAAAGGCCCGGGGAAGGGGATGCAGGGAGCGCCAGCGACCTTGCCTGACGCCTCGAAAGTCAGCATGTCCGACCTCGCGGCGGATGCCCCGGACCAGTACACCGTGGTCAAGGGCGACACGCTTTGGGGCATCTCGGGCAAGTTCCTGAAGGACCCCTGGAAGTGGCCGCAGATCTGGCAAATGAATCGCGAGCAGATCAAGGACCCGCATTGGATCTATCCCGGCGACGTGATTCGCCTCGACCGCTCCGCGGCGGGCGGTCCCTCGCTAAGCGTGGCCGGCCGTGAAGGCGGCAGCACCGGCCCGTCGGGCGGTACGGAACAGCAGGCAGTCGCCAATACCGTGAAGCTCGATCCGCGCGTGCGCGTGGAACCCCTTCAGATGGCGATTCCGAGCATTCCCGGGTCGGTGATCGGCCCGTTCCTCAGCCAGCCCCTGGTGGTGGAAGAGGATGGGCTTTCGAACGCGCCCACGATCGTCGCCACCGAGGAGAGCCGCGTGATCATCGGCCAGGGCGACACGGCCTACGCGGATCGCATTGGGAACGGCGCGAGCGTGAACTGGCAAGTGTTCCGGCCGGGTTCGGCTCTGCGCGACCCGGACTCCGGCGAGGTGCTCGGCTACGAGGCGAAATATGTCGGCGACGCACGCGTGCGCCGCTACGGAAACCCGACGACGCTCGAGATCGTCAAGGCGCGCCAGGAGGTCAACAAGGGCGACAAGCTGACGCCGGCTCGTGACAGCAATTTCCCGACCTACGTGCCGCGCGCTCCCGACAAGCCGATCAAGGGCGCCATCATGTCGGTCGAGGGCGGCGTTTCGGAGGTAGGCCAGTTCCAGATCATCACCATCAACCGCGGATCGCGCGACGGCGTCGAGGTTGGCCATGTGCTTGCGGCCTACCGGCGCGGAGCCAACTTGGGGAACTCGGGCCACACCAGCGCCTACTTCGAATCCGAGTTCCTCGGCAAGTGGCTGTCGAATCTCGGATGGGGCGGCGGGGGCTCGAAGCCCAACTACGTCGTGACTCCGTCTAACCCGAGCTCTGGAAGCGACGGCCAGTCGGGGGCCGTGCTCGCGGGTTCGTCGTCGATCACGCTTCCCGACGAGCGCACCGGGCTTGTCTTCGTCTTCCGCGTCTTCGACAAGATGTCGTACGCGATGGTGATGCGGGCCACGAGGCCGATGTATGTGGGCGACTACGTGCAGACGCCGTGATCCTGCGATAGCGTCCGGACAATAGAGGGGGTTTCGGCCCCCTTTTCCTTTCAGGGCGTCAGCGGTGCGCCGGGGCCGCACGTTGATCAGGAATCCCGATCACCGCTCGATCCCTTGGACATCACCGCGTCGCGGCACGACATTGTTTCCTGGCTCCGACTCACCCTGCTCCCCGGCGTCTCCGCCGGCGCGCAGCGCAACTTGCTCAGCGCATTTGGAACGCCCCAGGAGGTGCTGGCGGCGCCCGCAGGCGCCGTTTCGGCGGTGACACGCGATGAACGCATCGCTCACCTGATCGCAGCGGGCCCCGACGGCGCTCTGCTCGCGGCAACCCTCGCCTGGATCGAGCTCGAGGGCCATCACCTGATCGCGCTCGGCGACCCCGCGTATCCGCCGGCGCTGCTCGAGATTCACGATCCGCCGACGGTGCTCTACGCGCACGGTGATGTCGAGCGCCTTTCATCGCCCGCCATCGCGATCGTCGGCAGCCGCAATGCCACGCCACAGGGAATGCGCGATGCTCATGCCTTCGCCAACGCGCTATCGGCAGCGGGCCTCACGATCGTCAGTGGGCTCGCGCTCGGCATCGATGCCAGCGCGCACCGCGGAGGGCTCGCGGCCGCGGGCTCGAGCGTCGCCGTCCTGGGCACGGGCGCCGACCTCCTCTATCCGCGCCGCAACCAGGCGCTCGGCGAAGAGCTCGCCCTGCGCGGCTGCCTCCTTTCGGAGTTTCCGCTGGGGACCGCGCCGCTGCCGGGGAACTTCCCGCGGCGCAACCGTCTCATCAGTGGATTGTCGCGCGGCGTCGTGGTCGTCGAGGCGGCGCTCAAGAGCGGGTCGCTCTCGACGGCCCGCTCGGCACTCGACCAGGGGCGCGAGGTGTTCGCGGTTCCGGGCTCGATTCACGCGCCGCACTCGAAGGGCTGTCACTGGCTGATCAAGGAGGGAGCGATGCTCGTCGAGCGAGCCGACGACGTGCTCGCCGAGCTCGGAATCGGCGGCGTCGACGCGTGCCGCGAGGAGCGCCGCGCGCCGCGCGAACGCGATCCGGTCCTCACTGCAATCGGTTATGCCGCGGCTTCGTTGGACGAAATCGCCGAGCGCACCGGCCTCGACGCTGCTAAACTCGCGGCCCTGCTCTCCCGGCTGGAGATCGAGGGAAAGATCGAGGCCGTGGCGGGCGGGCGGTTCCAGCGTGTCGAAAGTCGCGTCATAGAATGAAAGAGGCGGTCTCGCGTTAGCCAATGGCAACCAACCTGCTCATCGTCGAGTCGCCCTCCAAGGCGAAGACGCTCAAGAAATACCTCGGCAAGGGGTTCGAGATCCTCGCCTCGTATGGGCACGTCCGCGATCTCGTGCCCAAAACGGGCGCGGTCGATCCCGACGACAACTTCCGCATGAAGTACGAGCTCATCGAGCGCAACGCGAAGCATGTCGACGCGATCACCAAGGCCGTCAAGGACGCCGACACGATCATGCTCGCCACGGACCCGGATCGCGAAGGCGAGGCGATCGCCTGGCACCTGTCCGAGATCCTCAAGTCGCGCAAGGTCCTCAAGGACAAGAAACTCAAGCGCGTGGTGTTCTACGAGATCACCGAAGGCGCGGTGAACGAGGCGGTGAAGCACCCGCGCGCCATCTCGATGGAGCTCGTGAATGCGCAGCAGGCGCGACGCGCGCTCGACTACCTGGTCGGTTTCAACCTCTCGCCGCTGCTCTGGAAGAAGATCCGCCGCGGGCTCTCCGCCGGCCGCGTTCAGAGCCCGGCCCTGCGCCTGATCGTCGAGCGCGAGCTCGAGATCGAGCGCTTCAAGACCCAGGAATACTGGACGATCCACTTCGACGCCGACAAGGACCGCATCGCCTTCACCGCGAGGCTCACCCATTTCAAGGGGGAGAAGCTGGAGCAGTTCACCGTCGGCGACGCGGCGCGCGAGGAGGAGATCCGTCGCTTCCTGGAGACGCACGGCAAGGGGACCGCCAAGGTCGTCGAGGTCGAGAAGAAGCGCAAGCTTCGCTCGCCCGCCGCGCCCTTCACCACTTCCACCCTGCAGCAGGAGGCGGTGCGCAAGCTCGGGTTCTCGACCGACCGCGCCATGAAGGTGGCGCAGAGCCTCTACGAAGGCGTCGCCGTCGGCAGGGCGGTCACCGGCCTCATCACCTACATGCGGACCGATTCGGTGACGCTCTCCAAGGAAGCGGTCGCGGAGATGCGCGGCTACATTACCAAGAGCTACGGCACCGACTATCTTCCCAAGGCCCCCGTTCACTATCGGAGCCAGTCGAAGAATGCCCAGGAGGCGCATGAGGCGATCCGGCCCACGTCGATCGCGCGCACCCCCGAGTCCATTTCGCGCTACCTGAACGACGAGCAGCGCAAGCTCTACGAGATGATTTGGAAGCGGGCGATCGCTTCGCAGATGACCCCGGCCCAGTTCGACACGGTCGCGGTCGATTTCGCGGTCGGCGGGCCCGGCAACGTGTTCCGCGCCACGGGCCAGACGATGGTCTTCGCCGGCTTCTACGCGGTCTACCACGAGGACCTCGACGACGCCGTCGAGGAGGAGGAAAAGCGCCTTCCGACTTTCGCCAACGCCTCGACAAGAAGCGCTTCACCCCGACCGACGTGGGACGCGTGGTCAACAAGTTCCTGACCGAGCACTTCGCGCACTGGGTCGACTACGAGTACACCGCCAAGCTCGAAGACGAGCTCGACGACATCTCCAACGGCAAGGAAGAGTGGGTGCCGATGCTGGAGAAATTCTGGAAGGACTTCTCCGCGCAGATCGGCGCGAAGGAGTCGGTGTCGCGCAAGGAGGTGACCCAGGAGCAGCTCGAGGAGATGTGCCCGAAGTGCGGCAAGCATCACCTCACCATCCGCCTCGGCCGGCGCGGACGCTTCATCGGCTGCGCGGGTTATCCCGATTGCGACTACACGCGCAACGTCGACGGCGCGGAGGGCGGCGAGCCGGTGAAGCGCGAGCTGGGCTTGGATCCGAAGTCGCACAAGCTGATCCAGGTCCTGCAGGGACCGTTCGGCCCGTACATCCAGCTCGGCGAGCCCGAGGGCGACAAGAAGCCCAAGCGCGTCTCGCTGCCAAAGAACATCGCCCCCGAGGCGGCGACTCTCGAGGTTGCGTTGCAGCTGCTCGCGTTGCCGCGCGACCTCGGCTCACACCCGGAGACCGGGAAGAAAGTGCACGCGGCCATCGGGCGCTTCGGCCCCTACGTGAGCCACGACGGGCATTTCAAGTCGATCCCGCGCGACGAAAGCGTCTTCGATATCGGCCTCGAGCGCGCCGTGGCGCTGCTCAAGGAGCCGAAGCAGTTCGGCTCGCGCGGCGCGCTCAAGGTGCTCGGCAAGCACCCTGCGGACAACCAGCCGGTGGCGCTCTATTCGGGGCGCTACGGGCCGTACGTGAAGCACGGCCGGGTGAACGCCACCCTGCCCGACAAGGATGCGATCGGCACC
>WNFI01261343.1_pt1 | contig 11779 bp, 12 predicted proteins | sample 5400471 | NCBI WGS metagenome assembly WNFI01 (sample SAMN13153348, study PRJNA577476) | soil metagenome | isolation source: 100 cm saprolite on Douglas fir-dominated hillslope | place: USA:California | collected 2013-09-17
GCCGGTAATCATATCCAGCACTACATTGCCACAGATCGCGTAAGCCAGCCCAAAAAATAATAAGGGGAGTACGACACCGAAGCAGAGTGTAGAAATCAAATCGCTTCTACCATGATTAGTGGCCATAGGGTAGATAACCAGCACCATGGTAAACGCACCAATCAGGAAGCAAATACCGCCGCCCAGGGTGGGCGGCAGCATCTCGAGCACCTGCCCCGAGGTGAGACGCCCCTTGCGGTTGGCATCCAAGGCGTTCGGATTGAAGGTTGTGTTCATGGTTTGCTCCTTTTTTTATCTGTTTTCAGGCGCCCTCGTTAGCATACACTGACCGGGTGCAGGAGCAATCGCGAAATTACTCCCAATGCCCCCCGAACTCTTCCGGCAGCCGTCCGATCGTTGCCAGCGGAAGACCCCTTTAGTCCGGATCCATAATGTCTTTTTTTGGCATGTCGCACCTCTATTTTTACCAGATTCAGCCTAATCTGACACTGTCGAAGTACTAACAAAAAGCAAAGAAGGGAGATTCCGGTGCAGTGAAAAACAATCGTGTCGTATTCGTGCTCAGGCTGATCCACAGCTTGATCGTCTTATATCTTGTAGCAGGGATCATTTTCATTTACTACTCTGCACTGACGCTCCAACTGAGCATTCTCCTCGGGATCGCGATCATCAGCCTCTTCATAGAAGGTACTTTGGTGATCCTAAATCACGGGCACTGTCCCTTAGCCTTTATTCAACGGAGGTTTGGAGATAATGTTCCATTCTTCGATCTGATTCTGCCTCCAAAGTATGCAAAGCTTGCCGTCCCATTTTTTGCGTTGTTGACCCTGATCGGAGTCATTCTTTTAGGTCTAAGATTATTCGATCAGCAGTGGATCCGCTAGAATCGACGGCGCAATCCTCCCCTTCAACAATGAACAAATCCAACGAAGTCGCTGAGCCGGAAATAGGATCACGCATTAAAATAAACCCGCATTGGCGGATTCCAGCTCGCCGCGAGAGGGTACAAAATCGTGAAATTTTTTCTTGAAGTGGCTGCGGTGGGGACCGTGGGGGTATTGAATAATATCCTGGCGGCCTATTTCTGGATTACGAATCCCAACTACACCAAGACCTTCAGCGTTTCAGACAAACTGCTCAGGCAATGGTTATATGCCGCTTCCGTGATTGTTGTGGTCTTATTAGTGGCCAGCGATCAGCCGTCGGGCCTGGCGTCGATCGGCCTGCTCTTTCTGGGGGGCGCCGCCAACATCCTTGCCCTATTGATCGGATATTTCAGCATGGTGTTTGTCCTCCTGGGCTATACAGTGATCTACAACCTGGCCCGCAGGTTGAGAGGAAAAGGCGCAACCCCTCCGACACTGGACACATCGAGACCCCTGACTGCGGAAACTCTGTCCTACCGGGACAAATGGGAGCGCTGGGCGACCATGAGCGTACTTCCATTCTCTGTGCTTTCCGAGGACTTCGTCTATCGAGGCTTTCTGGTACTTCTCCTGGGAAGCAAGACCGGGACATACATCCCCTGGGCAATCCTTTCTGTGCTGCTTTCCATCATGATCCATCTCTACCAGGGCCGAAACATACGGTTCATACTATTTCATTTCCTGACCGCGAGCTTCCTGGTAAGCCTTACTGTTCTGACTCATAATGTCATTGCGACGTTTGCCGCCCACATCGTTCTCGATTCTATTTTTTTCATGCAGACCTGGCAAATCGCCGCGAAACTTGGCATTTCAAACCCGCCCCCTCCTCGTACAGCACAGGCAAAAGCCGGCTACCTGGCCTTCATTAGCATCAACATAATAATTTTTTTTACCGCACTGGTCTCGGCACTTCTGTAAATCCCCTCTCCATCCGCGACTCCGCGTCTGTTTCATGCAAAAGGGAGTGAATCTGCCGCCGGCTGACGCTAGGGGTTATATGGCCGCTGAATCGAGGAGACGGCTTTGATTCGTGAAACCTCGATCATATCGGTATCCGATGGGCTGACCAGCGGGATGATGCAATTTTCGAATTGTGGAAAACCGTAGACGGCATAGCTGCCGTCCGGAAGCCGGAGATTGCTTCCTGAAGTGGCAAAGAAGTGCCGCGTCATGTCAATGTCTTGAGCCCGGTCCGGGATGGGGGGCGGATTTTTTCGGCTGTTCAACGTGTAGATCTGCATATACGACCCGTCTGGCGCACCCGTAACCATCCTATGCGTGGCCCCTCCACAGGTGAGACTGTGCAGCTCAAAGTCTCCGGTTTCAGGCCCGCTGGAATTTGTGAAGGCGCGGTCTGAAGCGACCAGGCTCTCCCAGGAGCGCTCAAAATCTATATCTCCCACCGTCGGGTTACACAGGTGCAGAATCCCCCTCCAGTATGTCTCCCATGCCGGCGTGACAGGGTTCTTCGCGCCCGAATAGAGCGGACAGGTTTCTGGAACGGGACTCCGAAGATTGCGCGGCTTGTAGTCATATTGTGCGAGTTGATGATCCCAGAGGACGAAGCAATACTCGTTCGTGAGGGCTGCGCTCGCTCCGCGCAGGACCCGGCGCGTGGGAATGAGCTGGGATGCGCTCGCCTCCAGCAACATGGCCCCAGCTCCCACCCCCGCTACTTTCAAGAAATCTCGTCGAGATAAAATCGATTGATCTCCTCGTACTTTGATCATCCAAACCGCCAAAATATTATAGCATTCCGACTCCATACCCAAGAACGATCAGTCTGATGAAAAAATCGCCATCCTCCGCCGGATTGGTCCGGGACAAGCCGTGATATTCTGTGGCTGCATCCGTTTTGCCGCCCCAGTTGGCGGGGATCCACTGCCCATTGAGCGACCCCGTGCAGGGTCTCCCCCTTTGCTCGAACGCATGAATTTGGCTGCCGGATGATAAAATCTATGGACCATGAAGTTTGAAGAAAATACTGGAATCCTGATCAAGGCCCTGCGCTTTTCCGCAGAGAGGCATCGCACCCAACGTCGAAAAGACCTCGCAAAATCGCCCTACATCAACCACCCTATTGAAGTGACCCAGCTCCTGTGGGAGGTGGGTGGCGTGCGGGAGACCGATGTCCTGATCGCAGCTCTCCTTCACGACACCATTGAAGATACCCAGACCCGCCCCGAGGAGATCCGGGAACAGTTTGGCGAGGAGGTCTTGTCGCTGGTGCTGGAACTCACCGATGACAAGAACCTGCCCAAGGCCGAGCGCAAACGCCAGCAGGTTCAAAATGCGGCTCATAAGTCTATGGGGGCCAAGCTCATAAAACTCGCGGATAAGTCTTGCAATGTCAGAGACCTGGCTCTCTCCCCGCCGGAAGGTTGGTCCCCGGAGCGGCGCCGCGATTATTTGCGTTGGACGGAGCAGGTCGTTGCAGGCCTGAGAGGCACAAATCCTGCCCTGGAGGCTTACTACGACCGCGAGCTGACCCGGGGCACGATGTTGTTGGAGATGGCCAGCTAGAGAAACCTCGCGCGCGGGCACGGAGGAATCAGGCTTTACCGCCGGGCTCTTGTTACGGACTCTTGAGATAGGAATTGAAAATTTTATCTGATGGTATAATGCACGCTCTTCCCGCGTAAGTAGTTTGCAAGGAGCTCGTATGTCCGGTCATTCCAAGTGGAAAACAATTAAACGAAAAAAGGGCGCGGCCGATGCCAAGCGGGGTGCGGTTTTTACCCGCCTCACGCGGGAGATCGTCATGGCCGCCCGGGAAGGCGGCAGCGATCCTGAGTCGAATTTCCGTCTGCGCCTGGCCCTGGACAAAGCCCGGGCTGAGAACATGCCGAAGGAAAATATCGAACGCGGCATCCGGCGGGGTGCCGGTGAGGACAAGGAAGGTTCGATCTTTGAACAGATCACCTATGAGGGATTTGCCCCCCATGGAGTGGCGGTAATGATCGAGTGCGTCACGGACAATCGCAACCGCACCGTCTCCGATCTTCGCCACGCGCTCACCAAATCTGGCGGCAACCTGGGCGAGGTGGGATCGGTGGGTTGGCAATTTGACCGGGTCGCCTATTTCTCCTTTCCCTCCAGCGCGATGAATTACGATAAGGCATTTGAACTCGGGATCGAAGTCGCCGCCTCCGACGTGCTGGAGGATAATGGCACGATCGAAGTCATTGGTCCTGTGGATGCCTTCAAGGAAATAGCGGATCACCTTCACGCTGCTGGCGTCCAGCCGGACGAGGCCGGATTGCGGATGATCCCCAAACAAGAAGTCGAATTGAACGTGGAGCAGACGGTTCAGGTGATGCACGCCCTGGAGGCCGTCGAAGAATTGGACGATGTCCAAAACGTGTTCTCGAATCTCAAGGTTTCCGAGGAAGCCTTAGTTGCCCTGGAAGCCGCTTAGGCTGATCACCTATATTCCCCCCGGGCCCTTCACTCTTCTGAAACTTTCATGCTGCTTTAATTCCGCGTCGTCGCGCGATTTTCTTATTCTTGATGCTTGCACTGGGAATTGACCCGGGCACTGCCACGACTGGATACGGATTTGTCCGCCTTCTGGAAGATGGCGGGCTTGAGGCGATCACCTTCGGGGTCATCAGAACTCCGAAGGATTCATCCGCGCCAGCTCGACTGGAAATGCTCTATGACCAGATGAATGAGCTCCTGCGGCAGCATCATCCCGATACGGCCGGGGTGGAAAAATTGTTTTTCCAGCGGAATATTTCCACCGCGATCGCAGTGGGTCAGGCACGCGGGGTCGCCCTGCTATCCTTGCAACAAGCCGGGGTGGATGTAGCTGAATACACTCCGAATGAGGTCAAGCAGGCGGTGGCAGGCTATGGCTCGGCGGATAAACGCCAGGTCCAGGAGATGGTGCGCACGCTGCTGGGTCTCGCCGATATTCCCCGTCCGGACGATGCGGCCGACGCGCTGGGGATCGCGATCACCCACTTACATACCGCCCGATATCATTTTTTGGCTCACCGCTCGGATTTTTGAAAGCCGGGAGAATTAGCCGAACTTTAGGGATTGAGGGAATCTGAGATTCTAATGATCGCAACAATACATGGCGAAATCACTCAGATCGAAGAAACTTCCTTCGTGATCGAGGTCGGGGGTGTGGGACTGCGCGTCTTTGTCCCCGCACCACTGCGCGTCCGGATGAAGGTCGGTGAAGCCGTCCTGCTCTACACCCACCTGGTCGTCCGGGAGGATGCATTGACCCTGTATGGCTTCGAGTCACAGGCTGATCGGGATGTATTCAATATGTTATTAGGTGTCGATGGGGTTGGACCGAAGGTATCCATGGCGGTTCTCTCCGGTCTGACGATTGATACGATCCAACGCGCGGTATTCAATGAAGAAAGCGAGATCTTGAGCCGGGTGCCGGGAATCGGCAAGAAGACGGCTCAGAAGATCATCCTCCATCTGCATGACCGCCTCAAACCTTCGGATGTGCTAGGGAAGATCGCCGCTTTTTCGGATAAGGATAGTGAAGTGTTGGCGGCACTGATCTCCCTCGGTTATTCGGTGGTCGAAGCACAGACCGCGATCCAATCTCTACCCAAGGACGCGCCCGATGATGTGGAGGAACGATTGCGTAGGGCGCTCCAGTATTTCACCACGTCCTAACGAAAAAAACGAGCGGCTCAGCCGCTCGTTTTGCAAACCTGATTCGTGCCCTTCTCAGCGGCTCGTGAGATAGAAGAAATCACGGGAGGAGGCGGTGAGAAATACATTGGGATCAGCCTCCATTTGATCCAGAAGTTGGATCGCGGACAGCGTGGTGTTCGTGCGGTTGCGTGCATACGTGACAAAGTGAATAAAGTGCTGGTTGATGTCCAACTGCATGGCATTGGAAGCTCCCGCCTTTTGCAGTGCCTGCGCAAGCAGCGGAATCGTCGTGCCATTCCCAACTGCATAGATCAGAAAACGACCGTCTGCCGACATGCCCAACCCGCTGCGCCAGCTGATCTCCTGGTTTCCCACCGTGAGCCCCCAGAGCTCATGGTCATCGATTGAATCCAATGGATTGATCTTCCCGTCCTGCAAAATGGGCGGGCAGTTCTGTCTGAGGGAAACGATCTCCGGAATAGGGAACAGATCTCTTCCCCATGTTCCGAGCTGAATATGTCCATCTTCAAAGATCGCGAGGGTCGCCACGCCAGGAAATGCCGGCAGCAAGGTCACATGGTTCACCGTCATCCCAAAGTGACCGTTGACCGTCTTGAACCCACCATTGAAGGCGGCCACCAGTTGACCGAGATCCGGCTTGGGGATCAGGCCGAGATTGGGGATCAAGCTCTGAACGGCGGGAGAAGCGGTCGGCTCGAGATAGCCTGGCACCATATGAAGTTGGAGCAGCGAGAGATCGATACGCACAAGGGCGATTCCGGCATAGGGGCGATCGGGATCCAACATCACGACGGTTTGTGCCAGCATCGCCTGCCCATGGAGAGTTGGGCCATAAGGCTGCCATCCGATGTAGGGATCCGCATTCACCACATCCGTGAGGGGAACGCTCGTGCCCGTCGGTGGGACCGGATTTGAAGGGAGAGGCGTTTCCAGAGTAGGAAGACCGGTCGCGCGGGATTGAGCCTGGGCTTCCGGGGCTGGAGAGATGGGGAGTGGTTGATCCTGGGATCCTGACTGCCCGTCCACGCTGATCTGGGATTTTTCCCCGCCGAGCGAATACTGCATGTGGTGGATGACATCCTGGATTCGATCCGACACGGTTTCCAATCCAGCGACGCTTTGAGGTCCGGCTACCGACCGGATCAGATCGGCAGCGGAGGCTCCGGCTGCGGGCCAGAGCGCAGGAACCACACCGATCACGGAGATCAGGGTGATCGCAAGGGACAGCGCAGCAAGCGTGGAGTAAAACCGCCTGCGCTGGGCATGTCTTTTTTTTCGACTAATGAATTGATTCATGGAGCTCGTGTTGATGCCGCTCGCCCCAGGCAAGCACTATGGTAGGGTCAGATAGAAAAAGTCGCGGGGATTGGGGGTGAGATAGAGATGAGGATTATTGATCATCTCCGCGACGAGCCGGTCACCGGTTAACTGAAATCCGCCCGTTGCGGCAGGATCACTAGATGGCTGATAGGTGTAGGTATTGAAGTGAGCATAAAACTGGTTGATATCCAGCTGCATAGCCATGTAGGCACCCGCCTGCTGCAGCGCGTCTGCCAGCACCGCGGCGGATGACCCGTTACCGACTGCATAGATCAAATACCGGCCGTCCTGAGTGATGCCCAGACCTGTCCGCCAGGTAATATCCGTGTTGCCCGTGTAACCCCAGGCCTTGCGGTTATTGAGGTAGAGAGCTGGATTGATCTGACCTGCGTCGATGAGGGGCGGGCAGTTCTGCCGGAATGCGATCATGTCCGCAGTGGGAAAGATGTCTAGCCCCCAGCTCCCCATCTGAACATGCCCGTCGCGGTAAATCGCAACGGTCCCAAGGCCATCCTGCGGCGGGAGTAATGGGAACCCATTTACCATCATCCCATAGCGGCCATTGATCCCCTTGAAACCACCATTGAAGGCTGCGATCAAATGGCTTTGATCGACGGAAGGCACCTTTCCCAATTCTGGAATGAGGATACTGATCTGGGAGGGATGCGCCGGTTCGAGGTAGCCGGCCATGAGATGCAGTTGAAGCCTGGACAGATCGATCCGTACCAATGCCACCGCGGAGTAGGATCGGCTCGGATCCAATTTGATCAAGGTATTTGCCATAATGGGAACACCATTTTCACTGGGCCCGTATGACTGCCAGCCGATTTGCGGCGCATCAACAAGAATGTCCCGGGTGGGAATGGCTGTAGGGGTTGCCGGAACGACCGGGGTGGCCTCTGGCACAGCCGTATTTTGAATGACAACAGGGGTCTGGGTAGGGGGTGGAGCAGTGATCGCGATGGCTGTAGGCTGTGGGCTCGACAAACTAATTTGCGCCCCGCCTCCATCTAACTGGGAGCGGGCCTGGTTGAACGTGTCCTGGAGTTGAAAGGAGACGCTCTCCAGCATGCCAACCGGTCCCGGACCGAAGATCGCCCGCAGTGAATCGGCAACAAGTGCGCCGGTGGAGGGTGATACTGCCGGAATCAAGGCAAGGAGTATGAGCAGGCAAACCAGGATGGTTGTACTGCCGGAAATGACCACGACCATCCACTCCTGGTGGAAAGCCTTCGTTTTCACTTTTTGGACCTCGCGGTTGAATGTCGGGGATCGAGCCATTTGCTACTTCCCATGAGCTACACGCGCAATGCCCGTGTCAAGGACCGACACGGACTTTATCTGAAAGGCACGATCAGCTCTTGATCGTGCATATCAATTTGCAGGCACCTTCAGAAAATTCGAGACACTCTTCTGCGCTTTTTGAGGCGCAGTCGATCTCCACCGCATTATAATCCCACATCGGAGGCTCTCATGTTACACAAGAAAATTGCTTTTATCGGTCCTGGGGTCATGGCAGAGGCGATGATCGCCGGGTTGCTTCGCCAAAAATTGGCGAAACCCTCGGATCTGACCGCCGCGGGTCCGCGCCCGAACCGGGGCGAGGAATTGAATCAAAAATACGGTGTTCATGCGACCACCGATAATGCAGCCGCTGCACACGCAACGGACGTCCTGGTGCTCTCGGTCAAGCCGCAACGACTGAGCGAGGTCATGAAAGGGCTGAAAGGCCTCCGTTCCGATGCGATCGTGATTTCCATCGTCGCAGGTGCAAGCCTCAAGAAGATCAGTACCGGGCTGAAGCACAAAGCGATCGTGCGATCGATGCCAAATACCCCCGGACAGATCGGGGAGGGGATCACGGTCTGGGCCTGCTCGAGGGAGACCTCCCTCGCACAACATGAACTGGCCGGCTCGATCCTGGGTGCCCTGGGTGAAACGGTCTATGTGGAAGATGAAGGTTATCTCGATATGGCGACTGCCTTATCGGGTACCGGCCCCGCGTATGTATTCTTGTTCACGGAAGCACTCATCGATGCCGGCGTCCATATGGGTTTTCCGCGCCGGATTGCCGAACAGCTCGTCCTCCAGACGATCAAGGGTTCCGTCGATTATTATCGGCAGGCCGAACGTCATCCGGCATCCCTCCGCAATCAGGTAACGTCTCCGGGAGGCACCTCAGCCGAGGCGCTTTATTATCTTGAAAAGGCGGGATTCCGAACGGCGATCTCACGTGCAGTCTGGGCCGCATACCAACGCTCCGTGGAACTTGGAAAGGAGCAGCCCGTTCATAACCCCGAGGCCCATTCAGGAGATCCGGAGAGCTCATAAGATTATTTGGAGGGGGGACAGTCATCTATCTGATCGATTCCATGCTCTATTTCTTTTATAATCAATCTGCGAACGAGTTATGTCACTGATCTCAGTATCATCCCTTTCCAAATCATTTGGGGCCGAGGATATCTTCCGCGAGGTATCATTTTCGATCGCCAAGGGGGCGCGCTTTGCCCTGGTCGGGCCCAACGGTATCGGGAAAACGACCCTCTTGCGCATTCTGATCGGGCTGGAGGAACCCTCCACCGGGTCGGTGACACGCGCAAAAAACATCCGGATCGGTTATCTCCCCCAGGAGGCGGATTTCCAACTCGAGGGGACGATCTGGGATGCCTGCCTGAGTGTGTTTTCAGATCTGATCAGCCGTCAACGCGAACTCGAGCAGCTCGAAGCGGCCATGTCTGACCCGATCAGACGCGAGAATGCGATCGAGGAATACGGACCCCTCCAGGAGGAGTTCGAAAGGCGGGAAGGCTACACCTACGAGGTCCGCATTAAACAGGTGCTCACGGGTCTTGGATTCGATCCGACTGATTTTTCGCTGTCACTCGATCACCTCTCCGGCGGACAACGTACGCGGGCTTTCCTGGCCCGGCTGCTGCTCTCGGATCCCGACCTGTTGCTCCTGGACGAGCCGACCAATCATCTCGACATTGACGCAGTCGAATGGCTGGAAGGCTACCTGAGCCAGTGGGAAGGCGCGGCCATCATTGTTTCTCATGACCGATATTTTCTCGACCATGCCTGCAATGCGCTGCTGGAAATGGACACAAGCGGCTCGGAGTTCTATAACGGGAATTACAGCATGTACCTCGAGGAGCGCGAGAACCGCTGGACCCACCGCGTGGAGGTCTTCGAGTCCGAACGGGATAAACTACTGAAGGATCTCGAATACATCAAGAAAAATATTGCGGGACAGAATGTCCAGCAGGCCAAAGGCAAACTTCGCAGGTTGACGCGGATTGTGCAGGCCGTCGAGCAGGTCGGTATGGAGACTGTCATGAACACGAACTGGTCTCAGCTGGACGTTGAGACTACGACCAGTCCGTTCAGCGTGGAAGAAGCCGAGAAGCATGTACGCAGCCTCCGGTCCCCGTTGCGCCGACGGCCGGATCTTCATCTTCACCTTCATTCAACGAGCCGCTCCGGCGATCTGGTGATCCGGACAAGAGCCCTGGAGATCGGTTATCCCGGAAAAATGCTTTTCCGCGCCCCCGATATCGAGCTGCGTCGTACTGACTGCGCGGCATTGATCGGACCCAACGGCGCGGGCAAGTCAACATTTCTGAAGACGATCCTGGGACAGCTCACACCCTTCTCGGGTGAAGTAATTCTGGGGGCGAGCTTGAATATCGGGTATTTCGCCCAGGCGCATGAAGGCCTCGATCCGAACAAATCGGTGCTGGACGAGATACTGGCAGCTTCTCCCGGTCTCCTGCCTTATCAGGGGCGGGATTATCTGGGCCGCTACCTTTTTTCGGGAGATGACGTATTCAAGACAGTCTCGATGCTCTCCGGAGGAGAACGGGGCCGGCTGGCATTGGCGAAGCTTGCCTTACAGGATACAAATTTATTGCTGCTGGACGAACCGAGCAACCATCTGGATATTCCATCCCAGGAAGTGCTGCAGTCGGTTTTGGATGCCTATCAGGGGACGATCCTGCTTGTAACGCATGATCGCTATCTGGTGGACGCCCTGGCTACACAGATCTGGGAGGTCAACCCGGAAGAAAACCATCTGTCGGTCTTCAAAGACACGTATTCCCATCTTAAAGAGAAACGGGCGAAGGAGACCGGCCGGATCGCGTCCGTCCAGCCCACCCCTGCGGTCGGTCCTCAAAACAGAGAAAGCCGGCGCGGAAAGAGGTCGCCCGCCCGCGACGAACGAAAAAAGATTGCGGTCATGCAGGAGGTGGAGAACAAGATTTCCGCCCTGGAAAAAGAGCTCGGCTCCCTGGGTGAACAACTTGAGAATCCGCCCTCCGACGCCGCGGAGGTCATCAGACTGGGTGAGGATTATGCTCGGGTGCAGCAGGAGATGGATTTGAAGTTAAGTGAGTGGGAGAAACTGCAGGGCGGGCGGCAGAGTGGAAATTGAGAGCGAGATCGACATCCATGCTCGAGCGGAGGTCGTCTGGAGCATATTGACGGATCTATCTGGATTTCCGAATTGGAATCCCTTCATTCGCAGGGCGAGCGGAATTCTGCGCCCGAACGACCGGCTGGCGGTCTTCATCGAACCATCCGGAGCCAGAGGGATGGAGTTCAAACCTGTTGTCCTAAGGGTGGATCCCAACCGTGAACTGCGCTGGCTGGGGCACCTGATCATCCCCGGCTTATTCGACGGCGAGCATATTTTTATGATCGAGCCGACCGGCTCCGGGACGGTCCGCTTCCGGCAGAGGGAGATATTTTCCGGTCTTTTGGTGCCCGTGGTGATGCCGTTCCTGGCAGCGGACACCCGCCGGGGATTCCACGAGATGAATCAAAAACTGAAGGAATTGGCCGAGGGTCGGTAGGCTCATCCGGCCTGAGTGACCGGCCCCATA
>WNFI01400665.1_pt2 | contig 11779 bp, 9 predicted proteins | sample 5400471 | NCBI WGS metagenome assembly WNFI01 (sample SAMN13153348, study PRJNA577476) | soil metagenome | isolation source: 100 cm saprolite on Douglas fir-dominated hillslope | place: USA:California | collected 2013-09-17
GTAGAACACCGAGAAGCGGCCCTGATCGATGGCGCCGCGGATCACCGCGACATCCTGCGGCGCCGACCTGAAGAAACTTGAAGCCGTCGGATGACGCGCGAAAGGGCACGATGTCCAAGCTGAAACGCAGTCCGGACGACACCCGCGGCGGCACCGATTTCATCGAAAGCCTCGACCGCGGTCTACGGGTGTTCGAACTGTTCGGCGCCGATCCGCGGCCGATGACCCTGAGCGATCTCGCCAAGGCGGCCGATCTGCCGCGCGCGACAGCACGCAGGATACTGTTCACGCTGGAGCGCGCCGGATACGTGACGAGCGATGGCAAGCTGTTTACGTTGACGCCGCGAGTTCTGATGCTGGCCGCTTCATACCTTTCCTCAAACCAGATTGTCTCGGTCCTGCAGCCGGTCCTGGATCAGGTGTCGAGCTACGCGCAGGAAATCAGCTCGCTGGCGATCCTTGACGGCAACGACGTGATCTTCATCGCGCGTGCCAGTCCGGCGCGCGTGTTCTCCGCCGGTATCGATATCGGCTACCGCCTTCCGGCGTTCTGTACATCGGTCGGACGCGCCATGCTCAGCAAGCTTTCCAATAGCGAACTCGCGGCCGCTCTCGCGGCGATGGATCTGAAGGCGATGACGCCGTACACCATCACCGACATGGACTTGCTGCTGGCGACGATCATGACCGATCGCGAGAAGGGTTACTCGCTGGTTGATCGCGAAGCGGAGCCCGGGTTTCGCTCGATTTCGGTGCCGGTCCGCCGCTACGACGATACGATCGTCGCAGCGATCAACATGGGCGCCCACGTCGATCGCGTTTCGACCGGCGAGATGATTGATCGCTTTTTGCCGCTGCTTCGCGACGCCGTGGACTCGGTGAAGCCGTTGCTGCTCTAAGCCGATCAATTGGAGATCATATGCCGCATCTCGTCGTCGAACATTCCACCGAAGGCCATGGCGATGCCTTCGACGCTAAAAGCCTGATGGAAGCATTGCATGACGCCGCGGCAGCCACCGGCGTGATGCAGGCGGCGGATATCAAGATCCGCGCGATGCCCTATGCTGATTACCTGCTGGCCCGGAAGCGTGACGGCTTCTGTCACCTCTCGGTCCATATGCTGGAAGGCCGCACGCCTGAGCAGAAGGTCGTCGTGAGCGAGGCGCTGCGCGCGGTGATGGCGCGGCTGTTGCCGCACACCAAGAGCCTGAGCGTTGATATCCGCGACATGGACGCCGTCACCTACAAGAAGCGGCTGAACGACTTAGTCTGACGGGTTTCATTGAGTAGTGTCCGGGAATAGTGCTTGTAAGACAAAATTAGCGAGTTGAAGAACGGGGCGTTTCCGGCTCATTGCAATTACCGAAGAGTTGGCAGTGAGCCAGAAGTCCGGAAGCCAAAGGCCGTCGTCCGCGCCGATCATAAAGGACATTCGTCGGGCGACGCATGAGCGATAGGCGGTGGAGCGATTGCGTTCGGCCGCGCGGGATTGCTGAAAGCCAGCCAGCCGACCACGCTATTCTTCTCTGTCGTTTTCTTTTGAGGCGACATCGTCGATCACTGCTCTAAACCCGTCGTCAACAAGCGCCTTCGCATTGCTCACGGACCTGCGCGGAATGATTGCGTGGACTTCGGCCGTCTCGCGCTGGTCAATACGCAAGCAATCGATGCCATCTATTTATTCTTGCCGGAAAAGCGTGCGCCAGTACAGTCGGACAGAAGTTCAATACACGAACAGCCCGTCGACGAATGCTCATGCTCTTGCTCAGGCGTAGTCCGATCCGCTCGGCGTCCTTCCAAGTCATGAATTGATGGGCCCTTACCGGCGGACGAGCGTGCGATTTGATTCACATTCCAGCTGACGGCGCGGATCTCAACGCCATCCCGCAATTGCATGGTCCACCTTTGGAGGTTGGCGATGAGCGTTGAAGCCGCATTGTCGACCGGCGACCGGCCCGTGCTTCGCGGGCTGTCCGTGCGGCACGGCGGAGTTCTGCTTCTGATCCTTATCGTGGCGGCGCTAACGCTCTATCCACTGGGCATGTTGCTGTATGGGAGCTTCCACAGCACGCCGCCGGGCAGCGCAGGTATCTTCAATCTGGCGGGTTATCGCGGGCTGTTCACCGCGGCGACCGGAAGGATCCTGCTGGATACCGCCGTGCTGTCCGTGGTGCATACGGCATTCTCACTGCCGTTCGCCGTATTGCTGGCATTTCTGGTGGCCAGGACCGATCTCCGCGGCCGCGCAAGTTTCGAAGTCCTGTTGACGCTGCCGTTCTTTCTGCCGCCGATCCTGACAGCCATGGCCTGGGGAATGCTGGGCAACGGTCAGGTTGGTTCGATCAATCTGCTCTGGGAGGCGCTGACCGGCTCCGACGAGCCACTGTTCAATATCTACGGGTATGGCGGCGTGGTCTGGCACATGTGCCAGTACTCGATTCCGTTCCTGTTCCTCATTCTCGTCGATGCCTTCAAGGCGATGGACCCGTCGCTGGAGGATTCCAGCCGCATGTGCGGCGCGTCGACCTGGCGCACCATTCGCTCGATCACACTCGCGATGATGCTGCCGGCTCTGTCCAGCGCCTTCCTTCTGTCGTTCACACGCGGGCTGGAGGCCTTCGAATCCGCCTTGATCTTCGGTGCGCCCGCCAAGATCGAGGTGGCAACCACGGCAATCTACGATGCGATCCACCAGCGCAGCGAAGCCGATTACCAATATGCCACTGCGTTGTCCTTTGCGATATTCGGCATCATGCTGCTGCTGATCGTGCTGCAATGGCGGCTGCTCGGCAACAAGAGCTTTCAGACCGTCACCGGCAAGGGCTACATGCCGCGCCTGTTCAATCTCGGCCGCTGGCGCGGACCGGCCTTCACGCTATGCGCGCTGACCTTTCTGATCATGACGGTACTGCCAACGGCGCAACTGCTGGCGGGGTCGTTCTTCCAGTATTTCGGCTTCTATTCGCTCGACATGCTGACGCTAAATAATTATCGCGCGGTGCTGTCGGACCGGGTGTTCTGGCGGGCGCTCGGCAATACCTTCCTGCTCGGCGTGGTCGGCGCGACCGCCACGATGTTTCTGGGCGCTGCGGTTGCTTATGTTGTGATCCGGACGCACCGTCCGTTCCGCCGCGTGCTCGATGCGCTGGCATGGCTGCCCTGGATGATGCCCGGCATGGTGCTTGGCATCGGGCTGCTGTGGGGCCTCGCGCTGCTACCCGGGCCGGTGCAGATCTATGGCACGATCTGGGCGCTGTTCGTCGCCTATGTGTCGCTGGGTACGCCGTTGGCGACCCAGATCATGTCGGCGAGCTTTGCGCAGCTGTCATTCGATATCGAGGAATGCTCTCGGGTTCATGGCGCCAACGCGCTGACAACCATGCGCCGGATCGTGATCGCGCTGGTTTATCCGGCCTTCATGGTGGGATGGACCTTGACCTTCTTCATGATCCTGCGCGAACTCAGCGCGTCGATCCTGCTCTATTCGCCGGACAGCATGGTGCTGTCGGTGGTGGTCATGCAGCTTTGGTCCGGCGGCAAGGCGGAGCAGTGCAGCGTAATCGCGCTGATCATGCTCCTGCTGGTGCTGCTGATCAGGTTCGCGCAGTTGAGATTTTTTCGTCGCCGGATTGGCGGAATCTGAGTCACAGCAAGGAGCATCAGATGCGTTTTCGACACTTTGCGGCTTTGGCGTTGCTGGCTGTCGCGTTTCACGGCGGAGCTGCATCGGCCGAGATGGCTGCCGACTGGGACGCGGTAATTGCTGCTGCCAAGAAGGAAGGCCGTGTGACGGTCTATTCGGCGCAGGTCGGGCTCGCTTTCCAGAACGATATCGCCAAGGCGTTCGAAGCCAAATACGGCGTCGAGGTGCGGATGGTCGAGTTGCGGGCCACCGACATCCGCGAGCGCATTCGGACCGAGCAGGCCTCTGGACAACCCGGCGCCGACATCTCGTATAACGGCACCACGACGTCCGAGTTGCAGAAGGATGAAGGCCGGTTCCAGCCCCATGGGTTCCTGCCGAATTTTGCAGACATTCATAAGGATCTCGCCCCGGATGGCACCCTATTGCCGGTGTCGATCATGGGCTACGGCATCCTGGTCAATACGCGACTGGTCAAGCCGGCCGACGAGCCGAAGAGCTGGCACGATCTGCTGGACCCGAAATGGGTCGGCAAGATCCATGCTGACGATCAGCGCTTTCTCGGCAATGGCGGCGTGCTGTTCTACACGACCTACACCGCCTTCGGTCGCGACTATCAGGAAAAGCTCGCGGCGCAGAGCCTGAACGTTTCGCGGGAATTCCGCGAGAGCGAGCGCCGCGTCGCGCGCGGCGAATTTCCGCTCTACATTCCGTTCGCTCTGCCCAACCTGTCCATCCTGAAAGGATTGCCCGTCAAGGCCGTGCTCCCGAGCGAGGGCATCCTCTATGTCGGCTATGTCATGGGCATGCTGAAGGATGCTCCGCATCCCAATGCCGCGCGGCTTCTGATGAATTTCTTCATCGAGAAGAGCTCGGCGCTGGAATATGCCAAGGGCGCTTTCAACGTGCCCGTCGACGTGCCGCTCGACAAGCTCGATCCCTATGCTCGATCGGTCGTGGAGGCGAAAATGCTCGGCACTACCGATGCCCGCAAGATCAACGGTGTGCTCGATGTTGCAAAGGACATCTACAAGTGACATCTGGCGCCGCGATTTGTTGCAGGATGCCGCGATGACCGATTTGCGTCTGGACTCCGTCACCTGCCGCTTCGGTGACGCGGTGGCGGTTGACGGCATTGACCTTGTGGTGGCGCAGGGCGAACTCGTGACTTTGCTGGGGCCGAGCGGCTGCGGCAAGACCACGACCTTGCGCATGATAGCTGGGCTTGAGCGCAGTGACGGCGGCCGTATCGTCCTCGGCGACCGGGTTGTCGACGACGCGGCCAAGGGCCTGTTCGTCGCGCCGGAGCGGCGCGACATCGGGATGGTGTTTCAGTCCTATGCGATCTGGCCGCATATGACGGTGTTCGACAACGTAGCCTATCCTCTGGCGGTGCGCCGGCGCCCAAAGGACGAGATTCGCCTGCTGGTGATGAAGGCCTTGCGGACCGTTGGCCTGGAGAATTTCGCGCAGCGGCCCGCACCGGCGCTCAGCGGCGGCCAGCAGCAGCGCGTCGCCATTGCCCGCGCCATCGTGTTTGAGCCGAAGCTGTTGCTGATGGATGAGCCACTGTCGAACCTCGACGCCCGCTTGCGCGAATCCATGCAGTTGGAGTTGCGTACCCTGCAGCAGCGCCTGGGGATCACGACCGTCTATGTTACGCATGACCAGGGCGAGGCGATGGCGCTGTCCGATCGCATCGTCGTCATGGGGGCCGGCCGGATCCTGCAGCAAGGCCGGCCTGACGACGTCTACTTGAAGCCGTCGTCCAGGACGGTCGCCAACTTCCTCGGCTCGCCGAACTTTCTGCGGGCCGTGGTGACGTCGTGCCGCAGTGAGCCGGGCGAAGCCAGCGTTCTTGAACTCGGACGTCCGGGCTGGCGCGGCACCGCGCGTGCGGCATTGACCTTTTTGCCCGGGCAGGAGGTGACGTTGGTGGTGCGGCCGGAGGCAATACGGCTGGCGCCCGCCGGCATGCAGGCGGAGGCTGAATGGACCGGCGAAATCCTGCAAAGCAGTTTTCGCGGAGCGCGCCGGACCCTGGTGCTTCGCAGCCGCGACGACGTTCTTCAGGTTGACGCCGACAGCCAGCTCGATTTCGCCGTCGGCGAGCGGGTCGCGATCTCACTGGAGTCGTCCAGCCTGTGGGCGGTCGCTTTGGAGACGTTGATGCAACATGAAATCCATGGAGACACCTGGTGAGCGCACCCAACAAGCGCGTCGCCGTGGTCGGCGCCGGGATCATCGGTGCCTGTTCGGCGGCCTATCTGCAGCGCGACGGCTATGAGGTGACCATATTCGACCGCAACGAGCCCGGCAGCCAAACCTCCTGTGGCAACGCCGGTTCACTGAGCCCTAGCGCAATCCTGCCGGTGTCGATGCCCGGCATGATCAGGAACGTGCCGGCATGGCTGCTGGATCGAGAGGGGCCGTTGCGGCTTCGCTGGTGGTATGCGCCAGTCGCGCTGCCCTGGCTGGCGAAGTTTCTGAAATTTGGCCGGCCCGACGAAGTCCGGCGCATTGCGCGTGCCCTCAGCAGTCTGCTCGGCGGAGTCTTCGATGCCTATGAGCCGCTGGTGGCGGAAGCCGGTCTGAAGCATCTCATCCGACGAAGTGGCTGCCTTTACGTTTATGACAGTGAGGCCGACGCCAGGAAGGCCCAATTTGCCGCCGACGTGCGCCGCGAAAACGGCACCGTCCTAAATCCGATCGGCGCCGATGAACTGCACCAGATGGAACCATCGCTGTCGCGACGTTTCCAGTATGCGCTGCATGCCCCGGATAATGGTTCGACACTTGATCCGCAGGCGCTGACCAACGGTCTGGCGCAGCACGTGATCGACCGCGGCGGCCAATATGTGAAGTTGGACGTTCGTCAGGTGATTCCGCACGAGACTGACATCGAAATCGTCACCGAACGGGGCAGCCATCGCTTCGGTCATGTTGTCATCGCGGCGGGCGCCTGGAGCAACAGGCTGGCCAGGCAACTCGGCGATGCCGTACCGCTGGAGACCCAGCGCGGTTATCACGCTACAGTCGTCAATCCCAACGTCGCGCCGTCGCGGACGGTAATGTGGCCGGCGCGAAACCTGATGACGAATCCGATGGCGGTCGGTCTGCGCTTTGCCGGGACGGTGGAATTCGCCGGCCTGAATGCCGCGCCCGACATGGGCCGCGCGGAAGCGTTGCTGGCGCTGGGCCGGCAGCTGTATCCCGATCTGCAGCCGGTCGAGACCAGGTTCTGGATGGGACACCGGCCGTGCTTGCCTGACAGCTTGCCGGTAATCGGCCGCTCGCCGGGGGATCGCCGTATCATCTACGCCTTCGGCCACCAGCATGTCGGCATGTGCAGCGGTGCCCCGACCGGACGCCTCGTCGGAGATCTCGTGGCGGGCCGCGACGATCGCATCGAGCTGACGCCGTTCCGCGTCGATCGCTTTCGCCGGACATCGGCCAGTTCGCAGGGCTGATCGCACGCCATGGAAATCGGAATCGATATCGGCGGCACATTCACGGACGTGGTGCTGGCTGACGGCGACAGGTTGCTTGCGGCCAAGCTGCCGAGTGTGCCCGGTCGGCCCGATCATGCGTTTGGGCAGGCCCTGCAGCACGCTGCGGATAGCTGGCTGGTGGATCTGACCAAGCTTGATCGCCTGGTCCACGGCACCACGGTCGGCACCAATATCCTGATCGAACGAACCGCGCACCCCGTCGGCCTTCTCACCACGACGGGCTTTCGCGATGTGCTCGACCTTGGGCGACAGAACCGCCGCGATCTTTATAACCTGAACATCCCGCGCACCGATCGCGACTGGCTCTGCCCACGACTCCTGCGCGCCGAACTGGACGAGCGGATCGACAAGTCGGGCAAAGTCGTCACGCCCCTCGATCCGGATCTGGTAGTTGACGCGGTGGAGCGACTTCTGAAGAGCGGCGTGCCGGCGATTGCGATCTGTTTCCTGTTCTCCTTCGTCAATCCGTTGCACGAGGAAATGGCCGCCGAAATCATCCTGCGGCGTTGGCCCGGTCTGCCGGTCTCGCTGTCGAGTGCGGTTGATCCGCAATTCCGGGAGTATGAGCGCACGCTGACGACGCTAATCGATGCCTATCTGAAGCCCGACGTCACCGCCTATGTGGCGCGGCTCAACTCGGCAGCAGCATCGCTGGGGATTCGCTGCCCAATCGAGATCGCGCGGTCGCGCGGTGCGGTGACGCAGGTCGGCATGGTGGCCGGAAGGCCGATCGAGCTGACGCTGAGTGGACCGGCGGCGGCCGTTGCTGGCGCTGCGGCAGCGGTGGCGCGCAGCCGGTTCCGGGATGTGATCACCATCGACATTGGCGGCACCAGCGCCGACATTGCGCTGGTGCGCGACGGCAAGGTCATGCTGCGCAGCGAGGGCGAAATTGGCGACCTCAGCCTGCGCTGCGCCATGGTCGACGTGTCGGCGATCGGCGCCGGCGGCGGCAGCATCGCCAGCGTTACCGCCGGTGGGCTGACGGTCGGACCGCGATCCGCCGGTTCCGATCCCGGTCCGGTCGCTTACAGCCGCGGCGGCGTTGAGCCGACCATCACGGATGCGTCGCTGGTGCTTGGCTATATCCGCGCCGAAGGCTTTCCGGGTAGCGCCATGCGCTTCGATGTCGCTGCCGCCCATCAGGCGATCGCGGACAAGATTGCGACGCCGCTCGGCCTCGACGTTGAGGCCGCCGCGCTCGGCATGCATATGGTGCTCAATGCACGCATGGCAGAGGCGATCCGGTTGATCACCGTGAAACGCGGTATCGATCCGCGCGCCTGCGCGCTGATGCCGCTGGGCGGTGGTGGCGGTTTGCACGCCACCGCGCTGGCGCGGATGGTCGGCATCAACACCATCATTGCGCCGCCGTTACCGGGCGTCATGGCGGCGTTGGGATTGCTGGGCTGCCCAGTCGAGCAGGCGGCGGCGCAGGCGGTGCATCGCCGCCTCGATGAGGTCGAACTGCCGGAAATCCTTACGCTGGTTGATCGGTTGCGTGCTGTGGTCACGCCACGGATGGCGCTCGAGGTCGGCAAGGGCGTCGCGGCGAACGAGACCATCGTGCTTGAATTCTGCTTCCAGGGCCAAAGCAACAACGTGACGTTCGCGAGCAACGCCGACGAATTGCGGATCTCAACAGTGGCGGACATTGGCGAGCGCTTCGTTGCGCGCTACCGCTCCCTGTTTGGTCATGCCCCGTCAGCGCCAATCGTATTGCTCCGCGTCGAGGTCGTGCTGACGCGGATGCGTGCGGCGCCGGTGGCGCGCATTCCTGCCGGCGTCGGGCATGGGAAATCCGATACGCGAATGATCCGGTTGCCAGGTTCGAATCAAGCGTCCGCCGCACGGCTGGCCTCCCGAAGCGATTTGCAGGCGGAGGCCGTGGATGGCCCGCTGATCGTCGAGCAGACCGACTGTACGCTGTTGTTCGAGAATGGTTGGCGAGTTTCCCGCGACCCGAACGACTTGTTGGTCGCACATCGCGAAACGGCGGTGACGACGGAGCTGCGCGAATGAACGCGCTGTCACCGATCGACCCGATCACGCTGGAGGTCCTGCGCTATCGGCTGGAGGGCATCGCCGAGGACATGCAGGCAACGTTAATCCGTGTCGCGTTTTCGCCGATCGTCCGCGAGGGCATGGATGCGTCGGCAGCCATCTTCCTGGCGGACGGGCGGTCGCTGGCGCAATCATCCTCGATTCCGTTGCACCTCGGAGCCCTGATTCCGTCTGTTCGCGCGGTGCTGGACGCGTTCCCGTGTGCGACAATGTCCGCCGGCGACGTCTATATCGTCAATGATCCCTATCATGGCGGCACGCATCTGCCGGACATAGCGGTGATCACGCCGGTTGTCATCGACGGCACGGTGGAAATGCTTGCGACGTCGATGGCCCACCATCAGGATGTCGGCGGCATGCGCGCTGGCTCGGTGCCCACCGATGCCGTCGAGATCTTTCAGGAAGGCCTTCGTCTTCCACCGCTGCGACTGGTGCATGCCGGCGTCATGGACCGCCAGCTGTTTGATCTCGTGCGTCTTAATGTGCGCTTGCCCGATGTCCTCGCCGGCGATCTCGCTGCACAATTCTCCGCGGGAGAGATCGCCGCAGCGCGCGTTGCAGATCTCGCCAGGGAATATGGCGGAGCGCTGGTGTTGCGCGCCTGCTCCGCACTGATCGCGCGCGCCGAAATCATGACCCGCGCGGCAATCCGGGCGTTGCCGGATGGCATCTATCGCTATGAGGACGCGCTCGACAACGACGGCGTGCACCCCGATCGGCGGATCGTCATTCGTCTGGCGCTGAAGATCGCTGGTGAGGCGATCGATCTCGATTTCACCGGCACGTCGCCGCAGGTCATCGGCCCGGTCAATTGCGTGCCATCCGGGACGCTGGCGGCGGCGTTCTTTGTTCTGCGTGGCATCTCCGATCCTGCCACGCCGACCAACGCCGGTTGCCTTGTCCCGCTGACACTGAATCTGCCGGAAGGCTCACTGCTGTCGCCGCGCGCGCCGGCACCGGTCAACGCCCGCATGGCCACCGTCAAACTGGTGACCAACGTCATCATGGGCGCGCTTGCGCAGGCCGCGCTGGGCGCCATCCCGGCGCCCAACTGCGGCATGTCGCTGATTTTGGCGTTCTCCGGCCGAGATATCTCCGGACATCCATTCGTCGTCAGCGAAATCATTGCGGGCGGCGCCGGCGCCGCGGCGTCCAGCGATGGCGCCGACACGATCTCCGGCGACATCGGCAACGCCATGAACATGCCGGCCGAGGCGATGGAAATGGCGGCTCCGTTGCGGGTCCGCGAGTTATCCCTGCGGGACAATTCTGGAGGCCGGGGACAGCACGATGGCGGCCGCGGCTGCTGCCGCGAATATGAGGCGCTCACCGACAATATCCAGGTCTCTCATCGCGGCGAACGATTCTACGTCGTTCCCGCCGGAGTCGCCGGTGGCGGAAGCCCGCAGCCATCGCGATCGATGGTGTTGCGGGCTGATGGTACGATCGAGTCCTTGAATTCCAAGGCTATCCTGACGTTGCAACGGGGCGATCGCCTCCGAGTCGAAACAACCGGCGGGGCCGGCTTTGGATATCCCGCAACGGGGGATTTGCCCGATCGCATTCCGGGGCCGCAACCGTCCGTTTCTTCGGAAGCCGGATAGTGCAGCTCCACGCGTAGCTTGCAGGCGCTCCGAAAAACGCGCCTTCGACGATGGTAGCTGCCGTCGATGAGGAGCAGCAACGCATCGCCCAGGAGATTGAGGCGGCTCGCTTGAGTAAGCTGTTTGCCTCGACTAGTATTCGCGAGTTGGCGTTGCCGTCAGTCCAATCCGCTTCGACTTCAACAGTACATCCGGCATTTCCACGAGCGAGCCGATGGCCTTTTTAGACGCCCAAGCTTATCGGTCGGCCGACCAACATTTCCGTTCATGCGGCTGCCTCGAATAGTAATTTGAGATGGTTGCACGTCCCCGCAACCAAGATCGATACCAAAAACCCAGCAATCTCAATGGATTGCTGGGTTTTTGTTTTTGAGGTCGAACCGTCGCCCCAACAAAATCAATGGCTTAGTTTCTAGGTTCAAATCACCCGCAACCAATTGCGGTCGGCATAACCGCGGCGGGCGAACGGCGGTGATTGCGTACTCCTTCGTGAAGGGGAGGAGGTTCCGAGGAATGCTGGGTCTTATGGAACGTTGACGCGCAGTCCGATCATCCTCGTCGTCGAGTAGCGGAGCGCACGCATCTCTGTGGAAATGGCGGTTGATAGCGCCGGGTCGCATTCGATAGAGACTTGCTGCTTCTACGAGATGTTAGATGTCGCGAGTTCGAATAAGGCCTCTTGCTGATTCTCGGACAAGAAGTGGGCGTGAACTCTACCAGGTCAGAAGCCGTGCTTCATCCGGGAGGCTGCCTCTGCTGGCCACCCCATGCGGCTTGAACGAAGTCTCGCGCGGCTTGCCGCGCGAGTATCCAATCTTCCCTCCATTGCGCTGACATCAGCGCATCTGACAGGCTGGACAGGGTCCTTAACAAGAACTCCCGCATGGGGGCATGTTGTGCGGCGTTGTCCTGATGCCTCGTGCTCCACTGCACGCGAACGTCGATCAGCGGCAACG
>WNFI01261455.1_pt1 | contig 11778 bp, 9 predicted proteins | sample 5400471 | NCBI WGS metagenome assembly WNFI01 (sample SAMN13153348, study PRJNA577476) | soil metagenome | isolation source: 100 cm saprolite on Douglas fir-dominated hillslope | place: USA:California | collected 2013-09-17
TCGATCATGGATCGATCCTTAATGACGTAATATGAAGAAAATACATGCCTTAGCCGTTGTCGGCTTGATGTCACAAGCCATAACGGGATTTGCTGGAGAACCGGCTATATCCTCAAAAGAAGTAGTAGCTCCACCCGCACCAATCCAAGAGCTCTATCGAGCAAATGAATGGCAGCTCGATTTGTTTGGTGCTTATGCGCCTGCTGGCGGGAAAGGTAACAGGTTTCTCGGAGACCATGCCTGGGGCGGAGGTGCCGACGTCAATTACTTCTTTACGAAGTACTTTGGTCTAGGCTTAGAGGGTGACGTCCTTGACGGTACGGGCCCTGTTCATTCGGGCGACGTTAGCGGCCAGTTCGCGCTAAACGGATTGGTTCGCTATCCCATCGGAAACACCGGATGGGCTCCCTATGTATTCGCCGGAATCGGCGGATTCGTTCCGGGAGGAGGTTCAAACTTTTTCGAGACCTTCGGCAACGGAATCAGCCGAAAAATCCGCAACGGCAATAATGACGACATTCTGCTGGAAGGACATTGGGGCGGCGGACTCGAGTATCGTTTCAATCGCCATGTCGGAATATTTGCCGACGGACGCTATGAAGTCGTAGACAAATCGAGAAATAATTTCGGCCTCATTCGTACCGGCGTTCGTTTCGCGTTCTAATCGTCCGCAATTTTATTCAACACTTAGAAGGCCAACCATTCCTCGAATGGTTGGCTTTCGATTTTCGGTAAGGCGGGCTTGCCCAGAATCCCGCGTTCGGCGTTTCTCGGTGATGCAGTATTCGAGTAACGGAGTACTGAAGAGGCGCGAAGCGCAGGATGCTTTGTCTTTCGGTAGCGCCGAAGCGCCTCAGCAAGTAAAGTAGTGGGATAATCAAGCATCCGATCCAGAAAGGCACTCGCCAACCCCACTGTTCCATTGTCGCTGGAGGAAGCAGCGCATGAAGAACCACACCGATTAAAGCGGCGAACATGACTGCGACCTGCTGGCTCGCGGACTGCCAGCTGACATAGAAGCCCTTGTGCCCAGGGGTCGCTATCTCAGACAAATATACTGAGACTCCGCCTAGCTCGACTCCGGCCGAGAATCCTTGCACTAGACGGCTAATGAGGATCACGATCGGTGCGGCCACTCCAACCACCGCGTAGCCCGGCAAACAGGCGATAAGCAACGTGCCAATCGCCATCAGGCCCAGCGTCAGGATCAACCCAGACCGCCTTCCAAAACGGTCAATATAGACGCCGAGAATGACGGCGCCGATTGGTCGCATGAAAAACCCGGCCCCAAAGGTCATGAGCGCCAGCATCAGCGATGCGAAAGCATTCTCGTTCGGAGAAAAGGCGCGTCCGATCGAGGAGGCGTAATAGCCGAAGACCATGAAATCGAACATCTCCAGGAAATTGCCGCTGGAGACCCGAACGACGTTCAAGACTTTGGCCCGACGGCTTGAATCACGCATGAGGAACTAAATGTTACTCGAGCAAGAGTGACGATCGGATGCGCCACTATCCAAAAAGCTTACCCGGCATACCAAAGGACCGCACAAAAATGGCAAATAGTTCCGGCCAGGACGAAAAGATGCCATACCAAGTGACCGAAACGAATACGCTTGTTGGCGTAAAAAAACGTGCCAGCGGTATAAGCGATACCACCTGCTGCGATCAAAATTAATCCAGCTGGGGCTACATGAAGCCAAAAAAGCCGGCCCGCCAAAACAGCGATCCAGCCCAAAGCAAGGCAGAAGCAGATGTTTGCGACTTGGTATTTCATTCCGCCACATGCAATGAAAACGACCCCTGACACTGCCAATGTCCAGACCGCCGCAAAGAGCGTCCAACCCCAAACTCCGCGCAAAGTGCCCAGAAGGAAAGGGGTATAGGTGGCCGCGATCAGAAGAAAGATTGCCGCATGATCCAATGCTCGGAAAATTTGCTTCAATCGTCGGTCCTGGGTGATGTGGTAGAGCGTGGAAAAAAGATACAACGACACCAACGCAATTCCGAAAACGAGGGCACCAGCGACCGCAAAAGCATTACCTCGATCGAGCGCCGACCAGACCAAAATCGGAATGCCAGCGATCGCCATAAGCAGACCGATACCGTGGCTGATGCCATTGGCTACCTCTTCCGGAGCTGATTGAACCCGCTCTGCCTTGATCATCAATGATGGGATATTTCCACATCGCAACGACCCAAGCGATCGGAATTTAGTTCTTTCGACTACGCCAACGGAAATCAAATGACCGTTTCGCCAGCCTCGACTCGACTTCCGAAAAAGACTGCTTAGGTTCAAGTCATGGCAAGGATTGGATCAACGAAACTTGAAGTATTTCCCTTGGCATTGGGTGGCAACGTATTTGGCTGGACCGCCGATGAGAAGACGTCCTTCGCCGTCCTGGATGCCTACGCGGCGGCGGGCGGTAATTTTGTGGACACTGCTGACGTCTACTCAGCGTGGGTACCCGGTAATTCTGGCGGAGAATCAGAAACCATCATTGGGCGGTGGCTCAGCACCCGTGGCAATCGCGGCGAGATGATCGTCGCAACAAAGGTTGGGATGCATCCGAAATTCTCCGGGTTGTCGCCTACTACCATTCGGACCGCGTTAGAAGAGTCTTTGCGACGACTGCAAACCGACTACGTCGATCTTTACTTCGCGCACCAGGATGACGAAAACACACCATTGGAAGAGACCCTTCGCACCTTTGATCAACTCGTTCAGAACGGCAAAGTCCGCTACGTCGCTGCATCGAATTACTCGGCCGCTCGATTGCAAGAGGCTTTGACCACTTCAGATCGCGCAGGTTTGGTCCGTTATGTTGCGCTTCAGCAACATTACAATCTGGTCGAGCGCGACAAATATGAAGGCGAATTAGCTAATGTCGTCGCTCGGGAAGGATTGTCCTCGGTTCCCTATTTTCCTTTAGCCTCGGGTTTCCTCACCGGAAAGTATCGGCCGGGAGCAAGAGTCGCTAGTGACCGAGCCGAAAAGGCCGGAGCATACTTGAACGATAAAGGAATCAAGATCCTCGCGGTGCTGGACGAGGTTGCGGCGGCGCATGACGTCTCGGCGGCCGCGGTGGCTTTGGCTTGGCTCGCCGCCCAGCCCACAGTGGCTGCGCCGATTGCCAGCGCGCGCACTCCCGAACAGTTGTCCGATCTCTTACAGATAGCCGATCTAAAGTTAAGCAAAAGCGAGATACAGCGATTGTCAGAGGTCAGCGCTTAGGACCGGCAGGGACGCGCTCCAGCGGGTCCTGGCAGCTTCGAGTCGCGGCGACAAGCGAAAATTAGCTTACTCAGAGCGAAACAGCTTCTCCCTGTATCGTCGCGGATCGTTCAGGAAATCGCGCGCTATCCGGACATTCTCCACCCCAGCTTGCCTTTACGGAACTATGGCGCCCCTAAGTTTAAGGAGGTGTATAGTCTTGAACGCAGCCGCGACGACGTGTCCCGCCGAAGCTTTAGCGAAGGAGGAAGCGTTTCGCGAAGTCGGGAGCCGATCCTTACCGTTTTTTTCAATGCCTCTCCATCACTCCGGGCCACCAAGCCGTCGCGCACACCCAACAGAACGCGTTGGAAATGCAGCTGCTTCGGTTCAGATTACAGGTGTGCAATCGAGCTTCCGGCACGCATGGGTCAGCTATCGCCGCCTGCGCTTCTTCGTGCTTGCGCTGTTCGTTACTTCCATGTTGGAGCTTCGATATTTTCTTTTTCTCCCGGGCCTGGTATTTGCCCTGACTTTTGTGGCTTATTACTTCTCAGCAACCTACTTAGCCAACTGGAAGTGTCCGCGTTGCCGCCAGCCCTTTTTCCGCGGCTCGTTCATTCGCAGTCTGTTTGGAGGTAAATGCTTTCACTGTAACCTTCCGAAATGGAGCGTTACGGAGAGTAGCGAGACTTTGGCATCGCCGAAGCCTCCGTTCCACTGAATCAACCGCGCGCAAGACGAAGGAGAAGCGCGGTTACATATCGACAAGCTCGGCCCGTCTTACGCCAGCCGGGCGCGGGTCGGCGGTAGTCGATAAACGGACGGCCATCTTCTAATGTGCTGTAGCAGTTGTAGAAGCGTTGCCGTCGAATTGCCTGGATGTGCCATCGACTACCAGATAAGGAACTCGGACTTGAGCCCGAATCACTGACTGTGAGTGTTGTCGCCGCCCGGAACGCAAAAATTGTCATGATTCTGGCCAGTGTGAAAAAGCGCGCTAAACCTAGGTTCTTGGCCACCGATAGAGTGATGGAGTGCGATTAACCTGCTGGCTAAAGTCGGTCATTGTTGCGCCCGGATATTTGACTGTCCTTGGCTCGCTTTTCGATTTTGCTGGGCCGGGAGTCAGTCGAAAATTCCGGCTTTTTCTCTTTCGCATGTTTGGTGGAGCGCTCGCGGCGGATTTCTACCTCTACCGATCAGAAACTCAGAGATTGCGGGCTCTTCTCATCGGGTTGGTGTCCGGAGCTCTCTGCCAGGTTAAAGGCTATAATGTCGAAAATCTGCCAAAGGGGGGCTTTCTGCTGCTGCCCAACCATACGACCGGCTTCGATGCCGTCGCGCTGCAGTTGGTCTGTGCAAGACCGATTCGGTTTCTCGTGCGCGAGGCTACCTGCCAGCACCGGTGGTTGAACCCAGTCCTAAGGCTCGCCGGGACTGAGGCTATCCCAATCTCCAAAGCTCACGCGAAGGAGGCCATCTTGAAAGCGGCTGAATATATCGAGAAAGGAGAGATCGTTTGCATTTTCCCGGAGGGCCAGCTGAATCCAACCGGGGCCCTTCACAAATTGCATAAGGGCTTTGGCGTGATCGCCCGTCGGGCCAACTGCGACGTTGTTCCAGTCTGGCTGGATGGTCTGGGCAGCCCAATTTTTTTATTCAAAGACGGAAAATTTGTTTGCAATTTTCCTAAGCGGATGCCGCCTCAGGCAATGATCGTATTTGGAAAACCGATGCCGGCCCGGTCGATTGACGCAGGCGAGGCGCGCGAAAAATTGCTGGAGCTTAACGAGCTCTGCTTTGAACATCGATCCGAGCTCGACGTCCATTTGGGCAGAGCGACCATCAGAGGCTTGAAGCGCTGGCAATTCGACGATGCCGTCATCGATGGAGACTGTGGCCAGCGTGAGCAACGCGGCGACCTCCTAGCCACCAGCATCGCGTTGAGTCGTTGGATCAAAAAGAAATGCCCAGACGAACGGGTCGCCATTGTCCTGCCTCCGGGCGTGGGCGCAGTGGTTGCCAACGTGGCAGTCACACTCGCCGGCAAGATACCGGTAAATTTCGACTCTGAGGCAGGGAGTGTGGCGTTTCATTCAGCTATCAAGCGCAGCCAGATAACACACGCAATTTCCTCTGAGCCGGTGATCGAGCGTCTGGAAGGTTTTGCGTGGCCGAAAGATATTTGCCGGTTGGAAGAGGTGATCGCGGAGCTAAAGATGGCAATCGAATTGTGGCGGATCGCTTCACTCCTCGCGCCGGCGTCGTTGCTCAGTGATGTCCTAGGATTACCGCGAAAAGGCGATCGAAAAGAAGCTGTAGTTTTCTTTGCTGACGACGGCTTGGGAGAGCCGGCCGGCTTAGTGTTTAGTCACCGGAACGTGATGGCCAACGTGATACAGCTGAGCTCGACATTGAATATGAGTCGCCGGGACTCGTTGATGGCGTCCCCATCGCTGTTCCATAGCTGCGGCGGCGCACTGACTGTCTGGTATCCATTAATCGAAGGGATTCGCACCGTCACCTATGCGGACCGGACTGATGTCGAGAGAAGCGCCGATCTGATCGAACGTTACGAGATCAGATTACTGGTGACGACTCCGGATTCGCTGCGCGGTTATCTTCGGCAAGCGCCCCCACAGCGCTTCGACGCTGTGAGAATCGTCATCAGTAGCCTGGATAGGCTACCAGGCAATCTCAATGATGCGTTTGAACAGAAGTTCAACAAGCAGGTCTTTGCCGGATATTGGCATGCAGAGACCGCATCCTTGGTCAGCACGAATCTACCGGATCCGGCGCCGAAGCAGCCTTGCAACCGACTCGGATCAGTTGGGAAGCTGATACGTGGCCAGGCGGCTCAAATTCGACACCCCGAAACGGGCGAGATCCTTTCGCACCACGAGTCGGGGGCGTTGTGGCTGAAGGGCCCAAATATCTTTGAAGGCTACCTCCACGAACCGAACAAAACAGCCGAGGTACTACGCGCTGGATGGTTTCGGACGGGAGACCTGGCGCGTTTTGATGAGGATGGTTTTCTGTATATCGAAAATGGGGCGTCGGGATTCTCTGAGTTTGTGTCGAATCAGGCAGAGACTCGACCGATAGCAGCTTCGACGATCTGAGGCCAGGTCGTTAGCGATTCCCCCAACTAATTCGCCTGTCCGTTAAGTTCGCCGACGAAGCGGTCCATAGGGCGAACTCTGCGATACCTTCAACGGATTTGAACGGCCAACGGCGGCTCCAGTGCTGAAATGAACGAAGCGAATCGCCGGTTCCCGATGCGCCGCTCTCCTACCCTCCTCCGATCGATGCCGGGCTCTCCGATCCGACGGAGTTCAGCGTCTTCCCTTCTCCAAAATCCTTAACCGCCCCCTGAAGCTGGGCTTCGGCATCGATTAGAAAGTTCGCGCTGGAAACGATCCGCTCGCCATTTCGTAGACCGCTGGTGACTTGATAGTAGCGTTCCTGATTTGGGCCGGCCAGATCAACAAATTGCCGGCCAACTTGGATGAAGCGGGGCTGCAATTTTCCAAATCCTTTGTCCAAAAATACCAACATTCGGGATCCCGTGGGGAGAACGGCATCAGACGGAATCGTGAGTCCTTCACCTACATCAATTGCGACGACGATATTGGCATACATGCCCGGCCGCAGGCGGCCGTCCGGGTTCGGAATATCAATGCGAACCCTCGCGGTACGTTTTACGGAATCGATCGTCGGGTTAATAACACCGATTTTGCCTTCAAATACGCGATCGGGGAATGCAGGCAAAGTGACCGTCACGGGTTGGCCCTCTTGCAAAAGTCCAACCTCGTTCTCGTAGAGGCTCGCCCAGAGCCACAGACGCGATAAATTGAGCACGCTCATCAACGTGTCTCCACGTTTCACGCCCATCCCAACCTTCATCGGCGCGTCGCTTACGATGCCGTCAAGAGGGGACCGAAGTAAGAGCTGATCAGTGGGCTGACCCGTGCGCTCGAGTTCGGAGATCTCGCTTTGGCTGACATTCAAGAGCAGCAAGCGCCGCCGTGCGGAATCAATTAGCTGGTCCATTGAAGCCGGGCCGACGCTCCCGTTGACCTGGACTTTGAGCAAGTTGACGAGTTCCTGCTCGGGTGCGCGAAGATCTGGACTGTAGATCATCACCAAGGGCTGTCCGACGACGACACGTTCGCCTGGTGAAGTGACGTGCAGTTGCTCAATGTAACCGTCCACCCGGCTTACGCACTCAAAGATCTGGCCCTGATCAGCTTCCAAAGTGCCCACTGAGCGGATGTCAACTCGGATGCGCCGGCTGCGCACCTCGGCATAAGTCACACCAATCTGTTGCTGACGTTGGACCGGAACGATAAACTCGCGCAAGCCGGATTGGAGGACGTCGTCTTCGCCAGATAATTCCTTTCGGCCAGGCGATTGACGCGCAGTTGCCTTGCTGTCCGCTTGCTGGCCTGCGTTCGGAGACCCGGATACGTCCGTCTTTTGCCTCACAATCGGAACGAGGCTCATCCCGCAAATCGGGCATTTTCCAGGGGTCGTTGAGTGCACCGAAGGGTGCATTCCACATGTCCAGTAATCGACGTCCGCGGCAACGAAATTGCCGCTGGGCTTCGAACAAGCTCCTAGTCCCAGTACAACCAGGACGAGCAAGCCTCGAGACGCTAAAAGCCGGAGATAGCGCCGGTCTTTCATTTAATAGGCCTTACACAATTCTCGAGCATTTCTCGCATTTTCGCGCGGTTTTTTGCAACGTACTTAATCCCAACCATCGCAATTTTGCGTCTAGTCTCTGAAATTCCCCAGGACAACCCTAGCCCCACGCTTCGTCGGGAGCGTGCGGCTAGAGAATCCTAATCGGCGCGAGTACTTGCAGCTTTAGCTATTCCCACCGTTCGCGAATCCAGAGCTTCGTGGTGGTTCCTTATGCGCAGGGGCAAATAGCTGGCCATGCGAATGTGGTAGTCCTTGAATGCAAAGACTCAACCGCCCAGGTCAGTTCGGTACCGACCTGGGGGGTAACGTTGGCAATCGGACCAACCACAAATGCTTTGGGCCGTATTCTAATGAAGAATCTTCCGCCGTCCCTTGGAAGCGAACCGTAACGCCAATCAGAAATTCAGGAGCTTTTCCGGAACATAGATTACATCGCCGCCACTGACGTAGGTCGCTCGGGTCGTCTGCCCACGCAGGACTGCTCGCAAATCGAAGAGTTCTGTCTGATGCTCTCCCTTCACGATGCGAATAACCGACACCCTTTTGAGGTCCGCTTGTGGAGTAAAGCCGCCTGCCTCCATGATTGCTTCCAGCAAGGTGGCAGGCCGTTCGAATACTATTTTCCCGGGCCTTTGGACGGCGCCCGAAACGACCACCGGGACGGCCCTAGTCTCTACGGTAACCAGGACTTCGTTGTCCTGCAATTGCGGCTTGTAAAGGTTAGCCAGCTCGGTTTGCAACTGCCCGGGAGTCTTTCCAGCAACGTTAAGCTGCCCAATCAGAGGCAGGCTGAGTGATCCGTCCGTTCCGATCTTTTGCGTTTGGTTGAGCTCCGGTGCTCCGGGAAAGGATATCTTGATGACGTCTCCGGCATTCAAAAAGTTCGGGGTTTCAGCGACCACTTGCCCATGGGTTGGATTCTTCGTCTGTGTGCAGCCGGTGCAAAACAGAAGAGCGAGAGCAACTAGTTGTCTCGCGTTCCTGAACACTGCCGCCGAAAATGAGTAAGTTTTACCGCGCGCAACGGACCGGGGCGAGAACCCGCGCGAAAGCTCTGTCCCGTTATTAGAATTTAAACACCTATACATCTATTTCGCTGGACTAAATTTGCTCAAGAAAACTGTCCAAAATCCTGAGTCTATTGTCTCTTTTCTGCGTGCGTGCTTCGATTTTTTGCACTGACTTCTGGGACAGTTTCGTTGATGTCTTTAGGGTTTATTCTGGTTGCTGTCGAGAACGTTTCGCGGAGTCCGAGCTGGAATCCGACATAAACTGCTTCCCTGGTTGGCGGGAACGCCCTGACCCGCCAAGAACCTATATCGGATAGGAGCGCGGCTGCCGGTAAACCTTTGCGCCCAAGAAGTGGGTCCAAGCTCTCCGCTCAACCCACCCCTCGAGGAGAATTGATCAAAAGTGAACGATAGCCGCAACCGAGGGCACTCCGTTGGTATCCACAAGGAAGAGCATATAGTTGCCTGGAGGCGCGAGGTTGGCGTTTACTGGAGCGGTGATCGTTAGCGAACCGGTTCCGGCCGAAAAAGACAACGGGAGAAGCCGTTGGCTCATGTCAATGGCGTGCGTCACGCTGCCGAAGCGAATCAACGATACTTTGGCTATCCGCGTCGCGTCAGGCGTTTGCACAGTGAAGTTCTGCCCGTAAGACAACTGCGAGGGAGCAGACGCGATAACCGGCCGTTGCCCTTTGAACAGGTAGGGCGGAGCAAAGAATTCCGCACTGAACTGGTCGGTGGGGTAGTTATTGTCATCATAACGCCCGCCTCCCGACATCAAGATGCGTCCATCTGGTAGAAGAACGGCTTCGGAGTGATACAAACGGGGAGCGCTCATCGATGCCAGCGTCGTCCAACTCTCCGTGGTCGGTGACCATAACTCTGCCGGCAGGACAGCATGCGCGACATCTTTCGCACCGGTTGTCGTGCCTCCGCCAGTCACCAGGACATTGCCATCCGGTAGAACGGTCGCGTTTTGGTAGGTGCGCGGGAAAGCCATGGAGGCCAACTGGCGCCACGTGGGGTTCGTCTGCGTCATGTCCAGGACGTAGGCGATAGCAACCGAGGGCCGCGTAGCGTCGTCAGGATCCACACAGGTGCCTAACTTCAGAAACTTCGACGGTAGGTACATCACCGAAGTCCCGCCATCGACGGCTGGTCCGCCGACCGCAGTCCATGTGTGGGCGCTGAGGTCGAGCACTTGGCTAGTGATGGGAGCTTCGCCGGTCGAAGGAACCAAGACCCGGCCGTCCGGCAAAACGAAAAGGTGCGGGTAGTACGGGAAGGAGAACGGTGCACTGCTAAGTTGTGTCCATGAGTTCGTCGACAGACTATAGATTTCGTTGACGGTTTCGTCGCATTCGTTGCAATTGGTCTCACCAGACGTCACCATAACGCTTCCATCCGGAAGCGTCGTCGCCGACGGGTACCAGCGCGGATAAGCCATATTTGCCGCCGCCGTCCACGTTTCTGTGCTCGGATCGAAGACGTTAGCTGCCGGCAAACCATTGTGAGTCGTAAGATGCCCGCCGACGACCAGGATCCGGCCGTCCGCCAACTGTTCCTGCCCGGTACAGAAAATATTCGTCGGGGTCGGTGCCCATTCGGTAGTATTGGCCGTGGGGCTCCAGACAATGGCGGTCGTTCCGAAGGAGGACTGACCGTCCCACATCAAGAGCTTGCCGCTAGGCAGGAGCACCGAGTTCACCGATACAATTGGTAACGGAACGGTACCAGACCAGACTCCCGATGTTGCTGGGTTGCCCGGACTCGAATTAGAGAAAGTAACTGACACCGGATTCGAGGTTCCGGTGTTATTTGCCCAATCAAAGGCGGACGCTGTAATGGTATGGCTGCCGTTCGCAAATTGCGCTGTGTTCACGGAGATCGTGTAGGGACTTGTCTTGGAAGCTGTCCCGAAAAGAACGCCATCGATCTGCAGTTGGACACCAGCTACGCCGGTGCCAGAATCTGATGCATTCACCGTCACCGTGACTGCGCCCGTGAGCGTAGCACCCGCTTTGGGACTTGCGATGCTCACTGTCGGCGGCGTGGTATCCGGCGGTTGCACGCCGGCTGCACGAAAGGCGACCATCTGCATCAGCCAGGGACACGGACCCGTGAGCGGCGCACTGGCGCTGTAGAGACCAGCCCCGCCCACTACCCGGTCTTCCGCAATATCGCCATCTGGACTGCTGTACAAACGCTCGGTAAAGTCTATGCCCGCTCCAGCGGTCTCCGCCGTTACCATATTAGCTCCCACTAGCAAATCCTTGGCATTCGTGGTTGCAATAGTGCCACTGCTACTGGTGGTGCTGAGAACTTCCGTCGCGGCAACGACCGCGTCCACCGGATTGACCGGATCGATCCCGCTATATTCCAAGATTCGAATGTCCGGATAGGCGGCAGCAGCATTAAATTTGATCGTCACCGTGTTCCCGCCAGCAGCCGCGATGTTTTTCGCGTAGTAAATGGACTGCGATACGGTGCCGCTGAGTATTGTCGGTCCCACCGCCAGTTGATAGACGTTGCCGTTCGTGTCGGTGACTGAACTAACCCGCGAAGTGGAATCGTTCCATCCCACAATCACCACGTTCAGATTTCCATTGGTCTGCGCTCCAGTGTATGGCACCGCCACGGTCGTCTGCGCCGATTGAGGCGTCGAATAGTTGCCCTGGACATAGGCTATCGACGACGGGGTTGGTGTTGGCGTCGGCGTTGGGGTCGGCGTCGGGGTCGGCGTTGGCGTCGGGGTTGGCGTTGGGGTTGGGGTTGGCGTCGGGGTTGGGGTTGGCGTTGGGGTCGGGGTCGGCGTTGGGGTTGGCGTCGGGGTTGGCGTTGGCG
>WNFI01074103.1_pt1 | contig 11776 bp, 11 predicted proteins | sample 5400471 | NCBI WGS metagenome assembly WNFI01 (sample SAMN13153348, study PRJNA577476) | soil metagenome | isolation source: 100 cm saprolite on Douglas fir-dominated hillslope | place: USA:California | collected 2013-09-17
GGCGCATCGATCGCCTGCTCGAACCCGAAACCGCCGCTATCCTCAATCCGGCTCAATTGGCGCTCCAATGGCACTGAAACCGGAACCGGACACCCGTGTGCTGATCATGACGATGACGCCGACCAGCCCCGGAACAATGGTCCAGGCGGAGCGGCCATCGGGGTTGAACCGCCACTCGACCTGGACGGAGGGACCGGCGCCGATCGAAAAGACCGTGGCCGCGTGACGCCAGTAAGCAGTTTCGAGAGCGGCCAGGGCGGGGCGCACGGCAGCGGGGTCTGTTGCGTCAACGACGACCCGAGGCGTCGTCAGACCGTCGGCTCCGCTCTCCTTGACGTTCTCTCCGCCGATGTCGTCCTCCTCGACGTCGGACGCGTTGACATTCGGCGGGGTTGGAAGTTCCAGGCCGACCAGCGCTTTCCCCTCAAGAACCATCATCTCTGCCGCGCCTGGCGGCACCCCCAGACCGGCGATTCTAAAATAACCCGTCTCGCCGACAATACGGGCGGCGCGCTCGACCGAGGAAACGTCGCTTCCCGCAATGGCGATACGCACGTTCTTCGGATCGAGATTGACCGCATAACCGAAAAGCACGATCTGCACCACCGGCACCAGCGCGATGAGGGATATGGCGACCCGGTCTCGAATCAGGCGCAGGGTCTCGATGCGGGCGACGGCCACGATGCGGCCGAGGCGTCGTTCGGCTGCTCGCCACGGACCCCACCGGCTCATTTCCAACGGCCTTCCGTCCGCGTGCACTGCGCGAGAACGACATCCTCCAACTGCGCCGCGACCTGGACGATACCGGCCCCGTGCAACGCCGCGAAGCGGCGCAGATGTTCCTCCCCAAGCAGATCGGTTATGACGCGCAAACCCTCACCCTGCGGATAGCTGGCGACGACGCCGGTGATCGCACCCACCTCGTCGCCGAGCCGGCGGACGCCGATGCCGTATAACAGGAACGTGGTGGCAGACGAGCGCACGGAAATCTCGTCAGGAGCGCCTGCGGCCATGATCTGGCCTTCCGCAAAAAAGACGACGTGTGAGCACCGCTCCGCTTCCGCGAGTTCGAGGGTGCAGAGGATGACGCCGGCACCGCCGGCCGCCAACCTTTCAACGCGCCGCCACAGCTCATGCCGAGCCGCCAAATCGAGGCCCGCCGTCGGTTCGTCGAGGAGCACGAGCCGCGGCGAGTGAAGCAGCGACCCGGCGAGTTGGAGGCGGCGCGCCCAGCCGCCGGAGAGCGAGCCCGCCGGGGATCGAGCAAACGGCATGAGACCAAACGCTTCGATTGTCGCGTCCGCCGCCGCCCCCGGATTAGTCCGCCCATGGATCTGAGCGCGAAAGCGGAGGTTTTCGAACACCGACAGCTCGGCATAGAGGGACGATCGCTGCGACAGGTAGCCGACGCGTCCGCGGATCGCTGCGGCATCGCGCAGAAGGTCGAAGCCGAGCACCGTGCCGCGACCCCCATCCGGCCGGAGAATTCCAGCGACCATCCGAAGCGCCGTGGTCTTCCCGCCACCGTTCGCGCCGATGAAGCCGCAGATGTCGCCAGCCCGCAGCGAGAGCGTCAGCTCGACAACTGCGCTCCTTCGCCCGTACCGTTTTGAAATGTCTTCGAGGGCCACGAGGGGCTCCCGCTCACCAAGCGGCAAGGCTGCGATCGGCGAGCATCCCCTGCTGGATTCAGCCATGCTGGTAACGGAATCCACCGAACATGAAGTCGGTGGCCTCGGCACCTAGAGCGAGCGCAGTCTGGCGCGGTTTGAGGGTCGGCCTGATTTGCGCCAGGGTGAGCCAGATGGCGGCCGATCCGGTGTTTCCAGTCCGGTCGGCTATCACGATAATCCGCTCAGGGGCGAGCTCGAGCGGGGCCGCCAGGATCGAATTCATGCGACCGTTGGCTTGGTGCGGCAAAATGTAGTCGCACGGTCCGCCTCCAGCGCGCTGGGCCGCTTCCGCGCAGCGCAGAAGCAGGTCGAGGCCCGAGCGGCGAATCGCGACGAAATCGTGCTGGAACTCGGGGAAACCGGCATCACAGGCCGGAAGATCTGATCCGCCTCCGGCCACTGTGAGCCCGGGGGCGCGGCCGCGTCCGGCCTGGCCGTAGTAGGCGTGGGAGAGACGCGCGCCTGCGCGGCCGTCGTCGCGCGCGAGAACTACTGCGGCCGCAGCATCGCCCATCTGTACGAGATTGACGAGCTGTCCCCCATCTTCGGCCGCCCGATGGGGGTCGAAGAATACGGAGCCCGTTTCCGATCCGACAATCGCGATGGGTCCCGCGCCGGCGCGTAGCAGTCCCTGGGCAAACACCAGGGCGTTAGCGAAGCCGGTGCAGGCTTGACGAAATTCGACGAAGGGGCCGTCGTAGGCGAGGAGCTCCGCGACCTGACTGATGTTTGGCGGCATCAGGCGGGCTGGCGTCGCGGTGTGGCCGATCAAGTACGAGAGATCCCGCGCCGTGAGGCCGGCTTCCGTGAGCGCGCCCCGCAGGGCGGCGGCCGCAAGCCCCGGATTGCGGTGCCCCTTCCGGGGGATCTCCAAGCGGACAGCCATGTCGCGGCATAGATGGCGAGTGCGGATCCCGAGCTTGTGCGCGATGGCCATACCGCGGCGGCGGAGCGACAGGTGGAAGCGCCGATCCACCGCGGCCAACAGTTCCTCGCTCGAAATTGGTTCACCCGGAAGTGCCGTCCCGGTGCCGAGCAGCAGGAGTGGCATGGGATCGCACCAGAGCGGCGGCGGGCAAGCGCTGGTCATCGGAAGAGCCCGTCCGGTACGCGGCCGAGACGCGCGAACAGGCGCTCAGCATCGATGTTCAAACGTTCGAAAGCGGCACCGCGCCGGGCGAGGAGAGCGACAAGGCCAACTCGGGTACTCTCGGCGACGGCGCCGATGACATTCTTGCGAACAGATTCGACTGCTATCTGCCGCGAGACCCGCACGTGCTTAGCCTCATCCCGGTGTATGCGCCGGAAGATGGCGGCGACAGCGAGATCTTGTTCGACTGCGCCACCGGGCTGGAGCAGCGCCGAGAGGATCACGCAAACTGCGGAATCGAGCGATGCGATCGCTGCAAGGTGCAGCCCAATGTCGGCGCGCGCTATGCCGTGGTAGAATTGTGCCAAGACGCGGCGCAACTCTCTATCCCGCGGGGGTGCCGGTAGCACGCCGCGCAGGCCTCGCAGCAGCCCCTCATGAATGAGCTCCTCTTCTGCAATGTGCATGAGCCCACGGCGAGCCGCTTCCTGGATCGACGATCCCCCGAGACCCGCGAAAGCGATCGCTGCCGATTCCTCGCCGCACGCGAAGATCTGCAGGAGCTCGGCGAGCGCCTCGGCGTGTGCGTCTGCCAGCCGAAGCGATTGCGGCGGCGACGCGGCCGGAACCGGGTCGGCAAGCCGAAAACAAACCTGACGGTCGACTTCGAGCATGGCAGCTTCGCCGTGGCGCCTATCGCATCAGCCGTTGGATTCGCCGAGCTTGGGCACCAGCGGCCAGTTCTGGTCGCCCCGCGCAATGTGCCCGGGCTTGTCCAAGGACCACAGCGTTTGCGAGAAGAAGTTGTTGTTGAGATAGAGCTTGCCGTTGACGATCGCCCATTCGTCCGGGTCGATGTCCGCGATCTTATTCAGCGAGATCGCGTAGGCGCAGTAGCCGCCGTATTGCGGCGCGAATTTCCACGGCGCAGCGATGAAGCGGTCGCGATTTTCCGCCGACACGAAACGGTAGGCCGCCCCTTGATAGGTGGCCGAAAGGCCCGCCGTGCCGCGTGTTGGCTTGCCGACCGTGAAGTAAGCTACGGGATCGTAGCCTTGATCGCCAGACCGTGCTCGGTGTTCACCGCCGCGATCGGCGCGGCGGCGGAAGCCGCGCCGGCGATGAAGAGCGAGAGCAGGCTAGCGGCAATGATCTGCCGAAACCACTTGAGCGATGCAATCATGACAACACCTTTGAACTTGGGGCAAACCAGAACGCCTTCACTCCACCTATAAGGTACGTAACTGCGTCGGGGCGCGGATCGGACTGGCTTGGTCCGACGATCCGCGTCTCCATCGTTTCGCTGCGGTGGCGCTTTGGATTACACATCGGACCAAGGTTCTAGGACCGCACAGGCGACCGGCGATCACGAATGCGCGAGAGGCTTGCGAACCAGAACGATCCCGCCGACCCAAGCTCGGAGTGCAGGCTCTTGTGGCGAGTGGTTCTTGTTGCTGCTTTCCGTTCGAACCGACCATCCATTTTTTCTCCCTCTGCCGCCGCTGTGTGTTTGGTTGCAGGTCGGGATTTTCGGCTTCTAGGATCGCACTGACATCTGACGATCGAAAACTCGTGAGAGGTCGCGAGCGATTGATGTCTGCTCGCGCGGGAGTGATTGCGGCGACCGAGACACGGCACCACCTATTCGCTCGGGGGCTCCCAGATGGAGAATGCAATCGGGGGCTCCCAGATGGAGAATGCAATGTCTGTTAAGCGCAAATGCGGTTGGGAGCGCCGCCGGAGGCGGCGTTTCGCAATCTCGGGCCCTTAGTTGACGAGAACCGCCAGCCTTCAGGAGTTGATGCCGTTGACCGGCCGCGCGCTTATCTGCGCTTGCACGTACCTCGCGGTGGTGCTGTGAGGTCACGACGAGCGACGTCCTCCAGCGAGGCGTCCGAGCGAGGCCGACTCGGAGAGGACGCACACGGCGCACACGTCTGGCGTTGGTGGGGTCCCTATCTCGCCGAACGGCAATGGGGCACGGTTCGCGAGGACTACAGCGCCGACGGCAACGCCTGGGATCACTTCCCGCACGACATGGCGCCGTGGCGCGCCTATCGCTGGGGTGAGGACGGCATCGCTGGAGTGAGCGACGACCGCCAACAACTCTGCCTTGCGCTCGCGCTCTGGAACGGGCGCGATCCGATCCTGAAGGAACGACTCTTCGGCCTCGCCAACGAGGAGGGCAACCACGGAGAGGACGTCAAAGAGCTCTATTGGTATCTGGACGCGACGCCCACCCACTCATATTTGAAGTTCCTTTACAAGTATCCGCATAGCGCGTTTCCGTACTCGCTTCTGCGGGAAGAAAACCGGCGCCGCGACCGCGGCGAACCGGCCTTCGGCCTGCTTGATACGGGCCTGTTCGATGAGGATCGCTACTTCGATATCCTCGTCGAATACGCCAAGGCAACACCCGACGACCTCCTGATGCGTGTCACCGTCACCAATCGTGGCCCGGATCCAGCGACGCTGCACCTTCTGCCACAGCTCTGGTTCCGCAATACCTGGTCCTGGCAGGCACCACCCAGCGAACGGCCAAGCCTCCAAATGGTGCGGGGCGGGATCGAAGCGCAACATAAGAAGCTTGGCACGTTCCGGCTCGACGCCGCCGGCACACCTGAGTTCCTCTTTTGTGAGAACGACAGCAACCCCGTTCGGTTAGGCGCCGCGCCCCGGGCCGGCTACTACAAGGACGCGTTCCACGACTATGTCGTGAACAAACGCAGAGAAGCGGTCAATCCGGCTCAGACCGGGACCAAGGCTGCGGCGCTCTATTGTCGAGAGCTTCCGGCCGGCGGCGAGGCACACCTGCGGCTACGGCTGGCGCGACATCCTTCGGATGGGCCGTTCGCCGACTTCGACGCGATCGTCGCGACGCGGCAGGAGGAGGCGAATCGCTTCTACGACGAGATCCAGTCCCGCCTCACCGATCCCGATGCCCGTCGCATCCACCGTCAGGCGCTCGCCGGCATGATCTGGAACAAGCAATACTACCGCTATGACGTGCCGCGCTGGCTGGCGGGCGACCCGACGCAACCGCCGCCGTCCGAGGCGCGGCGCCGCGCTCGCAACGCCGACTGGGAACACATTGACGCTGGCGAGATCCTCTCGATGCCCGACAAGTGGGAGTACCCGTGGTTTGCGGCCTGGGACACGGCTTTCCACTGCCTACCCTTGGTGCTTGTCGATCCAGTCTTCGCCAAGGAGCAGCTCGTGACCCTGACGCGCGAGTGGTACCTCCATCCGAGCGGACAGATCCCTGCTTATGAATGGGATTTCGGCGACGTCAACCCACCGGTCCAGGCCTGGGCCGCCTGGCAGGTCTTTCGCCTCGACCGCGAGCGAACCGGCGGCGCAGGCGATCTCGCCTTCCTGGAACGGGTCTTCCACAAGCTGATGCTGAACTTCACCTGGTGGGTCAATCGTAAGGATGCACAAGGTCGAAACGTCTTCCAAGGCGGGTTCCTCGGTCTCGACAACATCGGCGTCTTCGAGCGTAGCAAGCCGCTGCCGGGCGGCGGGGGCATCGACCAGGCGGACGGCACGGCATGGATGGCCATGTTCGCCCTCAACCTGATGCGCATTGCGCTCGAGCTGGCGCAGCACAATACGGTCTACGAGGACATCGCCAGCAAGTTCTTCGAGCACTTTCTCCGCATCGCCCAGGCGATGACCGCCATGGGGCCGAACGCTGTCGGCCTCTGGGACGAGGCGGATGGCTTCTTCTACGACGTGCTGCGCCTGCCGGACGGACGCGCCCGGCAGATGAAGGTGCGCTCTGCCGTTGGTCTGGTGCCTCTCTTTGCCGTCGAGGTTCTCGAACCCGAGCTCCTCATGCGGTGCCGTGGCTTTGAAGAGCGCCTGCGCTGGCTGCTCGACAACCGACCAGCGCTCGCCCAGCTCGTCTCCCGTTGGCAGGAGCCTGGCACCGGCGAACGGCGGCTGCTTTCTCTGCTACGCGGCCACCGCATGAAGCTCGTGTTGCGCCGCCTGCTCGACGAGACCGAGTTCCTTTCACCCTACGGCGTCCGCTCCCTTTCCAAGCGGCATGCGGTCGAGCCGTACGAGTTCTCGCTGGACGGCCATCGCGGCGTCGTCGCTTACAGCCCCGGAGAGTCGACTACCGATCAGTTTGGCGGCAACTCGAACTGGCGCGGTCCGATCTGGTTGCCGCTCAATTTCCTCATCATCGCCTCGCTTCGCCGCTTCCATCGCTATTACGGCGACGACTTCAAGATCGAATGCCCGACCGGATCGGGCCACTACGTGACGATCGCGGGTGCCGCCGATGAGCTCGCGCATCGCATCACCGGGCTCTTCACGCCGCAGGCCGACGGCGAGCGGGCAATCTTCGGCAGGCGTTCGAAGTTTCAGCGCGACGCGCATTTCCGCGACCACCTACTCTTTCATGAGTATTTCCACGGCGACACTGGCGAGGGCCTAGGGGCCGCTCATCAGACCGGGTGGACGGGCCTGATCGCGAACCTTCTGGAGCCGATCTAGCAGGTTGTTGAAGAAGTCACTCGCGTTCGGCGACGAAGCCTGAATCATCGCCCTTGTAGATAAACACGTGGCCGACGAGGCGGCCGGCGGTGCCGAGTGTCGCCCAACCGCGACCGCTGGCGTGGGAGTTATCGTCGGAGCCCTCCCACGAGAACTCGGCGCAGGCGGCGCCATCACGGGCGCCGTACCGCACGTCGAGGTCCGCTTCGATGGCTCCGAAGACCATCTCGCCGTTGTTCTTTCCGACGAACGTGATGTGCGCCGGCTCAAGAAGGTCAAGGTCTTCCCATTGGTCCATCTCGGCGATCCGCCGCCGCCCCCTGCAAAGGCCCGGGCAAAGGCCGGCGTACGCTTCGCCATCACGAGGTCTCCGCAACGAGCTTGGGCAGGCGGATCAGATTGTCGGCCGCGAGCGCCAGCGTGAAGGAGGCTTCGACCCGCTTGGCGCCCCGGAACCGCGTTTTGGCGAGGCCGGCCTGGGTCTTGGCCCAGCCGAAGACCTCCTCGATCCGCTTACGGCAGCACTGGCTGATCGCGTATCCGACATGGCGCAGCGTTCGCGCGTCGATCGCCGATTTGCGCCGCTTGCCGGTCTTCGTAACGTGATCATTGCGCGCGATGTGCGGCGTCACCGATCGGTCTCTCAGATCGCCGACGAACTCTGTAACGTCGTAAGCCTTGTCCGCCCCCAGCGTCACGCGCCGGCCGCGAGCACCTCGGCGGCCGTCGATCAGAGACAGCGCTGCCTCGCGCTCGGCCGTGCCGGTGGCCAGCGTCACCTGGCCGCCCACCACCAAGCCGTTGCGGTTCTCCATCAGCGCGTGGCCCATGTAGCAAAGCTTTGCCGGCTGACCGTGCCCCTTCCGATAAAGCCTCGCTTCCGGATCGGTCGTGCTCTCGTGCGTCTCGTTAGACCGCTTCTCGCCGTGGAAGTTCCGCTCGCCGTTCCGGCCGGGGCCGCCGTCATCGTCCTTCCCGTCCTTGCGTCGGAAGCTCTTGATCGATGCCCACGCTTCGATCAGCGTCCCGTCCACTGAGAAGTGCTCGCTCGACAGAAGCCGTTTCACCGTGGGCTGCGCCAGCACCGCTGCTAGGAACTTCGCGGCAATCTTCCCGTCGAGCAGCCGGTCACGGTTCTTGGAGAAGACCGAATGGTCCCAAACCGGGTCGTCCACCCCAAGGCCGACGAACCACCGAAACAGGAGGTCGAACTCCAACCGCTCCATCAGCTGGCGCTCGGAACGCACGCCATAGAACGCTTGCAGCAACATTGCCCGCAGCAACTTCTCCGGCGGGATCGACGGCCGGCCGAAATTCGTATAGAGCCCCGCAAAATCATCCGACAGAATCCCCCAATGCAATCCCGCATCGAGAGAATCACGTTCACTGCCGTTCCGCTATAGAGTTCTTCAACAGCCTGCTAGGCTGAGATCGCTCGCTTCGCTCCTTCAGCGGACTGCTGGTTGATACAGACGGTGCGCGCTCGGGCAAGTAGAAAGCGCTATAACGAAAAAAAATTTTCTGGGCGCTCCCGGAAATGACCTGAATGGCGAGGCGTTTCAAGGGCGTAGGAGAACACAAGCGAGGCACCTGTTCGGTCGGCAGGTAGAACGGCACTAGCAGGTTGCTGAAGAAGTCGGTTTACGACGCGGTGTGGATGTGATTCCGTTCATTCGTTCTGTTCCATCTGTATTGGTCGGGCGGTGAGGGACGTTGATGCGCGGGTTGGACGAGCGGTCGGAGGAACTTTTCAGCTTTGTACGCCTGGAGCAGCGCATTCCGGCGGACCATCCGCTGCGGGCGATCCGCGCTCTGGTGGATGAAGTGCTGCGGGGCATGTCGCGGTCGTTCGCGAAGCTTTATGCGCGAGACGGCCGTCCCTCGATCCCGCCGGAGCGGCTGCTGCGGGCACTGCTGCTGCAAGCCTTCTACACGGTGCGCTCGGAACGGCAGTTGATGGAGCAGCTCGAGTATAATCTGCTGTTCCGGTGGTTCGTCGGCCTGTCGATGGACGAGGCGGTGTGGGATGCCACGGTATTCTGCAAGAACCGCGACCGGCTGTTGGACGGCAACGTTGCGCGCCGGTTCATGGCCGGGGTGCTGAACCGGCCGCAAGTGCGCAAGCTGCTGTCGAGCGAGCACTTCTCGGTCGACGGGACGCTGATCGAAGCTTGGGCGAGCATGAAGAGCTTCGTGCCGAAGGACGGCGGCGGCCCGCCCGCCGCGGGATCCGGGCAAGGCCGCAACGCCGAGCGGGATTTCCACGGCGAGAGGCGCTCGAACGAGACGCATGCGTCGACCACGGACCCTGACGCCCGTCTGTTCCGCAAAGGCAAGGGCAAGGAGGCCAAGCTCTGCCATATGGGCCACCTCATGACGGAGAACCGCCATGGGCTCATCGTCGATGTCCGGCTGACCGAAGCCAACGGCACGGCCGAGCGCAGCACGGCGCTCGATATGATCGAGGACAACGCCCGCGCCGGCAGCACGGTCGGCGCGGACAAGAACTATGACACCGCCGACTTCGTGGCCGGCTGCCGCGAGCGCGGCTGCGTGCCGCACGTCGCGCAAAACGATACCAACCGCCGCTCGGCCATCGACGGCCGCACCACGCGCCACCCCGGCTATGCCGTCAGCATGGTCAAGCGCAAGCGGATCGAGGAGCCCTTCGGCTGGATCAAGACCGTCGCCGGGTTGCGCAAGACCCGTCATCGCCGCCGCCGGCTGGTCGAATGGCTCTTCGTCCTCACCGCCGCCGCCTACAATCTCATCCGCATCCCGAAACTGCTGGCCGCAACGGGATGAGTCTGTCTGGAGCATCGATGATCGCCGCAAAGCATGCCGAAAATCGCGCGACCGCCGCGATCCCCCGCACCTTGCTCCCGCTTGTCTCCCGCCAGCCATCGGCAACATCGGCCCAAGAACCGCGTTTTTCAGCAACCCGCTAGAAGAGCCAAAATGGGGATTGATAACTGATCCGCACCCCTTGTTTTCACAGGCAAAAGGCCTTCAAACTATAGGCGGAGGGTCGAAACCGCGCGACGCTCGGTTTGGACCGAGTCCACAGGTTCAAATCCTGGCGGTCTCGATTTGCAGCGCGTTGATCGGACTCAAATTTTAACTTGGCGCTCCCCGCGTGTCCGCTCGATGTCCGGCTCAAGGGCGAGCGGACTGTTCCGACCTCGATTTCCAATAAGTCCTTCAGAGCTTCGGTCGAGCTCGAGGGTGCCCGTACGTCTTCCCCGGCGCTGGGGGCAAGCCGATTACAGATCTCAAGCGGGCATGGTTGGCTGTATGCCGCGAGGCCGGTCTCGCTGAACATGTTCAGAAGAAGACGAAGGACGGCGAGCCGAAGACCCGTAAGGGCGAACCGAAAATGGTGTGGCAAACCACCGTTCGTCTGCACGATCTTCGCCACACCTATGCCAGCATCCTGGCGTCGCAGGGGCTGTCACTGCCGATCATTGGTGCGCTGCTGGGGCACACCCAGCCCCAGACCACAGCTCGTTATGCGCACCTCCTCGATGATCCGCTTCGTGCAGCGTGTTGGAGCTCTGGTAACCCACAGTGCAACAAATAGCGGGGCGGCAGTGTAAGGCTGCTTAGCGTGCGCTTGTCTCCCCGCTGCCTTTGTCGCCAAGGTTAATAGACTCGCAACACTTTTATAGGACACTCGCCGACAGAGTAAGGCAGTTCAGGACGCAAGACGGCCTTGCTTAATATGTAAACTCACTCGGCATCACGAGCGAGCGGAGGTTCTTCGGAGCCTCCCGCCAACCTGCCCCTTCAGGCAAGGTGGTCCAATGATGCGGCCCTTGGAGGGCAAACGTTTGAAGACCGTGACGACCGCATCTTCTGATTTAATGCCGGACAGGGATATACATCTCCCGGTCGGCCCGTCCATCGCTCAGCCCGCCGAGCGCGGCGAGTTCGACGTTGCCGGAAGGCGATATGTCACCGCAGACCGCCTCGCGAGCATGCTCCACGTGACGACGCGCACGCTCGCTCGTTGGACTGCAGCGCGTATCGGACCTCCCAAAATCAAGGTCCGCAAACTGGTCCTGTTCGATCTCGCGAAACTGCCTGGGTGGTTAGCCAGCCGCGAGACCGAGCCGACCCGCGCGCGGCGGCACTAGGACGCCGCATGCGAAACACATCCATCACGTCGACTGTGAGATGCGCGCCAAGCTCGTCTCGGAGGACCTGTCCCGCCGGATGTCGAGCGGGAAGGCGGTCAGGACCAGGACAATTGGACCGATGCGATCGCATCGCGAAGGATCCGTCATGTCTAGCGTAAAACCGTTGGGAACCGGCGCTTCCCCAGCCGCCAACGGGTTCGTCGAGTACGCGCAAGCCGGCTTCGAGAACGCGGTGATCCCAATATTGCCGCACGATTGCCGGCTCACGCCTAATACCGCTTCCGTGAAGGAATGACTCGGAAAGGGGATTCCCAAGGCGGCGTTTTGGTGATTCATAGAGGGGCATGGTTTCGCGGGGGAGTGAGCCA
>WNFI01261566.1_pt1 | contig 11774 bp, 12 predicted proteins | sample 5400471 | NCBI WGS metagenome assembly WNFI01 (sample SAMN13153348, study PRJNA577476) | soil metagenome | isolation source: 100 cm saprolite on Douglas fir-dominated hillslope | place: USA:California | collected 2013-09-17
AAACACGAATTCAACGCTTGCCGTTGCGGGCGTGAGTACGTCCACTGCCAGCTCCACTCCAGCTTCCACGCCGCGCCCTTACTCGCCGTTCAATTTGGGATACGTGCCCAATGCAAAATTGCGTCCCTGGCTTCAAGACTTCGATTTAGCCGGCGTGCCGTATACCGCCGATATGGTGCGTAAAGAAAAACAAGCGGTGTATGATGCGTTTCCCGCGCCAACGTCAAGCGAGCATTACAACGGCTGGCTCATGTGGAATGCCGCGAATATCTATACGGCAGCGGCGCTTGATGCCAAATAGTTTTATGAGATCATGAGCTATCAAATCAACCTGGAACAATGGAGCGGGCCGCTTGAGAAATTACTCGAACTCATTGAAGCGGAAAAGCTGGATATCAATGAGGTGAGCATGGCGAAGGTCACTGACGGCTTTTTGAAATATCTTGAAAAATTTAAACAGAGCGAGGGTGTGAACGATGAACAATTCAGGGTGGATCTCCGCGTACTCGCCGATTTCATCGCGATCGCGAGCCGGCTTATTTTTTTAAAATCAAAATATCTTTTGCCCGGACTCGAGCTCACCCAGGAGGAAGAAGCAGACATTAAAGATCTTGAGGAGCGCCTGAAGACCTATCAACAACTCAAGCCGGCACTGAGGCACATCAATGAACTTTGGCGAGAAAGCCATCGATCTTACAGTCGCCCATATTTTTTGGGCCGGGGATCGGGACTTGCGGCAGGCCAGCATTTCTTCTATCCGGGAAATGAATTGAGCACGGCGGCACTCACGACGGCACTCGGCGGAATATTTGACACGATAACAACCTACGCGTTTGAAACGGAGACAATAAAGGAAAAGATCATCACGCTTGAAGAAAAGATCGCGGAGGTGGTGGGGCGCGTGGAACGCGAAGGCAATATGCATTTCAGAAGTCTCTCCGGTGAGAAATCGCGCTCGGAGATGATCGTCGTTTTCCTCGCGATCCTTCATCTTGCCCGCGAGCAGTTGGTACTTTTGGAGCAGTTGGAAAACTTTTCTGATATAATGGTGAAGAAAAAGTTATGAACGATCTCCCAAAGAAACTTGCATCGCTTGAGGCACTCCTTTTTATCCACGGAGAACCCATTTCGTATAAAAAAGCGGAATCGGTGCTTGGCCTTGGGAAAGGGGAAGGCGAGTCCCTCGCGGCCGAACTCAAAAAACAACTTGACGAGCAAGGGCGGGGATTGCAACTCATCTTTGATAAGGAAAAGATCCAGCTTGCCACGAAGCCAGAATTCAATAAGATCCTTGAAGATTTTGTTAAAGAAGAATTAACTGAGGATCTCACGCCCGCAAGCGTGGAGGCGCTTTCCATCGTCACGTATCTCGGCCCAATCTCACGGGCGAAACTTGAGTACCTTCGCGGCGTGAATTCCATCGTCATTTTGCGCAGTTTGATGATCCGCGGCCTTGTGGAACGTTTTCCCGATCCCGATCATGCGTCCGGGTTCCTTTATCGACCAACCTTTGATCTTATGAAGCATCTGGGGCTTGCCACCAAAGAAAGTCTTCCGGAGTACGAAAAATTCCAAGGATTGCTCAAAATTTTTGAAGCGCAAAATACGCCGGAGGCTTCAGGAGCCCCGGCCCCCACCGAATCCGCCGTATGAACAACTATTTCGTAAAGTTCGTTTTTTTGGTCGCGGTCGTTGGGGCCGTTTTATTTTCTCGCACGGCTTATCCAACAACGTATTCATCAAACACTCCGGAAACGGGCAGCGCGAATGTTGAGGGACTAAATAAAAAAGTGCCGCTCTTTATATTGCCACCGGTAGCGGTTTCCGCTGGCGGGGATGGCGTAAGCGTGGCAACCACCACGGTTAGCAACAATGCAATTCCAAAACTTCATGCCGCTGTGTCGCTTGTGGCGGATCTCGTAAGCGGTACGCCGTTTGAGTCGATGAATACGAGCGGGCGTTGGCCGACCGCGTCTATCACGAAACTTATGACCGCGACCATTGCTGTGGATAAATTGGACCCCACGACGAAGATCACGCTTACGCAGGAAATGTTCGCCGCGGATCCCACGGAGGTGACGCTCGCGGTCGGCGGAACCTATACCGTGGCAGACCTTTTGCGCACCATGCTTTTGCCGTCTTCTAATGTTGCGGCAGAAGCACTCGCCACTTTTTACGGACGGGATAAGTTTCTTACCGAAATGAACGATCGTGCCGTGCTTTGGGGAATGAAGGACACGCACTTTGGCGATCCATCGGGACTCTCGGCGAGCACGCAGTCCACGGCAGCCGACCTTGAGATCCTTGCCGGCAGGATCTACAGGGATTATCGCAAGATATTTGAGATCACCCGGACGCCCCAGGTCGCCATCACGGAACAGAATTCCAACGGAAAAGTCATTATAAAAAGCATCAATAACTTTGCGGGAAATCCCGATTTTATAGGAGGAAAGACCGGATATACGAACGAAGCCAATGGAAACCTTCTTTCGATCTTCGGATATAAGGGCCGTCCAGTTTTGATCGTGGTGCTCGGGACCGATAATCGTTTTCAGGATACCCAAACTTTATACGACTGGTTTAAGCATGCTCATTGATCAAAGCATCCGTGTCATAGTACTCACGACGATCGCGTTCTTCGTCGCCCTTTTCGTGACGCCGCTCTGGTACCGATTTCTTAAGAAACAGAATTTTGGCAAGCAGTTACGTGAAGAGAATGGCGCGCCGGTATTCTATGAGTTGCATAAGAATAAAGCGGGAACGCCGACCGGCGGCGGTGTCATTATTTGGTCCACGGTCGCGGGTCTCGCGTTCGTATTTGCCATCCTCAATTATTTATTTGACAGCAGTGTTTGGCGCTATCTCAATTTTGTAAATCGCGCGGAAACTTTTTTGCCGCTTGCGGCACTGTTGGGGGCGGCGTTCATCGGACTGGTGGATGATTGGCTGGGAGTAATGAAGCTCGGCGGAGCTTCCGGCGGGGGACTCAAGGTTCGGCAAAAATCAATCCTTTATCTTTTGATCGCGCTCGCGGGAGCTTGGTGGTTCTATTTCCGTCTTAATTGGGACGTGATCAACGTGCCATTCTTTGGGCATTTCCAAATTGGATGGTGGTACATTCCGATTTTCGTCTTCATTATTTTCGCAAGCGCATTCTCGGCGAATGAAACCGATGGCCTTGATGGGCTTCTTGGCGGAACATCGCTCTTCGCGTTCGTCGCGCTTACGACCGTCGCGTTTGTTCTCCACCGTTACGATCTCGCGGCGTTCGGCGGGGCGATGGTCGGAGCGCTTCTCGCTTTTCTGTGGAACAACATCTATCCGGCAAAGTTTTTCATGGGCGATACCGGCGCGATGTCGCTCGGCATCACCATAGGTATCATCGCCATGCTTACGAACACCGCACTCCTCCTTCCGTTCTTCGTCTTTATCCTTGTCGCAGAATCGCTCTCGGTCATTATCCAAGTGATTTCAAAGAAGCTCAGGCATGGGAAGAAAGTTTTTCGCTCCACACCGATCCATCATCATTTTGAGGCGTTGGGATGGCCGGAATCGCAGGTGACGATGCGGTTTTGGATCATTTCCGCTATTTTCTGTGCTTTAGGGCTCGTCATATTTTTCCTTTCAACGACGGCACTTTAGGGGCTTGCATTTTATAATAGTTGTGCTATTATGCGGACAGCCTTGGTTGCCACAGGCCAGAAGCGGTGCCTTCCCCGGTTGGACAGATGCACCCATTGCGGGCGTGCCGCAGGAGCGGGGGTGGAGTGCCATTCAACCTTACGGTCACTGCTTCCGAGCGGAGGTGTTCTGAGTTCGGGTTTTCTCTGGACAAAGACACCTCCGTTTTTTTTATTTCTCACAGTTGACCAATCGTTTTTATCTGCTATACTACTTCCTATGTCACAAGACACCGTTGTGCAAAATGATCAAGCGTTAGCGTATCCGGCAGAAGCATCTCGCGAAATGATAGAGGCGGGTTTGTTTTACGGACGCAAAAAGAGCAAAACGAATCCAAAAATGCGCCAGTTCATTCTCATGAACCGTGGCGGCATTGAGATAATAAATTTGCAGCGAACGGGCGAGCTGGTTGATGAAGCGATGGCTTTCTTAAAAGAAAAAGTGCGACAAGGCGGTCTTGTGCTGTTGGTAGGCACGCAGCCGAGTGCCGAGACGGCTCTCATGCGTGTATCAAAGCGATTTAGTATTCCTTACGTGACCACGCGCTGGGTCGGTGGAGCAATCACGAATTTCAATATTATTTCCCGTCGCGTAGAGCATTTGAAGACTTTGCGTAGCGGTCTTGCCTCCGGCGCGCTCGATAAGTACACCAAGAAGGAACGTTTGGAATTGGAACGCGAAATGAATCGATTGAATGAACTTATGGGTGGTCTTGAAACTATGTCCCGTGAGCCGGACCTTGTTGTTATGGTTGATCCGAACTTGCATCACACCGCGCTCCGTGAAGCACGGAAGAAGAATATCCCCGTTATCGCGCTCGCGAACGTAGACGCCGATCCGGACCACATCACGTATCCTGTGCCGGGCAATGATAAAGCAAAGAAAAGCATTGAGTGGTTTTTTGAAAAAGTAGAAAAAGCAATCGAAGAAGGACTCGCGATGAAGGCCGCGACGCCAGCACCGGAAGCGACGCCAAAAGAAGGGGCATCCGCAAAAGGAGAAGCAGCCGCGCCAGTGAAGGAATAACTATGGCAAAGAACGAAGTTTCCGCGGAAGCGGTGCAAAAGTTAAGAGAAGCCACGGGCGCGGGAGTAATGGATTGCCGTAAAGCGCTCCTTGAAGCGAACGGCGATTTTGAAGTCGCAAAAAAGATTCTCCAAGAGAAGGGTCAGATGAAGGTTGAAAAGCGCGCCGGTCGCGAAACGGGCGCGGGGCTCATTCATTCGTATGTTCACAATGACCGTATCGGTGTGCTTGTGGATCTTCGCGCGGAGACCGACTTTGTGGTTCGTTCGGAGCCTTTTCAAAAGTTGGCACATGAGCTCGCCATGCATATTTCCGCGGCGGCTCCCAAGGATGTTGTGGAGCTTCTTGCTCAACCATATATCAGGGATGAATCAAAGACCGTGAAAGATCTCATCAATGAAGTGATCGCAAAGGTGGGGGAGAATGTTTCGGTGAATCAGTTCTATCGGGCGGAGGTGTAGTATAATAGAACTCTATGGTAGCTTTTATATTTACAACTATTTTGATGGTTTCTTTGTCCGCGATGCTTTACCTTGTGGTACGGGCTTTGCCGCGCATTGATGAGGATCCATCAATTGAGCGACATGGCTTTCTTGATCGCTGGGCGCATTCACCGATCCCTGAGAAAGTGGATGCCACATTGAATGGTTTTTTTGTAAAGCTCTTGCGCCGCCTCAAAATTGTTGTTTTGAAGATTGATAATGCATTGAGCCGGCATTTACAGAAAGTGAAACCGGAAGAAATGGAGAAGAGGTTAAATATTGATTTTAAGGAGATGGGGGGGCAGAATAAGGAAGGCGAGAGTCAATCTTAAAACGACGCGTCGGTGTCAGAGTGGCCAAATGATCGGGACTGTAAATCCCGCGCCCTATGGGCTTCGCAGGTTCGAATCCTGCCCGACGCACAAATAAAAACGACGCCGCGATTTTCTGTGAGCTTCACAAAAAAACAACGGCGTCATGGGATCTCAATTTCCCGTCTCAAGCGTTCTATCAAAGCTTCGCTTGAAGAAGAGGTTGTGAGGATCACTTTAAGAAGTTGCATGGTCTGCTTCTCGATGAAGCGCTCGCTTACGCGTAGCGGTGAGAGGTGTGGTTCCCATTTCAACTGCTGACGTAGTTCCCGCGAGCAGATCCGGTACAAGCAACTTTTACAGGGGAACGCTTTGGCGATCTCCCGCTTGTCCATATTGGAAAGCCAGTGCTTAACGGGTAAACCATCGCTTTGCATAATGACTCTCCTTAATTGAAGTGCTAACTACGCAAAGTCTACGGGTCGCGCCCAGCATTGTCAATTTCCCGTTCGTCTGTTATCATAATTTCCAATGCGGAAACATCCAGGCCTTTTTCTTGGCATCATTGTCCTCGTCGCGATCGCGGCGGGAATTTTTGTATATCCAAAATATTGGGGCGCGCAAGTGCGGCCATGGCACTTGGGACTTGATCTCGTGGGCGGTAGCCACCTGGTCTACCAGATAGATCTTTCTAAAGTTGCCGCGACCGACCAGGATTCGGTCATCGCGGGACTTCGCGACGTGATCGAGAAGCGCGTGAATCTTTTTGGCGTAAGCGAACCGCAGGTCTATACCGCAAAATCCCAGGATCAAGCCCAGCTCATCGTTGATCTTGCGGGCGTCAAAAACGTGAGCGATGCTATAGGCCAGATCGGGCAGACGCCGCTCCTCGACTTCCGTGAAGTTGAACAAACCGGTTCAAGTACTAGTTATGTATATACCAACCTTACGGGAGAATATGTCTCTGGCGCGCAACTTGCGTTCAATCAGACGACCGGAGCTCCGCAGGTACAGATCACATTTAACGACAAGGGCGCGGGCATTTTTGAGAAGATCACGGCCGCGAATGTGGGCAAGCCGCTCGCGATATTTTTGGATAATCAACTCATAGAAGCGCCGGTCGTTCAGCAAGCGATCTCCGGCGGGAAGGCGGTCATCACGGGGAGCTTCACGCTTGATGTGGCGAAGCAACTCGTTGAACGCTTCAATGCCGGCGCGCTTCCCGCGCCTATCACGCTCATCAATCAGCAGACGGTGAGTCCCACGCTCGGCAGTGATTCGCTTAAACGCATGGTCCTCGCCGGTATTGTGGGAACGCTTCTCGTCATTCTTTTCATGCTTTTCTATTATCGCCTGCTCGGCGTTTTCGCCGCGCTCGCGCTCATCATCTACATCTTCCTCACGCTAGGTATTTTTAAACTTATTCCGATAACACTTAGCCTGTCGGGGCTCGCGGGGTTCATCCTTACGATCGGGATGGCGGTGGACGCGAATATCCTCATCTTCGAACGTATTAAAGAAGAGTTAAAACGGGGATTACCCAAGGCATCCGCTATAGAAGAGGGATTTCGCCGGGCATGGCCGTCCATCAGGGATTCAAACACCTCCACCATAATCACCGCGGTTATCCTATACTACTTTACCTCCAGCTTTGTGCAGGGATTTGCACTCACGCTTTTGATCGGCGTTGTGGTGAGCTTGTTCAGCGCCATCACCACCACACAACTTTTCCTCCGTGCTTTTATGAAAGACACTACCGCCACTACACAAAAACATGCTTAACATCGTTGGCCGAAAAAAAATCTGGTTTACGCTATCGGGCATTGTACTGATCGTCGCGATCGGAGCGATCGCAACGTACGGATTTAAGCAAAGCGCTGAGTTCCTCGGCGGATCAATGTGGGAATTTAAAGTACCGGTGGGCCAACCCACGCTTGCGGACGTGCAAAACTTTTTTGCGAACGATTTACAAACCACAGGTGTGGCCGTCACGTTTGATCCTACGAGCAACGCTTTCCTCGCGCGGTTTAATTCCGTGAGTGAGCCCGTCCACCAACAACTTCTTGCCGCCGCGAAAGCTAAATGGTCATCATTCCAGGAATTGAGTTTTGCTTCCATCGGTCCGACGGTCGGCGCGAGCCTCAAACAAAACGCCGTGATCGCGATGGGACTCGTGCTTATCGGCATCTCGCTCTATATTGCGTTTGCGTTCCGCAAGGCGTCACGACCGGTTAGTTCGTGGAAATACGGATGGATAACGCTTCTCACGCTTTTCCATGACGTTCTTGTTCCGGCGGGACTCCTTGCTGTTCTCGGACATTTCAAAGGGATTGAAATCGATACGAACTTTATTGTTGCGCTACTTGTGGTAATGGGCTTCTCGGTACACGACACGATCGTCGTTTTTGATAGGATTCGGGAAAATCTTCTTAAGCACCGGGGCAAGTCCTCGTTCGCGACCATCGTAAATGACAGTGTAAACCAAACGCTCGCGCGTTCAGTGAACACTTCCTTTACACTTATCCTGGTACTTGTGGCGCTTTACTTTGTGGGCCCTGCCGATCTCAAATATTTCGTGCTAACGCTCCTTGTGGGAGTCACGACCGGTATCTATTCGTCTATCTTTATTGCAAGTCCCGCCCTGGTCCTTTTGAAGCCAAAGAACGAATCTTAATGCTTGGCAAGGGGTGGGATTGACAACGGACCGGTAAATAAGTTATTATAGCCCTATGGCAACAATCTCAAAGATATTAGACTCGGCCCTCACGGGCTTGAACGACCGCCAAAAGGAAGTCCTTAAGGCTCGTTTTGGATTAGATAAGGAAGGTGGAGAGGGGGAAACCCTCGCTGCCATTGGAGATCGTTTAAAGGTGACCCGGGAACGGGTGCGCCAGATTGAGAATGCCGGTACGGCCATCGCGAAGATAAATGTTCAGAAAAATCCCGAGGCCACGCTTGTACTTGAGAAGATAAAAAAATACATTGCGGGCCGGGGCGGCGTCGCAAAGAAAGGCGATGTGCTTACGTATGCCGCATCGCTTGCAAAGGGAGTTCGCGAGAATCAAATAGATTTTCTTGCCGAGGTTTCGGGAGCGTTCAACTTGCATCCTGAGGATGAGGATTTCGGTCCCTTTTATTATGCGACCGAAAAGGACATGAAAAATGCCAAGGCATTCACGGAAGCTTGGGTGAATTTTCTCAAGTCTCATAAAGACAAAGTTTTCGGGGGAGCGTACAATGCGCAGCTCGCGAGCTTTGTAAAAACTAAATCGGCAAGCAATGAGATCGCCAAAAATTATTTGAGCGTTGCGAAGCATATCCATCAGAATCCGTATGGTGATGTGGGACTCCGCGATTGGCCGGAGATCCGTCCGATGACCGTGCGTGACAAGATCTATCTTGTGCTCAAAAAGAAGGATGAACCGCTCCACTTTGAAGATATCGCGCGTCACATTAACGACGTAAAGTTTGATGAGCAGGAAGCGCTCGCGCCCACCGTACACAACGAACTCATCAAGGATGAACGTTTCGTGCTGGTTGGCCGCGGCATCTATGGTTTGCGAGAGCACGGTTTTGAACCGGGAACGGCACGGGAAGTGATCGCGAAGGTTCTTGGGGATGCCGGTCCGCTTCGGCCGAACGACGTGGTGACCAAGGTAAATCGCCAGCGTTTCTTCAAGGCCAACACGATTCTCATCAATCTGCAGAATAGGAACTTCTTTGAACGGTTGCCCGACGGGAAGTACCGGGTTCGCCAGGCATAATGCCGGGAGGCGCCGGTTTGGCGCATATTGGTGGGCGGGTCTCAATTTGGTTGAAATTTTGATATTATTAATAGAGGATGGCACAATTTTTCTCAACACTTTTTGCAGTTCCACCGGCGCTTGCGCCGATATTTAACAGTATTTGGCAAGTGTGGAGTCTGGTATGGTGGATCGTCTTACCGATCATCACCGGCCTATTCTTTTGGGAGACGTACCTGCTTTTTCTTCATGTCCGATTTTTGAAAAGTATCAATTGGGTGCTTTTGGAGATCAAGATCCCAAAAAATAACCTGAGAACTCCGAAGGCGATGGAGCAGATCTTCGCCGCGGCCCACGCGCCATATTCCTACGGCTTTCGTTTTACCGAGAAATATATAAAGGGATTGAACGAAAAATTCTTTTCGTTCGAGATCGTTGGGCGCGCGGGCGAAACGCACTTTTATCTGCGTACACCATCAGAATTCCGCAATATGATGGAGTCGGCTATCTACGGACAATTTCCGGATGCCGAGATAGTGGAGGTGGACGACTATCTTGAGCAGATGCCTCACGTCTTGCCGAACAAGGAGATAGACGTTGCGGGCTTTGAAGAGGTCTTCCAAAAGCCTGACCCTTATCCCATTCGCACCTATCCCATGTTTGAGGACTCGGTGGAAGAGCGGCGTGTTGATACCATGGGATCCTTCATTGAAGCGCTTTCAAAAATGAAGGGGAGCCAACAGTTTTGGTATCAACTCATAATTGTTCCTACGGGTAATGAATTTCACGAAGAAGGCGAGAAGATCATTAGGAAAAAACTTGGCTTGGACGAAGGTAAAGAAAAGAAGTCCGGCTTTCTTCCCGATTTTGATCTTGGGATATCACTTGGTGAAGCGATTGCTGCGCCGTTCGTGCATCCCGGCGAAGCGAAATCAAAAAAGGACGAAAAAAAACAGCAGCAGCAACCCCGCTTTCTCGTCTCTCCTACGGATAAGGCGATCACCGAAGCGATCCAGGAGAAAATATCAAAATTCGGCTTTGAAGCAACGGTACGTTTTCTCTATCTTGAACGGCGCGGCGAAACGAAGGATGCTGACAAGCATGTATTTTTAGGCCATGGGTATATGCGCCAATTTAATACGGTCAACTTGAACCAACTGCGCCCGGATAAGGCGACCACTTCGGCATCATACGCCGTGAAAGGAATGTTTAAAAAGACACGCTTGCGGTATCGCAAGCGGGTACTTTATGAGCGTTATCGGCACCTTAGCCATCAGGAGCATAAGCCGGTGCTCAATATTGAAGAACTTGCGACCATATTCCACTTCCCCATCAATACGGTATCAACGAGCGAGCTTGAAAAGGTAGAATCAAGGAAGGGAACACCCCCGGCAACTTTGCCCATTGTTGATGAATAATATCTATCACTATGCTTGAAGAAGTAAAAGTACCTATCACCCCCATCGGCTCCACGAACGCTCGTGGCGCCCAGCGAAAATTCGGCATCAAGGTGGATGACCGTCGCCGCCATATTTATGTGATAGGGAAGACCGGCGTAGGCAAGACCACGCTTCTTGAGAACATGGCGATCGCGGATATCCAATCAGGAAAGGGGATCGCGATCGTGGATCCGCACGGTGAGTTCGCGGAAAAAATGTTGAATTTTATTCCAGAAAACCGTTTGGACGACGTGATCTATTTCGATCCGTCGGATATGGAGAATCCCATCGCGTTCAATCCGATGGAGCAGGTGGGCACCGAGTTCCGGCATCTGGTGGCATCGGGCATCATGGGCGTGTTTAAGAAGATCTGGCCCGATGCGTGGTCCGCCCGTATGGAATATATTTTAAACAACACGTTGCTCGCGCTCCTTGAGTATCCTGGCTCAACGCTGCTCGGGATCCTCCGCGTGTTCGCGGAGCCCAACTATCGCAAAAAGATCGTGGACAATCTTAAGGACCCCGTGATCAAGGCGTTTTGGCAGAATGAATTCGCGCGTTACACGCAGCGATTAGAGAGCGAGGCGCTTGCTGCCATCCAGAACAAAGTAGGGCAATTTGTTTCAAACCCATTGATCAGAAATATTTTGGGCCAGTCGCGCTCCGCGCTCAATATGCGCGAGATCATGGATTCGGGCAAGATATTCATCGTGAACCTTTCCAAGGGCAAAATGGGAGAGGATAACTCCGCGCTTTTGGGCGCGATGATCATCTCCCGCCTCCAGCTTGCCGCGATGTCCCGCGTGGACATCCGTGAAGAGGAAAAGCGGCGTGACTTTTTTATGTACGTTGATGAGTTTCAGAACTTCGCGACGGATTCTTTCCCGAACATCTTATCAGAGGCGCGCAAATACCGCTTGAGTTTGGTTATTGCGCACCAATACATTGGCCAGCTTGTATCGAGCGACGGGAACACGAAGGTCCGCGATGCGGTTTTTGGGAACGTCGGTACCATGGTCAGCTTCCGGGTGGGAGCGCCCGACGCGGAATTCCTTGAGAAGGAATTCATGCCCGAATTTTTACAGAATGACC
>WNFI01664017.1_pt2 | contig 11774 bp, 10 predicted proteins | sample 5400471 | NCBI WGS metagenome assembly WNFI01 (sample SAMN13153348, study PRJNA577476) | soil metagenome | isolation source: 100 cm saprolite on Douglas fir-dominated hillslope | place: USA:California | collected 2013-09-17
TAGAATGTTCCGGATCGGAGAGGCGATTTGTGCGGGTCCAAGCACAGCTGTCGCCACCTGATACAGTAGAGGCTGAAATAAATGGTGATTAGAACGATCGATCAGGATGACTTGTGCCGGCGTGTTCCGGAGAGCTTTAGCGGCGGCTAAGCCGCCGAAACCTCCGCCGACGATGACGACAGTGTGAGGGTGCTCCGACATAATTTATGAGTAGAATTAAAAAGGACTAATAGCTATCACTCGAAAGGAGGTTTCGTGATTGCCACGATCGAGTTCGGTAGGATTTCTCGTCGTCGTTCTCGTCCTCGTCCTCGAAAGGCGTTTCTTCGCAAGTCTATGAACTACCGAGCATTCGACTTACGAAGGCAGCGCGTCCGGCAATAACCAAATCGAGGACGAGGACGACGACGAAGGACGAGTACGATTAGGTGCGGCTACGCCGCCTGCCGTCCAACACGAATTCCTCCATAGCGTGGGCAAAACCTTCCTCTTCGTTTGTGTAAGTAACAAAGTTAGCCTGTTCCTGCACCTGTTTACTGGCGTTACCCATGGCGATGCTCATCCCGCTCTTCTCGAACATCAGGACGTCATTCGGCATATCACCGATAGTAGCGATGCTGCTAGCCGGTATGAGATAAACGGCAGATAGAAAATCGACCACGGCGCCTTTGTTAGCTGCGGGGTGCGTCACGTCCAAATAATAAGGCTGAGAGCGAGCCGCCGAAACTTGATGCCCAAGCTCTTGCTGGACCACTTTCTCGCAGGCCGCCACCGCGTCGTAATCGTTACTAACCCCAACTATCTTCGCCGTTTGTCCAAGGTAGGGCGAGTAGTCCGAAGTTACCTCGGGCTCGAATCCAACTGTCCAGCTTTCGCGGTCCACATGCGGCCCTTTCGGATCCTGGACATACCAAACCGTATCCGTGTAGAGCCAGGCGACTAAGCCATGCTCCTGGATAAGCTGGACCGCTCGCGTAGCGGCGTCCTTCGGCAAATCACGTGTCACAATCGGATCCAATCTGGGCGTCACGTAGACTCCTCCATTGAAACCTGCGACCACCGTTGTTAGGTTCAGCTCCTTAATCACGGTCCGCATACCGCCGGGGGGCCGTCCGCTAGTGATAGCGAAAGGAATTCCTGCCTCCTTCAATTTTGCTACCGCCTCTTTTGCTTTAGCGGTCAGCACTTTCTCCTGTGTTACCAGGGTCCCATCAACATCGGCCAGGACCAATCGAATCGGATCTTTATTGGTGTACGGTTTCATCGGGTAAGCTCACAGTTTGCGGTTTGCGGTTCGGGGTTCACGGTTTCGGTTTCTGGCTCCGTAGGAGCTCAATCTTTATAGCCATCACCACGAGAAAATTGCGGTTAGCTCCGTAGGAGCGACATCTAGTTGAGATTGTATGGGAGCAAACGGACCTCAATCAGCGTGTAGGGGTTGGTTACCATAATATGCCGCTCCTAAGGAGCTAATCGCGATTTGGGTACCGGATATCTATAAATATCTAGCTCCTAGCGGAGCACCCCTAATACCTCCTTAGCCACAGCTACTACTTGATCCGGTACAAACCCAAATTTCTTTTGCAGCTCTTTGAGCGGCGCCGACGCTCCAAATGTGTGCATGCCGACGACGCGGCCTTTGTCACCTACATAACGCTCCCACCCAAACGTGGAGGCCTGCTCGATGGCCACTCGAGCTTTTACGTCCGGCGGCAATACCCGATTGCGGTACTCCGCTGTCTGGCGCTCAAAAATATCCCAGGATGGCATCGAAACGACTCGAGCCCGGATCCCATCCTTGACTAACTGCTCGTAGGCTTCCACGGCCAGGCTTACCTCGCTGCCGGTAGCGATTAGAATCAATTCGGGATTGCCCCCGGGAGCATCCGCTAAGATGTATGCACCCTGAGCAACCCCACTCGCTGGCGCGTACTTGGTTCGGTCCAGAGTTGGCAAAGCCTGGCGTGAAAACGTCAAGACGGCCGGCTGGTGGCGCAACTGAAGAACATAACGATACGCCTCGACGACTTCATTAGCGTCACCCGGCCGCAGCGTCACGAGGCCAGGGATAGCTCGTAATGACGCTAGGTGCTCTACGGGTTGATGGGTCGGACCATCTTCTCCGTCACCCATGGCGTCGTGAGTGAAGACAAAAAGAGTTGGCAATTCCATCAGCGTGGAGAGGCGGATGGAAGGCCTCGCATAATCGCTGAAGATAAAGAACGTGGCGCCGAAAGGCCGGAGCTTCGACAGCGATAGTCCGTTGACTACGGCGCCCATGGCATGTTCTCGGATACCGAAATGCAGGTTCTTACCGCTGGGATTATCTGCCTGAAAATCTCCGGCGCCTTCGTACTTCAAGGTCGTCTTGTTCGATGGTCCGAGATCGGCCGATCCGCCCAGAAACCAAGGGATGTTCTGCGCTAGAACATTGAGCACTTTGCCGGAAGCTTCGCGACCCGCGATACCCTTCGGATCAGCCGGAAAAGCCGGCAGATTCTTATCCCAGCCAGGCGGCAACTCACGCCGCTGCATAAGGTCGATCTCGTTAGCGAGTTCAGGATTCTTAACCGCGTAGGTTGAGAAAAGATCAGCCCACTGGCGACGCGCTTTCGCACTACGCGCACCGATGCCAGCAGCGAAATGCTCCCGGACTCCGTCCGGTACCAGAAACTTCGCCTCTTCGGGCCATCCGTAGCTGCGCTTGGTAAGACGGATCTCTTCCTCGCCGAGAGGCTCCCCATGCGCCTCCGCAGTATCTTGCTTATGAGGAGAACCGTAGCCGATATGGGTATCCAGAATGATAAAGGTGGGCCGGTCGGTCGTTCGCTGAAAAACCCGCAGGGCTTCTTGAATCCGATCGATGTCGTTAGCATCGCCAACCCGCAGAACGTTCCAGCCGTAACCTAAGAAACGGGCGGCAATATCCTCCGTGAAGGTGATGCGGGTGTTTCCCTCGATCGTGATGTGGTTGTTATCGTAGATCCAGCAGAGGTTGCCCAGACCGAGATGACCCGCGAGCGAAGCAGCTTCCGAAGAAACTCCCTCCATCATGCATCCATCCCCGCACACTGCGTAAATGCGATAGTCGAAAATATTGAAGCCGGGCCGATTGTACCGGCTAGCCAGCCATTTCTGCGCAATGCCCATACCAACGCTGGTGGCGACACCTTGGCCGAGCGGCCCGCTGGTCGTCTCCACTCCGGAAACCCAGTGATATTCCGGATGGCCAGGCGCCTTGCTGTCCAACTGCCGGAACCGCTTGATATCATCCAACGTAACCGAGGGTTGCCCCAGCCTTTCGTACTCAGCGTTGACCGCTTTCGTTCCGGTCAGGTGAAGCACCGACCAAAGCAACATCGATGCGTGACCGTTGGAGAGCACGAACCGGTCACGGTTCGGCCAGATCGGATCTTCCGGATCAAACTGCATAACCCGGTTCCAGATCGTGTAAACCAACGGCGCGAGCGCCATCGGCGTTCCGGGATGCCCAGACTTTGCTTGCTGTACGGCGTCGATAGAGAGCGTACGGATTGTGTTAATGGACAATTGGTCCAATTCCTGGTCAGTCATTGCGTTTACCTTTCGAGTTAAAGCTTACCTGCCGCCGACTCCAGCGCGGCGACTTTACCTAGGCGCCGCAGATGCCGCTCGGCTTGGCTGAATTCTGCAGACAGAAATGTCTGCACAAGATCCCAAGCTACTTCCGGGCCTACAGTGCGGCCGCCCATGCAAAGGACGTTCATATGATCATCCTCAACTCCCTGCCTGGCTGAGAAATGGTCGTGAATTAACGCGGCGCGGACGCCCACTACCTTGTTCGCACAGACCGCCGCGCCAACACCACTACCACAAATGGCGACACCCCGATCGACCTTGCCCTCTGCGACTGCCTTAGCCAGCGGGATCACAAAATCCGGATAATCGTCTTCCGGGTTGAGTTTATGAGCTCCTAAGTCGACGACCTCGACAGAGGTCTCCTGCAGACGCTTCACAATCTCTTCCTTCAAAGCGAATCCACCGTGATCAGTAACGATTCCAACTCGCATGTTTTCTCGATTCCTTGCTGTTTTCGCTGGGTAGTTAGGCAACGGCTCCGGTTGGGAGAGAACTTATCCCGAAGGGATAAAAGGACTCAGCCCGGGGTTTTAACCCCGGGATAATCCAGGTCACGAACCCGCCCTGAAAGGGCGGCAGACAATCCGTTCCAGACCTCATTCTCATCTGGCGCGTAACGATCCATCCTACCGCCCCTTCGGGGCGGATCCTTCTTTTATGGGTACCCGGGGTTAAAACCCCGGGCTCAGTCCTATCATCCCTTCGGGATAAGTTCGACAGGTCCAGCAGAGATGAAACCAAGCGTTTTCCCCTTCTCATTATGCTTCTCCTATTGCCGCGCGATCGGCAAACACCAGAGCTCTCTCTTGATTGACACGCCCGGCGGGAATCGACGGATCGCCTTTTGTCAAGCGCTTCAGCATCTCGACCTTTTCCGCCCCGGTCACTAACCAGAGGACCCGCCGACCTCGATTGAGCACGGGATAAGCCAATGTCATCCGGCGCCTGTCTTGATAAACGCCGGTAACCGCGACATCGGCATCGCCGACCTGCAAAACCGGATCACCCGGGACTAATGAAGCGGTATGCCCATCCGGTCCAAGCCCCAGGTGAACCAAATCCAAAACCGGAGGAGCGCCCGCGATTTTTTCCAACACCTTGGCGTATTCTTTCGCAGCGGCTTCCAGGTCAGGCGACTCCACCGGCATGGCGTAGAGTTGCTCCGGAGGAAGAGGTGCATATTCCAGCAAGCTCTCGCGCAAATGAGTGAGGTTGCGGTCCGGATCTCCAGAGGGAGCAACTCGTTCATCGACTTGGGCCAAATGCACTTTGTCCCAAGCAACGTCCTCTTTGGCCAAGGCCCTGAGCATAATCCAGGGAGTGTGGCCGCCGCTCACTGCAAACACAAAACGTCCGCGCTCGGCGATTGCCGATCGCGCTTCCGTGGCGATGAACATAGCAGCCTGCTCGGCCACGGTTTGAGCATCTGCGAATACTTCAATCTTCATAAGAATACGATACGAAATCGCCGCAAAAGGTTCGCAAAGAACGCAAAAAAACGAACCACAGATAAACGCGGATTTGCGCAGATTTGGTTATGGGCTTCGATCATAGCGCCAATCTGTAGTGGCCACTTTGACAAGGGTATCTTTCGCTTTTTGGTAGTAGTCGAACCTAAAATATTATTTCCGTAATTCCGCTTCCGAGAATTTCGCGCTGTGTAATCTGCGGATCATTCTAATCTGCGTATATCTGCGTTCATCTGCGGTTCCCGTTTTGCGTTCTTTGCGCTCTTTCTTGACCGACATAGTCCGGCGGCTGCCGGACGACGTCTGTTGCGGCTATTCCTTTTGGTTGCGGCTCAATTTTCAACAACCGGATTCTGCCACCCGCCTGGCGGAGACATCATTCGATCGGCCTCGGCCGGCCCCCAGGTACCAGGCTCATATTCATACACTGGCGTACCCGCTTTCAGGACAGGATCGACGATTCGCCACGCTTCCTCCACATAATCTTCCCGAGCAAAAAGGGTGGCGTCACCGGCCATGGCATCGCCAAGCACACGTTCGTAGGCATCCATCTCATCCGGGCACGGGTGCCGGCTTACGATTAGCTCGGCGGTTTCGCTAACTGTATCGCTCTGGAGAGCGACTCTATTCATGCCGAACGCGGATGTTATCTCTGGACTGATGCGAAAACGAAAATGGTTGGACGCCAGGTTATACCCTTCATACATCGTCGGAGGCTGGCGAAGCCGAACTACGATCTCGGCACAGGTCACCGGCAAACATTTCCCAGCCCGAATATAAAACGGGACTCCTTTCCAACGCCAAGAATCGATCTCCAATTGCACTGCCGCAAATGTTTCCACCACCGAATCCGCAGCGACACCCTTCTCTTTCTTGTATCCGTTAAACTGACCGCGGACCACATTCTTTGGTTCCAATGGGGAAATCGCTTTGAGTACCTTCACCTTTTCGTCCCGGACGGACTCGCTGTCATTTCTGGGTGGTTGCTCCATAGCGAGGTTGGCCATAACCTGAAATAAGTGGTTCTGGATCACGTCGCGGATGGCGCCCGTGGCATCGTAAAAAGCGCCTCGTCCCTGGATCCCGAAATTCTCAGCCATGGTGATCTGTACGCTTTCCACATAGTTACGGTTCCAAAAGGGCTCCAGGATCGCGTTGGCGAAACGGAAGAAGACCATGTTGTGGACCGGTCGTTTTCCGAGATAATGATCAATCCGGAAGATCGACGTCTCCTTGAAAATGCTAAGCAAGATCCCGTTCAGGTCTTGCGCAGAAGCCAGGTCACGTCCAAACGGCTTTTCGATAATTACCCGGGCGCCTTGAGCGCAGCTTGATTGAGCTAATTGTTCAACCACGAGACCAAATAGCACCGGCGGAATGGCCAAGTAGTGCGCTGGATGCTGGGCAGAACCTAACTCCCGGCGCAATGCCTGAAAGGTGGCTGCATCTTTGTAGTCACCGTCAACGTAACGCAAAAGCCCGGCGAGCTTCTCAAACGCAGCCGGATCGACGCCTCCATGTTTTTCGACGCTATCTCGTGCTCTGGCCTTAAGTTGATCCAGCCCCCAACCGGCCTTCGCCACGCCGATCACCGGCACATTCAAGTGCCCGCGCTTGGCCATCGCCTGCAAAGCTCTTGGAAATCTGCTTCACCACGAGAACTGAACCGTTCATAGAGCGATGTCGTTAGCACTGGCACTGGCACGCCCTCATCGATGGCAGCCTTGATAGTCCAACGGCCCTCGCCCGAGTCCGACACTCGACCGGCGAACTTGGAAAGAGCCGGATCCGTGAGCAACGCAGTCGCCGTCAGATCCAGCAACCAGGAAGCAATGACACTCCCCCTCCGCCATACCTCTGCAATATCGGCGAGATTCAGGTCATATTGATAGTGTTCGGGTTCACGCAACGGCGTGGTTTCGGCATCTATGGTGTCAGTGTGCCGACCGACGTTGGCGGCGCGCAAGACTCCGAGTCCTTCGGCATAGGCCGCCATGATTCCGTATTCGATCCCATTGTGGACCATTTTGACGAAATGACCCGCCCCATTAGGTCCACAGTACAAATAACCAAGCTCAGCCGTGCTGTTGAGCTTTTCCCGGCCGGGCGTGCGATCAATCTCACCTCGCCCGGGTGCGAGAGTTTCAAAGATTGGATCGAGATGTTTAACCACTGCGGCTTCACCGCCAATCATCATGCAGTAACCGCGTTCCAGGCCCCAAACCCCGCCGCTCGTGCCCACATCAACGTAGTGGATTTGCTTAGCCGCCAATTCTTTGGCCCGCCGGATATCGTCAACGTAGTACGGTGCGCTAAGTTTTCTAACCAGATCGGCCAGGGAGGAGGCACCAACCGCCTCCTCCCGGACCAGCTCCTCAACCGCCTTCGATGAGACGTCGAAAACGGCGCAGGTATGTCCCCCAACCAAAAGTCGTCGCACCATGTTTGCCCCCATCCTTCCGAGCCCAATCATTCCAAGTTGCATAATGAGTTCTTTCTATTCCTATTTTTTGAGTTTCCGATAACGGCGGATCAGAGTGTTAGTGGAACTATCATGCCGGAGATCCGGTGCCGTTTTGGATTCGAGCTCCGGGATAATGCGCTGAGCGAGAACTTTCCCTAGTTCAACCCCCCACTGGTCAAACGAATCGATGTTCCAGATCGCACCCTGGGTAAAGACACTGTGTTCATATAGAGCAACGAGCTTGCCCAGTGTCTGCGGGGTGAGCCGATCAGTCAGAATCGTGTTGGACGGACGGTTGCCTGCAAATACGCGATGCGGCACCAGCCAATCCGGAGTACCCTCAGCCTTCACTTGTTCGAGCGTCTTGCCAAACGCCAGGGCCTCCGTCTGGGCAAACACGTTGGCTAACAAGATATCGTGGTGCCGCCCCAGCGGGTTGAGGGTTTCAACAAAGGCGATGAAGTCGGCGGGAATCAATCGTGTCCCCTGATGTATCAACTGATAAAACGAATGCTGGCCGTTCGTTCCCGGTTCTCCCCAATAGATCGGTCCGGTGGGATAATCGACCTCGGCTCCAGCCAGGTTCACGTGCTTCCCGTTGCTCTCCATCGTCAGCTGCTGCAGGTAAGCCGGGAACCGCTTCAAATACTGCTCGTAAGGTAAGACTGCGACGGTTTCGGCGCTGAAGAAATCGGTATACCACACCGTTAGAAGTCCTAGCAGAACAGGCAAGTTCTGCTCGAACGGCGCAGTACGAAAATGCTCATCCATCTCATGGAATCCTGCCAGTAGAGCGCGGAAGTTTTCCGGACCAATCGCCAGCATCGTCGAAAGGCCGATAGCCGAGTCCATAGAATAACGCCCGCCGACCCAATCCCAGAACCCAAACATATTAGCGGTATCGATCCCGAACTCCGATACTTTGGCCGCGTTGGTAGAGACCGCCACGAAGTGTTTAGCAACAGCTTTGCTATCGCCTCCCAGCCCTTGCAACGACCACTCACGAGCGGTGTGAGCGTTGGTCATGGTTTCCAGCGTCGTGAATGTTTTGGAAGAAACCACGAACAAAGTCTCAGCGGGGTCGAGGTCATGGACCGCCTCGGCAAAGTCGGTTCCATCCACGTTAGAGACGAATCGGAAGGTCATGGACCGATCGCTGTAATTTTTCAGCGCTTCATAGGCCATCACCGGACCCAGGTCGGAGCCACCGATGCCGATGTTAATCACATTGCGAATTCGTTTACCGGTATGGCCCTTCCAATCGCCCCGGCGAACTCGGTCTGAGAAGTCAGACATCTTGTCGAGCACGGCATGGACCTGCGGCACTACGTTTTCACCATCAACCACAATTGATGCCCCTTTCGGCGCTCGCAGAGCGACATGAAGCACGGCGCGGTTCTCGGTAATATTAATCTTCTCGCCGCTAAACATTGCGTCGATCCGTGCCCGCAAGCCGCCTTCTTCGGCTAGTTGCAGCAACAGCTTCAACGTCTCGTCCGTGACGCGATTTTTTGAGTAATCGAGATAGAGGCCAGCGGCTTCTAGCACGAGGCGTTCCCCCCGCTTTGGATCCTCAGCAAAGAGCTCGCGTAAATGTAATTCGCGCACCTTTGAGTGGTGCGCCTCCAAGGCTTTCCAGGCTGGATAGTTCCGCAGAGAACGATTGGTCGATGTCATTTTTGTCTGGTTTTCGTTTTGAAGCCAAAATCCGAATTTAAAAATCCGCAAATTACCCAGATTACGCAGATCAGAAGAAGGTTAGGTCGGAACTAGCTACACTTTCCAAGCGCAACCCCATTAGATACCCTTTAGCTTTAACTTATTAAATCTGTGTAATCTGCGGATATTTTCGATCTTCACGCCGCCTTTCGCAGCGCGGCGCTCTTGGACTCGATTACCGCCATTAGTTCGTTCCAAGATTTAACGAAAGCGGTAGCTCCGTCGGACTGAAGCTTAGCGGCTAGGCTCTCAACTTCGACACCCACAGCCGCAAACTGCGCGAATACGGTATCGCTATCGCCGCCATCTAGCGGTAATGTCCTATCTACCTCGCCGTGCTCAGCGAATGCTTTCAACGTCTTCTCCGGTATCGTATCAACTGTGAGCGGAGCAGCTAACTCATTGACATAGAGGACATCGGAGGCCTTGGGGTTTTTCGTTCCCGTGCTCGCAAATAACAACCTTTGCGGACGAGCCCCACTATTGAAGGCGCGCTGCCAACGCGGCGAAGCCAGCAGGTCTCGGTATATTTTGTAGACTGATTTGCCAATGGCAATACCGAGTTTGTCGTTCAGCGGTTCCGGCACTTTGTCAATTACCGCCGCGTCCCACCGGCTGATAAAGACTGACGCGACTGATGCAACCTGCGGCGGAAGTCCTGCCGCTATGCGTCTTTCGATGCCTTTCATGTAAGCTTCTGCCGCTGCCGCGTACTGTACCGCCGAGAACAACAATGTCACATTAATCGGCACGCCGGCAAAGATCGCTTCTTCAATCGCAGGTAACCCTTCCTTGGTGCCTGGAATCTTGATGAAAAGGTTGGGACGATTTGCCTTCGCGTGAAGATCCTTGGCCTCGGTCACCGTCGATTCCGTATCATGCGCCAATAGCGGAGAAACTTCTAGCGAAACCCAGCCATCGACGCCGGAAGTATGATCATGAATTGGACGGAACAGATCTGCAGCCCGCACGAGATCTTCGACAGCTAATTCGAAGAACAATTCTTCGCCTGATTTGCCATCAGCAAGCTTCTGTCGGATCGCGTCATCATAGCTGGTACTGTTTTTGATGGCCTGATCAAAGATCGTCGGGTTCGATGTGAGCCCAGTGACAGAGAGCTCATCGCGGTAGTATCGGAGCGTACCGCTTTCCAGGAGATCTCGGGTAATATTGTCCAACCATAGGCTCTGGCCGAGGTTGTGGAGCTTTTGAGTTGCTTTCATAGAGTTGCGCCTGGTCGAGCGTATAATTCTGGCGGGTTATGCGCTATACCTCGAAGGAAGCCTTTACTAACTCTCCCATTGGTCAGTCAGATCTAGCGCTGGCCGAGGTGCACGGATTCGCTAAGAACAGGTTGCATGCCAATCGTGGCGTTTGGTCGTAGCAGCCTGATTATAAGGCAGTTACGATTTGTATGAGATTGAGAAAAGGAGGTACGAGAATTCATACCTTACGGTTTCTCGTCCGCTCGCCCGGATTTGCACCGGAGCAAGATGAGGACAGCGACTCAACTGAGCTCGCCGAAGTCCTGCCCGACGAAGCTTGTGGTTTGTCGGCTTTAAGCTCCGATGGGTAGCGAAGTCGGGGGCACGAAGCCCCAAATGCTTACTGCCCCAACGTCTGTATCAGCCCGCGTCTAACCGCGATCGCCATGGCTTCGGAACGGCCTCGTGCGCCTAACTTTTCCAGAATCGATCTAACATGGCCTTTGACGGTTAGCTCACTGATGTAGAGCATAGTGCCGATTTCCTTATTGCTTCTGCCCCCAGCAATTGCCTGCAGAACTTCAAGTTCGCGCTTGCTTAGCTCCGGACGTGCGACCGCGTCGACTAGTTTTAGACTGATCGAGGTCGGGAACAGGCTGCCGCCAGCGGCTACTGCGCGCACCGCTGCTTCGATCTGTTCGCAATCAGCTACCTTTACTAGATAACCCTTGGCTCCGGATTTCACCGCCCGGCGAATATCCTCTTCATCTTCATAGGTGGTTATCACAATGATCCGAGGTTTCGGAGGGCGGCTCGACATCAGTTCGTCGACCACCTGTAGCCCATCTTTTTTTGGCATCCGAAGATCGACTAAGAGGACATCGGGCGAATATTGATAGTAGAACTGGCAGGCCTCCTCGCCGTCTGCCGCTTCAGCGACAACTTTGACGTTATCAAGCGATCCCAGAATTGCCGACAATCCTTGGCGGGCAACCGGGTGATCGTCGGCGATGACAACCCGGATCTGTTCTAACGGTGTGCTACCCGAAACGCTCGTATTTTGACTGCCGATATGACGCAGTTTGACCTCCCCCGATAAGGCGACCTTGGATGGACTTGCTAACATATTCACTTCGTCAACTGCCGAAGCTGGATACATGCCACATTACGCAACAAGGAGTAATCCAGCACGGTCCCTAGGGAGTAGGCCGCGCCGGATCCTCTGACTTTTAGTGATGGTCAGGTGCTAAAATGAAGCTCGAAACGAAAATTGGTTCGCGGCCGAACGAAATCTCGTGA
>WNFI01082091.1_pt1 | contig 11773 bp, 9 predicted proteins | sample 5400471 | NCBI WGS metagenome assembly WNFI01 (sample SAMN13153348, study PRJNA577476) | soil metagenome | isolation source: 100 cm saprolite on Douglas fir-dominated hillslope | place: USA:California | collected 2013-09-17
AAGCGATCAAGCAGGCCATGGAATCTCGGCCGCGGGCGCTGAGAAGAGACGCAGAAGCTTCGCCGATTCGTCCCCTTCAGTCCCCAGAATTTGGCACTGCTTCGGCACTGGCGACCACCCATCGGAGGGTAAGCTACGGGAAATTAAAGACTTATACTGGTGGTGAGAGAGGGGGACTAGCGGAATCAGTAAGTTACTGATTTATATAGCACACTTGTCCCCTGAAATCCCCTCGAACCCCCAGATTTGGCACTCGATTTGGCACTGGATCATTCTGCCGTGGTAACGCCTATCGGTTCGAATCAACCTGCTCCGATATTTTACCATTGCCATTGTTTTTCAGTTTTTCATGGCGGCAAAGGAGGATGCAGGTCGGGACGAGAAGTCATTTCGCCTGTGCAATTGCTCGATCCAGCGGCGCGTCAATCGAGCACCCTTCGCGTGCGCTATGGTCCAAATCCGCTACAGTCCGGTTTGATGCCCGAGCGTGACTCCTTCCTTCTCCGCCTGGAGTCGAACATGGCCCCGCATCAGTGAGCTAGCAAAGCGTTTGTATCTGTACCTTGTCAGGAAGGTACCGTAGCGAGCAGGAGTGCTTGTTACGATGCATCCGTAGTTTTCGCTCTTGAAGTTACCGATTGCAGTCTTGAGCTTCTTCTGCGGGGGCACGCTCCAATGCAAGCGATGCGCTAATTCACCATGCATCCTCAGCCACTCGCCGATTCGGATATCAACTACGTCGCTATGTGCCAAGGTCCAAATGAGGTGTTTGAAATAATCCTCGCCTCGTTGGGTCGCCGCATCGTAGCTACTCCGTAACTCTTCATAGCTATCAGCAACGGCGCTCGCGATACCTGCTCGATACACACCGCTATCAACCACGGTAGCGTCCGCAGTTACTGCCTCGACGAGTATCGCCTTGCCAATCAAGTGGGAAAAGTGTGGAAATCCATTTCCAATTATCGCTATACGATACAACAGATCCTTCGGCACATCGACCGCCACCACTCTGGCAGCGTCAGTTACGATATCCATGAGGTCTTGAGCGAGAAGTGGTTTGAGCGCTATTTCCTTCAAATATCTTGGAACGGATTCATGCGCGCCGATGAGTTCGTGAACATTTTCAGCAACACCCACGAGAATGAATTTGAGCTTAAATTCTTGGTCTCCAATTTGCTTTATAAGATATGCAAGATCACTCCGATCTTTCTTGTCGAGTTCCTCAAGTTCATCTAATACCACCACCGTAGAAGCTGCATCTGGCAATAGGTTATCGAGCTCCTTCAGCACTCTGATTGCGGCGTTTGCATCGCGGAAATCATCCAATTCCGGCCTCTGGCTTTCAAACGATGCTTTTATCGCAGGACTTACGGAAAGATTTACATCAACTCTCCTCAGAAGCATCGGCCCTTGACCTGTCTTGAACAGAACTTTGAGAATCTCCTCTCCTATCTCGCGGAAGATGTGGAGCATTCGGGAACCCGGCGCGCAGGCGACATAGATGTGCTCGCGATCAGATTTTGTGACTAGTTGGGCTGCCGTGCGGGCAAGGGAGGTTTTTCCAACGCCACGATATCCGTATATGAAGGGCACGGCATGAAAGTGCCGCAGTTCTCGTTCAACTTTTTCCAAGTCGCCAGCCCGACCTCTCAAGAATTCCGTCGACCGTATTGGGCGCTCGGGTGATAAGTGCGTCGAGATTAGCTCAAACCGCTTCGCTTCATCCATGTAGTCGCATCCATTGCCCGCCGTCCCTACGGAAGTGCTGAGCGTACACGCGACCCGTGTAACAATCCAGCTACTGTGCGACGAGCAAAGAGAGTCGACGCCCTAGAATCGGTCGTCGTTGTGTTTCGCGCGGTCACAAAGAATTTGTGCGACTTCGCAGTATTGAGGCACTGACCGCGAGTCCGTGTTGTTCATAGTTTTCGAGCATGTCTTCGGCGGAACGCGGCGGATTCGCGAGCCGACGTCGAATTCTCCGGACCGCTTCGCACACCGCTTCTAGATTTAAGTCGAGCAGGTGTTCCACGAATGAATCGGGGTGAATCGCCCTAATGCCGTACGCGCGCAACACTGACTCCGGAAAGTCTTTCAGATTGAAAGTTACTATCTCCTGGGCGCCGCAATGAATTGCGGTGGCGAGCACATGACGATCGTCGGTGTCGGGCAACGACGTTAATGCCTCTTCAAGCGAGTGCGCGGTCAAGTTCGGGTCGATCACGAATCACGGCGTCGATCCATTCCGCATGAATACGAGTGGCGAGCAGCTACTGCGAAGGCTTCTACCAGGGTGAACCCGCCAGGCACGGTCGAATTGATCGAGCCGCAGCCAATCCCAGCCGTCGAACCGGCACGCCAGCATCATTTGTCAGTCGATTTGCCAGCAGCCACCCTGTGGCGGAAGGTAACCCACGGAATCGCAAGAGTTTTTACTTGAGAGAGGGACTCGAGTCTTTTGGCACTGGAACTATCCGACTACCGCCGGCAGCTGCCGTTCGAACTAGTCGCTGGCTTCGGCCGCTGCTTCGGCCTTCAGCTGCCGAACGGGACTCCATTCACCGGCGGCACCCACGCCATGGACCCTTTGCAGCGAACCGCCCTATTAGAACTTCACGGTGCCCGTGATTCCGAATGTCCGAGGCTCGCCGATGGTCGAGAAATCGAGACCGAGACCGCCATCGGCAGGATTGCGCAACGCGATGGCATAAGCCATGTATTCCCGATCGGTGAGGTTCTTGATCCATACGCTCACCGAGTACTGTTTCGTCGATCCGAACCCGACCAGTGCACGGGCATTGGTGATCGCGTGGCCTGCCTGCGCAATGCGTTGCGTGTTCAACGCATCGAAATAGATCTTCGAATAATAGTTGGTATCAAGCAGCAGTCTCAGATCAGTCCCGGCCATGCTCAACGCTTTCCAATCGACGCCGGCGGAAGCGCTGGTCTTAGGTGACAGCGCCAGCTGATTCCCCGAGAGGTCGAGCCCGCGGAGCGACAGCTTCTCGTACTTCCCATCGAGAAGGCCAAGGCTGCCTCGGAACTCGAGGTCCTGCGTCGCCTTGAAGCGAAGCTCAAACTCTGCGCCTTCCACCTTCGACTTGGGCGCATTGATCACGTGAAACAGTGGACCCGTGGGGCCGGCGAAGGAATCCAGGAATTGCTGATTGCGGTAATCGTAGTAAAACACCGCGGTATTGAATTGCAGCCGCTTATCCCAGAGCTCGGTCTTCGCGCCCACCTCGTAATCGGTGAGCCGCTCGGGCTGCGCAAAATTGAGCTCTAAGGGGGAATTGAGCGCTTGTCCGTTGAAGGCGGCGCCGCGATAGCCACGGCTCACGCTCGCGTACAACAACACGTCGTCGATCGGCGTCCAGTTGATGCCGCCCTTGAAACTCACGTTGCTCGAGTCATTGGTCAGTTCGGGATAGGTGCCGCCGGTGGCCGCGAGCCCCGGCGTGAAGTTCACGAAACTGACTCCGTTCACGTACGGAATGGTGGGGGTCCACAGGTCCGGCTGATTCAAGCCGAGATTGGTCGGCGCGGAAGGCAGCCCGCCTTCGAGGGCGTAGAAATTCCGCACCGCCACTTTGTCGCGCGTGTACCGTACGCCGCCCGTCAGCGTCACTGCGGGCGTGATCTTGAAATTGGCATTGAAAAAGGCGGCCTTGCTGTCCTTGATCTGATCGAAACTGTTCGCCTGATCGAATCCGTACAAAGTGGTGCCGTCGCTCGTGACGAAGCTGCCCGGGTAAGCATCGAAATAGTGATACTGCAGCCACGCATGCACGGACTCGCGGTCGTAGTACAGTCCGCCGAGCCACGTGAGATTGCCGGTGTCATGCGATGCAATGCGCAGCTCCTCGGATGCCGAGTTGACCGTCGATGCGTAGGTGTCGAGCCCGTAGATCTGCGCTCCGACGCTGCCGTCGTCCGCGGGTTCGTACCAGCGCCCGTAGTCATAGCCGCTCACCGAGGTGAGCGTGTAGTGTTCGCTGAGCTGCCAATCGATCTTGAGCGACACGCTGTCGTTGTCGATCTTTTTGTCGACCACGGCGATAGCCGCGTTCTGGAACCACCCGAGATGAGGATCACTGCCGGTCACGTTGGGATCGATATTGAACGGCCGCGAACCAAAGGGCGTGCCGCCGGAATGGCTGGCCGACATCTTCAATAGAATCGACAGCGCATCGGAGGGTTTGGCCAGAAACGACACGCGGCCGGCCAGTGCATCGACGCCTTCGGCCGGACGCACGCCCGGCTCGATGCTGTTCATCCAGCCATCGCGCTTCTCGTAGAAGATTGCCGCCCGCCATCGAGCGAACCTTCCCGCAGCTGCGGGGCGTGGCGATCGATTTCGAGTGGAATTCTTGCCGTACAAGGTGCCTTGCGGTCCGCGCAGTACTTCCACGCGGTCGAGATCGTACAGTTGCAGCACCTGCTCCGCACCGACGCTCTTGTAAACCTCGTCAACATACATCGCGATCGGGCTGCTTTGATTCTGACTGTAATCATTGGTCGCCACGCCGCGCAGCGCGAACGTGGGCTGCGCTTCTTCGCCGTAGGGCGAGGTGTAAATGAGATTCGGGACGCTCGCGACCACGTCGCTTGCCTGCCGGGCGCCTCGAGCTTCCAGATCCGCGCCCGACAGCGCGGTGATGGCAATGGGCACATCCTGCGCACGCTCCGCTTGCCGCTGGGCCGTGACGATGACGTCGTCGAGCTCCGCTGTTTGGGCGGAGCTCTGCCGTGGCACCGCGGCTGCCACCAGGGCGGCAAGCGCACAGATCCGGCCCGCGATCGTGTGGTGGCGGTGATGCATATTGGATCCCCTTATTTATATCGGAGTCGCAACGACGCGATGAGTGGATCTTAGGCACCAAAATTGCGCATGTCTACCATTATCTTCATATTTTTTTAACAATGCGCAGTTACATGGCCTATAAAACGATAATTGCGCAATATGAGTGCAGATTGCGTACGCCGCGTGCGACTCCGGTGCAGCAGCAAGTTCGAGACGAGGATCAAGGGCGGCGCGCTCACGCGCCGGTGGCAACCGAGAGGCTCGAGCGCTAGGTCAGCGCCTCGCGCAATTTGTAGTACCACATGCCCGCAGCGAGCAGCGGATTCCCGAGCAGCGGCCCCGCGGGAACGCGCACGTGTTTGCACGCGGCGAAGACGTCGAAACGGGTGAGGGTCGCCGTCATCGCCTCGGCCATGATCTCGCCCATGACATGGCTGGTGGCAATGCCGTGGCCTGAATAGCCTTGGGCGTACCACACGTGGTCAGAGAGTTTTCCCAATTGAGGGATGCGGTTGATGACGATGCCCATGGCGCAGGTCCACTCGAAATCGATCGCCACGCCCCGCAGCTGCGGGAAGGTTCGCTCGATGGCGGGCCGCAATTCTGCGGCGACATCGCGCGAGGCGCGGCCCGAATAATTGGCGCCGCCGCCGAACAGCAGCCGGCCATCGGCCGTCAATCGATAGTAGTCGAGCACGAACCGGCAGTCGTAGACGGCGAGATCCTGCGGATTGATTTGACGCGCAAGATCGCCGAGCCGCTGCGTGGCGACGATGCCGCCCATGGCGGGGAAAATCATGCCGGACAATCGCCTGCGCTCCAGCCGATGGTACACATCGCCCGCGAGCAACACCTGCGTCGCCTCGATGCGGCCATCTGCCGTGAGCACGGCCGGCCGCGGCCCGTGAACGATTTGCGTGACCTCGGAATTCTCGAAGATGAGCGCGCCTAACTCCGCGGCCGCCGCAGCTTCGCCGATGCACAGCTTGAGCGGGTGCAAGTGCAGGTTGCGGCGGTTCTTGAGCGCACCGATATAAAGGTCGGTCGCCAGATGCTCGCGCACGCACTGCGCATCCAGCAATTCGATGTCGGCGCCCATGCCGCGCCTCTGGGCCTCCTCGTGCGATGCGCGCAACTCGGCCAGGTGACTGGGCTTGATCGCCGCGTGCAGATGGCCGTGTTTCAGATCGCAGGCGATGCCATAGCGCGCGGCTCGAGCCTCGATGATTTCCTGGCCGCGCCAACGGAGCCGCCAGATGAAATCATCTCGCGCCTCGCCCAGCGTCTCGCGCACCTGTTTGCGCATGGCGGCCTCGCCCGAGAGGCTCCCGGTGACTTGGCCGCCATTGCGACCGCTCGCTCCCCATCCGATCTTGTGGGTTTCAACCACGGCCACTTTGAGACCGCGCTCCGCCAATTCCACGGCGCAGGCCACACCGGTGAAGCCGCCGCCGATGATGGCGACATCGACGTTCACGCTACCTTCGAGGCGCGGGTAGTCGGTGTCCACGTCGAGCGAGGCCGTGTAATACGAGGGCTCGCGTGCCCCGCTTGAGCCGGAGGTGAGCGCCGTTTTCATGCCTGGTTCAGGTACCAGCGCCAGTCCTGCTCACCCACTTCGCTCATGAACTGCCGGTACTCGGCCCACTTGACTGCCAAGAATACCTTGAGAAATTTCTCGCCGAAGGCGCGCTTCGGCCAGGGCGAGTTTTGCACGGCATTCAAGGCGGTGAACCAATCGCTCGCGAGCGGTGGCGCCCGCTGAGCGTATCCATTCCCTTCGACGGGCGGACCGGGGTCGGCGCGCCCGCGCATGCCGTCGTCCGAAGCGGCCAACATGGCAGCGGCGGCCAGATACGGATTGGCGTCGGCACCGCACACGCGATGTTCGATGTGGCGGCTAAACGACGGCCCTCCGGGAACGCGCAGACTCACGGTGCGATTGTCCACCCCCCAGGTGACCGACATGGGAGCGTAACTGTGCGACTGGAATCGCCGATAGGAGTTGGCATTCGGACAAAAGAACAGCAACGAATCGGACAAACATCCGAGCATGCCGGCCACGGCGTGACGCAACAGCGGTGTGCCGGCCTTATCCTCGGACGCAAATAAATTGCTGCCGGCCTCATCAGCGATGCTGAGGTGCATGTGCATCCCGGATCCCGAGATTCCGGAGAAGGGTTTGGCCATGAAGCACGCGTTCATGCCGTGCGCATTCGCCACGCCCTTGACGATGCGCTTGTAGCGAACGGCTTGATCCATGGCCTGCAATGCGGGGCCATGCTCCAAGGTGATCTCGACCTGTCCGGGGGCGTACTCGGAAATTGCCGTGCGGGCCGGAATCTCCTGCGCCCGGCAAGAGGCGTACAGGTCCGCGAGAAACGGCTCGATCTGTTCCAATTCCCGCAGCCCATACACTTGGGTTTGCCGAGGCCGGCCGCCATCCGTGTCGCGCGCCGGACGCGGCCTGCCGTCGGCGCTCGCCGTGGCATCGAGCAAGTAGAACTCGAGTTCGCACGCCATCACCGGATGGAAGCCCGCGCTCTGCATCCGGTCGATCACCCCGCTCAGCAATAGCCTCGGGTCGGCAACTCCGGCCGGCAGTCCCTGCGTCGGGTGCATCTGCACCTGCACCGCCCCTGCCGGCATGCGACGCCAGGGCAGTCGTACCAGACTATGAGGCAGTGGATAGGCGCGGCAATCGATATCTCCCACGTCCCACACGAGTCCGCTGTCTTCCACATCGTCGCCGTTGATCGTCAGGTTCATGATGGCACTCGGCAATGGGCGGCCGGTGCGATAGACGGCGAGCAACTCGTCCCGATGCAGCAGTTTGCCCCGAGGTACCCCATTGGCGTCCACGATGAACAGTTCGATGAGTTCGACGTCGGGATTCTGGCTTAAGAACTCGTGGGCTTCGCGTTCATCGGCAAATTGCATGCAGTCTCCATCGCCTTAGGCGTGCGCACGCGGCATGACGCCGCCGCAGCATCGCAAGCGTCATTTCCGCGCAAAGATCTATAAATTGGTATATTATAACCGCAATGCGTATCTTTTATGGATAAATCTTGCGCAAAATGAAGAACCGCTTCAGAGTCGGCACAGGACGCCTTGCGATGACGATCGTCGCGTGCTGATATCGCACACCCGCGAATCGAGCAACAACAATGATCGCACGCTACCCCAATCGATGCAGCAACCCCAGATAGACAGGAATCCTCGAGCAATGCATACCTCGTCTCTTGACTCATTGGATATCGGAATCGTGCGCGAACTACAGGACGATGGCCGCCGCGCGTTTCGCGAGATCGCCAGGAACCTCTCGGTGCCGGAAGCCACCGTGCGCACGCGGGTGAAGCGTCTGCAGGATCAGGGGATTCTCCAGATACTCGCCTTTATCGATCCCTCCAAGCTCGGACGCGCGAAACTGGCGCTCTTTTTCCTCGACGTCGATCCCAAACACCATGATGCCGTGGTCGAGATCCTGAACGCATGGACGGAAGTGAGTTATATGTCGACCATCACCGGCACCGCAGACCTGTGCGTCCAGGTCCTGTGCCGCGACGACGCGGGGCTGTGGGAGTTGCAGCAGAAAGTTCGCGGTCTGCGCGGCGTCATCGGCGTTCGAACCATGCAGGAGATCAAGGTCCACAAGATCCGCTTCACCATTCCGCCCGCCGACGACGCGTGATCGCCGTGCCGATCGCGTCGGCGACGGCGCCGACATCGGCGCTCAAGCCTGTGCTCGGTCTTCGGTGCTGTCGGCGCTAGGTTCCGTGCGCCTGACGAACTCGCGGAACGCACGCCGATAGTTGAGCGTGAACACATCCGCCGGCACTGAATACTCCAGGAACACCCCGTCCCAATCGATCTCGCGCGGCCGAATACCCGCAGCAATCGGCATGTCCTCGCGGTACACCATCTCTTCGACGCGCAGGCACTCCTCGAGTCCGGCGCCTTTGTAACCGCGCTCGTTGGCAACGCCCCAGAAAATTCTCACGTGATCGTATGCCGCGGGAGACGGGAAACCGGTGACGATCCGTTTGCCCAGGCGCTCATAGTCATACGTGATCGATGCGAAACCGGGCGCGGTGCAGTGGTAGTACATCATGCAGCCGCCGTCTTTGGCCCAATCGCCCTCGCCGGCAATCAGCGGACGGTCCATCCACACGTCGATGCCCTCGCGGCGCACTTGAAGGGGCTCGACGATGGTGGGACTCGGGCCCATGGAAACTGCGTGCACGAAAGGAAAATGCGCGACGTCGCGGAAGTTCTCCATCGCCACGGCCACGCCGGTCTCGGAATCGAGCGTGGGTCCTGCCAACCATTCCCACTCGAGGCCGCGCCATGCCGCCGGATCGTACATGTCAGTGGCGGGCTCTTCGAGCGCCGTCCAGACGTGCGCGAAGCGCTCCACACAAGGGTAGGTGTGAATGGACGCACGCGGCGGCACCTTGGATTGATCCTCGAGCGAGGGGACATGCACGCAGCGCCCGTTATCGGCGGCAAATCGCCAGCCGTGGTAGGGGCAGGCAATGCTGTCGTCATGCACTTTGCCCAAGGCAAAGTCGGCACCGCGATGCGGACAGCGGGCTGACTGCACCACGGCTTTTCCGGCTGCGGTGCGATACACGACCAGCCGCTCACCCAGCAGCACCGCCGATTGCGGGGTCGAAAGATCGGCGGAGCGAGCGACCGGAAACCATTGGCGGCGCATCGCTTTTTCGGCTTGAAGCCGTTTCGGAAATTCCACGGACATAGACTGCCTCACCAATAAGAGTGGATCAAATGCCGACCAGCAACGCGCCGCCATTGATAGGCAGCGCCTGACCGGCGATGAAAGCGGCTTCGTCGGATGCGAGAAACGCGACGGCCGCCGCGATTTCCTCGGGATGGGCGAGCCTGCCCAAGGGAATGCTGGCCTTCTCGGCCTCGATGTATTCTTCCGGCACCATCCTGGTCAGAATGGCGCCGGGGGTAATGGCGTTCACCAGAATCCCTTCGCGCGTGAACTCCTTGGCCAGGGTCTTCATGAGACCCAGTTGGGCCGCCTTCGCGACCATGTAGCCGTAGGAATGACCGTCGGGCACCTGGCCCCACTGCGAGTTGATGAAGATCACGCGCGGTGCCGGGCTCTTTCGCAGGTGCGGGAGCGCCGCCCGAGTCAGGAACAAGGGCGCGTGCACGTTGACCGCCAACAAACGATCGAAATTCGCATCGTCGGTATCTTGCAACCCCGTCATCGAATACATGAGGCCGGCGTTATGCACCAGAATGTCGATGCCGCCGAGCTCTTGGGCCACGCGATCGATCACGCCTTCGGCCAGCGCGCGTTGCGTAATGTCCGCGGCGATCGCGACAGCGCGCCCCCCCTCGTCTACGATGTCGGGGCATGTGCGCGTCCCATGCCGCGAGCCCCGCCGGTCACGAGCGCGACGCGTCCCGACAGCCCGGCGGCGGCGCGGGACATTGCGAGCACCGACGCCGGCGTAGTTCGTGCCATCGGATTCATTCAGGCCACCTTGTGGGGTTCGGTGACGTACAGCATGTTGCCGTCGGGATCGAACATCGGCCGATAGCGGTAATGCGTGCCATTGGGATGCTTCCACTCGATCGGTTGCGCGGTCACCCACTCGACCTTGCCCTCGAGAGCCTTCATGGCCGCGTCGAGATCGTCGACTTCCAGCGCAAAGGAATCGAACCCTGGACGGTCCTTCAGATTCACGGCGGTGCGCCGCGGCACCGGCGTCGCATCCTCGGTACGAAAAATGTACAGGCTCAAATTGCCGAGGTCGATCGACGCCCAGTGTTCTTCAGCCACGTAGGGCAGGAAAAATCCCAGGCCCAGCGTGCCATGATAAAAATCCACCAGACGCTGCACGTCCGGCGTCAGGATGTCCATGTTGTCCACGCGTTTCAGCTTGACCATACTGGAACCTCAATCGGGTTTCGAACCTCTCGCGCCGCGCCGCGCGCTCGCGTTTGACCGCACGGTCCCCCGGCGAGCGCCTCGAGTTTGCCGGCGCGCACATCGAGAATCACGGTCGCTAAGGTCGCGTACTGTCTGCTGGCCGGGAGGCTCATATCCGGGTGACAGCACACCGCCCCGGTCGTACCCAAATGGCTGTTCATGGCGGCGAGCACGCGCGATCGGTCTAATTTCTTTTCCTTGACGAGTCGTCGGATCAGCAGATCATGCCGGACCAGCGTGTCGGGGAACGAGCGGGTCTCGGTATCGCCCTGCGCGGCCGGTTGCGACAGAAAATGATTGGTGTGCACCAGCAGTCCCGCCGGCGAAGGAAACACCAGCCCAGGGCCGCCCGGATAGACCTCGGCGGACACAGCGGCACTCTCCTGATCGACCGCGGCAATGAGTGTCAGCGACGATGATGCAGAGACACGCGCCGACTGGATCAGCTTGAGTACCTGATTCAAATCGCCCGTACCGTCCAGCACCGCGCGCGCGAGCACATGGACGGGAACCCCCATGGCGCCGCCGTCGCGCTCGTGATGCAAAATGTTGAAATGCAGGCCGAGCCCGCGGCCATTGACGCCGATCTTGCCGAGGATGCCGAACTCAGTGACCGTCGTCGTCATGCCGCCGTCGGCCTGCGGCATCTCCCACACCAGCCACTGATCGGCGAATTCCGAGTACCAGTCCCAGGTTTGGACCGCGAGCGGCGCACCCCCGCAAGCATCAATGCCCACGATGGTCGAGCACTCGCCGCGCAGAGTCGCGCCCAGCGCCGCGAGGATTTCCGTGCGTGCGTTGAGCGCGCCGATGAGTTCAGCATCCACATTCGCGCCCTGAGCCATGCCCAGCATCTCCCGATGCAGCACGGGAGCGAAGGCCGCGGTTTGTGCGAGCGCCTCGGCACCGAAGCCGCGCATATCGACGGGCCTGCCGGCCACCCGTTCAAAGACGGACCGATAGATCTCGATGCCTTGACCGATCTTCTGCGCAAAGTG
>WNFI01600846.1_pt1 | contig 11773 bp, 9 predicted proteins | sample 5400471 | NCBI WGS metagenome assembly WNFI01 (sample SAMN13153348, study PRJNA577476) | soil metagenome | isolation source: 100 cm saprolite on Douglas fir-dominated hillslope | place: USA:California | collected 2013-09-17
CGGGTTGTTGAGGGCGCTGAAGGCGCCCATCTCCGAGCCGCTCTCGGCGCCGCGCGCGATGGTGGCGGGCACGGCCTCGAAGAGCTGGCAATAGCCCGGCTGGCCGAAGATGCGGGTGACGAAGAGCGATGCGTCCGGCGCGAGCTCTTGCCACTTGAACGGATGTGGCAGCCGGCTGCCTTCGGCAGCGGCGCTGAAGCGGAAGCACCCGTCCTGCGTGTCGACGGCGTCCACCAGGCCGGTGATGATCGAGTCGCTCACCCAGAGCCGTTCGGCCTTCACCGAGCCGAGCACGGTGACGCGCTCTAGATGCGTTTCGCCCAGGGCTGACAAGAGCGCCTGCCCGTGGTGGTCGAGGATCGAATCGGCGATGGTGATCTTGTCTACGACGGCGCCGGCCTTGACTACGAGGCCGGCGATGATCGAGGAGTCGATCAGGAGCTCGTGAATCTGTCCTTCGACGGCGATCGGCAGCGCCTGGATGAGGGCGCCGGTAGTGTCGCGCCCGCCGGGGTCCAGCGTGACGTGGCGAAACGCGACCTGTGCGAACGTCCCCTGCAGCTTGATCGACGCCCCGGCCGAGGCGCCGCCGAGCCAGAGGCCCTCGATGGCGAGCTTCGAGTCGGAATCCTTGCCGCCGAAGGCGACCCCGGCGCCGACGTTCACGAACGGCCGCTGGAAAGGCGCGGCCTGCAAAGTGAGATCGACGATGGTCGCGGACGAGCCGATCGACGTGTACGTCGCGCTGTCGCCAAGCTCGACCACGCCGGTGTCGGGCGGTGCAGGGATGGCGCCCCCGCCCGTCTGCTCCAGCGTGGGGGTCAGCAAGGAGTCGCGCCGGTCGTAAGGGCCTGCGCCGATGTCGGCGCTGAAGGCATAGGTATAGGTGACGGTGACTTGATCGGTTGGCGCGCCGGCCATCAATTGAAAGCGGCCGCGCGCGGGATCGATGAGAAGCTGTTTGCCGGGAGCCGTAGCGGCCCACGACGACAAGTCGGCACCGGCGGTCAGAGAGCGCGGCACGGATTGCGCCGCTGCCTTGGGCACCACGGCGATCGCGCCCGGAAGGAGCCCTGCCTTGCCGCACTCCTTCGACAGCCCGAGCTCGAGCAGCGAGGGCAGGACCGAGGCATCGATGAACGACGCCGCGTGCGTCAGTTGCCTGAGCTGGCGGGCGAGGCGCGCCTCGCCCGCGAAAGACACTCCACGCAGCGGCAGGAGATCGTCCGCGTCGGACGCCGCGTGTCCGGCCGCCACCAGCACGGGCCGCAGCGCCGCTATCGCCGGATCGTCGAGGGCGTAGTCGGCCTGGTTGAGTAGGCGGCAGGCGATGGGCGCCGGCAGTTGCCACGGCAGCGCGCTCCGCCAGTCGTCCCAGTCGGCGAGGAGCCGCGCGTTGCCGAAGAGCGGCACCTCGCGCCCCGAAGGATCAAACGTGAAGGTCAACGTGTTGCCCCGCCGCCACGGCATCGACCCCAGCACCTGCTCCGGGAGCAGGCGGTAGAGATGGAAGCCGAGCTTGGGGATGTTGATGCGCCCGTCGCGGCCCCGTGAGCGGCGGAAGTCGGGCGTGTACGAATACTCGTCGAACGGCCCGGCGCGGAGCGCAGAGCCGAGCGGATTGCGCAGGTCGGCCAGCCCCCCCGGCGGCGTCCGCGTGAAGCGACCGGGGCGCAGCTCGGGCGCTGGCTCCAGACCGTGCGGCGCGCGGAACAGCCGTCGGAGCTCCTCGACCACTACGCCTTCCCAAGCTGTGATGTCGCCGATCAGCTCCTCGAGGATGCGTAGTGTGCCGGCGCGCCTTCGATAATAAATCGTCTTGGCGACGTCGACCCGGCGGCGCCGCCCGTCGAGCGCTGACACCATGCGCGTGCCGACGAGGTCGCCGAGGTAGGAGACCGCCCACGAGTCGCAAAGGTCGATGAACGAGTCGTCCCACAGCCGGTCCTGGTCGCGCTTCAAGATCGCCGCCTGGCCGGCCCACAGCTCGACCAGCGCGCGCAACACGCCCGGATTGTCGCCCTTGGCGTCCTCGTCGCGGAAGTAGGGCGGGATGAGCGCCCAGATCTTCTCGGCGAAATAGTTCTCGTAGGCGTCGGCGGCGATGTCAGCCATTGGGGCTCCCCGTGACGGTCAGGGAGGTCTCGAAGTCGAAGTACTTTCCGGCGCCGGGCGACTCGCCGTAGTCTATGAAATCGGTTTTACCGAGGGTGACACGACGGACGCCGAGAGCGCCCGGGACTGCGAGGACGGCGCGGAACAACTCGCTGCGGAAGAGCGGTCCGTCGACGCCCAGTTGCTCCGGCTGGAGGAGACCGGTGCCGGGCGCGAGCAGCGCCGCCTGTACCGCCGCTGCCACGTCGGCGGCGTTCCGCAACGGATCGGTCTCGAGGTCGATCGACAGCTCCTGCGTCACCGGGTGCGCCGTCAGCGCCGAGATCGGGATGGACGGATCGGACAGCCCGCGCAGCCGCGCCACCACCAGCGGGAGCACGCCGTCGCTGCCGATCACGTAGATCTGCACGACCGGTCGCATTCCGGCTTCCGACCAGCGCCATTCGGCCGACGCGGAGCGCACGCCGGCAACGCCCGCGGCTGCGGCCTGCAAGTCGAGGATGGAGACGGCGCGCCCGAGCAAAAGCGCGCTGCGAGGTGCGCGCGAGCGCAGGACGCCGGCACTTTCGGAGTCGTCGCCGCCTGCAGCGGCGACGGGGTTGACGAGGCTCCGCAGCCCCTGGATCGGCTTAACCATCTGCCGGATCGAGAACGCAGGCGGGCTGGTCCTGCCGGCGCCGAATCGATAGCTGGCGACCACGTTGCCCGCGCCGGTGGGCAGCCGTGCGCCGTGCACGCCGTCGCCGAACGAGACGGTGGCGGCGCCATCCTCGGCGAGGCTGACGACGTAGCTCTGATCGTCGGGACCGGCGCCGAAGAAGCCCGGCGCCTCGCTCCAGGTCTTGCCGTCGACCTGGATCTGCAGCGTGCTCACCGCCGCCCACGGGCTCTGCGAGGTGGCCGACGGCACATAGGTGAGCGGCTTCTTCTGGAGCGTGAAGCGCTGGTCGGCACGCGACGCGTCGCCCGAGCCAAGGACCTCGCCGGCCACCGTCTCGCCGCGGCTGGCGGAGACGACGTTGGCGTAGGCCGTCACCGGCAACTCGAGCGGGGGCGAGAGCGCGGGCGCGCCGGCGGCGGCACCAGTGAGGACGCCGGTGGCGAAGTCCAGGCTACCCGGGACCTCGAGGCCGCGCTCATCGGCGCTGGCCAAAAGGAAATCGGTCGGCGTGGGAGCGCCCACCGGCGACGGCCGAACGCCGGCCAGGAGAAGCGGATCGCCGTCGCCGATTGTCGTCTTGGCTACGGCCGCGATCGTCCCGACCGAGGCGAACGCGTAGTGCAGGATCACCGTGGTCGGGTCGGCGAAGCTCGGAGCGTTGTCGTCCCGCTCGTCGGGGACCTGGGCATCGAGCCACAGCCGAGTGGTGGGCGTTTGCACCGCGGGCAGGTTCACCTGCGTCGCGCCCGACCCGAGCGTGGCGGCGGGTGCTACGGTCACCATCGGCTCGTCGGTCTTTACGACCCGGCCCCATCCGAACGAGCCCTCCATCTCGGCGACCAGGAGGTCGCCGATGCCGATCTGGCGGTAGATGCCGTTGAGCAACAGGCGCGTCGGGCCGTCTTGCTGATCGGTGTTATCGTAGTTTTGGTTGAGCGGCGGGTCGCCGCTGGCGAGCGTACGCGACCAGAGGCCGGCCCGCTGCGCCGGCTGCAGCACCTGCACATCGGCCAGCGGCCGCTCCTGCCAGAGGTCGATTGCATCGATCTGCACGCGCAGGTAGCGCGCGCCGTCCGCTTCGATCGAAGGCGCAGACTTGCGCGCGACGGTGACGTGGGTCTCGGGGCCTGCGATCACGACCAGCGGCTTGCCTTCGCGCACGCGCGCGCCGGGCTGAAGCAAGAGCGACGAGAGCGTGCCCGAGACGGTGGTCGGCCGCGGCGGCACGAGGGCAAACGTGTTGATGTCGGGATAGGCAGAGAAGTCGGCGTTGCTCTCGAAGACCTGGGGCGCCGAGCCGGGGAATGCACCGGAGCGAAAGGCGGTGCCCGCGGGCACGTCGACCGGCAGCCGGCCGTCGGCGAGGAGGCCCAGCCGCACGGTCGCCGCGATGGCCGGCTTCGGCTTGTACCCGAGCAGCGCAGCGAGGTTTGCAAGAGAGCCGCGCTGCACCGCCGTCCGCAGATAGGCTTCGTTTCCAAACGCGCCGTCATAGAAGGCGATGACGTCGCAAACGTATGCCCACATCTCGAGCAGCATCACGCCGAAGTCGCCCTCGCTCCGCGCGCGGAAGGCGCGCAGGGCGCCGGCGGCCGGAACCGTGGGCACCGCCGCCAGCAGGGCGGCGCGAAACTCGGGGAAGCCGGCGATCTGTCGCGGCAGATGCGACAGGCCCGCGATGATCGAAAGGGGTGGGGGGTGGATGCGCTCATCACAGGGGCAGATGATCATGCGCCACCGTCCGGAATGAGTTGCAGCGTCCCGCGGTCGGGGTGCAGCGGATCGTCCTGGAGCCGCACCACTTCGTCCTTGCCGACGGCGAGCTGCAGGTCGTCGAAGTTGCTCCAGTCAAAGAGCCCGCGGCGGCGCACCTGCATGTTCTCGACGGCGCGCACGCCCGGCACCGCCTGGATGGTCGCCTCCAGCGCGCTGCGGTCGAGGGACACTCCGAACGTGAAGTTGTCGGGATGGAAGAAGCCCTTCTGCCGGCGCACGCCGCCCTTCCCGAGCAGCGCGATGCGCACCGCCTGTAGCACGTCGGCGGCGTAGAAGTCCACGCTAACGCAGACGGTGATCTGTAGATCGATGTCGGCGTAGTGGGGATCGAGCACGAAGACGGGCCGGCCCGCCTGGCGGAAGCGATCGATCTGCGCCTCCACTTCGTCCCGCACCTCGGGCGAGAGCGCCGGGGCGCCGCGCGGATCGGGAGTGACGAAGGCGGTCAGCCAGCTCCCGGTCCAGCGAAATGCGGCTCCTGCTCGCTGTACGTCGGGCAGCCGCTCTGCGGCCTCGGCGTAATCCTCGGGCCTCACCGCGCGGTACGTGAGCTGCCGGAAGGCATCGGGCGCGAGCCGCTTCACGTCGACCGAGCTCTCCGGATCGACGCCGCCCTGGGCGGGCAGCGGGTTCGATACCGTATCGCTCGGGTCCAATCCCACCGCGACCGGGTCGAAGACGGTCAGCGCCTCGGCGGCGACGTTGCCGCGCGCGCCGTTGCCCAGGCGATAGATGACGTCGAAGCGCGTGCCCTTCGCCGGGATGCGGCCGAACTCGCCGTCGCCGAAGCGGATGGTGGCGCCGTCGCCGCTTCGATAATCGCGGTGGACGAGCTCGCCGGTGAGGCGCCGGTAACCGACCACGCGGTCCCACGTGCCGTCGTCGAGCGTGAAATGGCGGTCGGCGCGGTGCGAGCTGTTGGTTCCGAGCAGCGCGCGCCGCCAGAACCACTCCTCGTTGGGAGGCGCGTGCTCGACGAGGTGCACCTCGGGCTGCGCGCCGCGCGGGTCATCGCCCAGCCGGACCAGCCCCTCGCCGTCGTCGTCGGGCAGCGTATAGAGGTAGGTGATCGACTTATCAGCGCCGGTGCGCTGCACCGCTTCGGCGACGTCGGGGTCGGCGCTCGCGCCGGTGACGAAGCTGATGGGCACATCGCCCTTGGGGCGCCGTACGGTTCTCAGAGTGCGGCCGGCGGTGGCCGGCACCAGGTTGCCACGCACGGTGAGCACGGTCAGGTCGAGCTCGAAGGGCAAGGCCTGCGAATCCTCCCAGGTGAGCCGGGTGACCGCGTGGTGCGTGACCAGATCGTCGATGAGCGGGTCGGTCTCGTCCTTCACGGCGATGAGGCGCACCAGGTGCCGCCGCGCCGGAAGCGACCGATCGGCCGGATCGGTTCGCAAGAGCACCCATCGGCCCGGCTTGTGGCCGGGCACGTCCTCGTCGAGCGGGAGGGCGGCCTGGTGGTGCCCTTGCACGTGCATCTCGACCGCGCCTGCGGGCAAGCAAGCCGTGCTCGCGTCCCAGATGTGCGGCGTGAGCTTGGTGCGCGAGGCGACCACGGCGTACTTTGTGGCGGCGAGCGCGTCGGCCAGACCCGCACCCACCTCGAACGTCACGACCGCGGCGCCAGGCGCGTCGGGCCGAGTCTTCACCTGGATGCCGGCGGGGATCTGGCCGTCGTCCTTGACGTCGAAGTCGAGCAAGCTAGTGGCGCCCTTGCCGTCGTGCACTTGATAGTCGACCAGCCGCGCATGCCGCTTGAGCGACCGGCGCTGCGTCGACGTCTCCAGCGAGCTCTCGCGGGCGACGCGGTCCTGCACGTAGGAGAACTCGTCTCCGACCGCGCTCATTACCTCGGCCAGCATCACGCCGCCATCCGCCTCCAGCCGGTCCTGCCAGGCCGGGTAGCGCGCCGAAGCGAAGTCGAGCAGCGCCCGCCGGAAGCTCCAGAAGTCGCGCGCCTGGTAGTCGACCGGATAGTCGACCTGCTCCTCCGGCGCGCACTCGTGTTCGGGCGGCTGGCAATCGATGTCGCGCGGGCAAGCCGCCTTGAAACTGAACAGGACGTCGTTGAAGAAGGGGTCGATGCGCGTGTCGTCGATACGCAGGCGATAGGGCGAGAAGTCGCCGGGCGCAGCCGCGGTGAGCCGCAGCACGCGCCGGCCCTGGGCCATCGGCCAGCTCAGCGCGAAAGAGATCTCGGGCAGGCCGTCCGAATGGACGTGGATCTGTCCAGGCGTGAGCGAGCCGGTGAGTGTCACTGTCGTGTCGTCGGGCGAGACGACAAAGAACACGTCCAGCGTCTTCTGGTCGGCGCTGACGTAGATGAAGTCGATGCCGGTGAGGTCCTTCTTCACCTGCGCGAGCAGTGCCTCGAGCCGGTCGGGGAGGCCGCTCATAGCGCAACCTCGATGTTCAGGAAGCGGCGCTGGCTGCGCGCGAGCACGACGTAGCTGACGCGCACCTCCAGGGTCTCGTCGCGGGCCAGCGTCTTTACCTCGTCAACCTTGATCACCGTCGACAGCCAGCGATCGAGCGCCTGCATCACGCCGGCCTGTAGCAGGTTGGCGGCGGCGTCGCTGTTGGGGGCGAAGAGCATCCGGCGGATGCCGCAGCCGAACTCGGGCCGGTTGATCCGCTCGCCGGGGTTGGTGAGCAGCACCTCGCGCACCAGCTGCTCGACGTGCTTGTCGTAGTCACGCTCCTCGGAAAGGCGGCCGAGACCCGCGTCGACCGCGATGGGGTGCGCGATGGACGTGAAGGGCGCGGCCATCTATTGCCCCTGCACCTTGGACTGCGTGCTTTGGACGATCACCGAGCCCTGCGGGCCCGAGCCGATGCAGAGGCCCACGCTGCTCTCATCCAGGGCCGCGTTGCCGCCAATCTTGATCCTCGATTGCGACGCCGTCCATTGCACCGTGGTGCAGGGGCTCGGCGTGGGCGGCGTGGTTGGCAACTGGTAAGGGCAGCCCGCGATGGTGAAGGTATCCGAGGACGTGACCATCACCGCGCCGCCGGCCTGAGCCTTCTCGCCGGAAGCGGCGATGGTAACGGTGCCGCCGTGGGGGCACATCAGGGTCGAGGCGGTGGTGAGATTGTGAGGCATCACTGAACCTCCAATGCGCCATCATTCACCTTCACTGAACCCGTACTGACCTCCACTTTGGAGGAGCCGGCCTCGCTGGTGACGCCGCTACTGCCGACGGTGTGCTTGTTGCTCGAGGCCTCGGTGACCACCTCGGAGGTCAAGGTCACCTTGGTGTTGTCGTCGGTCTGCACCTTCAGCTCGGTCGCGTCATCGTCGATGCGCACTGTCGCCGCGCTGGTCTTCCACAGCTTGATGGCCGGCTTCCCGCTCTCCGGCGCCTCGTTGTCCGCCCAGAAGCAGCCGACCCAGATCGGGTAAGAGGGATCGCCGCCCTCGAACTCGACCCAGACGCCCGCGTCTTTGGCCGGCAGGCTCATAAAGCCGACTCCGTCGCCGGCGTAGGGCACGCAGGGCATGGCCCAGACTCTGACGTCGCCGAGCACGGGTACCTGGACCTTGAGCCGGCCCTTCTTCTGCGCGTCCTGGTTGTCGACGACCTTCCCACGGTACTTGCCGAAGAGCCGGTTCCTGACGAAATCGAGCATGAGGAGAATGACGTCGTCGTCCATCATGTGGCACCCCAACCGTTGCGGGTCAGGTCGAACTCCATCCGGTGGGTGTTGCGGTCGATCTGGTGGCGGACCCAGGAGACCAGCCACGGGCCGCTGTGGCGCTTGCCCACGCCCTGCAGGTCGGCCAGCTTGTGCGCTCGCAGCACGTTCCCGAGCGCCTGCGCGTAGGTCTCGCCGCGTGCGCGCACGAAGAAGTCGGCCTCGATGAGCGCGCCTTCGCCGCGCGCCTTGAGATCGCCGGCGTCGTCCACGGGCGCCGTGACCAGGACGGTGCGCGTCCCGCTCGCGATATCCTGCAGGCCCTTGTCGCCCAGCAGTTTCTGCGGGCTCTTCGACACCGCGCCGTCCAAGTCGCCCTTGTCGGCGAGGTCGAGCTGCTTGCCGATGGAGCTGGTCGGCCTCTCCACGTCGAAGGCGAGGTCGAGCGCGTTGAGGTTGGGCTTGTCGATGTTGATGCGCAGCTTGGGGCCGGCGTCGCCGTCGAGCGGCGGCCGTTTGCAATGGGCGGTGAGCTTGCCGTCCTTGTCGGCGTCGACCCAGAAGAGCATGCCGTTCCGCCGCGCCAGCTTCCGCACGAAGCGCAGGTCGGTGTCGCGCTGCACCAGCGTGTGTTTCTTCTCCTCGTGCTGCGCGCTGGTGTCGTCGATGTCGGCGCTGAGCGAGTATCTGTCCACGATCGTCGAGATGACGTCGGAGTCCTTGACGCCGTCGCGGCGAGCCGGGGTCGAGCCGCGAGTTCTTCAAGAGTGGTAGATCGCTGTCGCGGATGTTGAGCTGGAAGCGCAGCTTGAACGAGGTCGGTTCGCCCAGCCGCTCGGTCACCTCGATGAACGAGGCGCTCCCGGCGAGGTCCGTGTCGGTCTCGCCGGAGACCTTGATTTGGAATGTGGTGTCCACTTAGAGGGTCTTGACGGGGATGGGAATATCCCGCTCCTCGGTCAGCGATTCGGGGAACACCATATCGGCGAGCTCGCAGATGCGCCAATAGCCCGCTGGATCGTCCAGATACTTGAAGGCGAGGTGGTCGAGCCGCTGCCCGTCGAGCAGCCGGTGGAAGCCGAGCAGCGGCTGGTCGGGATTGGGCGCCGCCGCGATGGCCAACGCCTCGCGTCCGCGCCGATCGGTGACGGCGACCGTCGCTGCCTGTGCGTAGCGGCTCTTGGGATCGAAGATGGCCATAGCTCCCCCATCTGCCGTGACTAGAACGGCAGCATTCCCAGGATCGATTCGACGCTGTTGGCGACGTTGGCCAGCGCCAGGATCTTCTTTTGCGTGTGAGTGAATTTGTAACAGCCGATGAGGACTTTCTCGACGGTGTCCGGATCGGTGAAGCTTTCGGGAATCCTGACTTGCAGGCCGAGCGATACTTTGGCGCGTAGCGGATACAGGAGCGGGTTGTTGAGTTGTTCCTCGACGCTGAAGCTAGTGACTTTGACCGGCACGATCCGGCCCGGCCCCCAGATGAAGAGCACCGGCGGCGCTTTCTTCGCCGGGACCTTCTCGGCCGCCTTCGCCGTGGCGCCTCCACCGCCACTCAGGCTCGAGCCGACGCTCACCGAGATGTTGAAACCGAAGGCGGAGTCATCGGTCGGGTAGAGCAGCATCTCCAGCGCCGCCAGCCGATCGGCGACGCCGCTGACAAGCGCGATCGGGTGCAGCTCCGGGACCTCCAGCGCATCGCTAGCGTCCAGCTGCAAGGTGAGCGTGAAGGTCTCGGTCGGATCGAAGGGCTGCGACTGCTCTTGATTCGGCTGCACCGCCTTGTCGCTGCCGGCGGCCTTGCTGTCTGGGGGCGCGTAGGGATGCAAAGTGCGGGAGAGCGACTCCGGGTTGTATTGAAAGAGTATTACATTTGGGATGGGGATGATCATGGGCGCGCTGAACTGGATGATCGCGCCTTTGAGCAGCTTGGGGCTTCGGCTGTATCCGGTGGCCATGATCGCGCTGGGCTCCTGGTCCTAGGGACTTTCCCAGTCCTTCATGAGGTTCCTGTTCTGCGTGGAAGCGTCCGAGATGATTTTGTTGATCATCGAATCGCTCAACACGAAGTCGGTCTTCCCATCAGGCCCCGGCGGGTGGGCCTCGGCCATGATGTCTTCGTAGTACGCCCTCTCGATCGAGGGTAATGCGAGCGCGAGCGCCGGTTCCATCACGTCGTGATACATCCAGCGATAGACCGCCTTCATGCTCTTGATGATGGCCTTCTGCGCAGCTGGCGCCCTGGCGGGATCGCCCACTAGGTCGGTGAAGCCCTTTAGCTTGGCAGGGTCGCCGGGGCTACGCACGCCTTCGGCGAGCTCAGGGAAGTGTTCTGCCTCCAGCGCATTGGCGAAGCGGGCTTGGACTCGACCGGCCTGGCGGGTGGCCTCCGGCGCGTCGTCATCCGCGTCCCGGGGGGCGTTGATGTGCAGCCGCCCCCTGCGGTGGGTCTCCCGGGAGATGAGGATCGCCGGCATGCCGTTGCCGCGTCCGCTCGTTCCGTCTAGCTTCTTGAGGTCGATGCCGCCCGCCGAAGGGCCGACCGCGTCGATCAGACCACCGCCGTTGGGCGTCAGTCCCAGCGTCGGCGCATAGCTAGCCAAAGAGCCGGGAAACGCCAGCACTCCCTTGTTGCGATTTCGGAAAAACTCGACGAGCAGAAACTGCGTAGTGTGGTGCGAATCGCGGAACTGCGGGTCGTTCTGGTTGCGCTTGTCCAGATCGCCGTGGTTGGAAAGGCGGATGCCCTTACCATCCTTTGCCTGCGTATCGGTGTAATCCTTCGGCGTCCCCAGCTCCTTCGGCGCCCCTTGCGTGCTCCGGTTGCGCAACCAGGCGGCGAGCTCATTGACGAAGGCGTCGCTGAACTGGAAGCCCTTCTTCTCATTGCTCATCTCCCAGATATTGGCCTGCGGACCAATGTAGTAGAGCCTGGCGCGGATCTTCGCCTGCAGATTCGGCGTAGGGATTTTCAGATCGGCAAGCTTTGGCGTCGTCATCGCCGCGGTCCACAATCGCGAGTTGCCGTTTACGTAGGCGAGATGGATATAGCCAACCTTGAGCCTCTTGATCTCCTGGGTGTCGGGATTCACCGAGACATCAAGAGCGACGCCCGTTTTTGCCAGGATGAAGCCCTCGAGCAGGGTCGCAAACCGCTTGACGTCGAGGCCGGTCTTCACGTCCTCGGTTTGCTTGGCCTTGGGCAGCGTCTTCTGAGCGAGCTGGGCAACACCCTTCAGCTCATCTTCGGTAACACTGTCGTTCTTGGCGACCTGAGCGGTGACCAACGCTTGCAATTTCACGTCGGAGAGATAGTTGGCATAGGTGGCGCCCTTCATCCCCTTCTTGATGTGTTCCCAGACCTTCATTCCCTTCTCCGCGAACTCGGGAACGGTCTCGCCAACGGTCGGCTTCTCTCCGAACTCGCGCCCTGTACGGAACCTCGTCAGCGAATCGACGATGCGAGGCAGGACGCGCTCAGCGAAGCTCGGCTGAACGCCGTGCAGGCCGGGTGTCGCCAGTGCGGCGGGCACGCGTGCGGAGGCTCGGCCCGAGGATGCGAGGCGATCGGCCTCGGCTTCG
>WNFI01060254.1_pt1 | contig 11771 bp, 9 predicted proteins | sample 5400471 | NCBI WGS metagenome assembly WNFI01 (sample SAMN13153348, study PRJNA577476) | soil metagenome | isolation source: 100 cm saprolite on Douglas fir-dominated hillslope | place: USA:California | collected 2013-09-17
CGGCCCCGGCCGCGCGGTCGAGACAATGGAAGAGGAGGTCGGAGAGCTAGTGGCGACCGTGCAGGAGCCGCATCTGCGGACGCTGCTCGAGCGCGTGCTCGGCCCCGACTCGCCGCTGTGGGCCCGCTACCGCGAGGCGCCGGCCGCCAAGCACTATCACCAGGCCTACCGCCACGGACTGCTCGAGCACTGCCTCGGCGTCGCGCAGGCAGTCAGCGCGATCAGCGCGACGTTCGGAGGCATCGACCGCGACGTGGCTGTGACCGGAGCGCTGCTGCACGACATCGGCAAGCTCGAGGCCTACAGCGCGGAGGGGGCGAGCATCGATCTCAGTGACGCCGGGCGCCTCCACGGCGAGATCGCCCTCGGCTACTACCTGATCCGCCGCATGATCGAGGAGATCGACGGCTTTCCCGCCGAGCTCGCGCAGGCGGTGGGGCACATCATCCTCTCCCACCACGGCTCCCTGGAGCACGGCAGCCCCGTCGTGCCGTGTACACGCGAGGCGACGCTCGTGCACATGGTCGACAACCTCGGCGGCCGGCTCGGCAGCTTCGATCGGCTCGAGAAGGAGCTGGCACCGGGGCGGCGCTGGTCGCCGTTCGACAGGGCGATCGGCTCCGGCGCGTTCTTCCTGGAGCGCCCGCCGGGCGAAGCGGGGCCGGCGCGGCCCCCGGCCGTCGAGCGCGAAGCGGCCTGAAACCCCGCAAATAGCGGGGCGGCCCCCTGCGGCCGGCGCTCGCGCCTCGCCCCCGGCTTCTATCTTTCAGAGCCAGATGGCAAAGGACACCGAGAAGCTGATCCGCCAGCTCTCCCTGATCTCCTACCTGATGGCCGAGCGCCGGCCCGTAACGGCGCTGGAGATCAGGCGGGACGTCGAGGGCTACAGCGGCATGAACGAGGACGCCTTCGCGCGGCGCTTCTACGCCGACCGCTCCGAGCTCGAGTCGCTCCGCATCCAGCTGACCGTCGAGCGCCCCGCCGACGGGGCCGCCGAGCAGGAGAACTACTCCCTGCGGCCCGAGAACTTCCACCTGCCGGCAATCGCCTTCACGGACAAGGAGCTGGCGGCGCTGCAGACGGCGCTGAGCCTGCTCGACGGCGAATTCGCCTACGCCGAGCCGCTGCGCCTGGCGCTGCAGCAGATCACCTGGGGGCGTCCCAGCCCGCTGCGCGCGCCCGAGCAGCGCTCCGTGGCGCTCGGCATCACCGCCTCGGCCGGCGGCCACGACCTGTCGGCGCGCCTGGCGAAGGTCGAGACGGCGATCTTCCGCAACAAGACGATCGTCTTCGACTACTACACGATGGGTCGCGACGAGGTCTCCACGCGCAAGGTCGACCCCTACCACCTGCTGTTCCAGGGCGGCGAGTTCTACCTGCTGGGCAACTCGCACGAGCGCAAGGCGATCCGCGTCTTCCGTCTCACGCGGATCCGCGGCAAGGTCTCCTATGCGACCAAGGCCGAGCACGATTTCCACCGTCCCGAGGACTTCGATCCGCGCGCCTACGCCAACCGTGCCGACTGGCAGCTCGGAGACGAGCTGGGCGTCGCACGGATCCTCGTCTCCGAGCGGATCGCCTGGCAGATCGAACGCCACTTCGGGCGCTACGGCCGTGTCGTCGACCCGTCCGAGCTCGAGGAGGATGAGGCGATCGAGGAGGGCATTCCCTTCGAGCAGGGCGACCGGCTGTTCCTGACGGGCTACTCGAGTCCGCGCAGCCTCGTCTCCTGGGTGCTGGGCCTCGGCGTCAACGCGCGCCTGCTCGGCCCTCCGGAGCTCACCGCCGAGCTGAACCGCCGTCTCGATCAGCTGCGCGAGCGTCACGAGGAGGAGCCGCCTGCCTCGCGCCGCCGTCGGGGCCGCCCGGATGCCAATGAGGAGCCGGTCCGGCGCCCCGCGCGCAAGGGTGACGGCGAGGATGGCCGGCCGGACACCGCGATCCGCCCGGAGCGCTTCGCGCGCCTCGTCACGCTCGCGAGCATCCTGATCGACGCCGGCCGCCGCGGTGAGCGCGTCGTGATCGCCGACGTCCGCGAGCGCCTGCAGATCAGCGAGGAGGAGCTGCGCGAGGACGTCAACGTCCTCAACGTCGTCAACTTCGGGGGCGGCTCCTACGTGCTCTACGCCGAGATCAAGGAGGAGGAGGGCGAGATCGAAGTCGACCCCGAGCCCTACAGCGACAACTTCGACCGTCCTGCCCGGCTGTTGCCGGTCGAGGCCAAGGCGCTGGTGGCGGCGATCGACCTGATCGGCGAGCACATCCCCGAGGGATCGCTGACCTCGGCTCGGGAGAAGATCGTCGCCGCGCTCGGCGAGGATCCGATGGAGCAGGGCCTGCAGGTCGCGACCTCCGCGGGGGACGACTCGGACGTCGCCCGTACGATCTCCAAGGCGATCACCGGGCACAGGCTGATCGAGCTCGAGTACTTCAAGCAGAACGAGGACGAGCTGTCGGTGCGCAAGGTCGAGCCGTATGCGCTGACGAACGGGCGTGAGGGCTGGTACGTCGCGAGCTTCGACCCCGAGCGCGACGGGGTGCGCCACTTCCGCCTGGACCGGATCAAGAGCGCCCACGTCAGCGACGAGCGCTTCCGCCACCGCCCCGAGGTCGACCCCGCGGCGGAGGTCGACGGATGGCTGCGGACCGGCGAGGTCGAGGCCTCGCGAACGGCCCGGGTGTGGGTCTCCCCCGACCGCGCCCGCTGGGCGCGGGAGGCGCGCCGCGTGGTCGAGGAGCGGGCCGACGGCGCCGTGGTCGTCGAGCTGAGCTTCGCCGGCGTCGACTGGCTGGTGAGGGAGATCCTGAGGGAAGCCGGCGATGCCGCGGTGCTGGAGCCCGAGGATGCCCGCGACATGGTGCTCGCCGCGGTCGTGAGGCTGCGCGAGGCCACGGCCTGGCCCGCCGGGGTCTAGTCCTCCTTCGCGCGCCGCGGCGGGCGTCCGACGTCGGCATCGCCGCCGTGGCCCGCGCCGGGGCGCACGATCGCCGCCAGGAGACGCTGTGCCTGGGTTCGTCGGCCGGAGAGCTTGAGGGAGGACAGGTCCGCCGCCGGGCCGACGGCATCGGTCCAGGCGCGCCAATCGCCGGCGATCGTCGCGGTGATCTGAGGCGCGACGCCATTGTCGTCGCTGGCCCGCATCGTCACCACTCCCTTGACGATCTCGGCGATGTGGCGGCGGAGCCCACCGCGCTGTTCGAGGACCAGCTCGATCGCGCCATCGGGTGCCTCGACCGGGTCGGCGAGCAGCGCCGGAAACGTGCGCAGGAGCGCATCGGGGTCGACGATCTCCCCCGGGCGCGGCTGTGACCACGTCCAGCGAAGACCCCATCTGCTGAGCGCGGCGGCGATCGGCAGGAGCTCGCGGCCGGCCTCGGTCAGCTCGAGTTCGACGCGCGGAGGCATCTCGGTGAAGCGCACGCGTGTCACGAGGCCGGACTCGTCCATCCTGTGCAGATAGCGATCGAGCACCCCCGCGCTGACCCCGGAAAGGTGTTCGCGCAGCACGGCGAGCCTGGTCCTACCGGCGGCCAGCTCCGCGATGATCGCGAGGGTCCAGTTGTCGCCCACGACTTCCAGGCTGCGCCCCAGCGGCGTCCACTGGCGATGCGACGGCAGCGGCCGTCTGCTCCTGCTCCGGCGCTCGATCGCCCGACCCTCGACCGGTCTCTCCACAACACCCAGCGTAGTTCCAGATTTTCGATTTTCCAATCTCAGCGGCCGATTGTCTCCGACTCCCGAAGCCTCCCGGTGCCAAGGCGGCCGGTGGGGCTCTGCGGCCCGCGGGCATAATGGCGCGGCGGGCAGGCGGCGAAAGGACCGGGCGTGAGCAGACGCGAGCAGATCAGGATGAGCGCGCAGGAGGCGACGGCGTTCCTCGCCGAGGAGCGGACCGTGACGTGCGCCACGCTCGGCCCGAGTGGCTGGCCGCATCTGATGCCGCTCTGGTATGTGCTGCGCGAGAGCGGCCCCGATGAGCCGGCGCCGCGGTTGTGGGCCTGGACGTATGGCGTCTCGCAGAAGGTCCGCAACCTGGAGCGCGAGCCGCGCGCGACGCTGCAGGTCGAGGCTGGCGAGAGCTACGAGGAGCTGCGGGGTGTGATGCTCGAGTGCGACGTCGTCGTCCACAAAGAACTGGACGTCGTCAAAGCCCTGGGCCGCGAGATCTTTGCTCGTTACGCCGCCCCACGCGGCGCCCCGGCGGTCACCGATCTCCCGCCTGAGGTCGCTGAGATGGTCGACCGCCAAGCGGCCAAGCGCGTTGCGCTGGAGTTCGTCGAGCGGCGTCGCGCGACTTGGGATCACCGCAATCTCGGCGGCGTCTACTGAGAAGGCGCCGGAGCGCTCAGCCGCTCGCGGCCGGCGCTTTCGGAGGCGGCGCGAGGGAGGCGATCTTCCACTTGCCGCCTTCCTCCGCGAGCGAGACTGTCGCTTTGCGGCGTTTTTTGCCGCCGTAGACGCTTTTCACCTGGGCCGTTGCCGTAGCGCCCGAGAGCTTCACGGATTCGACTTCGAGTTCCGTGTTGTCGATCTCGGAGATCTGATCTTTGATCGTCGACTCGCAGCGACTCTCGCCGCCGAGCTTTGTCACGACGGGCGCGGCCAGGTCCCGTTCGCAGACCTTCTTCTGTTCCCCTGCCGTGATGTCGGACTGCAGGTTCGCGACCGTCTGGGCGACGTCGTGTTCGGTCCCTTTGAAGCCCGCCGTCGAGGTCGTCGTGCCGCACGCCGCCACGGCGAGCGAGCAGAGCGAGAGGAGGGCGAGGGCGGTCAGGCGGCGCACGGCCGCAAGGCTATTTGTTAGCCCAGCTCGTCGTCGCGCCGGTAGCCCAGGCGCGCCGAGATCCTGTCGGCCGTCGAGACGAGATGCGGGCCGAGCGCGTCGACGAGCTCCTCGAGCGCGATCATCGAGCTGGGCGCCGCAAGGTTCACGGCGGCGACAACGTCGCGGCTCTCGTTGCGCACGGGGGCGGCGATCGCGTAGAGGCCCGCCGCGAGCTCTTCGTCGTCGACGGCGAAACCCGCGTCGCGGATGTTCTCGAGCTCCGCCCGCAGGGCCTTCTTGGAGGTGACCGTATTCGGTCCCTGCTTGGTCAGCTTGATCTCGCCGATGATGTCGCGTTGCTGGCCCTCGGGCAGATACGCGAGCAGCAGCTTGCCCATCGCCGTGCAGTACGACGGCACTCGCGAACCGGGTTGCAGGCCGAGATCGATCTGGTTCTGCCCGCGCCGGAAGCTTCGTGCGCGATCTACGTACAGCACCTCGGTGCCGTCGAGCACGCCGAGGCTCGTCGTGTAGGAGGTGCGCTGGCGCAGCTCTTCCAGGTAGGGCCGGGCGTGGTCGCGCAGGCCCGTCGAGTTGAGTGCCGACATGCCGAGATCGGTGACACGCAGGCCCAGCCGGTACTTGCGGGATGCGCCTTGCTCGAGAAAGCCGAGCGCGACGAGGGTGATGACGTAGCGATGTGTCGTCGAGCGGCTCATGCCGAGCTCGTCTGCGATGTCAGCGATGCCGAGCACCGGCCGCGACGGTGTGAAGCAACCGAGGATCGCCAAGCCGCGCTCGAGCGACTGCGAGTAGCGCGGTTCGCGCAGGCTCGGAATCGACCATGCGGGTTCCTGGTCGGTCGGCTTGGTTGGGGCGGCTTTCGTTCTGGGCATCTGGAGACCCTCCTGTTGACGTCTGCGGACCCTACGTCTCAGGCGGGGTCGAGGGTCACGATCATAGTGGGAAATATCGGCTGATCGGGTTAACCACACTCAAGATTCAAGTCCTCCACTCGCTCCGATCAGGCGAACCCCCCGTGCCTGGGCTCCCGGACGTGACGCTAGGGTTCTCTGCTGATGGAGCCACTGAAGGGTCTGATCCTGTCCGGGGGCAAGGGTACCCGGCTGCGCCCGATAACCCACACGAGTGCCAAGCAGCTGGTCCCCGTGGCCAACAAGCCGGTGCTGTTCTACGGCATCGAGGCGATGGCCGAGGCCGGCATCGAGGAGGTCGGCATCATCATCGCGCCCGAGACCGGCGCCGAGATCGAAGCCGCCGCGGGCGACGGGTCGCGTTTCGGCGTGCGCATCACCTACGTCCCCCAGGCCGAGCCGCTCGGCCTGGCCCACGCGGTGCTGACCGCCGAGCCCTATCTCGGCAGCAGCCCGTTCGTGATGTACCTCGGCGACAACCTCCTGCAGGGCGGTATCTCCGAGCTCGTGGCGGCTTTCCGCGAGCACGAACCGGACGCGCTGATCCTGCTGACGCCCGTGCCCGACCCCGAGAACTACGGCGTCGCCGAGCTCGACGCGGCCGCGGCCGGCGAGACCGGCCGGGTGCGACGCCTTGTCGAGAAGCCCGAGCACCCCGCCACCGACCTGGCCCTGGTCGGCGTGTACATGTTCACCGCCGGCGTCCACGACGCGGCTCGTGCGATCTCCCCGTCGGCGCGCGGGGAGCTCGAGATCACCGACGCGATCCAGCAGCTGCTCGACAGCGGCCTGCGCGTCGAGCCCCACATCGTGCGGGGGTGGTGGAAGGACACGGGCCGCCTCGAGGACATGCTCGAGGCCAACCGGCTGATCCTCGACAACCTGCAGGAGCGGGTCGAGGGAGAGCTCCTCGACTCCCAGGTCGACGGGCGCGTGGTGATCGAGAAGGGTGCGCGGCTCGAGCGCACGCGCGTGCGGGGCCCCGCCGTGATCGGAGCGGGCGCGATGCTGAGGGACTGTTACATCGGGCCCTACACGGCGATCGGCGAGGACTGCTCGATCTCCGATGCCGAGGTCGAGCACTCGATCCTGCTCGCCGGCTGCACCGTCTGCGACCTCGATGGCCGCATGGAGTCCTCGCTGCTGGGCCGTAACGTCACCGTCCGCCGCGGCGAGCGCCAGCCCCGCGCGTATCGCTTCATGGTCGGGGACAACTCCGACATCTCGATCCTGTGAGGCTGCTTGTGACAGGAGCCCTGGGGATGCTCGGCCATGACGTCGAGCGGGCCGGCGAGCGGGCCGGGCACGAGCTGACGCTCGTCGACCTCGCGGAGCTCGACATCACCGACCCTGTACCCGTCGAATCGCTGCTCGATGAACTCGGCGAAACCAGCTCGCTCGACGGGATCGTCAACTGCGCCGCCTGGACCGACGTCGACGGCGCCGAGGCGCAACCGGAGGCGGCCCGCGGCGTGAACGCGGACGGCGCGGGCGTGCTCGCACGCGCGGCGGCGGCGCGGGGGATCCCGCTGCTGCACGTCTCGACCGACTACGTCTTCGATGGCACGCCCCCGCTGGACGGCGATGGACGGCCGCGCGCCTATCTGGAGAGCGACCCGACCGGCCCACGGTCGGTCTACGGCCGGACGAAGCTCGAAGGCGAGCAGCAGGTGCTGGCCGCCTCGCCGTCGCATACGGTCGTGCGCACTGCCTGGCTCTACGGGCTCGACGGCGCGAACTTCCCCGCGACGATGTTGCGCCTCGCGGCGGAGCGCGAGACGGTGAAGGTGGTCACCGACCAGGTGGGCTCGCCGACCTGGTCCGGGCATCTGGCGCCGGCGATCCTCGGGCTGCTCGACCGCGGCGTCAGCGGGCTCGTGCAACGTGCTGCCCCTGCCCCCCTGGCAGGACGGCCTGGCGGGTTACCTGGCGGCGCGCGCTGGGATGATCCGGCGATGAGACTGCTCGTCTGCGGCGGCGCCGGCTTCATCGGCTCGACCTTCGTGCGCCAACGGGTGCAGGAACACGACGACACGGTGACTGTGCTCGACAAGCTCACCTATGCCGGTCGCGAGGAGAATCTGGCCGACCTCGCGGGGGATGAGCGTTACCGCTTCCTGAAGGGCGCGATCGAGGATCCCGCGGCCCTCGACGCCGCGATCGCCGCGGGCGAGCCCGCGGCGATTGTCAACTTCGCAGCCGAGACCCACGTCGACCGCTCGATCGCCGAGCCGGACGCGTTCGTCAAGACTCATGCGCTCGGCACCTACGCACTGCTCGAGGCGGCGCGAGCGCGAGAACTGCGCTACTTGCAGGTCTCCACCGACGAGGTCTACGGCTCGATCGACGTCGGCACGTTCACCGAGGAGAGCCCGCTGCGGCCCTCCTCCCCCTACTCGGCCACGAAGACCGGTGCGGACCTGCTGGTGCAGAGCTACTTCCACACGTATGGACTTCCCGCGATGATCGTCCGCGGCTCCAACAACTACGGGCCCTATCAGTACCCGGAGAAGCTGATCCCGCTGATGATCCTCAACGCGCTGCACGGCGATCCGCTGCCGGTCTACGGCGACGGCATGCAGGTGCGCAACTGGATCCACTCAACCGACTTCGCCCGCGCGATCGGACATGTCTTGGAGCACGGCGAGGTGGGCGAGGTCTACAACGCCGGGGGCCCCGACGAGGAGACGAACATCGAGGTCGTAAGGCGCATCATCGAGCTGACCGGAGCCTCCGAGGCCCAGATCGAGCACGTCGTCGACAGGCCCGGCCACGACCGCCGCTACTCACTCTCCTCCGAGCGGATCTCCGAACTCGGCTGGGAGCCGCACGTGCGCTTCCACCGCGGCCTCGCCGAGACCGTCGAGTGGTACAGGGACAACGAGTGGTGGTGGGGGCCGATTCGGTCCGGGGAGTACCGGGAGTACTACGCGCGGCAGTACGGGCAACAGCTCGGACTTCCGAAGTAGTTCGAATTGCAGACGATCGTCCGTAGACTCTTGTCAGCCGCTGGACGAAGGTTCCGTTTGTGGAGACGGTCCTCCGACAGCTGGGCGAGAACGTCAAGCGCCACCGTGGAAAAACAGGGCTGAGCCAGGAGGCGCTCGCGTCCGACGCCGACTTGGACCGTACGTTGATCAGCTCGATCGAGAACGGAAAGAAGCTGGTGCGCATCGACACGCTGGTGAAGCTCGCGCGTGGGCTCGGGATTCCGCTCGACGTTCTGCTGAAGGACGTAGCCTGAGGGGCGTCTCGCTAGGCTCGACGGGTGCCTGTGTCGGTCTTCAAGCCTTCGGTCCAATCGTGGCTCTCACAGGCTTTCGAGCGCCCCACTCCGGCACAGCAGCAGGCCTGGCCGGCGATCGCCACCGGCGCTCACGTGCTGCTCTCGGCGCCGACCGGCTCGGGTAAGACGCTCGCCGCCTTCCTGTCCGCGCTGGACCGGCTGGGCGACCCGGCGGAGTGCGGGCGGGGCACCCGCGTCCTCTATATCTCCCCCCTGAAGGCCCTCGCCTACGACATCGAGCGCAATCTCCGCACCCCCATCCGCGGGATCGGCGCCGAGCACATCAGCGTCGCGATCCGCACCGGCGACACGCCCCAAAAGGAGCGGGCGGCGATGGTCCGCAACCCGCCCGACATCCTCGTGACGACGCCGGAGTCCCTGTACCTGATCCTCACCTCCCAGGCCCGCGAGATGCTGGCCGGCGTCGACACGGTGATCGTCGACGAGATCCATGCCGTGGCGGGCTCGAAGCGCGGCTCGCACCTGGCTTTGACGCTCGAGCGTCTCGAGGCTCTCGTCCGGGCCGACAACCCTGAGATTGGGCCCGACGACGCGGCCTTCCAGCGCATCGGCCTGAGCGCCACCCAGAACCCCCTCGAGGAGATCGGGCGCTTTCTCGTCGGCCCGGGCCGGGAGGTCACGATCGTCGACGCCGGCATGCGCAAGGAGCTCGACCTGCGCATCGAGGTGCCCGTCGAGTCGATGGCCGAGCCGGGTGGTCCGATCGAGCCGTCGGCCGATCCACTGAACCCAGTCCAGGGAAGCGAGGCCACGCGCGCCTCGATCTGGCCGGCGATCTACCCGGAGGTCCTGAAGCTCGTCCGGGAGCACACCTCGACGATCGTGTTCGTCAACAACCGCCGCTCCGCCGAGCGGATCGCGCTGCGGCTGAACGAGCTGGCCAGCAAGGAGCTCGAGGACGACGAGGGCAGCCTGCCAGACGGCGTCGCGCCAATCGAGCTGGCCCGCGCCCATCACGGCTCGCTCGCACGCGAGGAGCGTACGAAGGTCGAGGAGCTGCTCAAGTCCGGCCAGCTGCCGTGCCTGGTCGCGACCTCCTCGCTGGAGCTCGGAATCGACATGGGCGCCGTCGACCTGGTCCTCCAGATCGAGTCGCCCAAGTCGGTCGCCCGCGGCCTGCAGCGCATCGGGCGCGCCGGACACGGCGTCGGCGAGGTCAGCCGCGGGCGCATCTTCCCCAAGTTCCGGGGTGACCTGCTGGAGTGCGCCGTCGTCGCCAAGCGCATGCACGAAGGCGCGATCGAGCCTACCGTCGTGCCCAAGAACGCCCTCGACGTGCTGGCACAACAGGTCGTGGCGATCGCCGTATCCGCCGATCCGGACGGCATCGTCGTCGATGAGCTTCACGCGCTCGTCAAGCGCACTCACTCCTACGCCGAGCTCTCCCGAGAGCTCTTGGAGAACGTCCTCGACATGCTCGACGGGCGCTACCCCTCCAAGGAGTTCGGTGAGCTGCGGGCGCGGATCGTCTGGGACCGCCTCGCGGGCGTGATCCGCTCGCGCAAGGGCTCACGGCAGCTGGCAATCGCCAACGCCGGCACGATTCCCGACCGGGGGCTCTTCGCGGTGACGCTGCCCGACGGCCGCCGCGTCGGAGAGCTCGACGAGGAGATGGTCTACGAGGCTCGGCCGGGACAGGTGTTCCTGCTCGGCGCCTCCACCTGGCGGATCGAGGAGATCACGCGCGATCGCGTGATCGTCACGCCCGCTCCCGGCGCCCCCGGCGCAGTGCCCTTCTGGAAGGGCGACTCGGTCGGTCGCCCGAAGGAGCTCGGGGCCGCGATCGGCGAGTTCTCGAGGTGGGCGGTCGAGCAGGACGCCGAGACGCTTCAGCGCGAGCACGACCTCGACCGGCGCGCCGCTCAGAACCTGCTGGCCTACCTCGTCGAGCAGCAGAACGCAACCCGCGTCCTGCCCAGCGAGAGGACCCTCGTGCTCGAGCGCTTCCGCGACGAGATCGGCGACTGGCGGCTGTGCCTGCTCTCGCCCTTCGGCGGGCGCGTCCACGCCGCCTGGGGGTTCGCCCTGTCCGCGCGCCTCCACGAGCGCTTCGGGCTCGACGCGGACCCGATCTGGACCGACGACGGGATCATCATGCACCTGCCCGACCTCGACTCCGAGGAGGCGGAGTCGCTGCCCTCGGCGGCCGAGCTGCTGATGATCGAGCCCGACGAGGTCGAAGCGGCGGTCGTCGCCGAGCTCGGCGGCTCGGCGCTGTTCGGCGCGCGCTTCCGTGAGAACGCCGCCCGTGCGCTGCTGATCCCGCGGGCCTATCCCGGCAAACGCACACCCCTGTGGCAGCACGCGCGAGATCTCGCTCGTGGAGGTGGAGACGCCGGTCGCCTCGCCGTTCGCCTCCTCATTGCTGTTCGACTACGTCGCCACCTACATGTACGAGGGCGACACGCCGACCGCCGAGCGCCGGGCGGCGGCGCTGTCGCTGGACCGCGACCTGCTCCGCGAGCTGCTCGGGCAGGAGGAGCTGCGCGAGCTGATCGACTCCGCGGCGCTCGAACGTGTCGAAGCCGACCTGCAGTGCCGCTCGGAGATGACCCGGGCGACCGACCGCGACGGCCTGCACGACGTGCTGCGGCGCATCGGCGACCTGACGCGCGAGGAGATCGGCGCCCGGGTGTTCCCCGGGGTCGACGCTCACACGCTGATCGAGGCGCTGCTGAGCGAACGCCGCGCCGTCGAGCTGCGCCTCGGCGGCGAGCCGCGCCTGATCGCCGCCGACGAGGCCGGCCTGTACCGCGACGCCCT
>WNFI01571861.1_pt1 | contig 11771 bp, 11 predicted proteins | sample 5400471 | NCBI WGS metagenome assembly WNFI01 (sample SAMN13153348, study PRJNA577476) | soil metagenome | isolation source: 100 cm saprolite on Douglas fir-dominated hillslope | place: USA:California | collected 2013-09-17
CTTTGTCGCTGGACTCCTCAATGCCCTTGATGTTTTCCCGCCAGTAGTACATGGTCACAAGAACGGCGAATCCGGCCGCCGCGTAATTCTCATTAATATGCGGCGCGTGACCATGGGTCATCGCATGAATGGCTCGGGGTACCCAGCCGTGAGCGTCGGCAGCGGCAAATAGTTCGTTGATGAGTGCGGCAATATACTGTCCGGCGGCAACGCCGGAAATCGGCCCGGTAAGAATGTAATCAAACATCAGCGCGGAGACGCTGAGTTTGGCAAAGTGTCCGCCCAGCGCCTCTTTAACCACCCGGTAAACGCCGCCACGGGTGAACATGGAGCAGCTTTCCACGTACACCGAGCGCACGGCAAAAGCAAACAGCATCACGCCCAAGATGAACCACGGAGCTGATTTGCCCACCGCCTGTTCGGCAATACCGCCGGCATAAAAAGCCGACGAGCCGAGGTCATTCAACACAATGGCCGCGGCTCTCCAGTAGGAGATGAATGTGAGCATGACCGAGGTCGCGACGACGATCCGGACCCGGTTCGATTGTGGTAGGACAGCGCCTGAGCCTGCTGACATGGTGAAAAGGAATAACGGCCCCTTCAGCAAATGCACTCAATGAAGTGCGTGTTTGCCGGGCCGCGTTAACCCTTCATATCCTCTTTCGTCCGTTGTGGTCCGGAGCCGTTTTAATCTTTTTCCACCATGCTATGGGCCGTTTTGATCGCCGTAACAATAATCACCGGCACGGCGCCGATCAGCCCAGCAATAAAAAGATAATTGAACACCGGCAAAATGTGTTGGACTACAAAGTTCACAACAGACATTGTATTCCTGCGGTTCAGAGGAATCAAAGTTTGAGCTGTGGAAGTAGTTTCCAGGTTGGTGACCATCGGGCTGGAATAAGCGCGGGGAACCAGTACGGCGAGCGCGTCACGCGTCCCGGCGGCTGGCGACTGTTGGACTAAACTGATTCCTTAGGCGTGTCGCCGGATGGCTAGGAATCGTAGATATTCTGATCGCTGAATTTTGTGTTAAGCTCACTTTGATGCGTTGGCGGACCAGTTACTTCTTGGCACTTGGCGTTTTTGTCGCCTTCGTGGCCTTGCTAGTCTTCGAGGGTCGTCCTAACCTCGTTGTCCTGGCCGGCGACGGTGTATCTGCACCGTCTGCTCCCAGTGCATTCGTCGAGTCGGCGCCTGTCACCAACCTTTTGCAATCACATTTCGGCTGGTGCGGTCACGCTCTCCGATCTACCAATCTTTCGCTTGCGCTCCGGGCCATTGGCGCCACCGAGGGAAAGCGCCAAGTTACAGGCGCCGCTCATCCCCATTACGGCCCACTCCATTCACGCCCTCCACCAAGTTTCTCCTAAGCAGTTCTCGAAATCGGTGTTGCGCATAACGAAGCACACACGAGTGCGTTCTCGTGAGGTGTGTCTTTTGGCGCGCGTTGATTCCACAATTTAGAAATTCGAGGAAATGTTTGCTTTGGAGAAGCTCTCATATGGAACTATTTAGAGATACACATTTTGATTTCCTTGGCAGGAAGTGGTGGTTCATCTTGCCGTCGTTGGTTCTCATTCTCGCCGGACTCGCCAGCATACTAGCCAGGGGCGGTCCGCTGTATAGCATCGACTTTAAGGGTGGCGCCGAAATGGAGGTCGTCTGGGACGGCGCGCCACCCATCGAGCGCATACGAGCGGCCGTCTCGTCGCGGTTGAAGGGTGTAACCGTTGTGGCGGCGCGTGATCTGACCGGCTCCAACGAAGTCCTCATCTCGGCGGCACTCCCCGCCGGAGAAGACTTAACGGGTGTTCGGCACACGATTGACCAAGCGTTGTCGACGATCACTACGCGATACTCTATTCGCAACTTCGAGGTGATCGGCCCGCAGATCGGCGAAGACTTGCGCCGCCAGGCCCTCTTGGCGACGGGGGGTGCTTCGGGGGGCATGCTCCTGTATCTGTCGTACCGCTTCCGCCCCGCGTATGGCGTGGCCGCCGTGTTGGCCATGGCCCACGACGCGTTTATTACCATTGGCCTGTTCTCGCTGTTCCATCAGGAAATCTCTCTCACCGTGGTGGCTGCCCTGCTCACGCTGATTGGCTATTCGATGAACGACACCATCGTGGTGTTCGATCGTATCCGGGAAAATCGCCGTATCCATGGGCGCGAGCCTTTGGCCGAAACGATCAACCGCAGCATCAACCAAACACTCAGCCGCACCGTCTTGACTTCCGGACTGACGCTACTTACAGCCCTCGCACTGTTCCTCTTTGGCGGCCAGGTGTTGCATGGATTCTCTCTTGCTCTGGTGATCGGCATCGTTGTGGGAACTTTCTCATCGATCTTCATCGCCAGCCCGATCCTGCTCGCCTGGGAGAACCGGCGCACGGGACGGAGCATCCCGCACAAATCTTTGCCAATCGGAGGTCCGCAATGAAGCGAGCACTCATCCGGAAAACTCTGTTCATTGTCGCGATCATGCTGGCCAGCGCCTTCGCCATCCTCCACGCGCCCTTGCGGCTAGGGCTTGACCTAAGGGGAGGGGTCAGCCTGATCCTCCGTGTGAAGGTCGAAGACGCATCCGCGGGACAACAGCGCGAAGTTGTCGAGCTGACGCGCCAAATACTGGAGCGCCGCATCAACGCCTACGGGCTTTCCGAAGCACCGGTTCAGCCATATGGCAGCCGGGGAAACGAACTTTTAGTGCAGTTTCCAGGCATCACCGACCCTTCCCGAATTACGAGCTTGATCAAGAGCAGTGTTCTCGAATGGTATGCCGTCGAGGCGGGTCCCTTTGCCAGTCCCGCGGAGGCCATGGCGCAGCACGCAGGCATTGTGCCTTCCAACCGTAAATTGGTTGCCACGAAGCCGGTGGCGGACCGGGGGCGCAGTTGGTATCTGTTGGATAGCCGGCCCATAATCCGCGGTACGGATTTGCGCGATGCCCAGGTGGCTGCCGACGCGATGGATCAACCTGTCACCGCGTTCACGCTAAGCCAGGACGCGGCGACGCGCTTTGAGCAGTACACACAAGCCAACATTGGGCGACGTTCCGCTATCGTGCTCGACCAGGAGATCCTCAGTGTCCCGGTGATTGAGGATGTCATTCGTGACTCGGGCCAGATTCGCGGTGCACGAAATCGCGAAGAGGCCGAGGACCTCGCCGTCAACTTGCGCTCCGGCGCCCTCCCCGCGGCTATCGAAGTAGTGCAGGAGATGACGGTGGAGGCATCTCTGGGCGCTGACTCCATCCGTCACGGCATGCAGGCGGGCGTTGCCGGTCTTGCGGCTGTAGTTGCGACCATGTTGCCGTACTACCGCTGGGCAGGGGCCAACGCAACGCTTGCGTTGCTGTTGAACGGAGTGTTGCTTATCGCCGCGCTGTCGTGTTTTGGGGCTGTGCTGACCTTGCCGGGAATTGCCGGTGCAGTCCTCACGATCGGTATGGCGGTTGACAGCAATGTGCTGATCTTTGAGCGCATCCGCGAGGAGTTACGTGCGGGTAAGTCCGTTGGGGCGGCGCTGGCAGCCGGGTTCTCCAAGGCCTTTGCCACTCTTGTGGATACCCACGTAACCACTGTGGTTTCATGCGTTTTTCTGTTTTTCTTTGGGACCCCGGCGGTAAAGGGATTCGCGGTTACTCTGGTGATCGGCCTGACGACTAACCTGTTCACGTCGGTATTTGTTTCGCGAGTGGCTTTCGATTGGGAATTGTCGAGACGGAGCCGAGCCGCGCCATTGAGCATCGGGATGGTTCGGTAGATCGACCTGGTTGATGTACGACGCTGCCAGTCTCGGAAGTGCCTGGGCGGGTAGACGAGTCCATGTCCCGCGCGGATGCGGACAGTTAGGAGGGCCACGCGCTCGCCAAGGTTTGCTAAAATCTCAGTCAGTGCGCAACATCCCAGCGAGCGCTTGGATCCTGGCCGTGCTCTCCGGCGGACTTCAGGTCCTTATCTTTCCCAGAATCTCCCTCCACTTCCTGTGCTGGGTGGCCGTGGCCCCTTTGCTGTACGCGCTGTTGCGGGGACGAGGCGGGGAAGGCGCGCTGTGCGATTCGGAAGGGCGGTCGTTGCGTCCGTTTACTTTGTGGCAGGGCTTCCTGATTGCGTGGGCCAGCGGGCTAATCTGGTACCTGGGGACTTGCTACTGGGTCTTCCCAGTCATGGTAGGTTACGGCGGCCTGAACGCTTTTGTAGCTGGTCTCATAACACTGGCAGCCGGCTTTGCGATGGGGCTGCATCACGCAGTGTTCGGCTTGCTGGTAGTACTGATGGCGCGACGATCAACCCTCGGGAACCGCAGACCTTTGCTGCTGGCGCCCGTTTTCTGGGTCGCCATTGAGCTCTTCCGTGACCGAGTCTCAGGCTTCCCCTGGAACCTGCTGGGTTACTCGCAGGTGGATAACATTCCGTTTGCGCGGATCGCCCAGCTTACCGGCGTTTACGGGCTTTCTTTTGCGGTGATGCTGGTCAATTGTGCGTTTGTTGCCGCCATGCTGCTGACTGGCAAGCGACGCACAAATCTTCTGATCTCAGCCGCCGCTGCCGCGATTGCCTTGCAGATAGGGATTTTCGCCAAGCCAGAAGCTTTCGCTACTACGCAGGAAGCCGTGCTGGTGCAGCAAAACATATCTTTGGACCAGGATTGGAAACCGCCAGTTTTTGACCAGACTTTATCTTCCCTGGCGCAGATCAGCGTGAGCGCTTCTCCCCGGCACGCGCCAGGCAGTCCTGGGTTGATTATTTGGCCGGAGTCGCCTGCGCCGTTCTTTATTGCCGATCCCAAGCTACAACATTGGCTAACGGCCATGTCCCAGGACACAGGTTCCTACCTGGTGATCGGTAGCCTGGGTCAAAGTCTGGACGTTCACGGTGAGCCGCAGCTTTCCAATTCAGCCCTGATCATGGATCCCCAGGGCCATGCCATCGGCCGCTATGACAAGGTCCATCTTGTCCCGTTTGGCGAGTACGTGCCTTTTCATGACCTCCTGGGTTTTGTCAGCAAACTTACTCGTGAAGTGGGCAACTTTTCCCGTGGTACCGAGCGCAAAGTGTTTGACCTGAACGGTACCCGGGCCGGTGTCTTGATCTGCTATGAGTCGGTCTTTCCCAACGAGGTGCGGGAGTTTACCGCCAACGGCGCCCAGGTGCTGATCAATATTTCTGACGACCTGTGGTATGGCGAGACAGGAGCACCGTTCCAGCACCTGCAAATGGCGCGTATGCGCGCCGTGGAAAACCATCGCTGGCTTCTGCTGGCTACTAACAACGGCACCACGGCATCCATTGATCCGTTTGGCCGCATTGTCAAGCAGGCTGAGCGAAATGTGCGCACCGCGCTGGTGGTCCCCTTTGCGCCGCTGAATGAAAGCACGTTTTACAGCCGCAATGGGGACGTTTTTGCCTGGGTATGTGTGATAATCTCATTTTTAGCGGTGTTTGTGCGCCAGCGATTTTCCGCGCGCACCATGATTGAAGCCCGCTCTACGTGAACTGACTTATGGTTGAAGAACTGGAACGCGAATACGCTGCTGTGCGCGACAAAGTACGCGATCTGCGGAGCTATCTTTGACGCAGCCTCCCTGCGCGATCAATTAGCCGAAATCGAGAAGAAGGTTGGCGACCCAAACCTGTGGTCTGATCAGGAACGGTCGCAGCAACTGATGCGCCAGCGCCGTCGCTTGGAAGAGTCCCTGGCCATGGACACAGACTTGGCCCGGCGCGTGGAAGACATTGCCGCTTACTTTGACCTGGCGCGCGAAGGTGAGACGGTCACGGAAGAACTGCGCAAAGAAATCGGTGATCTGCGTGAAATCGCCGAAAAGCTGGAGACGCGGACCTTGCTCTCCGGTGAAAACGACATGCGCAACGCCATTGTCACCATTCACCCCGGTGCCGGCGGAACCGAGTCCCAGGACTGGGCGGAAATGCTGTTGCGCTTGTATCTACGCTGGGCGGAGCGGCAGCGTTTCACTACGGAAGTGAACGAGTACCAGGCCGGGGATGAGGCCGGCATCAAGTCCGCCACATTCACCGTCACCGGCGACTACGCTTACGGACTGTTGCTTAGTGAGATTGGAGTGCATAGGCTGGTGCGCATCTCTCCTTTTGACCAAGCCAAGCGGCGGCATACATCATTTGCCAGCGTGTTTGTCTCGCCGGAAATTGATGAGTCCATCCAGATTGACATCAAGCCGGATGATATTCGCATCGATACGTATCGCTCTGGCGGGAAGGGCGGCCAGCACGTGAACACCACTGACTCCGCCGTTCGCCTCACACACATTCCCACTGGAATCGTTGTGGCCTGCCAGAACGAGCGTTCACAGCACAAGAACAAGGAACGCGGCATGAAGATCCTGCGGTCCAAGCTCTACGAGTATGAGTTGGAAAAAAAGCGCGCGATCACCAAGAAACTGGAAGACTCCAAGCTGGACATTGATTTTGGTTCGCAGATACGGTCTTATGTTCTGCATCCTTACCGGATGATCAAGGACCATCGCACGAAATTGGAAGTGGGGGACGTGGACCGGGTCCTGGATGGCGACCTTAGCCCTTTTATACGGGCGTTTCTTGTGGCCCGGCGCGACCAGAATTAAGTCCGCAATTTTATGCCGCCTATTCTTGAACTGATGAAGAAGAATGCCGTACCTGCCGGCGTGATGCGCTCGGCGGCCAAAGGTGGTCTTCCGCTTCCTCCCGACGAGATGATGGAGGTCCTGGTTTATCTCACGCAGAACCCTGACTTTGCCGAGGATGCCAAAAAAACCCTGTCCAGATGGGAGGCGCAGTCCGCCATCGAAGTTTTGTTCAAGAGTACTGCTCCGCCAGAGGTGCTCGGCTATTTCTGGCTTGAGGAAAACAGGCGTTCCAGCTTGCTGCCCGCGCTGATCGAAAACCCCGCCATCCCGGAAGGTTTGGTAATGGAACTGGCTTTTACAGCAACCAGGGAAATAGTGAATATGTTGCTTGGCAGCCGGCGCGTGCGCAGTTCGCCGGCATTGGTGGAAGCGTTGTGTGCCAACCAGTATCTGACTCCGGTCGAGGCCCAGGAACTGCAAGGTGTTAGCACAAACGCAAGCGCAAGCCCAGACGCCGTCGCGGCGGAGGTCCCCGTTGAAACCATCGAGACTAGTCCAGAAACAGAAGCTGCTCATCAAGCATTCCAAAAGGAACATGCCGTCGAGATCGCGGCAGAAGAAGGGAAGCCGTTCGAGTTGACGGGCACAGAAGATGAACCGGCGGCGGACGCAGCGCCACCGCCCGTTGCGCAGGTGGCCGATGCTCCCGCATCACCGTCCTCCGAACCACCCGAGGTGGAACGGCTTACTATCTTGCAGAGAGTATCCAGGATGAATGTGGGACAACGCATCAAATCTGCTTTTAGCGGCAGCAAGGAAGAGCGCGCCATCCTGGTGCGTGACAGCGTCCGGGTGGTACAGAATGCTGTGTTGTCCTCACCCAAGTTGAGTGATGCCGAGGTGGAGACGTTTGCCGCCGCCAAGAATCTTGGCGAAAATGTAATGCGTGAGATTGCCCGCCAGCGCCGCTTCCTTAAAAGCTATAATGTAGTGCGCAACTTGGTCAACAATCCGCGGTGCCCTCTGGACATTTCCCTCACACTGGTAAAGAACCTTCAGGTGTACGACCTGAAGGGCCTGCGCCACAGCAAGAACGTTCCCGATACAATTCGCAAGGTCGCCGCCAGGCTGTATCAGGAGAAGGCGTCGCGCGGAGGAGATAAGAAAGATTAATCGGCGGATATGACTGTTCGAACTTCTCGTAGAATGATTGAGAGATTGCGGAGACAAATGTGAAGACGACTGCCATTGACGACGAGATCGGCCAACTGCTGAAACGGACAAAGACCATTGCCGTGGTGGGATTGTCTGATAGCCCACTGCGTCCCAGTCACGGTGTGTCAGCCTACATGCAGAGCCAGGGATACCGCGTCATCCCCGTCAACCCGGCGATCAAGGGCGCGCTCGGCGAAAAAGCCGTAGCTTCACTTTCGGAGATCAAAGACAAAATCGATGTAGTCGACGTCTTCCGCCGCTCTGAGTTTGTGCCCGAAGTAGTGGACGAAGCCATTCGTCTAAAAATTCCTGCTATCTGGCTGCAAGAAGGCGTGGTCCACGAACAAGCCGCCGAGAAAGCCCGCAAAGCCGGCATCTTCGTAGTGATGGATAAGTGCATTCTGAAGGAGCACAGGGCAAGGTTTGGGTAGCTTCTAGCCACGAAAGACACGAAGTAAACAGAACAAAGCAACTAACCCTTGTGTTTCCCTTTGTGTTCCTTCGTGTCCTTTGTGGTTGAAGCCGTTTTCCGTGCTTCCTCGCGCAGTCGCCGAATCTCCTCTAGCCTCTGAGTCAACGCTTTTTCTCTTCCTTCCGCCGTCGGATGGTAATACTCGCGTCCTCTTAAGTTGTCGGGGAGGCAATCCATGTCGGCGACTTTTGACTCCAGGTCGTGTGTGTACTGGTAGCCCTTGCCGTAGCCAACCTGCTTCATCAAATTCGTTACGGCGTTGCGGATATGCAGCGGCACCGGCTCGGCTGCCGTCTTCTCCACGTCTTCCAGGACGGCGCTATACGCGGTGTAGAGTGCGTTTGACTTGGGCGCCAGCGCCAGATAGACGACGGCCTGGGCCAGGGCCAGCGCACCTTCCGGCATGCCGAGAAAGTCGATCGCATCCTTGGCGGACAAGCAGAGATTCAGCGCTTCTGGCGCGGCCAGGCCAATGTCTTCTGAGGCCATGCGCACCACACGGCGGGCGATGTACAGCGCGTCTTCGCCCGACTCCAGCATACGTCCCAGCCAGTAGAGTGAGGCGTCGGCGTCACTGTTGCGCACCGACTTGTGCAGCGCGGAAATCAGGTTGTAATGCTCTTCGCCGGACTTGTCATAGAGCAGGACGCGCTTTTGCAGCGTGTCTTTGATGGTCTGTTCGGTGATCTCGCCATTCTCACCGACGGTGGCTGCGATTTCCAGAATGTTGTAAGCGGCGCGGGCATCGCCGCTGGAGTAAGCCGCGATCTGTTGCAAAACTTGTTCTGGATCGCGAACGTTCATCTTCAGCGCGCCGTTGATCTCAAACGACGGATTCTCCGTGGTGGCGCCAATTAGGCGTATGTTGCCGCGCTCCACGTGGGGTAGAAACGCGTCTTGTTGGGCGCGGTTAAAACGGTGTATCTCATCGATGAAAAGGATCGTCCGTGTGCCGTACTGGCGCGCTTTTTCCGCCTCCGCCATCACCTGCTTGATTTCTTTGATTCCAGAGAGCACCGCGGAAAACTCAATGAACTCGGCCTTGGTAGCGTGGGCGATGATCTTGGCCAGCGTGGTTTTGCCTGAGCCGGGCGGCCCCCAGAAGATGATAGAGCCGGGATCGTCACGTTCGATTTGCAGGCGGAGCGGCTTGCCCGGCGCCATGATGTGCTCCTGGCCCACAAACGCGTCCAGTGTGCGCGGACGCATGCGGTCGGCCAGAGGGCGTGCGCCCTTGCCGCCTTGCTGCTCCGGGAATGCTTGAAAAAGACTCATAAAATCGGGTGATCGCCGTGATCGGGTGATTGGGTGATCGGAAAAACCAACCATGCCTCTTTCACGACATCACCATCAAAGTTTATGTACACAAGCATCATTGCACCTAGAGTGGAAGGAAAACAAAGATTACAAAATTTCACGACAACCTGAATTCCGATCTCCAGATCACCCGATGATCCGATCCCCCGATCTCGTTCCCCTCTGTCTCGCCGCCTCATACAACAAAATTGACGCCGCGATTCCGGCGTTGAGCGATTCCACCTTGGCAGAATGGGGAATTGTAACCAGCTCGTCGGCCTTGGCCAGGATTTCTGCCGGTAACCCAGCACCTTCATTGCCGACGATGATCATCGCCGGGCCGGTGAAGTTCGCCTCATGGAGCGGCTTGCCTTTATGCGAAGAGGACGCTAATACACGAATGCCGCGCTGTTTCAGGAGCGTGATTGCTTCTCCCATCTTCACGCGGATGAGAGGCTCTCTAAATAACGATCCGGCGGAGGCCCGCACCGTTTTGGGGTTGAAATGGCTGGCTGACTTTTCGCCCAGCAGCACGGCCTGCGCGCCGAAGGCTTCCGCTGACCGGATGATGGTTCCCAGGTTTCCCGGATCTTGAACCCCGGCCACGCCCACGACCAATAGATCGTCGCTTACTTGCTCCAGCAGATCTTCCAGAGTTGCCGGTTTTAGTTTGACCAGCGCAGCCACGCCCTGAGGCGTTTCCGTACTGACGGCGCTGGAGAATATTTCGTCCGGCAGCAGCAGGACCTCGGCGTGGCTGGCAATCTGCGGTAGAAGCCGGACGGCGTGAGCGCGCCCGGTTTCACTGAAAAAGACGGCCTGAAAGCGCAGTCCACTGCGGATGGCTTCTTCAATGATGCGCAGCCCCTCAACCGCGATGAACCCCTGTTCGGTAGGCTCGCCCTGGCTGAACGCCTTACGCAGGTCTTTGACCAAAGCATTCTGGCGGCTGGTTACAAGACGCAGGCGGGTTTCGGCTTCATTCCTGACAGTCATCTGACTGTCATCATACTGATTGGGCTGGTGCTTAAGAAAGCCAGCACTAGGTTTTCCGCCCAAGCTGGTTTATTCTTAATCGTTTGCCCCAGGTGGTTAAGGCCCGGCTTTATCCTAGTAAGTCCGGCACGTCTCAAACGGTGCAAATCGCGGTGTTAGCGGGGGAGTGAGTTTGGCTGCGGAAATTGTAAAAATCAATCCTGAAATGCCGGACATGCGTCTGGTATCTTACGTTGCGGCACGGATCAAGGCAGGGCAGGTGGTTGGCATGCCCACGGACACGTTTTACGGTCTGGCCGCTGATCCTCTGAACCTGCGTGCGGTCGACCTGATTTATGACGTCAAGTCGCGCAGCCGGCATAAGCCTTTGTCTTTGCTTATAGAGAGCGTGGAGCAGGCCGAAGAGCTTGCGCGTCCGCTGCCGGACGTTTTTTACACGATCACCCGCAAGTACTGGCCGGGACCGCTGACCATCATTGTGAAGGCTTCATCCCGGCTGCCGTTGAAGGTGACGGCCAACACCGGCAACGTGGCTTTGCGGGTGCCTGCCGCGCGAGTGCCGGTAGAAGTGATCCGGGCTGCCGGAGTGCCGATCACGGCGACCTCCGCCAATATCAGCGGCGCCAGCGAATGCACCACGGCGGACGGCGTGCGCAGACAACTGGGCAACCAGATCAGCTTGATTGTGGATGGCGGCACCAGCCCGCGCGACGTAGCCTCAACCATTATCGACATGAGCGATCCCGCCAAGATCAGCATCCTACGCCAGGGCGCTATTCCTGAGAGCGAGCTGGCTGAATTCCTGAAGTGATGGCGGCCAGGCTTTGGACAAAACGGCGTTGGAAAAAATGGCTGTTATGGCTGCTGCTGGCACTGGCCTGTTATGTCGCAGCCGTTTACGGAAGTATTGTGTGGCAGTCGGGCCGGGATGAATCGCGCGGCGCGGATGCTATCGTTGTTTTCGGCGCGGCTGAGTATGACGGACGGCCCTCGCCGGTTTATAAAGCCCGGTTGGATCACGCGGCCCAACTTTACCATCGCGGACTCGCTCCTATGGTGATCATTACCGGCGGTTCCGGCGGCGATCCTAAGTTTACCGAAGGCGTGGTGGGCCGTGAGTATTTGAAGACCCTGGGTATTCCCGATACACAGCTCATCGCGGAGACCCAGAGCTCTGACACCGCCGAGTCAGCTCGACGCGTT
>WNFI01418315.1_pt1 | contig 11770 bp, 12 predicted proteins | sample 5400471 | NCBI WGS metagenome assembly WNFI01 (sample SAMN13153348, study PRJNA577476) | soil metagenome | isolation source: 100 cm saprolite on Douglas fir-dominated hillslope | place: USA:California | collected 2013-09-17
TGGGGGCACCCTGTTTCTCGACGAGATCGGGGAGATGCCTCTCGAATTGCAAGCGAAGGTTTTGCGGCTCATAGAGCACGGCGACATCGAAAAGGTCGGCGCGGCTAACAGCGCTCGGGTGGATATCCGTATTCTTGCGGCAACGCATCGCAGCCTGCCGGTCATGGTCGAAAATGGCGCGTTCCGCGAAGACCTCTACTACCGGTTGAACGTCATTCCACTTAGACTCCCAAGCCTACGGCAACGCACGGAGGACATTCCCGAGTTGACACAGTTCTTCTTTGAGCGAAGCTGCAGCAAGCACGGCCGCAAGGACCTCACCCTGCCAGAACGCCTTCTCCATCGCTTTTCGGCGCATCGATGGCCGGGTAACATCCGTGAACTCGCGAATACCGTGGAACGTATCGTCGTTCTCGCGCGGGGGAGTGAAATTCGCTTGGCCGATTTACCGACATTCTTCCAGTCTGACCCCGCCCTCCTCGAGATTATTAATCTCAATCTCCCGCCGAAAGGGATTAGCCTGGGCGGCATCGAAAAAGAAGTGCTCCTGCGAGCACTGCAAAAATGCAATTGGAACCAATCCCAGGCTGCGCGCTACCTTGGTCTGAGCCGCAAAACGCTGATCTATCGCATGCATAAGCACAATCTGGTCGAACGCAAACCGCTACCCCTCCCGCCCGGCAGGTCTACCGCGACCGAGATACCGTTGGCAACCGGTGATTCATCTCAAAGTGAGGAAATCGAGGAAAGAGCATCATGACCACAATGGGCATCGGATTCGATTCCATCCTGGCTGATCCAAACGCGGATAACCGTTACCGGCGGTTGCTGGAGGCCGCCCCCGACGGAATCGTGGAGGTCGACAGCTCCGGCCGAATTGTGCTGGTGAATTCCCAAGCAGAAAAATTGTTTGGGTACCCGCGAGAGGAGCTCCTAGGAAAATCCGTGGAGATACTTATGCCAGAACGGTTCCGCGAGCGTCATCCTGCTCACCGGGGACGTTATCAGGCTCATTCCGTCATCCGCCCTATGGGATCCGGACTCGATCTTAGAGCGTTGCGCGCGGATGGCACAGAATTTGCTGTCGACATCAACCTGAGCCCATTTAAAGGGGAAACTGGACCCGGGGTCATCTGTGTGATTCGCGACGTGACCGATCGCAAGGTAGCGGAAGAACAGATCAAAATGCTGAACCAGAGTCTTGAACAGCGTACCCGAGACTTGGCGGTAACCAACTCGGAATTGGAGATTCGGAATCGGGAGGTCGAGAAGGCCAATCGCCTGAAGAGCAACTTCCTCGCCACCATGAGCCACGAACTGCGTACGCCGCTGAACTCGATTATCGGGTTTTCCGATCTGCTTGCCGAACAGACCGCGGGTTCTCTTACCCAGAAGCAGGAGCGGTTTGTCGGACATATCCAGGAGAGTTCGCGGTATCTACTGGCCCTGATCAGTGACATTCTCGATCTCTCGAAGATTGAGGCGGGACGTTTAGAGCTGAAATATCAAACCTTTCAAATGAGTGTCGCAGTCGAGGAGGTGTTGTCAACCGTGCGACCGTTGGCTGTCGCAAAACGAACTGACTTGATAACTGAAGTCGGCGAGGAATTATTCCTCAATGCGGACCGCGTACGAGTAAAGCAGGTACTTTCTAACCTTCTGAGTAACGCGATCAAGTTCACGCCGGAACAAGGGCAAGTACGTTTGGTTGCCCGATCAGAAGGGTCGCTGCTTTGCACCTCCGTGATTGATACGGGAATCGGCATACCTCGAAAAGATCAAGAATCAGTCTTTGAGGCATTTCACCAGCTCCCGGCGGCTACGACGGGCGTCCGTGAAGGAACAGGCCTCGGTTTGTCGATCACGAAACTCCTTGTTGAGCAGCACGGCGGCAGGATTTGGATAGAGAGTGAACCCGGGAAGGGGAGCCGGTTCCAATTCACGCTGCCGAGTTCACCCAGGCCCTAAGGACGAGTCACTCAGCGCCACATAGGCAGGGTTCGATGAAAATTCTTTTGGCAGACGATAATCTTCGCAGCCGTGAACTGATGCGAGAGATTCTGGAAACGTCCGGTCACCACGTCATGGAAGCAGTCAACGGCCGCGATGCTCTTGATCTGGTTCACCTGGATCGGCCTGACCTGGTGTTCTTGGATTTGCAAATGCCTGTAATGGACGGTTTCCGTGTCATTCAGGAATTGCGAAACGACATTCGTTTCCGCCGATTACCCGTGGTTGCTGTAACAGCCAGCGCCATGCTAGGAGATCGGGAACGAGCAATCGCGGCCGGCTTTGATTCCTACATCGCGAAGCCAATCAATTTGGGCGAGGTACGGAAACAAGTTGAAGCGTTTTCTTCGTGTGACCCTGACACCGGGAAATAAATTCAAAGGCTCTTGCTGTTCGCTTGAAGCCGAACCTTCGCTTGCGCCACGCATAAGCCCTCATCTCCTTCAGAGCGAACATCGAGCGCGAATTGGCGGGACAGATGCTCCTTGGACGTACTAAATAGCGCTTAGGCTTTCGAGGGCCGGACAATCGTGCACCAGTAAGGTGGTACCAACGAGTTCCGCGACACGTCTTCTTTTAAAGTCGCTGAGCACCCGGCTCACCGTCTCACGACAGCAGCCAATATGTTGGGAAATTGCTTCGTGCGTCAAAACAAGTTCTGCCCGAACAATTCCTTCGCTCACACACCCGTTCTCGCAGCACGACATTAGGAAGCGGGCGAGCCTCTTCTCAACCGGGGTGTCCATCGAACGAATCACATCATAGGCCGCATGGCAATCGCGACTGAGATGCTGCGCGAAATACAAGCACGCATCACCGTGTTCCTTCACGAATTTCAGAAAAGCCCCTCGCGCGATGAATGCGAACTGGCAGGGATGTATGGCCTTGACGGTGACTTCGTGAGATGTGCCTGCCAATACAGAATTCAGTCCCAGAACGTCGCCCGGCAGGGCGGTCTTTAGAATTCGGGTCTTTCCGTCGGTATTAGCTGTGCGGGCCTCCGCGCGCCCTTCATTCAATATGTAAACTCCCCGTGCTATGTCACCCTCGAAAAAAATGATCGTGTCCGCCGAGTGTCTACCGAATTGCGCGATTTGATTGATCGTGCGAATCGAGGGCTCGGACAGACTTGAGAAGAAGCCATTACTTTTCAGTTTGACGATCGAACCCAGATCTGCAATTGGCCATCTGTCGACCGCACGACTCTTGGCTTCCGGATCCATGGTCGGGCGGAAATCGAGAAACTTCGTTTCGGGTGTAACTAGTCTAACTGACATAGTGATTGCTCGACGGGAGCCCTCAGTTTCGCACCTTCCGCCACGATCTCAGAAAGCGGCCCAAACACCCAGCTTTCTAATCCAACTAGCCTCGTAGATCAGTTCCTGTCCCTCGGTTACTCGTTTCTCGTTCGTTCCACATGACATGGCTTTCCGGTTCCCAATGCGCATCAACCCCGGCGAGAAATTCCACCCATCCAGGGTCTTCATGAGTGGCGACTGTATATACATTGCAGACCTCTGAAGACTCTCTAAACCGTCTCCACCGGGTTCCTTGCATTCCGCTTGCCATTCAAATTCGGCAGGCTTGCCACGTTTAACCGTCTAAGAGCTATCTCGGTGAACAAGGTGACGCCCTGAACAATGCATCGAATTGTTAAGAAACAAACCACTAGCTCCTATGTTGTCCACGTGTCGATGTGTCGATAATTTCGTCGTATCCGTCAGATCCACAACATCGGTATTCGGATCCTGGCGGGCCTGAATAGAACGAATCAGCTGCTGTTCGCTGAAAGCAATCGCAGTTCCGGACTGCCAAGCAGAGTTTTCCTTTTGGATGGATAAGTGCTTTGTCAAATCACCTTGGTTAGGAGCATCACAAATGAATCTTTGGCATATGCTTCGATACTTCACTCGTCGCACGGCGTTTGCGCAACGTGCAAGGTGGGGCTGGAGTCTCCTTGCAGCATTTATCCCTTTGGTTGCTCCGGTCGGGCATGCGCAAAACCTCAACTGGGAGGGGCAGACCGGAGCCTTTGTAACGCCGTTCGCGTACACGAGCGTTTCACCAGCAAAAGGCTTCGGGCTTCCGGCCGTCAGTTTCCACTACCTCGATGGCGGCAATGTGCTCGGAGGATTCTACGAGCTCTCGGGGACGGTCGGATTCCTCAAAAGATTCGAAGCTGGATACACTCGCGCGTGGAATTCGGATGGGTCTGTACCCGGGCTCAGCCCGCTGTTCAATGGTGATTTCAACATCCTCCATGGCAAAGCCAATCTGGTGGGCGATAACGCATGGTAGCACAGCTGTATTCCTGCGATCTCCTTAGGATTCGTGGCGCGCACCAATGTTCGACGTGTGGGTGGAGTCCTCGACAGCAAAGATACGCACAATGAAGACTTTTATCTGGTCGCCACCAAGACAATCACATACTTCAAGGTCTTGCCAATCGTTGCCAACCTGGGGTTTAAAGCCACGAATGCCTCCGTACTCGGCATAGCGGGCAACGCACCTAACTGGCAAGGCCGGCTCTTCGGCGCTGTGGGATTTGTAGTTCCTGGTCCGCTGAAGAGCAAAATCATATTCGGTTCAGAGTTTCTACAAGAGCCTCACCACATAGAGGGTCTCCCGGGAGCGAACCTACCGACGACCTTAACGTATTTTGCGCGGGTGATCCCTCGCGGCGAATTACCGCTGAATGTTGACTTCGGTGTGGCCCAAGTAGCCAACAACATAATGCCAGGTGTGAAGCTACACGCACGATCACAGTTTGCATTGGGAGCTTCGTACCGCTTTTAGTTTTCGCGAAGCAAGCAATAGCACCTTGATCCTGCATTCCTATGCTGCTTGCTCAGCGACGATAGCTACTTCCTGAAGGCCAGCGTTCTACCAAAGGCGAAAGCACTTCAACTTTTCAATCCACGCTCCACCCGTCGCTACTATCTAAGGCCGTTTCGGGACCTCCAAGCTGGGCATCGCTGGAGTGGCGCGGCAGTCAATCGGTACCATGGAACGCAAAAGGTTGCGAAACATGTGTTGCGATACCGCAGATTGGCACGTTTGACTCCGGGGATCTTCGCTCAAGATCGAGCACAGCGGTACAAGAGTGCAATTTGCGACATGCAGAAGCATCCCAACTAAACTGACAGTTTGCCGTCCCTTTTAGGGCGACCTTGCGGCCATGACTGCCTTATTTGAGGCACGCATGGCCCACGATGAACACCTCGTCGGTCACCGAATGCTCGGTTCAGCCCTAGTTTCTTCCTGTTTGCATGAGGTTATCGCCTCTTAATTGGGCTTCAGCGTATTGGCATCCAGACTGCATTAATGGCTGCATCCCTATGGCGGCGTCGATTACCACTTCACGAAATCCTGGACGGGTAAAGCCTATTGGGACTACTACGGTTACCACGAGGACCCCACGCCCGGGGCAGCGCAGGATATCTATGCGCCGAGAAACTTCCGTGCCAACCTCGTCACTCTTTCTCTGAGGTATGCGTTGTAAGCGCCTCTTGACATGTGTAAGGACTTGTCACTGGACGAAAACAAAGGAGCAAAGGAATGGAAACGAAGCGAATCTGGATTTCAGTAATCATGATGGGCATGGCAGTGGCTGCGGTTTTGATTCTTTGTTCCGCTGCACACGCGGCCGACACCGCGGAGACCATTTACAAGACAAAATGCGCGATGTGCCATGGTCCGGACGGCAAGGGTGACACACCGGCCGGCAAGGCAATGCACGTGAATGATCTCTCTTCCGCGGATGTCCAGAAAATGAGCGATTCCGATTTGGGCGCGGTCATTTCCAGTGGGAAGGGTAAGATGCCGTCCTACAAGACATTGACACCGGACCAGGTGAAGGACCTGGTTGGCTTCGTCCGCTCGCTGGGCAAGAAAAAGTAAGTGCTCCTCCGCGGCCCAGAAGCACCGCAAGAATAAACCTTCGTGAAACAATGACTAAACCCGTCCGATTCCGGTTTTTCGAGACATCCGCGATATGAGGCCAATCCTTTGGGCTTCTCCTAGCCTCGGCTGGACTGATTGAGAAGCGTGCGGGCAAGGTGAGGAAAACGTGAGCGATGAACCAAAACGTCCCATACTCGTACTTCTGACCAGCCACTGGATCAGCATGCTGGGAGTTGCTCTTGTGACGACCGCGGGGTTCTCCTGGCTGTTCGTTCTGCCCATTGAGCTTCGAGGGCACACCAACAATCCGTACATCGGCATTGTCGTTTTTATTTTGATCCCGGTTATTTTCGTCCTCGGCCTTGTATTGATGGCCTTGGGGATTTTCCTTGCGCGGCGGCGGATTGAACCTACCGAGAAAGGCCTGTTGGAAGGTGCGGACCGGCGGGCATACATTCGGAAACTCGCAATTTTCTTCGCGGTGACCACTGCCGCGAATGTCGTCATTGGGACACAAGGCACATACCGGGCGGTCGAGCACATGGAAACACCACAGTTCTGCGGGCAGAGCTGTCACGTCATGAAACCGGAATTCACCGCCCATCAGAATTCCCCGCACGCCAATGTTCTATGCGTGGATTGCCACGTATCCCCGGGTGCAGTTGGATGGGTGGAAAGCAAGAAAGCCGGTACTCGCCAGTTGTTGGATGTCGTGTTCCACCGTGTCCGCTATCCGATTGAGTCGGCCATGCAGTCCAACCGCCTGGTGCCCTCCCGCGACACCTGCGAACAGTGCCACTGGCCTGAGAAATTCAACTCCGTTAAACTGCGCGTGATTTTCCACTTCCAAGATGACGCCAGCAATACCCAGACGCAGACTGCTTTGATGATGCTCACGGGAGGGGGAACTCTGGGCGGTATTCACGGAAAACATATGGGTCCCGGTGTGGAAATCCAGTACACAGCAAAGGATTCCCAGCGCCAGACCATTCCCCGGGTCGAGTATCGGAATCGGACCACGGGTGAGACCCACACGTATCTCGCAGATGGCTCAACCCCTCAGTCTGTTGCGAATCTTCCGCGCTTTCAGATGCAGTGTGTCGACTGTCATAACCGTCCGACTCACGCCTTTGAACTTCCGGAGCGCGCCGTGGACCGCGCCATGGGACTCGGGCTCATTTCTCCAACGCTGCCCTTCATCAAAAAGAAGGCCATCGAACTGCTTAAGGCGAACTATTCGAGCAATGAAGAGGCCTCGCGCATGATCCCAGAGGCGCTAACTCGCTTCTATCAACAAAGCTACCCGGACCTCTTTTCCCAGCGCTCGTCGGCCATTTCCGACGCAGGTGCTGAAGTTGGCGCCATCTACAACCGGAACGTATTTCCTGATCTGAAAGTCACCTGGGGCACGTATCCCAACAATCTCGGACACACCGACTTTCCGGGTTGCTTTCGCTGCCATGACGGCTCGCACTCGACATCCGATCAGAAGCTGACCATCACACAAGACTGCAGCACTTGCCATGAGCCTCTTGCAATTGAGGAAGCAAGCCCGGGGGTATTGAAGACCATGGGACTTGCGGAACGCATAGCGAACCTGCAAAAAAAGTGAGATTAAACACGGCAAATGGGATTCGTTTGCTTGAACAGATTGTCAGTCGAATGAGTCTGGAAGCCCGCGTCAATGGAATTAGGCATTCGCGCGCGGATTCCTGATCCACGTATGAACTCTGAAACACACGATCGGCACTCGCTTGTTTTGTTGGTTTCTCTCCTTTTCTTTCTGGTGCTCAGCGCATTCGTCCGAGATGACTGGATCAGCGCACTCGTTCTGGTCCTCGCGCTATATGCAGTCCTGGTTGTTGCCCTGCTGAAGATATACGCGACACGGATCTTACCGTGGCCGGCGCTTCTGCTGACAATCTCCTCCTTCCTGGTCGCACTCAGTTGTGTCTTCCGACCGACAGATACGATGCGGACGGCAAACTGGCTGCTCTTGTCCATCTTTTTTGGGTATGTCTCCGTCGCTTTTTTCTCATTTCTCGAACGGGCGGGCGCGATCAATAGAGCCAAATTAGATGCTTGTCTCGGTCTGTACCTGATTCTGGCAATGTTCTACTACGCGATTTTCAACTTGATACAAGAGATTCATCCGGGATCGTTCACGGAGGCGGCCCCGACTCCTGTCCAAGCTTCGCGTCATTCCCTTCTCTATTTTAGTCTCGCCTCGTTGACCACGGTGGGATACGGTGATGTAATTGCGGTTTCGCGACCGGCAAGGATGATTGCGGCTCTTGAGGGAGTCACGGGCGTGTTCTACGTCGCAATCACGGTGGCTCGCCTAGTGGCTGGGTACCAGCAGAAGGATCGCGAGAGGATCTAGAAGCTACCAAACGCGTGTTGATGCATAGCACCACCGGGTATGGCTGTGCTACCCCGCAACGACCAGCGAACCAAGGCCAGCCGAACCCGCCGAACTCTGTATCTGCATCGTTGGATGGTTCCCCCGTCCACGGTTACTCGCGGACGTGAGCGCGTACCGCCCACATGGATTAGGGTGGTGCACTTTGGGGCGTCCCGTTCTGTAAGAGTAAGCATATCTACAGAGGAGGGGTTGTCTAACGCCCTCACCGGAGTACAGTGGCACGTCGATCTCCATTGAGTCTGCCTGGCAGCCTGGCCGATTGGGGGCACCGCGAAGCCAGCATTGGCGCATCTGAGACACTCGCCGCATGCGAATCGATTCGCATTTCCTTGTGATTGCAACGAGTTGCCGGTCGAAAGATAGTTTTTTCGAGTTGGCGCAGTACGTGCATCTCCGCGGAATTGGTCCCAATCAAGGTGTCACGGCCCTTAGACATGAGTACAGGATCAAATTCAGTCATGCAGGTTAGTCTAACGACGGCGATGAATCCCGTTCTTTTTTGTGCTGATGAACCGATGGCACGCATGCCGGAACGCGCGGAAGCCTCGTTCGTGGATATGATCGTGGGCCGTCGCGGCGGTCTCCGCCCGATCCTCTCCCAGCTGAAAGCCGTAGCAGCCACCAATGCCACTGTCTTGATCACCGGCGAGACCGGTACCGGAAAAGCAGTTATCGCGCAAGCGGTTCACGAACTTAGTCCACGTCGAACGAAAAATCTAGTCAAGCTCAACTGTGCGGCGATGCCCGCGGGCCTTCTGGATAGCGAACTCTTCGGTCAAGTGCGTGCAGCACTTACGGGCGCCATCGCATCGCGCACCGGCCGGCTCACATTGGCGGATGGGGGCACGCTATTCCTGGATGAAATCGGAGACATACCTCTGGAACTTCAGCCCAAACTCCTCAGCGTTATCCAGGAACACGAGTTTGAAGCAGTAGGCAGCACGCGGACTACACCGGTGGACGTTCGAGTCATCGCTGCGACGACTGGAGATTTGTGGCAAATGGTTCAAGATCGGACATTTCGAAAAGATTTGTATTACCGGCTGAATGTCTTCCCCTTGATTTTGCCGCCACTCCGCGAAAGGAAAGAAGACATTCCCGCATTTGTGAAATACTTTGTCGAGCAATCTGCGTCTTCTATGGGCAAAGTCATCGAGACCATTCCCGAGGAAACCATGAGAGCCATTGTTTCCCATTCTTGGCCTGGCAATGTCCGAGAGTTGCAAAACTATGTGGAGCGGGGCGTCATGCTTTCGAAGGGGGTTGTCTTTCGGCCGGAGCCTCCGCGGGAACACCAGACACTACTACTCAAGAGTACGAACCCCACGCTGGGGGACACAATTCGCGAGGAAGTTCGCGCCGCGTGCCAGCGCGCCAACTGGAAGCTCGGTGGTCCGCGCGGTGCGGCTGCCCGACTTGGATTGAAACGCACTACTTTGTTCTACATGATGAAACGACTTGGCATCAGGCGCCCATGCGACCCTGAACAAAATTGACGATGATGGAACTTCGATATCGGAGCCCGGTCATGTCGGTGCGAGACTATGCACCTCTCATCGAAGGCGTTCATTTCAGCGCAGTCTCGAGAGAATGTTTCGCTGTTAATTCTCTGCCGAAAACGCCACGGGCTTAACTCTGAGCATGATTGCTGCGCTCGTGCGAGATATTACGTTCCTGCATGCCGATGTGTTCTCGGCAACTTGCAGCAGGCAACTAGTGCTGGTTGGCAGGCGGCTTGCACTACCTGGTTGGCCGGTCGAGCAACGCAACATGTCCGACCAGAGCGGTCGCTCAAGGCACTTCTTCGCAGGCCACAGCTCCCTCTGCCGGCGGTGCAGACGCATTTGTGGACCAGCAGTTTGCGCTTCTGCGCAAGGACATTCGATCGGTGAAAAAGCAACTCATCGCGGCGAATTTGACTCTGTCAGACAACGAAGCCGCCAAGTTCTGGCCGGTGTACGATCAATACTCGACGGAACTCTCCAAGATCAACGACACCAGGACCGCTATTATCAAGGAGTATGGCGAAGCGTATGGCTCGCTCACTGACGAACAGGCCGACAGTCTGATCCGTCGCTGGCTCGATACGGACATCGCAGCATCCGCTCTTCGCCAGAAATATGTGCCGATCTTGCGAAAGGTATTGCCGGGGAAGAAGGCGGCGACCTTCTTTCAGTTAGACCGCCGCATCAGCATGATGATCGACCTGCAGCTGACTTCGCAATTGCCCCTGGTGCAGAGCCAGGATTGAGCGCCAATTGGATTAGTCTCCCCCAATTGGCAGAACGCTAGAACGTATCATGGTGCAAGTCGACGCGGCCTTTCCAGAAGAACTCAGGCTTCCGAACGCACCTGCTGTTTGGTTTTGTGGAGAGAATTGGCAAACTTCCGAATTCAGGATCAAATCATGACTTCCGCGCAAACGCCAGGGGTTGGTCTAAAGTCGATCCTGCTCGCCTATGACTTCTCGGAAACCTCACGCAAGCCGCTCCACCATGCGATTGCGATTGCTCGACACTTCCAAGCAAAGCTCTATATTGCCTATGTGGTTTCATCAATCGGATATGAAATCACGGGACCGGAAGCATCGCAATTGGCTTACGTAGGAAGCGTCAGAGATGCTCATCGCTTGGAGGCGGAGCTGCTCAAAAGTGGGGCACTTGCAGGTCTGCAGTATGAATTGATGATCCGTGAAGGCAACGTTTGGGAACAACTCGAACTTATCATCCGGCAAAAACGGATCGAAGCTGTGATCGTCGGCACCCACGCCCGAGCGGGTATTGGTAGGCTGGTGCTCGGCTCGGTTGCAGAACAGATCTTTCGGCAGGCGGACTGTCTGGTGTTAACCGTAGGACCTGGCTCGGGGGAGGATTCGCTGATCGAAAAATGCCCGCCGCGCCGGTCCCGGAAACGTTTCATTGGTCAACAACCGGAGACTTGACGGAAATGCGGCGGGAAGCTGACTTGGCTGCCCAAAAGCAATTTCAGCAACTGGTAACCCCCAACGTGTCAGCCGTCACTAAGTTTGAATTCAAAGTCAGCTTCGGGATACCTGCCGAGCAGGTCCTGCATGCTTGCCACACTTTGAAAGTGGACCTGCTCATTCTGGGCCTTCATCCTGTCAGGCACGCAGAGACTTTGTCTCACATCCCTTGGGTCAGGGCCCACGAGATCGTGTGCGGAGCAAGTTGCCCAGTGTTGACAATGAGGGATGTGACTCGCCTTTCCAGAAATTCCTCGTGACGCCCAGTCTCAGATGGCTCGTCGAAGATATGCCCGGGATCCGCAGAATATTGGGTGAACGACCTACATGAGACTACAGAGCAAAGAGATTTGCTCCCCCTGCCAACAGCTGCTGAGCAGGCAGGACGGCGGGGAAGAAGCCTAGAGCGACAAGGGCACTTGGGGTGGGCAGAACACGGCCAAAATCAA
>WNFI01475266.1_pt1 | contig 11768 bp, 10 predicted proteins | sample 5400471 | NCBI WGS metagenome assembly WNFI01 (sample SAMN13153348, study PRJNA577476) | soil metagenome | isolation source: 100 cm saprolite on Douglas fir-dominated hillslope | place: USA:California | collected 2013-09-17
CATCAGACCCAGGAACCTCCCTTCGAGTTCCTCCCGGCTGCGCCGGGAATACAACGAAGCGCCTCGTGGCGCATTCAGGTCGCCGTTCAGCTTCCCGGCACCGCGGAACGTCTGGGCCAGCCGCAGCCCCCGGTCAGCAAACCCGTCATCATCGCCATCGTGGTCCGGCGTGGCGGTGCGCTTGCGGATCTCATCAGCCAGGTTGCCCAGGTCCCGCAGCTCCGCGCCGGCCGCGGCCGCGCCGAGCAGGATCTGATCGGCTTCGCTGCGGTGCTCGGCGGGCAGGAGGTCGGTCCACTCGCAGATCTGTCGTCCCCAGGACTCCGAGATCCTGGCCCTGGCCAGCGCATCGGCCACGGCGGGGTGGGCCGCCAGTCGCGTCATCCAGCCCATCGCCCCAGCCGCGGCGCCGCCGGTGATACCGGTCTGCCACTTCAGCCAGGTCCGGGTCGAACCGTGGCCGTCGTCAGCACATCCGTCCTGGGCGTGGAACGCGCCCAGGACCCGCGACCGGGCCGCCGTGTGCACCGAGGCGGCCCGCTCCAGGGCCCGCAGGCAGTCCGCCTGCTCGGCGGTGGTCAGCGACGCCACATCGGCGCCGGCCAGCCAGCCCAGCGCTGCCTGCGCCATATCGGCCGCGCCGGCGGCCGTGGCGGGCGGCTGGCCAGGTAAGCACATATTCGGGGACCTCCCGGGGGACGGCGGACCGGTTGCTCGGGAAGCCGGTTCCGACGAAGCTCGATTGTTAGTTCGATCGTATCGGGAGGGTCCGACAATCCCGGGCCTCAAGCGAGCCTGCAGGCGAAATTTCTTGTTGATCATTAATTCGACTGTCCCCAGCTGTGACCTGGGCCTATGTGACCGGGCCATCAGACGCTCAGAAACAACCACGAGTCCGGGGGGGTCTGAGGCTTCCCAGGTACGGGCCGCCGCTCCTCTCTGCATTCTGAACCGGCTATCTCGGTCGCGAGGCGGCGCCAGAATCGAGCAGCGCCCGGGTTCTCTTCCTGGAAGGGTATTGCCCACCGCCCGGGGTGCAGGTGAAGGAGCTCGACCGCAGCGCGGTACCCTACGCGCCGCCTTCGTGCTGCGCGCACAACGAAGAACTCACCCATGACTCTCTGGTCCCCGCTCAGGCCACGTATGAGCGCTATGCCAGCGAGAGCCGGGCCGCTGTAAATTAGGTAACCGCATCGGTCGGGATCTTCAAAGAAAGTCGATAGCCGGGCCGCTTTGAAAAGGCCGTCATCGTTTGGCATGGAACCACGGAACTCTGACAAGTCGTGGATATACAGTTGCCACAAGCGGCTGGCCACATCTCGTTGCTCACGAGTAACGATAGGCGTCAGATGGGTAGGCTCATGCACAGCGAGCCATCGTACGCGCTCCCGGAGATCAAACGCCCGTTCGCCGCCCCGGCCCCCCAGCCACGTCGAACGCTGGGATGAACCCCTGACATCGCGGCCGGGAGAGAGCGTCAGGCCGGGACGGAGCGTGAACGGATGAGCGAGTGGCCAGAGAACTGGGCCGACCTGGTCGACGGTATCGGCTGCGCGATGTGCCAGCAAGGGCGGCCTGAATCTGACGCCTACGGCGTGCGCATTCATGAAGGCCGGTATTCAGATGCTTACCTCCAGCGCGCCGACGTGCAGCGCGGCTACACGGTCGTCATCTGGCGAGGGCGGCACGTGACCGAGCCAACCGAGCTGTCCGAGGCCGAGGCGGCGGGGTACTTGGCCGAGGTGCTCACCGTCGCCCGCGCGCTCATCGCCATATACCAGCCGCTGAAGATGAACTACGAGACGCTGGGCAATTCCCTGCCCCACCTGCATACGCACCTGATACCGCGGTTCACCGATGATCCGCGTCCGGGCCGTCCGTTCCCGCTGACGGGGACCGCGCCGCACGGGGAGATCCCCGAGGCGCGGCTGCTCGCGGAGGTCGCTGACTTGCGTGACCGGCTCAGGTAGGGCGACGGCAGCTCGGTTGCCCCTGCTATCCGGAGCGTCCTTGAGCAGGAAGCCGCTCGCACCGGCAGCCAGCGCGGCGCGTTGGGGCGGGCCCGCTTGGGCCGCCCCGTACGCAGTGCTAGCTCCGGGGGGGACGACCCCCTCAACCTCGCCGCGGAGCAAGCTCCGCGATCAGTCCTAGCTGCTAACCGGGCCGCTGCTGCTGCTCGGGTGGCTGCCGCCGGGCATGTTGGCGCACTTGTGCTTCGTCCTGGCCGCCGGCGACGGGCTGGACGAAGCCGAAGGTGCCCGGGCCTGTGCGGCCGCGGTCGAGCCAGACGATCGCGCCGTCGACGTCTTCGCGCTCGTGTGGGTGGCGCTCGTGCTGGTGCCGGTCGTGGCCGCGCCGGCTGCGGTCAGGCCCAGGGCCAGGCCGCCGGCGACGACGCCGGCCGCGATGGCCGTGCCCACGACTGGTCGCAAGATCCTCACACAATTCTCCTTGCGTGTGGTTCGCATCCGCGGCCTTGTGCAGGCTGCGGGGCGGGCCGGGTGGCCCGCCGCGACCAGTAGGCCAGGCGAATCTGGAGCAGATCTCGGCGTGCCCTATCACGACACGCTGAACTGGCCGGCCTGGCGCCCGGACCCGCAGCCGGAGTCCCTTTCCCCCGCAGCCCTGACCGGCGCTGATCTCCGCGCCGACGCCGCGGCCCGCTCGGCCAGGCCGTGTCGATGGCGGTGGACTTGCCGGCCGCCTGCCCGGGCGGGTCAGCCGGGTCAGGCCGAGCGCGCTCGCCCGTTGGTCTTGGCCTCCTCGTCCTCGGCCTGGCTGCTCTCCGCCGGGCCTGACGAGGACGTCGGGCCGGAGTCGGCGCCGGTCGCCATCTCGTCCGTGGCCCCGCGTTCCGTGGCCTGGTGCGCGGTGGCTCCGTGGTCGGTGCCCTCGTGGCCGAACTCCATGCCAGTAGGCCGGCGCCGCAGGATCGCGGCGGCGACCGCGGTGGCGGTGGCGGCGAGCATCGCGACTCCCGCCAGCACTCTTGGCCAGCGGCGCCGCCGCGGCGCGGAGTCGTCCAGCCGGTGCGCGGCCTCGACCAGCGCGTCCGAGATCGCCGGCGCGATCTTCTCCGAGATCGCCGGCGCGATCTTGTCGCGAACCGCGAGGCCGGCCTGCTCCACACGCGGCGCCGCCCACGCGCGCGCGTCCTTCATCCGCGGCGTGGCCCAGGCCACGGCGTCCTCCGCGCTCTGCCTGGCCGTAACGCCGGCGTTCTTGGCCATGGGAACCGCGTTCTTGGCCATCGGTACCACCTGCGTCGCGGCGTCGCGGGCACGCTGGGCCGCGGCGGCCACGGAGGGGCGAGACCGATCTTTTCCGTTCATAAGGGACACTTGAACCCTCCCGAGAGTCTTCCCGCCAGACACACTTCCCCCGCCATCGCAGGTCAACCGTGTTTGCCCGGGCGGGCGAGCGCCCAGAACCCGCGCGTCCGGATGGCACCCTCTCGGCCGACTGGCCCGGGGCAGCGCGGGTTGTCCGGCGCCCCACCGGTGCTGTTCGCGGCCGGGGAGGCGTGGTGTAGGGGGGAGAGGGCGGGGGGCGCGCCTGGGGCTTGTGCCCCCGGGGGGGCGGGGTCGCTGTCGGCGGCCGGATTAGTCGGTCGGCCGTGCAAGACTCTGTTCATGACGAATACGCTCACCGCAACGCTGCGGACTAGCCAGGGCACGGTGCAGGTCCGGCTGTTCCCCGATCAGGCGCCGAAGACCGTGCGGAACTTCGTTGATCTCGCGGAGGGGACCCGCGAGTGGACCGACCCGGGGACCAGGAGGTCCGCGCAGGCCAGGCTGTACGACGGCACGGTCTTCCACCGGGTGATCCCGCGATTCATGATCCAGGGCGGGGACCCGCTGGGCACGGGAACCGGCGGCCCCGGCTACAAGTTTGCCGACGAGATCCACCCGGACCTGCAGTTCGACCGACCGTACCTGCTGGCCATGGCCAACGCAGGTCCCGGCACCAACGGCTCGCAGTTCTTCATCACCGTGGTGCCGACCCCGCATCTCAACGGCAAGCACACCATCGTCGGCGAGGTCATCGGCGGCAGCGATGTCGTCGACGAGATCAGCAAGGTGCAGACGGGACGCGATGACCGCCCCGTTAAGGATGTTGTCCTCGAGTCGGTCGAGATCGAGCGCCCCGCAGGCGGCGCCGGGGAATCAGCAAGGTAGGACCGTGGCCGCCCCCCCTGGCCCGGACACCAGCCCGAGCACGAGCGTCCCGACCTGCTTCCGGCACCCGGGCCGGGAAACCTACGTCTCCTGCGTCCGGTGCGGCCGGCCCGCGTGCCCGGACTGCCTGCGCTCCGCGGCGGTCGGCCAGCAGTGCGTCGACTGCGTGCGGGAGGGAAACCGCGGCGTCCGCCGGGCGGGCACGGTGTTCGGCGGGCGGCCAAGCACGGGCGCGGTGGTCACCTGGACGCTGGTCGGGATCAACGTCCTGCTCTACCTGGTCGAGCTGGTCCACCCCAGCCTCGGCGACGACGTGGCGATGCTCGGGAAGGCCTCGATCAACGGCGGGCCGCTGCAGGGCGTTGCCCAGGGCCAGTACTACCGTCTGATCACCTCGGCGTTCTTTGCACCGCCCGGCCTGAACGGATACGGCCCGCTGGACATCCTGTTCAACATGTGGGCGCTGATCCTGGTCGGCCCGGCGCTGGAGAAGCTGCTCGGCCGCGTGCGCTATCTGGCCGTGTACCTGGTCAGCGCGCTCGGGGGCTCGGTGATGTTCTACCTCATCGCCCCGTCGAACGTGGAGGCGCTCGGCGCCTCCGGCGCGATCTTCGGCCTGTTCGGCGCCTGGTTCGTGGTGGCCAGGCGTCTGCGCCTGGACAGCAGATGGATCGTGACCATCATCGTGCTGAACCTGGTGCTCGGCTTCCTGGGGCACAGCATCATCGCCTGGCAGGCACACGTCGGCGGGCTGCTGGCGGGCGGGCTCCTCGCCGCCGCCTACGTCTACGCTCCGAAGGCCAGCCGGGCCGTGACCCAGACCGGAGCGACCGCGGTGCTCGTGGCCGTGCTGGCTCTCGCCGTCGTGCTGCGCGACCACCAGCTGGCCGCCACCGTCCTGGGCTGAGCCGCGCCCGGGTTACCGGCCGGCACCGTCATCCACAGGATGTGGATGACGGTGTGCACCGAATCACAGCCCTGTGATTCGGCCGGGGTTGTGTTCCCCGCTCGCCTCCGGGGCGCTTTGGAGGCCCTGCGGCTCGCTCAGGGAGTCAGTGCCACTTGGTGGCGAGCCCCAGGCCGGCGATGACGAACCCGAAGCCGACCACCAGGTTCCAGGATCCGAGAGAATTCTGGATCGGAGTGCTGCCATTGGTGATGTAGAAGAGCGCGATCCAGACCAGGCCGAGCAGGAGGCAGCCCAGCATCGCCGGGACCAGCCAGCGCGGGCTGACCCTCCCCTTGGTTGACTTCGGCGGCGGTGTGTAGACCGCCTTGCTTCTAGTTCGGGACTTGGGCACGGTCGCCTCCTGGTGGTGCTACTGGGTCGGCGAGGGCGAGGGCGAGATGGTCGAAGGCGACGGGCTCGGCGACGGCGACGACGTGCTTGGCGTCGGCGATGGTGTCGGCTGCATGGCGACGTAGATCGTCACCGTGCCGCCGGCCGGGAGCGTGCCGCTATTGGGGGTCTGGTCGAAGACGTTCCCCGGGGTTGACCCGGCCGGGCCGGCGACGACCTTCGTGATCACGGTGAACCCGTCACCCTGCAGGATCTGCTGCGCCGTACCCTCCGGGTCACCGATCACCGACGGAACCTTCACGCCGCCGCCCGAGACGTAGATCGTGACCGTGCTGTTCCTGGCCACCTGCGTGTTGGCTGGCGGATTCTGCCGCACCACCGTGCCCGAGGCCGCCGTCGAGTTCGGCGCGGATCTCGCGTCGACCACGAAGCCCGCGGCTTGCAGCTGGTTCGTGGCCGTGCTCTGGTTCAACCCGACCACGCTCGGGACCGCGACCTTCGCGGCGCCGGTGGAGACGAACAGCTTGACCGTGCTGTTCTTCGCCACCGTGGTACCGAACGGAGGACTCGTGCTGATCACGTCACCCTTGGGCACCGTGCTGGAAGGCTGGGTCACGACCTGGGAGACCAGATGCGCCCTCGCGATGTCGGCCTGCGCCGTCTTCAGGGGCAGGTTGGCCACGTTCGGCACCGAGTAGCTGCTGCCGGGGCCCGAGACATAGCTGAACGCATACACCAGCCCGGCGATGATGGCCACGGCGACGAGGGCCGCCAGGACCCAGGGCCACTTCTTGCGGCGCGGGAAGTCCGGCGGGCCTCCCGCGGGCCCGTAGTCGTACGGGGGGATCGCGCTGGTGGCCCCCGCCATCCGGGTGGGCTGGTCCATGCGCCGGGTGCCCTGGTAGCCCACGGCATGCGTCGCCGCGGCGGCGAGGGGCATGCCCTGCAGCGCCCGCTGGATGTCGTTGCGCATCTCCCCCGCGGACTGATAGCGGTCCGCGGGATCCTTCTCCATCGCCTTGAGCACGATGGAATCCGCCCAGGCCGGGATCTCCGGGTCCACCCGTGACGGCGGGACCGGGTTCTCCCGCACGTGCTGGTAGGCGATCGCGACGGGCGAGTCGCCGGTGAACGGCGGCCGTCCGGTCAGCAGCTCGTAGAGCAGGCATCCGGTGGAGTACAGGTCGCTGCGGGCATCCACCCGCTCACCCCGGGCCTGCTCCGGCGACAGGTACTGCGCCGTACCGATGACCTGAGCCGTCTGGGTCATCGTGGCCTGCGCGTCGCTGACCGCCCTGGCGATGCCGAAGTCCATGACCTTAACGTCACCGGTCCTGGTCAGCATCACGTTGCCGGGCTTGATGTCCCGGTGCACGATCCCGTTCTTGTGGCTGTAGTCGAGTGCACGCAGCACCCCGTCGGTGATCTCCAGCGCCCGCTCCGGCAGCAGCCTCCGGTCGTCCCTGAGCAGGTCGCGCAGGGTCCGGCCGTCGACGTACTCCATGACGATGTAGGGCACCGGCGTGGGGCCGACCATGTCCTCGCCGGTGTCATAGACCGCCACGATGCTCGGGTTGTTGAGCGACGCCGCCGACTGGGCCTCGCGGCGGAACCTGGCCTGGAAGGTCTGGTCCCGGGCCAGGTCGTCGCGCAGCGTCTTCACCGCGACGATGCGGTCGAGACGTATGTCGCGAGCCCGGAACACCTCGGCCATCCCGCCGCGCCCGACGATCCCGTCGAGCTCGTAGCGGCCGCCGAGTAGCCGGGGCTGAGTCATGTCTCGCACTTTGGGTTACCGTCCTGCGTCTCGTCGGGTCGGTCGGCCACTAGTGGATCCCCAGGTAAGCCTTGATGATCTTGACGGCGATCGGCGCCGCCGCGTCCGCGCCGAAGCCACCGCCCTTCACGATGACGCCGACGGCTATCTGCGGGTTGCTGTAAGGCGCGTAGCAGGTGAAGACCGCGTCGTTGAGGCCCACGTTGTTGACGCCATTCTCCGCCGTGCCGGTCTTGCCGGCGATCTGGACGCCGGCCAACGATGTGTTGGCCGTCCCGAACGCGGTGCCGGCCGGGTTCTGGGTCACCTGGAGCATCATCGACCCGACCTCGTTGGCCACCTGCGCGCTGACCGCCTGGGACATCGTCGAGGGGGTGGCGTTATAGATCGGAGACAGGTCGGGCGCCTGCACCGACTGCACCAGGTAGGGCTTCATCAGCGCGCCGTGGTTGGCGATCGCCGCGGCGTCCATGGCCTCCTGCAGCGGCGTCACCTCGTCGCTGAGCTGGCCGATCGAGGTGTACGCGGTCAGCGACTTGTCCGTGACCAGGGGGACCACGCTCGGCGAGACCGGCATCGGGATCGACAGCGGGGTGTTCCAGCCGAACCTGGTGGCGTAGTTCCGCAGCGCGCCGCCGCCGAGGTTCATGCCGATCTGGCCGAACGCGGTGTTGCACGAGAGCCAGAACGCCTCGATGACCTGCGGATGTCCGTTGCCGCAGTTCTGGCCGCCGTCGTTGTTGAGCTGGTGCCCGTTGGGCAGCGTGAGGGGCTGCGGTGCGTTTACCGTGGTACCTGGGTTCGCGACCTTGCCGGTGGTGAACGCTGCCGAGCTCGTGATGACCTTGAACGAGGATCCGGGCGGATAGGTCACGCTGATGGCCCGGTTGAGCAGCGGCTGCGCCGGATCCCGGCGGTACTGCAGGTCGATCTTGTCCAGCTTCGCGCCGTCGAGCGTGGTGTACCTATTGGGGTCGAACGTCGGGACCGACGCCAGCGCCAGGATCGCGCCCGTGCTCGGGTTGATCGCGACGGCCGCCGCGTCGTGCCCGAGTGCGAGCTCCTGCTGCAGCCCCTGGTAGGCGGCCTGCTGGGCCTTGGCGCTGATCGTCAGGTAGACGGTGGCGCCCTGCTTGGGCTTGCCGGTCAGCAGGCCGATCAGGTTGTGCACGGTCAGGTTCGAGGCCGTGCCGGCCAGGTACTTCCCCTCCAATTTCTCGATCCCGGTCTTGCCGAAGACCGAGTCGTAGCCGGTCACCGGGGCGTACATGGGGCCGGACGGGTAAAAGCGCTGGTACATGTTGGTGCCCTTGACCGGGAGCGACTCGGCGATCTTGACGCTCTGGCCGTTGCCGTGCAGGGCATCGCCTGCCGCGATAATCGAGCCGCGCTGATACTGGAACTGCTGGTCGAAGATCCTGATGTTGCCCGGCCGGCCGGCCAGGCTGTTGTCCTCGAACGCCTGCACGTAGTTCACGTTGAGCAGCAGCAGCACGAACATGGCCAGGCAGGCCAGGGACAGGCGGAACAGCGCGCGGTTCATACGGCCCGCACCACCTGCGTCATGCCCTCGTCCTGGATCGGCTGCGGGGCAGGCCGCCGAGCGGCGTCACTGACCCGCATCAGCAGCCCGATCAGCGCCCAGCTGCCGATGAGCGAGGAACCGCCCTGGGACAAGAACGGGGTCGTGATGCCGGTCAGCGGGATCAGCCCGCTCACCCCGCCCACGATGATGAACACCTGCAGCGCGAGCACGAACGACAGCCCTCCGGTCAGCAGCTTGGCGAACGGGTCGCGGACCTGGACCGCGGCCCGCAGGCCGCGCTGCACGATCAGCCCGAAGATCAGCAGCAGCGCCATGAGACCGGTCAGCCCGAGTTCCTCGCCGAACGCTGTGATGATGAAGTCGCTCTGCACCAGCGGGGTCCAGAACGGCTCCCCGTGGCCGAGGCCGGTGCCCAGGATCCCGCCGAAGCTCATGCCCTCCATGCCCTGCACGAGCTGGTAGGCGGCGTGGGTCGCGTTGTCGCCAGCGAACGGGTGCAGCCAGATGTCGAACCGCTGGCCGACGTGGCCGATCACCTTGCTGGCCGTGAAGGTGCCGAAGGCGAACAGGGCGATCCCGATCAGCAGCCACGAGGTGCGCTGGGTGGCGACGTAGATCATCGCTATGAACAGGCCGAAGAACAGCGCGGAGGTTCCGATGTCGGACTCGAAGATCAGGATCAGCAGGCTGGCGGCCCAGGCGATCAGCACCGGTCCCAGGTCACGGGCCCGGGGCAGGTCGATGCCCAGGAACCGGCGGCCGGCCAGCGCCAGCACGTCGCGCTTGGCGACCAGGTAGCCGGCGAAGAACACGGCCAGCGCCAGCTTGTCGAACTCCTCAGGCTGGAAGCTGAACCCGCCGAGCGCTACCTGGATCTTCGCCCCGGTCCCCGCCACCGCGGCGACGCCCACGGCGCTGTAGAGCACCTGCGTGGTCGTGGCGGATGCGGCTATGGTGCTGACCTGGACGCCGGGATTCCCGCTGCGCCCCGACTGCTGGAGGCGGTAGATCATGACGACGCCGAGGTCGTTCAGCAGCGCGGCGAGGGGCAGCATCAGCGGGTCGGCCCACGGTGCGAGCCGCCGGACCGCCAGATGCGCGGCGAAGACGATGACCGCGAACCCGAGGCCGTACTCGGCGATCCCGGCCGGGACCTTGCCGTTCAGGCCCAGGCCCACGCTGGCGTAGGCGAGCAGCACCAGCCCGACGGCGAAGACGAGCATCAGCAGCTCGGTCTGGCGTCGGCCGCGCGGCAACGCGACGACCGCGTCGGCGGCGGGGCGGGCGGGGTGGCTGGAGATCGTGGTCACCCGGCCGCCCCCTGCAAGGAGCAGCCGCCCTGGGGCTGCTTGGGCGCCGGCCCGGGCGACACGGGCTGGGTGACCGGGACCCTCTTGCCCTTCACTATCTTGAAGACCGGGACCTTCTTGCCCTTCACTGTCGCGGTGACCTGGCGCGACCTGGGCTTGTGCAGCCAGGTGGCGTAGGCGGCCACGTACTGCTGGCAGGCGAGGTCATGGCGGATGTTGCTCACAGTCCTCTGCGCCTCGGCCAGGCCGCCTGGGGTTGTCGCGCTCTGGACCGTGGCCTTGTCGTTCGGGGGCATCTGGGACAGCGAGATACCGGTCTTCTGGTACACGCTGGACAGGCTTATCCCGGCGATCTTCTGATTGACTCCCCGGTAGATGATCACCTGATGCCCGTCGGTGCCGACATAGTACTGGCTCTGCGTATAGCGCCAGGCCGCGAAGCCGCCGCCGACGATCACGAGCACCAGGATGACCAGGATGGTGGTGACCAGCGGCCAGCGGCGCCGGCCGACCCTGGCCTCCGCCGGGCCGTCGTCGTCTTCTTCCTCGTCCGCGGCGTCGTGATCCAGTCCGGCGACCGAGGTCTCGGCGGTCCGGGCTGAATGCCTCGCGGTGCGGCGCATCGTCGGCCCGGCCTGGGTCAGCAGGTGGGCACGCCCGGCCGGGCTGTCGGTGCGCAGCCGGGGCCGGCCGTCGCCGTTCGATGCCGCGCCGACCACCACGGAGACCTGCCCGGCCGACGCGGCGCCCTCGTCCACCACGTCGGCGACGATGCAGGTGATGTTGTCGGGGCCGCCGCCACGGATCGCGAGCTCGATGAGCTCGTTGACCGCCTGGTCCCGGTCGGCGTACCGCATCAGCGCGTCGCGCAGGGTCGCCTCGGTGACCACGTCCGACAGCCCGTCGGAGCAGAGCATGTACCGGTCGCCCGCCTTGGCCTCGAAGGTCCTCAGGTCGGGCTCCGCCTCGGTGCCGCTCTGCAGGGCGCGCATCACCAGCGATCGCTGCGGGTGCGTGGCCGCCTGAGCCAGGGTGAGCCTGCCGTCGTCCACCAGCGACTGGACCAGCGTGTGATCGCGGGTGATCTGCCGGAACTCGCCGTCGCGGAGCAGGTAGGCCCGCGAGTCGCCGATGTGGCAGATCGCGACGGTGCCGCCCGACCAGAGCAGGGCGGTCAGCGTCGTGCCCATGCCCTCGCGGCTGGGATCCTCGACGCTCATCACGTGCAGCGTGGTGTTGGCCGCCGCGACCGCCTTGGCGAGCTCGTCGAGCAGGTGGTCGTCCGGCACGTCGTCGCGGTCCAGGTTCTCCAGGGCGGAAATCGCCACGGAACTGGCGACTTCGCCAGCGGCATGCCCTCCCATGCCGTCGGCGATCGCGAGCAAGTGCGGGCCCGCGTACGCCGAGTCCTCGTTCCCCTCGCGGAGGAGGCCGACGTCTGAGCGGACCGCGTAGCGGAGTTCAAGTGTCATCTGCGCAGTTCCAGGACGGTCTTACCGATACGGATCGGCACGCCGACGGGCACCGGGGTCGGCCGGGTTACCTTCTGACGGTCGAGGTAGGTGCCGTTGGTCGAGCCGAGATCCTCGACAATCCACTGACCATCCTGAGGGAAGAGTCGGGCATGCCGGGTCGAAGCGTAGTCATCGTTGAGCAC